>Ga0247727_10000420_pt1 | contig 103702 bp, 74 predicted proteins | sample WisWelCaveWW1625_FD_202498 | JGI IMG/M metagenome (GOLD analysis project Ga0247727, IMG submission 202498) | Biofilm microbial communities from Wishing Well Cave, Virginia, United States - WW16-25 | ecosystem: Environmental > Aquatic > Deep subsurface > Groundwater > Cave microbial mat... | reverse complement strand
ACCACCGAGCGCCAGTACAGCCAGGACAATTCCCGCAGTATAGCCAAATCTATGCGTTTCCAGCATCTGGTAAAGTTTTTCCATCTTACTTCCATTTACGGGAGCCGCGTTTTCACCTGAACTCATACTATTTTTTTTAAGGTTTAGAACGCCAAGTTATAAATACCAATTGAGAAACTCAAATTAATTTGGCATTTGCATCCTGAATTTCCGTCCGTTTTTAAGGGGTCTGTTACGCTAAGATGGAAATAAATTTCTGGTCAATCAATGAAGAGAAATGAATCATTATCCCTTTTATTGGGAGGATTGGGTAATATCCACTTGCCAGACGCAAAGAACCCATCTCAAAATTAAGTTTGATTGATTTTTCAAGAATTTTGGCTTTAACCAAGGCGCTTTTCGAAGCGCATATCCAGAGGGTATCTGTGCAAGAAAGGCAACGAAGGATTAAGTCAAAAGGCGCGGAAAAAGCGCCAAAGATAGTTTTGAGATGGGTTCTGGAAATTTACTCAACGACAATCCGTCGATACGCCACGCCGGTTTCTGACCGGATGACCATCAGATACGATCCCGACGACGGAGCCGGAAGTTCAACCGATTCGACAAGCTGCGTCACAGAAGATTCGAACACCAATGATCCCAAGGCATTGTAAATCGCAATATTCATTGGCTCCCCGACGTATGCGAAACGCAGCGTGAAATTTCCATCGTTGGGATTTGGGAAGATCGAAACAGTCTGACCGTCGCCCAGATCGTCTACGCCCAGACAATCGACCACAAAAACAAATGCCGAATCGGAACTGGAGCAACCGTGCAGCGAAGTGTAGGTATACGTTGTGTAGTACAATCCCGGCGAAAGGCCCGCCGGATCAAAAACAGTACCTGTAACGCCCGGTCCGGAGTAAACGCCACCGGATGGTGATCCCAACGGAACGGTAACGCCACCGCCGTCGGAGCAGATTGTGCTCAATGCGTAATCGAGAATACCAACTGGCGGCGTTTCGGCGGGCAACAGTGTTTTTTGTACCAGGCTGTCGCAGCCATCGACCGTTGACAAGGTGGTTTGATAGACCCCTGGAAGGTAAACGTAGGAGCCGAATACCAGCTCACTGTCAAGCGGGCAGATGTATCCATCGGCCTGTTCTGTAAAATAAACCGGATTGACACTTACCTGCTGCTCGAAAACCGAATCACAACCAAACAAGGTGTTCAGTGAATCGTAATAAATTCCTGCGGCGCTTTCGTACGCACCAAAAACAAGGATGCTGTCACCTGAACAAATTCCGACAGGTGCCAGAGTTGAATAATACTCCGGTTGAATTCCAAGTGTGGTTTCGACGATACTGTCACAGCCAAGTTCAATGGACACGAGCGTATCGAAATAAACACCGGCTGTATTCTGCCAGGCGCCTTCCAGAAACAAACTATCGTCTTCGCAAATTTCAGTGCTCACTTGTGCATACGGATTGTAGACGGTCACCGTCTCATACATCTGAACGTCGCAGCTCGAGCAAGTCTCAGGCGTAGAGGCGACCCAGTTCAGATTCACATCCATATTCATCAGCGACGCGTTGTTCATTATGGTCGAGACGTCTTTTGCCTCGGTACTTCCATACCCATCTTCCATCGGATACAGGGCAACCAGTCCGCCTTCGGAACCCATCATACACGAATCTGATTCGGCCGAAATAGCGGTCGACGATTTTGCGACGTTCCAGATTCTCACCTCTTCAATATCTCCGTTGAACATTTCCGTTGAGGAACCGTTGCTTCCGATGAGAAGCAACATATCCGGCGCTGTTGCGGTACCAAATTGATTGGAAAAGGTACCGATAGAGACCGCGTCAACGAATACTTCAGTGAATAGCGAATTGTCTACAATTGAAATTTCCTGCCAGACATCCGGGGTAAAGGCGTAAGCAATGGTCTGCACTCCCGAACCGTTGTCAAATTCAATGCCGGCAAGTCCGGGCGTGAAGCTAAACTTGTATCGCGTAGATGTTTCTGTCGGGTTTTCGTAGGCAATGATGGTTTGATTACCGGCCGTTGATGCTGGCCGCAGCCACACCTCAATGGTTCCATCCGTCAACTCAAGATCCGGCTGATTGGATGCCTGCAAAAAATCGTCCACCCCATCGAAGAAGAGCGCATCGTTTGGACCAAGGCTGAGAATATTGTAGGTGGTTGTGCCCAGCACGGCACCGGTGTTGAATGCCAGAGCCCCGCCATTTCCCTGTAAAGGTCCGTCGAGAATTGCATCGTCGGCATCATCGCGCAAAACGTAACTCGTTCCAAGATCCGAATCGTCGAGAAAAACCGTGGTGCTGTCTCCACCGCAAACCACCGAATCAAGAACTGTTGCGCCATAGGTGTTCAGTCCGACGAACTCACCGTTGTTGAGAGGCTTCCAGAAAGGTTGTTGATCGCTGAACCATTCGACATAAAAAGCGCAATTCGCGGTATCGTCCGAGACGTAGCCCCGGATGAACATTCCACCTTTTGGTGTATACGGCGTTGTGGGGGCACTCTCGTCATCTCCGGAGGGAAGTCCTACAGCCTCAGTGGCGTGCTCGGGGTTAGAATCTGGCGAAAGATAAATCCACGAAAGATCCTGTTCGAAACCGGAGCGGATTTTAAACATTACGTTCGTCTGGCCGCAGAAATTAATCACGCGCTGGTGAACTAACTGCTCAGAGACGCCAGCTGTTGGAACGCCTTCGATGAAGCCAAAAACCGGGTACACATCGGTCACCGTTGGCGCACCGGCAAACCACGGCAAGGCGTAGGCGTCGAGACTTGCAAACACGGTAGCGATCGGAGGCAAGCTCGCTGGGGCAAATTCAATAATCTCCGGCGTTACAGTATATGAGTAGGTATGAATAAGCTGCTGTCCATTGGAAGCCGAGGAAAAGCAAATCACCAGACCAGCTAAAGCACAACGAATCGATTTTTTCAAACACCCTTTCATTTCAAATACGATGGACAGAGCTGGTATTTCGCTACTAAAAGTAAGTAATTTATTGCAAAACTGGTGTAATGTTTATAAAAATCAAATGCCCATACCCGAACGCAAGGAAAATTTTCCCGCTGATCCCGCAGATTTCTGTCAAATTCACAGAAAAAGGATCTCAACGGCTCCAGATGGCCGTCGCGATCGATGATTTCGCAGATCTTAGTGGATAGATTGCTGAAAAAGAAGATGGAGATACATTTGTAAATCTGCGAAATTGAGTTAAGGATTATTCTTTTCCATTTTGGAATCCGTGAAATCCGCGGGAAATTAATTAGCCCATTTATGCAGAGCGAAATTCTGCCGTACGACCATTACTTCGCTGCACCAAGGCTGGTGAACGAATATTTCAGGCCCACCAGAAAATATCTTGCCAGAGTGCTTGTGGTTTGCTGCTCGTACATATTCTGGTAATAGTACTGGCTGATACCGGTATTCTGATTGAGCAAGTCTTTTCCCTGAATAAAAATCTGAAGGGTTTTGGTTTCGAGCAAATTCACACCAATTCGCGCATTGAGTATCACCTGTTGTTTGTTTGTGGTAAAATTCGGATAGAAATAATGCGTAAGGTCCGATTTGACTTCCCAGCGTTCCTTGATCTTGAGCGTGAAATTTCCAAAATAGCTGTAGTTGTTGAAATTGTTGTTGAACGCAGCATTGTCGCGGTAGAGGTTTTGCGACCAGGTATAGGTAAAACCGGCCCGAACGCTGACCACACCCTTGTTGATGTTTTCAATCGTAATCTTTGGCGTTGTACTGATGGAGGTGTACTGATCCATATCTCCGTTCAGCTGGACAATTCCGTTTGAAATGTTCGATGCGTTGGATAAATTGAATTTGGTGTGAATGGGATGCAGTGATGCGCCGAATGCCAGGTAACTGTTGGCTCCCTTCTCGGTTCCGAGATTTGTCGGAATGATTTTTCGGATGAGAAATGAATCGATAATCTGAGAATACGCGATGTTATTTTGGGTGTAGTTAGCGTTCACCGATGCGATGAAATGGGTAAAGTTGAACTCGTTGAAATTATGAAAGGAGAATTCAAGATTATGCGTGTATTCGGGCTCCAGGTCGATGTTGCCGAGGATGACTTCGGACGGATTCGAGTTGTCCGGTAGCGGCTGCAATTGGTTCAAGGCCGGAGCCGTCACAGAAGTGCTGTAATTCATACGCAAGTCACTGCTTTTATTGGGTTCCCAATGGAAATCGGCGGCGGGTAAGGCGTAGTGAAATTGTTTGGGCGCGGTGAAAATCGAATCGCCTGACAAATTGAGATACAGGTATTCAATTCGAGCGGTGGTTTTGAGTTTTGTGCTGATGTATTTGTGGCGGATGTTGCCCATCTGACGAAAATTGAAATAACTTCCATCGGCCGAAAAGAAATCATTCAGCGACTGTTCGCCCAGGGTGTCGATATCGAAAACCTTTTTGTCCCGCTGTTCCAAATTGTTTTGGTGCCTCGCCTCAATTTGTATCAATTGCCGCTTTCCCATTGGTTCGGACCACATCCAGTTGGCATTCATTGCGCCGGTTGTCTGTACAAGGTTTTGAATTTGACTGATGTCGATACTGGCGAGCGAACCATTAAAATACAACTCCCTCAGGTAATCGAGCGCTGTCGATGCGTCACTGTTGCTGCGGGTATACGACGCTCCTCCACCTGTGTAACGGCCGGCCTTTGCGAACTTTTTACGATAGTCTGCCTCGGCCGTGAAGTCGTACGCAAAATTATCCTGATTCAATTGCGTCAGAAAACCGCTCAGCTGATTGGCGCTCTGACCATAGTTGCGAATGTCATTTCCGTTGAGGTAATTCGATTTATCCCAACTGCCCGACAAATCGATATTTAGAAAATGAGTGGAATCAAATTTCTGTTCAAGGCGAATATTCCCACGGTTGTTAAAGGTACTGCTCCGCTGGTCCACGGCCTCGTTGGTAAACAGACTTGAATCGGAAAAATACGTTGTCCTGTCGACATTTTTCAAATACGTTTTATCAAAGTTATTCAAAAACAAACTTGAACTCAGCGTGGTTTTTTCCGATGGTTTGAAATTGTAATTAAAGCCTCCTGCATTGGTCCGTAAAAACCCGGTATTGCTACCGCTTGATTCGGAAATAGGCAAACCGCCACCCATATTAAATCCCGCTCCGCCGCTGCGCATCAGGTTGTTCATCCCTCCCATAAAATTGATGTAGTCGCGAACGCTGAAACCTGTCTCGTTGATATTATTGCCCATCCCGATGATGGAAAACTGCCACTTCTTCTTAAAGTAATGGATATTTCCCTTTGCCATATAGCGGAAGATGTCGCTCACCTTTTCTCCGTCGAGTACCGGTGCGTCCGTTCCACCGGCCATTTCAATATTTCCAAACAGTCCCTTTTTGTGCGTATCCTTCAATTTCAGATTGATGGTGGTTGTTTCATTTCCTTCGGACACTCCCGTGAATTCAGACATCTCGGATTCCTTGTCGAAAACCTGCACTTTTTCGACGGCATTCGCAGGAAGATTTTTAGTCGCGATGGTCGGATCATCACCAAAAAACTCTTCGCCGTCAACGAGAATTTTATCTACATCCTTACCCTGTGCTTTAATCGATCCGTCTTCTGCAACCTCAATGCCCGGCAGTTGTTTGAGCAAATCTTCCACTACATCGTGTTCGCTGGTTTCAAAAGCTCTTGAATCGTATTCAATGGTGTCGCCCTTTAGTTGAATCGGAATATAATGCCCTTGCACATTTACGGCGTTGAGCATTTTGGACTGAAGTTGAATTCGCGCCAGGGTAGTATCCTTTGAGCCGGAACCGATCACAAGCAGCTTTTCAAAGGGTTGATATCCGAAAAAAGAAACTTTGAAAATATACTCACCCGGCTTGATGTTGGTGAGCAAAAATGTGCCGGCCTTGTCGGACACGGAAAATGACTTCAGGATAGAGTCCTTGGCGCCGATGAGCATTACGGTCGATCCCGGGATAGGTCCACTCACTGAGTCGACCACTTGTCCGTAAATCTTTACGGTCTGCGAGGTGGCGCCGACGGATGCGAGAAGAAAAATTGAAAGGGCAACAAAATATCTCATCGTATTTCCAGATTACTCGTTGATGATAATTACTGTGCCCTCACCTCCGGTGCTGTATTGCTTTTCCATCTGCTCCATTTTTTTTCGCTCGAGTTCGGCATATTTTTCTCGCGAGATGTCTTTGCCCTTGTCGGGTATCAGCATTTCCCCTTTTTTGAGTTCGCGTGCGACAATTTTATCTGCCGTTATCAGAATTTTTCCTTCGTCCATACTGATGTGAACAATCATTCCCGGAAGTCCGCCAAAGCCAGACGGTCCACTGGAGACTGGAATCTGGGCGGTATACCAGGCCTCAATTTTGCCATCCGGACCGTCCATTGTTGCTTTGTTGCACATCAAACCGGATACGAGTTTGGATTCACCGGTTATTTTCCAGGCGGCCGGATCAATGGTGTCACGGATCAGAAAAATTTTATCCATCAACTGCTTTTGTTCCACAACAAGCCCCTCGGCGACGTTGGTGTAAATATTCTCCTGTGGAGTGTCCATTTTGATTTCAATCTGAAACGAATTTCCGCTGTCGTCAAGTTTTTCTTCCTTGTGGGATGTGTCCCCATTGCCGGAAAGAAAAAGTGCCTGCGTTGCATTAAAGAGCAGCGTGCTGGACATCTCCTGATACTGCGGAATCATATTGCGTAGCATTTTCCCCTGCTCATCGTCGGGCAACTGCGCGTGCATATCCACTTTTGTAACAAAGGAAATTTCGCCCTCGGATTGTGTAACTGCACCAAGCGAACCGATACAAGAGACGAACAAGATTGCGTTTTTCATTGGATGTGATTTATAGCACAAAGGAATGTCCTTCCGGGATAAACGACCGTTAACGCAACGTTAAAGTCCTTAAGATTTGTTAATGCGCGTGGCCTCCACCGCCTTGCCATTGCTGTCGTTGTTGTTCTTTCTTTTTTTCGACCATCGCGTCGAATTCCTCTTGCGTAATTTCTTTGCCCTTTTTGGGTTCGTCAATTTCACCTTTTACCAATTCGCGCATAACCATTTCGGCAAGTGTAATGACCGTGCCTCCGTCGTTGATGTTGAGATGAACGATCAGCCCCGGTAGCCCACCATATCCTGCAGGACCCGAGGATACCGGAATTTCGGGTGTGAACCAGACAGAAACCATATTCGTATCGCCTTCTTTGGGCAAATATTCTGCCTTGAGGCAACTAAAGCCCGAGACGGACATTTGATCGCCGGTTAATTTCCAGTTGGAGAGGGTAAGCGTATCGCGGATCAGGAAAATCTTATCCATAAATTCCTTCTTCAGGGTGACGTGACCCTTGGTTACATCTGTGTAGATGACGTCGTTTGGCGGAGCCAATCTCGCCATCATATGCTGTCTCATCCGCGCCGGATTCCATCCTCCCTCCTCTTCTACGGATAAGTCAACGGCCTCCTCTTGCACATTTTTGTACAGGGTCTGCTCCTGGGAAAAAAGCAATAATGTCTTGAACTCCGTGAATTCAGGAATCCATTCTTTCATTCGTTGTCCGCGTTCGTCATCCGGTAAACTACGGTGCACATTTACTTTGGTCAGATACGAGATTTCTCCACTCAACTGGGCGGATACCCCGGTCGACAATTGGGTAAGAAACACAAAAAAAACGAAATTCTTCATCGTTGTAGGTTAGGACTAATCAATCTGAAATAGGTTTAATCTTTGCGGATAAACCATACGCGCGAAGGTACTTGAAAATCCTACAGCGGAATGTTACCGTGTTTCTTTCGCGGATTGCTTCGGACCTTGTGTCTTAGAATTTTAAAGGCCTCAATGAGTCTTTTCCGGGTTTGGGAGGGCTCAATGATTTCATCAACAAAGCCAAACTTCGCTGCGTTGTATGGATTGGCGAACAAGTCGGCATATTCCTGTTCTTTCTCTTTCCATTTCTCGGCGGGATTCTCGGCCGAATCAATTTCCTTCTTAAAGATAATTTCTGCCGCCCCTTTGGCGCCCATTACGGCAATTTCTGCCGATGGCCAGGCGTAATTCATATCGGCGCCAATGTGTTTTGAGTTCATCACATCGTATGCTCCGCCATACGCCTTGCGCGTAATCACTGTAACCCTTGGAACCGTTGCTTCACAAAATGCGTAGAGCAACTTCGCTCCATTGTTGATGATACCACGCCATTCCTGATCCGTTCCGGGTAAAAATCCGGGAACATCTTCCAACACGAGCAATGGAATATTAAAGCTGTCGCAGAATCGCACGAAGCGCGCTGCCTTGTTCGATCCATCGATGTCCAAAACACCGGCGAGATACGCAGGTTGATTTGCTACGATGCCGATGCTCTTTCCCGCCAGCAGTGCGAAACCCACCACCATATTTTGAGCAAATTGTTCGTGTACTTCGTAAAAAGATGCCTCATCTGCCAACTGAGAAATCACATCCTTGATGTCGTAGGGCTGGTTAGGATTTGCCGGTATGATCTGATCGAGTGCAGGTCGTTCCTCGTCGGAAACGCTGTATGGATAAAGCGGTGAGGGCTCTTCACAATTTTGCGGAATATAGATGAGCAGTTTTTTGATGTCCATTAAACACTTCAAATCGTCGCTCACTGAAAAATGAGCAACACCTGACTTCTGTGAGTGGGTAGATGCCCCACCCAATTGTTCTGCCGTTACTTCTTCGTGCGTTACTGTTTTTACCACATTCGGCCCGGTAACAAACATAAAGGACGAGCCTTCGACCATATATACAAAATCCGTAAGGGCAGGCGAGTATACTGCTCCACCTGCACAAGGTCCCATAATGGCAGATATCTGCGGAATGACACCGGACGCCATTGTGTTCCTGTAAAAAATATCGGCGTAGCCTCCAAGCGAAACGACACCTTCCTGAATTCTTGCACCACCTGAATCGTTGAGACCGATGAGCGGAATACCATTCTCCATTGCCAGATCCATTATCCGGACAATTTTTTTTGCGTGTGCTTCGGCGAGTGATCCGCCGAACACGGTAAAATCCTGTGCGAAGACATAAACCGGCCTACTGTTAATTGTGCCAAATCCGGTGATGACCCCGTCGCCGTAAGGCTTCATCGAGCCGAGTCCGAAATTGTTCGACCGGTGGGTGACAAGCATACCGATTTCGTTGAAGCTGCCTTCGTCGAGCAATAGTTTTACCCGTTCTCTTGCGCTGAGTTTTCCTTTGGCGTGTTGCGCAGCGATGCGGTCCTTTCCCCCGCCCTCGATGGCCTTTTCAATTTTTTGATTGAGTTCAGAAAGTCTTTCGGACATACACAGTCGATTGAGTGGTTTAAATTACGACAATTTGGCCACGGTCGTTTACCAGCCAGCCTTCGGTCGGATTGGCCGGTTGTACATAAAGTGCGGAGTTATCTTATCGCCATCTTGTTTTAGCTCGATGGAATAACTCGCAGTATTTTCTGCCGGGTCAGTTTCCTCCGAAGGTCCCCCGCTGTCTCCAACGACATATCTCGTGCTCCACAACTCCGACGTGACGTCATCGACATATCGGAATCCCTTCGGACCGAACGCCGTGAGATCCGGTGTGTCGTGGTACTTTTTTCCGGCATAAAACAGCAATTCGTCATTTGGATTTAACTGAATATATCCTTGCGTTTCGCTGTGGCTACCCATAAACACCGAGTAGTTGAGAACTTCGGTATTTACAAGAAGAATGATCGCGTAATCGGTGCTGTTGACAAATTTGCAAGATTCGCCACCTGAATACGAAAACGAACTGAATTCTGTCGAGAAGGGCGCCGATGCCGTTGAATCGGTTTCACGGTAATAATCCGCCATTTCAGAAATGGCGTCATCCACGTCTGATTTCTTCTTGTCGATGTACTCTGATATTTCGGCTACCTGGTCTTCGAATTCTTGCTGATTCAAGTCGAGCATATCTTCCGTTTCATCCCAAAGCGCGTCGCCAATCTCGGTGGCATCGTCAACTGCTGTGTTAACAAGCAGCGCTATTCCAACTCCAAAAACAACCGTCATAATGGCAAATGAGATCAAAACACGCACCATCACTTTGGACGCTGCACTTTTTACAACGGATTCAACCGGAAGATAGGTCTTTGGTTTCTGGTTGATATCGACTTTTGGTCGCGCAGTCTGCTTCGGTTGACCACCCGATTTGGGCTGTTGCTTTACGGCGTCTTGCTGAGAATACGTATTTGGCCGCGGAATCTTTTTTGGTTCGGCTTGCTTCTGTTCTATTGGTTTTTCGTCGCCTTGAACTCCGGACATTCGTAGACGAGATGCAAGAGATTCCTTTTCCGATTTTATCGCCGTAGGAATGGTTTGAATGTACTGCTCAAAATAGGAATTGCTGTTTCTGATTTCTGTAAGTTCGGAATCGGATTTTGTCAGAAGACTTGACAAATGGCTCCGTATATTGGTCAGATACCGATCGCTATTCTGCGAATCAATCAGAACACCCATCTCGTTCACCAGTACTGCGAGTCCGTAATTTCGCGTGGTGATGATCTGCGCATAAAAATCAGCTACCGCAGGAAGTAAAAAAGGGGACGTAAACCTTTTGAATGCATCAAAATCCCGGGATTTCAGCAGTTCGTCGGGTGCACCGAGTGATGTAGCGCCCGTGTTTTTGCCCGTAAGAAATCCCAGCAGGGCCGGTATTTTGTGGATCCACTGGTGATTCCGAATATCACGTTCGTAGGAAATGGTTTGCAGTATAGCCTGCACATCTTGCTTGATGTACGTAACGCCGTCGATCTCGATGCATTCGAGGCGATCAAAATCGAATTTCATCTGGAGTTGGCGCCGGGTTATGTTCAACGGCACGGAGGTCAGACTCTCAGGTTGCTGACAATATTTCAGGAGCAAAAGGGGTGAAATGTACTTCATTCGGGGTTTTTCATCATTGAGCGATCGCCAAGGTACGCAAATCCGGGGATATTTGCCACCAAGACGCGAACCTGCCTGCCGGCAAGGGAGGGGTGCGAAGTTCTAAAAGGAATGTAGAGCAAAAAATTCTTTGCGCCACCGCGACCTCCCGGCAAAATCAATTTCAAAAATAAAGTCCCATCCGGACGATGAAAAACATAGTGAAAAAACCTACGGCAATTCCAACGAGCGTTTCTTTGAGCGTATGCGCTCCAGCATACATTCTGAAACTGCAAACCAATCCGGCGAGCACCATCAAAATGGCGATGATAGGCAAGTTCGTAAATTCATCTGATGGGTTGAAAGGAAGTTGCGTTTGGTTATACGACAAGATTCCGCCACTCAGGCCAAAGCTGCCAACCGCGTGCAAACTGATTTTAATTCCAGAGATGTTGATCACAAAGGCAATCAAAACGGAAACGAACATCCCGAAACTAAATGACAACAGGCCGGGATGTTGCAAGTATTCGGGAATCTGGTATCTCAGGTAAACAAACGCCAGCAGCAAATAGAACAAAATCAAAACAAAAGGTGCAGTCCTTTCGCTCCGGTCCGCAAGTTCGAGGCTGCTGATCATCCGGGTTGATTTCATAATGAGAATGCTGAGACCTGGAGCCAACACGGTTAAGACCACGAGTACAACAAAAAAAATATTTTTTATTTCGTCTGGGTAAAAATAAAGCGAATCGAGTTTTTTATAACTAACCGGAACGGAGGGCAGGTAGAGTAATAGTGCCAGGCCCACGGCTGGCATCAGCAAAGGGTGGAACAGAACGGAAACGATCCGGCTGACTGTCCGCATTAAAGTTCCTTTCTGAGGCGGGCAACCGGAATATTCAGCTGCTCGCGGTATTTAGCGACCGTTCTGCGGGCAATATTATAGCCCTTTTCTTTGAGAATATCTGTAAGTCGCTGATCCGTTAATGGCCGATTTTTCTTTTCGGCTTCAATAGCATCCTGAAGAATTTTCTTCACTTCACGTGTGGAAACCTCTTCCCCGGAGGTGGTCGACAGGGATTCTGAAAAGAAATACTTCAGTGACATAATTCCAAACGGCGTTTGCACGTATTTTGAGTTTGCGACCCGTGAAATCGTCGAGATATCCATTCCCACTATATCTGCAATATCCTTCAGAATCATTGGCCTCATCTGCGTTTCGTCCCCGGTCAGAAAATACTCCTGCTGGTAATCGACAATAGCCTTCATCGTAAAAAGAAGTGTGTGTTGACGTTGCTGGATGGCATCGATAAACCATTTTGCCGCATCGAGTTTTTGCTTGACAAACATAACGGCGTCCTTGCCGGATTTGGAGGTTTGAGCACCCTCAGAGTAGCCACGCAACATTTGTTCATAGGACCTGCTGACCTTTAGTTGTGGTGCATTCCGGCTGTTCAGGGTCAACTGCAATTCACCGTCCTCTTCGGTGAGAATAAAATCCGGAATGATTTGTTGAATGTTCTTCGAATCGGTCGCTTCTTTGACTGAGCTACCCGGCCGTGGATTGAGTTTTACGATCACATCCACCGCATCTTTCAAATCCTTCTCTTCGATTTCGAAACGCAGCAATATTTTGTCGTAATGCTTTTTGGTAAACTCGTCAAAACACTTTTCAAGAATTTTTTTTGCTGTGTACACTGCGACATTGCCGGAGTGCATCCGTTCGATCTGTAGCAGCAAACATTCCCGCAAATCTCTTGCCCCAACGCCCGACGGCTCAAAATCCTGAATGAGAAAAAGGACATCCTCAATCTCTTCTTCCGTGGTTTGAACATTTTGGGTAAACGCCAGATCATCCACGAGCGCAAGAATTTCCCGGCGCAGATATCCGTCATCGTCAATGTTTCCGATAATCGCCTCGGCGATTGAGCGCTCTTTCGAAGACATTTTTCTCAAACCCAGCTGGGAGGTAAGTACCTCGTGGAAACTCACACCGCCCGACACCGGTACGCTTTTGTCTTCGTCGTCCTGACTGCGATTACTCACCGACGTCTTGTACTCCGGCATATCGTCGTCGAGGTAGTCGTTGATGTCAAATTCCTGCTCGGCCTCACTGCGCTCGCCTTCTTCTTCAAATTCATCGTTCTGGTCTTCTCCCTCGTCGTCCGCACCTTCTTCAAGTGCCGGATTTTCCTCCATCTCTTCCTTAATGCGCTGCTCAAGTTCCATCGTAGGAACCTGCAACAACTTCATCAGCTGGATTTGCTGAGGAGATAACTTCTGGAGAAGCTTTTGACTGAGGGACTGCTTTAACATCGCGTAAGCCCAAAACAGGGCCCTTTTTTCCAAATGTACTGAATAATTAAAAAAAATCGTGCCAAAGTTGTGCAAATCGCATCGATGCACCGATTCAGGGTCCTAGTTTGCCGAGATTAGTGGTATCGGGTTCAAAACCTCGACAATCAAAAATAAACCCGCCGCGCCACCCGAAAGGTATTTGCGTGTGCTTCGACGATGTCGCGTAGGTTGTGGGAATAACCACCGGCCATACTTACTACGACGGGAATACCGGAGGCCTTGCAAAGTTCAAAAACGAAACGGTCGCGCGCCATACAGCCCTCTTTGGACAAAGCCAGCCGTCCCAATTTGTCGGATGAAAGCACATCGACCCCGCTCAGGTAAAACACGACATCCGGCACAACCATTTTCATCAGGCGTGGAAGATTGTCTTCGAGTATTCGGAGGTACTGCCGGTCATCCGTTCCGTCTGCAATGGCAATGTCCACATCCGACTTTTCCTTTCGCAGTGGATAGTTGTTTTCACCGTGAACACTCAGCGTAAACACACGAGGTTCATTTTCGAAAATCTTCGCCGTTCCGTTTCCCTGGTGCACGTCCAGATCGACGATCATCGCCTGTGCAATTTTCCCCTCGTACAGCAATTCATTGCAGGCTATTGCATTGTCATTGAAGATGCAAAACCCCTCGCCGCGGTCAGCAAATGCGTGATGCGTGCCTCCGGCGATGTTTAGCGCAATACCATCCTTTACAGCATAGTCATAACATTGCAAAGTTCCTGCGGCAATGTGACGACTTCTCCAGATGAGCCTTTCGTGAAAAGGGAAACCCATCGCACGGATTTCGGCGCGCGACAAATTTCCCGTCTTTAGTTTAGTCCAGTATTCCGCTGTATGGGTTCTCAATATCTGCGCCTCTTCGAGCGGAACGGGATGAAAAAAATCGTCTTCGGTGAGTGTTCCGTCAAGCAACAACTGTTCAGGGAGTAAGTCGTATTTCTCCATCGGGAAACGATGCCCCGGAGGGAGTAAGGGATATTTGTAGACAGGGCTGTAGGCAACGCGCATCGAGGTTCAATATAACAAATGCGTGAGAAAGCCAGCTGTAAAATTGATGAAAAGGCGCAGAAATGCAGTTACATTGCTCCAGTTGACGGCGTGTAGGTACCTTACCCATTGTATGGCTGAGGATGAATACCCTTCCGACCTTTGAAATGATTGGCAAGATCTCAAGGAAAGTGTCGACCGCACCTATCCCATAAACAATTTATTCAATTTATACCTCTGATTCTTGGCTGATTAACACAAAATTCCGTACGTTTGCAGAAATTCCCCAATGCGCATACTAACTGGATTAATAGTGATGGTTGCGATAAACTCCTGGTCGCAGTGCTTTGTTACCAGTTTCAACGCGAACATTTCCGCCTGCGATCCTGCAACAAATACTTACCAGACCGACGGCACCGTTACGTTCGTCAATCCGCCTGCCGGGGGAACACTCATTGTTGAAGACTGCAATGGTTTTCAGGATGTGTTTTTTCCTCCCTTCATCTCGCCAATTAATTATCTGATCACGGGAGAAACGGCTGATGGCGCACCCTGCGATGTTACTGTGTATTTTTCGGCTGATCCGGGCTGTACGATGACGCTGAACTATATCGCTCCGTTTTGTCCCTGCAATTTGGATTTTTTCTCCGTGAACATTGGTATTTGTGATCCATTCACCGACACGTATCCCATCGATGGCGATATACAATTTACATCACCTCCCGTTGGAGGAACCCTGATTGTCACTGTTGACAATGGCACGACAACGTACGATACTATCATCAATCCGCCATTTATCAGTCCGATGACCTACAGTTTCACAGGAGTTGTGCCTGCAGACGGCGCCGCAACCACCATTACGGTTTATTTTTCAACCGACCCGGGTTGCTCGCAAATAATCGCTTATGTAGCGCCTGTTTCTTGTTTTTGCCCTGCGGATATTGGAACGTTCAACATCAGTTACAGTGGCGGTAGTCCGAACCCCGGCGTGCTTTGCTGGGGTGACAGTTTTGATTTTCTTACTAACAGCGATTATACTGTACCCCCGGATGTTGGAACGGCGGGAATAACCTACGATCCAGGTGTAGCCTGGCTAATCTATTCCTGTCCACCCACCATTGGGCTAATTCCAAGTTCCGACCCGCTGGAAGATGTCGCTCTTGATCCGTGTCTCGAGGCGTACGTGCCTTCGATGGACCTGTCCGACGTGAACAATCCGGGATTTTTAGGCGCATTTCCTCCTGGAACATTTACCGACAACATCATTTATTTTGTGCCAATTACGATGTACAGCATTGTCGACGGCTACTATTCTTCGACGCTGACATTATGGCCTTGTTATATGATGGGGACTCCGATTCCGGTGCAGTATTTGCCTGAATTCACCTATTCGATCGTGGAGGATTGTGTCACCGGAACAGCCACGGTAAATGTCAACGGAGGTTTGGCAGAAATCGACGGATCGTTACTGACAGGAGGCGGATTACTGCCGGGAGGCGCTTCGTTCGTAACACCATCAGCCCCTGACGGTGGAAATATTGTCGCTGGAAGTTTGATCGGTGGCGACTTTTACAGTTTCGATGTGACGGATGCCAACGGTTGTCCATATTCCGTAAGTGGAGGACCATTTATACCATCGGATGATCCGACCTTCAGCTATCCTTCGGGTTATTCGTATTGTCAGTCCGATCCAAATCCTTTGGCGCTTGTCACTGGGATGGCAGGTGGGACATTCAGTTATGTCACTGTCTCAGGAGGGCCTACCCTCTCGCTGAATCCGGCAACTGGTGCGATCACTACTTCCACTTCCGATGTTGGGACGTATGACATTACTTACAACACTGGCTCAGCGCCTGCCTCCACCTGCCCCAATTCAATGACACTTACTGTTACGATTCTTCCGGCCCCTGTTGCCGTGTTCCCAGATCAGGAAGTATGCGACGGAGATTTACTCAGCCCACCCGCGTTTTCAAGTGATATCCCTGGATCGACATTTACCTGGACCAATGTCACGGGCACTGATGTTGGTTTTGGATTATCAGGTTCGGGAAATCTTGCAACGTTCACAGGCGTTAACCCCGGAACTTCTCCATTGACGGTTACCGTTCAATTAGTAGCAACAAGTCCATCCGGGTGTATCGGATCACCCGTGACTTTCGTCGTAACGGTTAACCCACTGCCCAGCGTTTCGTTCTTCGCCGTTGAAAACGGCTGTGATCCCGTTGCCGTAACGTTCACAAACACATCCACACCTGCAGGCGTAGACTGCACCTGGGACTTTGGAGATGGTTCTACGGGATTCGGCTGTGGTGTCGTCTCACACAATTACGACGAAGGTATATACGATGTAACCTTGACGGTCACTACACTAGAGGGATGCACGGCAAGTATTACCTATCCGGGGATGATTGTCGTCGACCCGTTGCCGACGGCTTTTTTCGCCGCTTCTCCGCCAGTGGCAAGCATTGATGACACGGAAATCGATTTTATCAACTCATCCATAAATGCCGATACGTACCAGTGGACATTCGGCGACGGATCTCCTACAAGTTCTGCATTCAGTCCTTCGCACACGTACCCTGTAGCCCCACAAGAGTGCCTTGTCGAATTGGTGGCTTATAACCTGGACAGTTCCTGCACCGATACTGCCACCTTCCTGATCATCATCGAAGACATCATTCTGTTTTATGTTCCAAATGTGTTCACACCGGACGGTGACCAGTTCAATGAGATGTTTTTACCAATTTTCATTTCTGGATTTGATCCATACAATTTTCACCTTATGATTTTCAACCGCTGGGGTGAATTGATTTTTGAATCGTTTGACGCATCAAAGGGCTGGGATGGTACCTACGGTGATCGCGGATTGGTTGAGGATGGGGTTTATGTTTGGAAAATTACCTTCAAAGAATCGATGTCCGACAAAATGCACACGCACTACGGACACGTAGTGGTGTTGAGATAGGTCCTGGCTGTCAGAAAGGATAACCCATTACACGGATTTCAAAACGCATTCTCGACAAGACAAGATTTTCTCACTCAACTGTTTTACGCGCCGAGGCTTTATCCGAGCGAAAGTTCAACTTCAAACTGACATAACAGTTCCAACCCATATTTGGAATCTGAACATTTTTTAATCGCGACAGATGATCGTAGTAATTTGCGTTCAGCGCATTTTTTGCACCAATATTGATTTCGATAGGCGTTTTTAATTCCCACTGCATATTCAACGCCAGATTCACCAAATCATAACCTGCGGTCACCGTCTCATAGTCAGACACACGATTTTGGGCGAAGAGATGGACGTACTGAATTACGATCTGCTGAAACTTGAACTTCCCTTTTGTTTTGAACTCAAACTTGAGTTGATTGTTGATCCGAGCAGGCGGCATTAGTGGAAGATCTGCTCCGGAAGACTCCTCGCCTAAAACAAGTGAAAAGCTGCTTTCGAAATGAAGCCAGTGTGCGAAATGAGGGTGATAATGAACTCCTGCGTCTGTTCCTCCAAGAAGAACCCTGTTTTCTTGCTGGAACTGATATACGGGCAAATTTTCTACAAGGGAATCTGTTTTTTGGAGCGAAATAAAATCATCGATCACATTTAGGAACGGATTGATGATAAACTCGAAATGCTCGCCGTGAATTCCCAACGAAAAATCGATTTGAATTGCTCTTTCCGTCTGGAGAGACACGTCGCCGAGTTCATATCGGAGTGCCCCGTGATGCGCTCCGTCTGCAAACAGTTCGGCCGAATTTGGTGCCCGGAAACCCGAAGAGACATTCAGTCTCAGCGACGAGATTTTCGTAACCCTGCACGAGCCAGCAGAAAAGTTGAAACTATCAAATTTTCTATCGAGATGAGCGAAACCAGAATCCGTTACAAAAGTCATCAGTTGCCTGTGGTCGAATCGGCCACCAGCCTGGAATTTCCACTTTCGAACCTGCGCTGTTAACAGTGAGTAAACACCGACATCGGCGGTATTCGAATTTGGAATCAACAGTTCTTCCGCCCCTGGAGCGTTGATGTTGCGGGCATACATTCCCTGAGAACCGAAAACAAAGTCGATTTGATCTGTAAGTTTTACCAGCCACTTGAAATTGTATAGCGTATTGTTGAGTCGCATATCCATTGCCGCGATGGACAAGTCCTCTTCAAATTCCTGCAGGCGGTTGTTTGTGTTGGCAACGAGCAGACTGATTTGAGTGCGCCGCAGCAAAAATTTATTCTCAAAAGAAAAATACTGATTGGATATATCCTGAAAATCCGCGATCATTTTCCGACCGGAACTGTCGGGTTGAAACTGGGCTGGATTAACGATCGAATCTTCAGAATGTCCCGGAATTCCGACCAATTGACGAGAGGAATTGTAACGGATATTCAATACCCAGTTTCTGCGGTTGTACCCAATGCTGAGCTTTTCGCTGTGTTCCAATGATCTCGAGTTCCCCGCGAATTTTCCAGATGGTAACCGGAAGTCTGCGTGGCTGGAACCACCTGCAAAAACATTTACCTTGATGGCTTTGACGTTGAATTTGAGCGCGAGCCGGTTGGTAGAACCCATTGTCACTGCATCAAAGCGAGTTTGAAAATATCCCAACGCTGTTCCGGGAGATGCGTAACTTTCATCGGTGAAATGAATGACACCGCCCATCGCATCCGATCCGTAGAGCAGCGACGAAGGGCCCTTGAGAATTTCCACCCCACCTACTCCAAGGTCTGTAACTCCCATACCGTGATCTTCCCCCCACTGCTGATTCTCAACTCGCATTCCGTTCAGGTAAGTGACAACTCTGGGACCTGAAAGCCCCCGCAACACCGGTTTACTTATGCCCGGACCGGTGGCTAATTGATAAACGCCGGGGATATTTGACAAACTTTCTCCAAGTGTCGCGGAAGAAATGGAATTCAATTCACTTAGTCGGACCGACTCGACGTTGCTGATGCTTTCGCGCTGCAACATCCCGTTATCTGCCGAAACAATCACTTTGTCCAGCAGAATGTGAGCGGGTTTAAGAAATACTACCAGCATCGAGTCTGAAAAATTGTGTGTGAGAAAACCTTCTTCGTACCCGTTTGAGGAAACCAGGATACGGAAACTCCCGGCAGGAGAATTCTCCAGACGAAATATCCCTGCCGAATCGGTGATTAGAACAAGATCAAGTTCCGGTAAGTCAATTCGGGCAAAAGGAACAGGTTTTGATGACTGGACATCAAGCACTTTTCCAGTAAAAATATTTTGTCCGAAGCCACAGGCAGCAAAAGCCAATGACATCAGCATCGTGATGATTTTCATAAAACGGAGTAAAAGGAAATCTGAAATAGGTCAGTCAGGTTCTGGCGGGTGGACTGAACGAAGCCCGCTGTCAGAAACTGGGAGGACCCCGAAGGAATAATTCCTGGATTTCATTCGGGGAAGTAACCTGGGCGTAGGTTACGCCCGGCGGTCGTAGAGCTAATTGAGGTTTTCTAGTATCGTCCTGCGTCGGCAAATCGGCCGTGGAGGTTTGAACAAAAAGCTGACAAACTTTACAGACGAGGTGAGATTCGGTATAATGCGCGTGATGGCTGCATTGATTCAGGCGATGTTCACCGGCGTGAAAAATGGCGAGGTGGCAGGGATGCGAGATGTCGCATTTTTCTGCTGAATGATGATGATCCGGATGTTCGTCGGAATGTTCGGCGTGATCGTGGGGAATAAGTGGAATGAGCGTCGGTGTGAATGAAAACGCAAAGGCCAGCAAGAGGATTCCAGCTAGAAGGTGCTTACGGTATATGGATGCGCTTTTTTTCAGTCTGGGCGAAGGTACGACTATTTTGGCGGGGGCAATAATGACTCTTTCGAGAACCCCTGCGTGGTCTATGTTTCTATGTGGTTGCATTTTTTTACCACATAGATATATAGTACAAGAGAAGAAAAACGAAGAATTTCGAACGGTATCAACGGCTTAATAGATTGTGTCCTCCCTGAATTATGTTGCTTTAGTCTCGTGATCCGATCCTGACATTGACCCTTATAAAAGGATCCGTCCCTTGTGCTTTTAATGACATACGCCGAATACATTAGAAAAATTGATTTTGGAGGAAACTTGTGATCTCACCAGGAGTCGAACCTGGATCAAAAGTTTAGGAAACTTCTATTCTATCCATTGAACTATGAGACCATTAATTAAGCGCATTATACTATTCCAGTCCGACTGGTATTGAACTACGGGGCTTGGAACAAGGTGAAATCAGGCCGCAAATTTAGCGAGTTAAAACAATATAGTCCTGCAGCAGTGTTTTCAGAAAGGTGAGCTTCTTTTCCGGGACTTCGGAAAGTTTGAGTTCGTGTGCAGCGCTTTCGGCCAGGTCGCGTATTAGTTGTTTGTGGGCTTCGTTGGGATATTTATTGACCCGGCTGATGGCGTTTTTAATCAGGATCATATCCTCGTCTGTAAATTTTGTCACATTTAAAAACTGTGGTTCGTGTTTGCTGATGTCTTTAATATTTAAGATGTCGCGGATGGAATACACTTCCCGCGGTTTGTTCCGAACCACGGCGGTTTGTGCAAGAATGTCGCCAATGCGCTGGCCTTTATCAGTTGTTGAAATGAAGAGAGCCGCAATTGCCCCGGCCGAAAACCAGAAATCGATGATGTTGAACGCCCAGCGCATCGAAACGTCGGAAAACGTCGCATTCTCGCCGTTGAGTTTCACCACCCGGACTCCAAGCGCCAGTTTGCCGATGGTCTGTCCCTTGAGAAAGTACTCCATTATGAGCGAATAAAAATAGACCGGCAACAGCAGAATCATAAAGACAATGATGGCAATTTCCCAGTCGCCCCATCGACCGCTAAAAATGGTTTCGGCCAGAATAATCACTGAAATGATGTACACGATCAGGCCATAGACAAACATTACGACTAAATCCAGAAGCCGGGCCACGCCACGGATGAAAACCCCAGCCGTTTCGTACTCGATGGAGATGTTGTGGGAAGTTATGACGTCGACTGTTTTCATTCGTTTCGGAAGGGATGAAAGTACAAAAAGTGAAGGTTATTCCTACAGAATCGTTAGTTTTGCCCCAAAATTTTGAATAAAATGGTCAGAGAACAATCAAACGCAAAGCTGGAGGCAATCATCAAAAGTCTTGACAAAGGATTTGATACCGAGGCAATCCCCGCCGCACTGATGCAAATAAGAGAAGACGCCCTGGCCGACAAGGATCCGCTGCTGGCTAAAGTTCTCCGCCTTGCCTCTGAATACATTAAAGCGGAAGGCGTTTTCGACCATACTGTCGAAAAAATCGAGAATGAAGAGGGCGAAGACACTCCCGTTGAGCCGGGAACTGACTCAGAGAATTTTACCTATTTCCTGAATCTGATCAAGAAATCAGAGAACAAATACAACCGCGAAGAGATTAAGGAAATGAGAACCTTTCTCAAGCAAAAGTTGTATTGATCGGGAATTGACCTTCCTGGGAGAAAAACCGCTCCACCTGATTCACCAAAAAATTAAATAAAAGGATTAAGCAGCTACTGCGCCTGCCTGTTTTGCGGAACGTATGGTTTTTACCATATCCTCAATGATGGGTTTAAGTCCGCCATCTTCGTGACTTCTGAGAATATAGGTATAGCCGTCCACTTTGGTTTGACCATAACAATGATAGGTTGGTTTGCCTCCCTGACCTTCGTGAAGGGTTCGTTTGTACATAATCAAGGCGGGCTCGTCAAGGATATACTCAACAACAAAAATTCCGTTCAGATCTGCAAGGCGCTTTTTTTCGTCCGCCACTTTATCCTTTTCCTTGCCGAAATCTTCAATCACCAGATGAAAATGCTGCCCAATATATAAATCCCACATATAGTCGCCGTCTTCGTGGTCAACCTGTGGTTCAACAGAAGCACCTGTTGGTGAAGCGACCTCAGGCAACATTATCGTCATATTCAGGCCATTTTCTTTCAGTGACATTTCACTCATTCCTGCAAATGAAGTATCCAGTGTGTCGCCGCCTTCACCGTCGGTGCTATCGCCATTTTCACCACCGCAAGACGGAACGAACGCTATTGTCAGTGCCGCTATCCAGAAGAAATTCTGTTTCATAAAGTCTTTAATGTTCCTGTGAGACAGGTTGAATACGCCGCTAAATTAACAAAAAAAAAATGAGTCGCAGCTGTTAATCCGATGACATTTTGGTGGCTGAGCAGCGCCTTGAATGCCTCGCAGGTGAGGCCATTGAAACGGCTTGAAACGATCATTATCTTATTGATAAACAATGATTAAGCATTCATTCTTAACCCGGCGAGTCAAATGGACGACCTCCCTTTCACACTTTCCCGATCGATAAAATTTTTGAATTCCTTACCTTTAGAAGGACTATTATGAAGGTTTCGGTAGGGCGTAAAGCCCATTTCAACGCAGCACATCGCTTGTTCAATCCTTTGTGGGACGAGGAGAAAAACACGCGCATCTTCGGAAAATGTGCCAGCCCCAATTTTCACGGGCACAACTACCTGCTGGAAGTCTGGGTGACCGGCGAAGTGAATCCCGACACTGGTTTTGTAATGGATACCTCTTACTTGAAAGAATTGATTAAAACTCAAATTGAAGACCGTTTCGATCACAAAAATCTAAATCTCGATACGGACGAATTTGCAAAACTCAACCCGACAGTCGAAAACATCTGTGTGGTGATATGGCGCATCCTTCGCAGCCAAATTCCGGAAAATCTGATGTTGCGCGTCAGACTCTACGAAACCGAAAGAAACGTTGCCGAATATGCGGGCGACTAACTTGTCTGACAAAATTTGGCGTTCCATTTTTGCGCTCCATCTGGTTTTGATTCCGGAATTTTGCTACTGCGACAATCTGATCACCAATGGCGGTTTTGAAGGCCCGGACGGCATCGAAGTCGTTCCGCCCGAGTGGACCGCAGGCTGTGGATATATGAATACACCCGATAGCCAACCCGGCTGGTACAACAACTACCTTCCGCCGTTTGAAGGAAAAGGCTATATCAATTTGCTCTACAAATCCGATGGCTCAGAGGAATCCGTTTATCAGGAGTTACAAAAAACGTTGCCAGCCGGCAGTTGCTTCCTCATCGATATCAAACTGGCAAAATTTTGCCAGGATTCACTATTCGGGCTGGATCCCTACGGACTGAATCATCCGGGTCGCCTGGTGATCCGTGGATCGGAATCGTTCAGTTGCGACGACGGACAGATTTTGGCTGTGTTTGACGCGGTCGAGAACTGTCTCTGGAAATCGTACTTCTCCGTTTTCAAAGCCGAAACCGATATCCGCTTCATCTATTTGGAATTCTCGTCTGGTAGTTCTGGATTTTTCAATGGCTCCATCGTGCTGGACGATTTCAAGTTAGAATACACCAAACCATTGCCCGATCAGGTGATCGAGGTGCCCTATCAAGACACGGCGACTGTTTCGGCCTCCTTCTCCGGATCGAATTTCAACTGGGATGTTGACGGCATTTTTGTCGCCAATGGAAGTGCAGAGCAAAGCGTCTACGCCGATCACAATCTTCACGTCGATGTCAGTTACATCACCAGTGACAGCTGCGTTGTTTATGAATCGTTCGACGTGCTCATAAACCCTGCTTTTCCCAACATCTTTACACCGGGGACAAAAGATTTCATCAACGACGAGTTTTACATCAGCGGCCTGGTGGAAAACTGTGGACTGATGGTGCACAACCGCTGGGGACAGGAGGTATATTCGAATTCGGACTACCGCAACGACTGGTCGCCAGAAAATCTGTCGGACGGGCTCTACTTTTATCAGCTTTGGCTTAAGGAAACCAACCGGTACAAAACCGGCTCCGTCTACATCTTCTGATCCGGTTAGAACCCATCTCAAAATTATGTATGAGGGATTTTTCAAGAATTTTGGCTTTAGCCAAGGCGCCTTTCGTAGTGCATATCCGCAGGGAATCTGTGCAAGGAAGTCAACGAAGGATAAAGGCAAAAGCCGTAGAAAAAGGACCATAGATAATTTTAAGATGGGTTCTAGTAAAACAGCACCTCCGAAAAATCCAAAATAGTCAGAAAATTGCTTTCCTCCTGCCGCCAGATAATAGCATCTGGAAGATGCGTGTCGCTGTTGTAGACAAATTGTTTTTCACTTTCATAAGTTCCACTGACGTAGTGCCGCTCAGAAAGAAGTTTGCCTCCCTGATCATACACGTATTCGGTGCGAAGAATATTCCGGACCGTATTCTCAGAAACGTGCGTCGCATTCTTCACGCTTCCAAAGTCATCAAATGAAAAATCTGTGGAGGAACGTGATGTTCCGTTCATCGTTTGGGACTCGGTGTGAACAATTCTCCCCATTTTATCGGTATAGATAAGTTCATCTTTGTACACTTTACCCAACGCGTTGAGAAACTCCTTTTTGTAAAGCCCCGCTTCTAGGTCTGTATAGACGAATTTTTCGAAAGATTTTCGGCAGGTTGAGTCCAGTTCGAACTCGAATTTGTCCGTAAGTACCCCCGAAAAAGTCCGGAGTTCGGAGCTAAGGATACGGCCCCATTTCCCGAAGGTGTAGTATAGAATCTGACCCCCATATTTGTCACTTATTCTCACTTTTTCGATCTGGTTGCCCCCTGTATAACCATAACTACACCACACAGTATCGCCATAGGCACAGTGATATTCGCGCGTGAGTTTACCTTCGCGGTCAAACTCAAAATAGCAGGCGCGGAGTGTCGGTCGGATAATGTCACCGGCCGCCTTGGTCGAATAGTTGCCCTTGAAACTTTTGATATGAAACGCTTTCACGTAATCCGCTTCTGGAAACGGAATTGCGCCTTCAGCCAGTTTGCCCATCTCGTGGCGCAACTGACCAAAACAAGAAATGCAGGAACAGAGGGCAAACGCCAGAAAAAATCTCATCCGAACAAAAAAAAGTCAAATTCACTCCATATGTCCCCGTTTGTTGTGATATTCGTCAACAGCGTGTTGATGAAAAGTAAGAATTATTTCCGGCATCAAGCCTTCGTAAACTAGTAACGTTATGACAAGATTTGGTTTCATTTTGGTTCTGATTGTACTTCTATTTCCTGAGGTTTCATCCTCGCAGGAAAAAAAATACAAGACCGAAAATGTCATTGTGCTCATTATGGATGGGCCTCGGTATACCGAAACCTGGGGCGATCCGACCCATCAGTATATTCCACGCCTGGCAAATGATATGCTGCCACACGGTTCTTTTTACCCGAACTTCCGCAACAATGGTCCTACTTACACAGCTGCAGGCCATACGGCCATCTGTACCGGAATCTATCAGGGCATCGACAACACCGGGCTGGAATTTCCAAAACATCCGTCGATGTTTCAATATTGGCTCAAGGCCAAAGGCAAAGCGTCGAACAAAGCATTTGTCATCGCCAGCAAAGACAAACTGGTCATCCTCACAGATTGCAAAAAGAAAGAATGGAAAGGAAAGTTCAGGCCTTATTCGGACTGCGGAATAAACGGACTGTACACCGGATATCGTTCTGATGAAGTCACTTATCAGCGGTCCGTGAAAATATTTACCGAAGACAAACCCAATTTGGTTCTGATCAACTTCAAACAACCCGATGCCTGGGCGCACGCCGGAAACTGGGAAAAGTACCTGCAAACGATGAAAGAAACCGATGAGTACATCTACAAACTCTACCAACTCCTAACGACGGATCCGAATTACGCAGGCAAAACGACCATCTTTGTTACCAACGATCACGGGCGTCATCCGGACGGTCACAAAGATGGATTCATATCACACGGTGACAATTGCGAGGGATGCCGGAAAATTCTATGCTGGGCCTACGGTCCGGACTTTGTCAAAGGGAAAATTTTTACCGACATCACCCGCGAACAAATTGATATCCCCGTCACGATTGGCCACCTTCTTGGTTTTACAATCGAAGGCTCCAATGGACAGGTGCTGACGGAATTGTTTGAGTGATTTTATCCCTCTAAGTAAACCCTGTGAACCCTCGATGAAATCGCGCTGATGATTTCGTAAGGAATTGAATTGAGTGCCATCGCCATTTCAAAAATGGTATTTCCCGCACCAAAAATCTGCACGTCGTCGCCGCGTTTGGCGTCAATCCCCCGGAGGTCGATCATACACATATCCATACAAATGTTTCCGATGATAGGTGCCCTTTGTCCATTGACAATGACCGACCAGATGCCCGAGCTCAGGCTGCGGCGCAGTCCGTCCGCGTAACCAATCGGCACAATGCCGATGAGTTGTTCTTCCTCGGCAATATAGGTCCGGCCATAGCCGATGCTCTCACCCTGTTTCACTTTTTTAATCTGGGAAATTTTCGACATCAGGGTGAGGCCATTTTCAAGAAAATTGTTCTCCTCTTCAAGCAGTCCAAACAGGCCGATTCCCAGACGAACCATATCGAAAAGTGATCCTCCATAATTGACGGCGCCGGCGGAATTGGCAAGGTGACGTGTTACCGGATAGCCAAGGCGATCCATAATGTAACCGCTCATAATTTCGAATTTACGGATCTGCGAAAACGTAAAGTCGCGTTCGTGCTGAACATCTGCCGCGGAAAGATGCGAGAAAATGGTCTTCACATAGACTTCGGGCTGGGCGCGCAAAATTCCCATCAAATCGTGTAAGTCTTCGTCGCGGAACCCGAGTCGGTTCATCCCTGTATCGAGCTTCAGATGGATTGGAAAATGTTCCTTTTGACGCAAAATCAGTTCGTGTATAAATTCGTCGAGCGATTCAATGGAATAAATACTTGGCTCCAGATCAAAATCGATGATATCGTCGTAACCACTTGCCTCCGGATTCATCACAAGAATCGGAAGCGTTATTCCTGCTTGGCGCAGCGATACGCCTTCATCGGCATAGGCAACACCGAGATAGTCGCATTTTTCTGATTCCAGAAATTTCGCCATTTCTACAATTCCGCTTCCATACGACTGAGCCTTTACCATCCCCAGAATTTTCGTTCCGGATCCGATGCGTTCTCTGAAATAGTTTAGGTTATTTCTCACTGCTCCGAAATCGATCAACAGGCGGGTGATGTGCTTTTTGTCGGCATAATACTGAACAATTTTCTCGAGACCGGCTTTGCGTGAACCTTTGATGAGCAGCAGCGCGTCTTCATAGTTCAAAGGATTTTTCAGATATTCCGCCACGGACGTTTTTACGATTGCTTTCTCGACATCCGGATTTTTACCAATGATTACAATTTCATCCACTCGTGCCGAAGCAATCAAATCCTTAAGACGTTTTTGTTCCGAATTGTCCTCAAGGGGAGACAGAAACAACACCTTCTTTTTATACTTCCTGAATTGTGCGATGTACTGTAAGGCAATTTCGAGCGACTGCACATCGGCACTGTAGGCGTCGTTGAGAATCAGGCAGCCGTTTTTTCCGCTGATTTGTTCCATCCGCATCGAAACCGGAGGCAGTTCCGCCAAACGTTGCAGAATTTTTTCTTCCGAAAGGCCGAAATGCTTTGCCACTTTATAAACCACCCGTGCGTTTTCCAGAGATCCTTTGTCGGAATAAGGTATAAGGGGCAAAGGGTCGTCTGGTAAGGGTTCAAAAAACCGTTCCGCTGTGGAAAACAGCTTCAGCTTTTCAGATTTTTTTTCTTGGTCGGAGGTGAAATTTGCGGAGTGCGCATCGCCAATACCTGTGAACACTCCGATGGTCGGACGAATGATCCGAGTTAGCTTTTCCATCTCGCCTGGTTTTGAAATTCCGGCCTCAAAAATGGCCAACGTGTTTTCAGAAGTCATCTCAAGAACCGACAGCGCGACACCTAACTGACTGTTGTACGATTTTGGACTGCGGACGATGTGAAAGTCGTCCTTCATCACGTGATACAACCATTCCTTCACCACGGTTTTACCATTGGAGCCTGTGATACCAATCACTGGAATAGTGAATTGTGAACGATGATATCCCGCCAATTTCTGCAGTGCCACCAGTGTATTGTCGACGAGAATGTGTGCAACATTTTCCACCGGTGATTTTTCACACATTACCACTTTCCCGCCTTTGGTGATAAAGTCCTGAACAAAACGACTTCCGTTGTCCTTTAGTCCCCGCAACGCAATGAACAACGTTTTTTCCCAGATTGCCGGTGACCGGCTGTCGGTGATGACATTTTGAATTTCAAAGACCCGGTTCATCGAGATGTCCCCAACAAACTTTCCGCCGGTTACGCTGCAAATTTCGGATATGGACCACCTGAGTCGCACTGGGTAAAGTTAGGAAGATTTGCCATTGACCCCCTGAGTTAAGGGAGCGAACGAGCATTCCTTATTATTCGTCAGAAAAAAGGCGATAAACGCGTTACAGCGCCGGTTCCTCTCGTTCCTTGGACGTAATGTACACGTAACAGTTCCTGCAAAGTGGCACATACTTGTCTTTCTCACCCAGAACGACAATTTCATCCTCGGCCGTGATGCGGTGCGAGTGTCTGGCTCGTCCGGAACAAAACGTGCAAACCGCGTTCAACTTCACGATTTCATCGGAAAAGGCAAGCAATTGCGGCATTGTACCAAATGGATTTCCCAGATAATCCAAATCAAGGCCTGCGGCTATGACCGACTTTCCGCGATGAAGAATGGACTTGATCACTTGAATCACGGATTCATCAAAAAACTGCACTTCGTCAATGGCGATGACATCGGCATTGTGAAAAAAATCTAAAATTTCCGTAGGTTTTGTAACGCCAAGCGCCTCAATCCGTTCTTTGTCGTGTGAGACGATGGCCATTTGATCGTATCGTTTGTCAATGAGTGGTTTGAACACGAACACCACCTTGCCCTTGCTCTTTTCTTTGTTAATAAGTTGAATGAGCGACTTGGTTTTGCCGGAGAACATCGGGCCGCAGATGACGGAAAACCGCGCTGCTGTTACCCTGGGGCTAAAGGCAAATTTACCGGCTGATTTAACAGCACGTGTTGGAGAAATTTTCAAGAAAAATTGATTTTGCGCCAAATATAGATTTAAATTTATCCGTGGAATTTCAATTGTGAATAACTAAAACCAAATGGGAATAAAATCTTATAACAACATCAACGAAATCCTGAGTGATCTTGACAAAAAATTGTCGGAGATCAACAAAGGTACCCTTTCACTTCAGGGACTGGATGAATGCCTTGGGCTTTCGCGTGAGCTATATGAGCGACTAGTTGTTGTCCGGCACAAGGCCCGAGAACTAGCCGTCACCCCAGAAAAGAAAAAAGTCGAAAACGAGTATAGCGCTCCGGTGGAAAAACCAGTTGCCAGGAAAGAGCTTATTGCAAAAACCGAAGAGCCTGAGCAAAAGGAACAACCACTGTTCGACTTTACGATGTCTGAGCCGCTTTCGGAATCCGATGCCACGCCTGTAGCTGTTATTGAGGATAACGTTCCAACCGTGAAACGCGTGCCGAGGGCAACGAAAAGTGTTCCAGCCGCGGATTCGGAACCATCTTTGAATGACAGCATTGGAACCGATGATTCGGTGTCCCTCAGAAAAAAGTTGCAAAGTACTCCCGTGAAGGATCTCACCAAAGAAATCGGCATCGGCAAAAAATTCGAGTACATTTCTTTGATGTTTAAAGGCGACGGAAAAGCCTATGCCGAAGCCATCGAGGCACTCAACAGCTGCAACGGATTAGACGGCGCACGTGAAAAGATCAACGCCTTTTCAGTCAGTCACGAATGGAATCTCGAAGACAAAACGGTGGCTAAGTTCATCGAATTGGTTGAGCGCAGGTATTTGTAACAATGCGCTTCCGGCCTATTTCTTTTTTGCCGTTTATTCTTTTTCTCTTTTTTGTCGCGCCTGTCTCAGGACAAAAAGACTATGCAAAAAAAATACTCGATACGCTTTGCAGTCCATCCTTCGACGGTCGTGGGTATGTCAACGAAGGTAGTTTGCGCGCTTCACAGTTCCTCGCCGACGAACTGAAAAAAATTGGCGTCGTTCCCTTCCGGAGTTTCACGTTTTTCCAGGACTATGGTTTTGATGTCAACACCTTTCCGGGGGAAATGCTGGTTGTACTGGATGATGACACACTTGTGGCCGGTGAAGAATTTCTTGTCGATCCAAACTCGGGTTCGGCGGTGGGGTCCTTCGAAATCGTGCAGATAAATACAGAGGTTTGGAAAAACAAATCAGAAATTTCGCCACAACTCTACGAGCGAGACAAAAAGGTTCTGCTTTTCGATTTTACGGACATAACAGACCCAAAAGCATACGCACAAATGAAAGATTACGTGATGCGAATGCTCAGTTTTTTGCCTTGTATCTGGATTGAGAAGTCAAAGCAGAACTGGTCGGTCGGACGTTACGCCACTGAATATCCATTGATTACAATTGATTCGGCCGATTACCACGGGGCGAGAACCGTTGAACTGAACATCGAAAACAAATTCATACCGCAGTGCCCGTCAAAAAATGTCATCGGAGTAATTCCCGGCAAGAAAAAAAAGTTGATTGTGTTTTCTGCGCACCTTGATCACCTCGGCAGAATCGGAAAGAACGCGTATTTCCCAGGCGCCAATGACAACGCTTCCGGTGTTGCAATGCTGTTATCTCTGGCAAAGTACTTCGTCGTAAATCCTCCAGAGTATACAATCGCCCTTTGCTTTTTCTCCGGAGAGGAAGCGGGTATGGAAGGATCGCAGTATTTTGTCCAACACCCGTTCTTCAAACTGAAAAAAATCAGATTTGTGATCAACATTGACATTATGGGTGGTGCGAGCGAAGGAATTACTGTTGTGAACGGAACCGAATATCCTAAAGAATTTGATCTGATGACGCAGATTAATGAAGAAAAAAAACTTGTCAAACAAATAAAAAAGCGGGGACCCACTCAAAATTCTGATCACTATTCATTCGCCCAGGTGGGAGTGCCGGCCTTCTTCATTTATTCCAACGGCACGGTAAAAAATTACCACGACGTTTTCGATAAAGCGGAAAGTACGCCACTGGATAATTTTGAAGAGGTGGAAAAGTTGTTGATTGAGTTTGTGGGGAGGAGGTAGGGGCTGATTGTTCCAACGTCGTCTGTTTTTTTTGTCAATGTCTCCGTATATTTCGGCTTCCAAAACTGTTCTTATGGCCTTTACGCAGACTATTAACCGCGGCGTGATTCTGGTTGTTCCGAAGCAGGCGTATTTTGACTGGTACAATAAAATGAATACCGTGGGACGAACCGCGACGGACGACTACCGCGAGTTCACATCCTTTCTCATCAAAGATGAAATCGACTTCACCCACCCCGACGAGGTCTTGAAAAAATACTGGAAGCTTATTTTCGAAAAGGAACTGGAGGGTATGTTTGTTTATGAAGATATGTGGCCGGAAAAACGGACCTTTAAAATGTTCAAGGAGTGGTTCCAGTGCTATATAAGTTCAATGGCGTGGGATTTGGAAAAGGGGGCGGTTTGGAGTGAGGATTTGTAGGTCATCGAATAAGCCGCCGTTGTGATGAATCGATCTGACTGGCAAATATCTTTGGCTTACCCGTGCATTTTTTCAATTGCCCAAGGAATTCTTCGAAGGGCGCTGTATCGAGCCTGTCGAGATGGCGGTGGCCTGTTGAATCTTCGATTAGGGAAAAACGCCAGTGACAATTTTGAAATCGCTTCCAGAGTCCATCTCAACGTTAACCTGAATTCCTGCCGACTAAGGATTATTCAGCGACACGTTTGTTGAGTACGGCGCCTTAAAACTGCGCATAAAGTCCGCAATGCCCTTCATAACGTGCACATTCTTGATTACGTTCATATGGTTGGTTCCGGTATTATTCATCGGTTTGTTTGTAAGCGTGTCTGACCAGACAATCCGTGAGGTGCCGCATCTGAGGAAGTCCCTTGCGAAATCAACCCATATCTTTTCGTCCGGCCCTACTAATTTCCCGCTAACGGATCAGGCGTCTTCGGCCTGTGTTTCCGAATAAAATCTCCAATACCGTGCTGAACATCTTTATTACTGATTACGTTCATATGTTTGGTCCCCGTATTTTTCAATGAATTTGCATTTTCTGTGTGGGACCAGACGATGACGGAACTATCCGTGTCGTACTTGAGAAAATCCCGGGTAAAATCGACCCAGGTCTGTTCGTCTGGATCGAACTCTATTTTTGGATCATAGAAAAAGCGCTGCATCCCAACAATGGGCTGATCCCTGAAGTCGTGATCCTCCGCGATACCACACGCGAGATACAGGGTTGAACGTGGATATATTCCGAAATTAAATCCATTGATCTCATCCTCGTCGCTCAATGAAAAAACTACCATATCACGGGCGTCGACAAAGTCCTGATTGGAAAAACTCTCGTGAAACATTTCAAAAGTGCAGGCTGGTACCACCAGGATCATTTTGAAATCGATGTTCGCAAAGGCAGAAGGGTCTTTGGCCTTCGTGGCCTTCATTTTGTTCAGCATCTCGCAAAGAAAGATACAGCCAGTGCTTGAACCTGTCAGAAACACTGTGCCAGATCGCTTTTTTAGTTTTTCAAGAAAAGTCGTTCCGACAAATTTGTTGCCGGGTTTGAACGGACTTATGGCATCTTCCTTGGTTCCGCCCCAGACGTCCGCAATGATCTTCTTGAATCCTTCGTCTTGCGCCAGGGGGACCGAAAAAATATCCGTGGCGTGGAGATGGGTGAGCAGTTCTTCGTAAATTGTGCAGTACAAATCGTGGTCGCGATGTTTTATGTATCGGCGAATGACATTTGCGGTGACGATGACGAAACTTTTGATCAGTTTAACGTAGATCGTTCCGATATTTCCGCCCACTCCATCCAAATCCTTAAAATTTTCGCCTGGCCCCACTACGTCCTCAAAATCACGTTTCAGCGAGGTGTCTTGCTGCAGGATTGAATCGAACTCTACATAATCATTTTCCATATCCTCAAAATCGAAACTCTCCGGATCGAGGTACCAGCGTTCATTTTCCTCGTTCATCTCAAATCCCTCGTCCTCGAGCATATCATCGGTTATTTCGTCCGACCTCAATTGTGCCAAACTGAAGTTCCCCGCCCCGATCATTCGTTCCATCCCTGCTTCCACGTCTTCTGAGGAATAAAGTGCATTCTTAAACTGGATTACGCGGTCCACGTGTTCCCTGTCCTCAACGGAGAATAGTGTAATAATTGAGGAGTCGTTATCATATCGCCAATCCGGATTCGTGGCCAAATCCTGACCGGCAATATTTGACACTTCGCTGATATCAAACATACGACGGCGGCGGCGATCTATCAATTTCTGTATGTGTAGCCTGAGTCGCTTAAAAAATGGTTTTTCCATTATTTCTTTAAACTTCCGGGTAAACGTGTACCTCACCGCAGATTTTACAGATTGCATCGTATTTCCACCGTAAACTGCGTAATACGGAAAGGCACCTGACTTTACAATGGTGTCGTGTAGTCCATTTTCAATCGGTTTTACAACCGCGTTTCTTTCCCAGACAAATGCGCCGTGCGCATAGAGAACCATCGGTTTGTTCGACGATTCCCATTGATCGAGACTGATGTCAATATCTGCCGCTGCCGGACAATCAATGTTCGTCTTGTCCGGGTCGACGAATTTGCCAGCGCGCATACGCAAGAGATTCGGCTTGCCAATGCGCGTTACGCTCGGCGGAATAGGCGCATCCGAGGTATCGAGCCAGGCCGCCACGTCCGGGTCGTCCGATCCTTCACTTGTATCCGTCTCGAACATCTCTGTTACGACCAACGCTGTATCGGTTGCGGGTTCCTCAGCTTTTTCTTCGCCGCCACACGATGAAAGCAGGACGGATGAAGCGAAAATGAGTAAATAATTCTTCATTAGGTATGGGTTGTGAACGACAATATTAATCATTCGTTTGGTCATTCTTCTACGCTTTTAAGCGTAGAGAATCTACGTCTTTAAGCGTAGAAATGGGTGACTTTAGGGTCGAGTGGGCACTGGGGTAAATGTAGTTGCTATCCGGGAGAATTCCCGAACAACAGACGTCGACTACGACCATCGCCGATATTTTTATTACATTTGAGCCGCATCAGGGCAAGGATACAAAGCCCGAGATGTTGGTGAGGAAATTTTTGTTTTCAAAAGGACTTAGATACAGGTTGCACGATAAAAATCTTTCTGAAAAACCGGATTTGATTTTGCCAAAATTCAAAACAGCAATTTTTATTCAGGGATGCTTCTGGCACTATTATCGCGAGAAGCAGATTCAAGGATGGAGTCAGAAGAAGAAGTTAGCACTTGTACAAGGAGATTTTGACACATTGCACAAATTGGCCCAGTGTATGAATGAGTCGCATTGCAGCCGTCATCCTCGACTTCGCACGGATGACAGTTCCTAACCACTGCTTTCCTCGGCTTCGCTCGGACAACAGTACCAAGCCGAGGACAACGGTGAACAGCTATGGACAATCCCCTTTCAACACCCTTCTTTTGACAAACGGTTCAAGATATCCATAATTTGTTGGCGATCCTTACAGAATAGCCATACCTTTGCAAAAAACAAACATTCAGAGTATGAATACACGGATACGCACTTTATCACTTACTCTTTCCTGCCTGGCCCTCTCCTCATTTTCGGAGCTTGGCGCTCAGGTTACGACGTTTAATTACACAGATCTTATCGAAACCTATACTGTCCCTGCAGGATGCACGAGCATTAAAATCGAATGCTGGGGTGCTTCCGGCGCAACAACCGGAGGATCACTTCCCGGACTCGGAGCTTATATGAGTGGAGAGTTCGTAGTTACACCCGGCCAGCAATTTCAGGTATTAGTTGGTGAAGAAGGAACTCCGGATCCGTTCGGATCAATGTCATCTGGAGGCGGTGGAGGTTCATTCGTGACCGATATGTCTGACGGTCCGGTGATCATTGCCGGTGGCGGCGGTGGCACGAACGGTGCTCCGACCAATGGAGACGAAAACGCTCCGGTTACCGAAAATGGACTCGATGGTTACTCTCCTTCTTACCCCGGCAACTATGGCGTTGGCGGTCTTCCGGGAATGGGTGCAATCAATGGTCCTTCGACTCCTTGCGCAGGCAATGGCGGCGGACTTTTAACCGACGGTGCGCCAGAATTCTGCTGTTTTGACAGTCAGTATGGTATTGCTTTCGTCAACGGAGGTACAGGAGGCACGATGGGTGGCTGTGGTACAGGTTCTCCGGGCGGATTTGGCGGCGGTGGTTCTGGCGGTAGCTGGGGTGCTGGTGGTGGCGGTGGATACAGTGGTGGCGGTGCCAATTATCACGCAGGTGGTAACGGTGGTGGCGGTGGTTCCTTTAACTCCGGCGCAGCTCAGGTAAATATTGCGGGTGATCACACCGGCAACGGAATGATTGTTTTTACCGTGCTGTGCGACGGACTGGTCACCACGGTATCGGCCGATTCGGTTTGCCAATATGGTTCCGTTGTACTTCACGCCGAATCGATCAATGGTGGAACAGTATTCTGGGACCTCGGTCTCATCGATAGTATTGCATATGATTTGGATGTTGCGGGTACATTTACCTTTACCGCTACCAGCGACAACACGCAGGATTGTGCATTCAGCGTAGACATCGTAGTTGAACCTGGACCTGATTTTACACTGGCCGCAACAGATGAACTGATCGGTGGAGACGGCAACGTCATCCTCACACTCATCGACGGAATTTTTCCTTTCTCGTACGATTGGAACAACGACGGAACGGGTGATTTTGACGATACGCAAAACCTTACCGGACTTTCCGCAGGAACATATACCGTTACGGTGATGTCGGGCAATACCTGTACAAAAACAGATTCTGCTACGGTCAATTCGCAGCTTGACATCAACAGTTTGACTGCTCTCGTTGAGGTTTTTCCAAATCCTTCGAATGGTAATGTGTTGATTTCATCCGACGGGATTCAACTTTTGGAAATAACACTTTTCAACTCAGTTGGCCAGAAAGTTTTTGGGGAATCTGTTGGAGAATCTCAGACACATTTAATGCTTAGTGATCTTGAATCGGGGGTGTATCAACTGAACGTTTCTACAGCAATCGGTGACGTCACCAAACGTCTGGTCATCCTGCATTAGAAAACTCTAATACGCGTCTTTATTCCCGGATCAGATCGCTGATCCAGGAATTTTTTGGACGAAAGAACACAATCAAATTATTTTCAGAACCAAGTAAAAATAGAATGAATCGTATGAACAATAAAACGTATCTTTTTGGAACTTTTCTGGCGACCGCACTACTGACATTCGGGTCTGCTGAAAGCCAGACAACATTTAACTACACCGGCGCGATGCAAACCTATACCGTTCCGGCGGGCGTCAGTTCGATTAATATTGAAGTCTTTGGCGCCCAAGGCGGAAATGGAACAACAACATCCGGTGGACTTGGCGCCTCAATGCAGGGTGATTTTGCCGTGACCCCGGGTCAACAATTTGATATTTTGGTCGGTGGTATGCCAGCTACGAACAATGGCGGAGGTGGAGGCACGTTTGTCGTTGAAAACGGCACCAATGTTCCATACATTATTGCCGGAGGCGGCGGCGGCGGCGCAGGAGAATGTTGTGGCGGTGAAGCCGGTGGGGATGCAGGTGTTTCTACACCGGATGGAACGACGCCCTTTGCTACAGGATGTCCCCCAGGCGCTGGTGGTATTGCTGGTGACGGCGGAGGTGGAGGTTCTCCAGGCAATTATGGATCTGGCGGTGGCGGTGGTTTTAATACCAATGGTGGAGACGGTGAGTTCGGTGGTTCCGGTGGTGGGTCGTTTCTTTCAGGTGGCGCCGGTGGTGCAGGTTTCACGACAGCCAATGGAGGCTTCGGTGGAGGTGGAGGTGGAAATAATCTCGGTGGCTCCTATATCAATGGATCGGGTGGTGGTGGCGGTGGTTACTCAGGTGGCGGTGGCAACTGCGGGTATGACAATTGGGAAAGAGGCGGTGGCGGTGGCTCGTATAACATCGGAACGGCCCAGGTGAATGCGAGCGGTGTCAATAGCGGCGATGGCCTGGTTGTCATTACAGAACTTTGTGATGGTCTTCTCAGCACCGTTTCGGCGGATACGGTCTGCCAATACGGCTCAGTGGTTCTTCACGCCGAATCGATCAATGGTGGAACTGTAACGTGGGACAGCGGTCTTATCGACAGTGTGGCGTTTGATCTCGATGTTGCAGGTACATTTACCTTTACAGCGTCGAGTGACAATGCGCTGGATTGTGATTTTGTAATCGACGTTTTCGTCGCGGCAGCTCCTGATTTTTCACTGTCGACAACCGACGAAACGGTCGGGGGTTTCGGCAATGTCATCCTCACCCTCATCGACGGCTTGTTTCCTTTCTCGTACGACTGGGACAATGACGGAACGGGTGACTATGACGATCCGCAAAGTTTGTTGGCTGTTTCAGCCGGAACCTATACAGTGAGCGTAATGCACGGCAATGGCTGTTCCAAAGGCGACTCGGCAACCGTCAATTCCCAGCTCGGAATTTCTGACGTTGAATCCCTGGCGAATGTTTATCCAAATCCTACAAGTGGAAAAATTGTGATTTCCGGAATGGAGCTCACGGGCGTTGAACTTTTCAATTCACTGGGACAGTCCGTTTATTCTCTTTCTCTGACCGGGAACAAGTCGAGTATTGATGTCAGTGATCTTGCAGCAGGAATTTACCGGATGAAAATCACCACGGCTTCCGGCGAGGTTTCGAAACAAGTCGTATTGATGAAGTGAACAGATTAACCTTAAAAAAACACGATATGAAAATCAAAAATACAATCCGCAATAGTGCAGGCTTCATCGCCGCGTTTGCGGCAATGACGGCAAGCGCACAGGTTACCACTTTTAATTACACGGACCTCATCGAAACGTATACCGTTCCGGCAGGTTGTACCAGCATTAAAATTGAATGTTGGGGTGCTTCCGGTTCTGGAGATGACGGCGCTACAGGAGGTCTTGGAGCCTATATGAGCGGTGAGTTTGTGGTTACACCGGGCCAGCAGTTTAAAGTACTTGTTGGCGAGATGGGAGTAGCTGATCCCGATCCAGGAACAAATTCTGCCGGTGGTGGCGGAGGTTCTTACGTTACAGATATGTCCGACGTTCCAGTGATTATTGCTGGCGGTGGTGGTGGTGTGGATGGTTTACCAACCGATGGCAACGAACACGCACCCGTGACCAATGATGGTTTTGACGGGTATTCTCCGTCCAGTCCATCGAACTACGGAGTCGGTGGCGTTGCAGGAAATGGAGCAACCAATGGTCCGGGTACGCCTTGTGCCGGAAACGGTGGCGGACTTTTGACCGACGGGGCGCCTGAATTTTGCTGCAGTGACAGTCAGTACGGAATTGCTTTTGTGAATGGCGGAACAGGTGGTACAGGAGGTGGTTGTGGAACGGCTTCGCCAGGCGGTTTTGGCGGCGGTGGATCCGGTGGAAACTGGGGTGCCGGCGGTGGTGGTGGATACAGCGGTGGCGGTGCGAATTACCACGCAGGCGGTAACGGCGGCGGAGGTGGTTCGTACAATGCCGGAACAGCCCAGATAAACATTGCGGGTGATCACACCGGTGATGGAGTGATTGTTTTTACTGTGCTCTGCGACGGCCTTCTCAACACGGTTTCCGCTGATTCAGTTTGCCAGTACGGTTCGGTTGTACTTCACGCCGAATCCATCAATGGTGGAATAGTAACGTGGGATGGTGGTGTCACCGACAGCATCGCGTTTGATCTGGATGTCGCGGGTACATTTACCTTTACGGCATCAAGCGACAATACACAAGATTGTGATTTTGTCGTCGATGTTTTTGTCGCTCCCGCACCGGATTTTTCTCTGATGGCCACAGACGAGTTGGCCGGTGGTGATGGCAATGTCATCCTTACCCTCATCGACGGTTTGTTCCCCTTCTCATACGACTGGAACAACGACGGAACGGGTGACTACGACGATCCACAGAGTTTATTGGGTCTTTCGGCCGGAACTTATACGGTTAGTGTAATGCACGCCAACGGTTGTGCAAAAAGCGACTCCGCAACCGTCAACTCGCAGCTTTCGGTAAGCGAACTGAATTCCGGAATATCGGTGTATCCCAATCCAGCCAATTCAAAAATTCAAATTTCGACCAGTGATGCAGAGATGAGCGAGGTACAGATATTCGACGCGATCGGTCAACTTGTAACCCGTTACGAAGTCACTGGAACTAAAAACACACTTGACATCAGCAAACTCAGCAAGGGTGTTTACCAGCTGAAAGTACTCACGTCAAAAGGTGTGATGAACCAACAGTTCATCGTACAGTAAACTCGATTTTGTACACCCGATCCCCTTTCATCCTTGGTGGAGGGGGATTTTTTATTGAACTTATCTCCAAATTATTTTGGATGCGATTTGCGAATATTTTGGCTTTAGCTAAGACGGCGATCGCGGCGCATATCCTGAGGTTATCTGTGCAAGATCGCAAACGAAAGAAAAAGCCAAAAGGTGAAGCAAAGCGTGCCAAGGTAATTTGGAGATGGATTCTGAACTCTCACCAGTAGAAGAATTCGACAATTTGAGCCGATCAGACAATCCGATTCATCAAAAAATGTCATACCTTTCGGGTGTCAATGAAAGTTACATTCACATTACTGAGCTTCTGCAGTTTTGGCTTGGCGCTGTGTCAACCGTTTGGTGATACACACGCTCCAGTTATTGTTGAGGATGATCGTGCTGCGGGTTGCTCTCCGGCCGACGGTGACTATTTCCTTGAATTCAACAACGTCAGAGCCCTGATCCACACCGGTGGAAATCTCTGGCAAATCACCGGCCAGAATTTTCAGGTATATGAAGTTCCAAAAGGTTCCGGCATTCACGCACTTTTTACCTCTGCCCTTTGGCTCGGTGGCCTCGACATCAACGGTCAGCTGAAACTGGCTGCGATTCGTTACCGGCAAGGTCAGGATTACTGGACCGGTCCACTGACCGCAGGCGGAGACGCGGAGATCATTCCTGAAGAGTGCGCAAAATACGACAAACATTTCGTCATCACCCAGGATGAAGTACGTGAGTTTGATGGTTGGTTCAACGCGGGTATTTATGATCAGACCCACGGAACCAATAAACAGTCAGATAACTATCCTGATTATGAAATTCCCTTGTCGATTCTGGATTGGCCTGCACACGGCGATCCTGCACTCGGACAAGATTATTACCTCGCACCCTTTTACGACCGCGACGACGACGGAACATACAATCCGCTTAACGGAGATTATCCGTGGTACGATATCAACAAAGAGTTAGAATGCGGTGCCGATAGAACTGTCACCCTGTACGGTGATCAAACCATCTGGTGGGTGATGAATGACAAAGGGAACATCCATACCGAAACGGGTTCCGATCCGCTTGGGATGGAAATCCGTTGCCAGGCTTTTGCCTTTGCGACAAATGACGAAGTCAACAATATGACCTTCTACAATTATGAGCTCGTGAACCGTTCCACACAGACCCTTTACAACACCTACTTCGGGGTATTTGTGGACGACTGTCTTGGAAATCCAAATGACGATTATGTCGGTTGTGACGTATCCAGGGGATTGAGCTATGTCTACAACGGCGACAACAATGACCAGGATTTCGCGGGCTGGAAGGGATACGGCGATCATCCGCCTGCAGCGGGTATCGATTTTTTCGAGGGGCCTTACCAGGACAACGATGGTGTTGACAATCCCCTCGTTGAGAATTTCGTCGAAGCAACGGCGTCCAATGGTATCCCTTACTCCGGGCTTGGAATAGGTTACGGCGACGGCGTTATCGATAACGAACGTCTCGGTATGGGGCGATTTTTGTACTACAATAATTTGGGCGGTGGTGGACCGGCATCACAGACGGATCCGATCTCCGGTACAGATTATTACAATTATATGACTGGTTTTTGGAAAGACGGCGCGCCACACGTTTATGGCGGCAGCGGACATCCGAGTTCTACCGGTGCGTACCCTGCCATCCACTCAAGGTATATGTTTCCCGGGGATACGGATCCGATTGGTTGGGGAACCGGTGGCGCTTTGTTGCCGCTTTGGACCGAGGAGACCGCTGGAACACCGCCCTATGATCGAAGAATGTGTCAATCAGCAGGTCCGTTTGTTTTGAAACCCGGTGCGGTGAACAACATTACGGTCGGCATTTGTTGGGCTCGTGCTGTAGCCGGTGAGCCCTTTGAATCGGTAAAAGTTTTGCAGACCGCTGACGACAAAGCACAAGCGCTTTTTGACAATTGCTTTAAGATTCTGGAAGGACCGCACGCGCCGGAGATTTCCATTCAGGAGATGGAGAATGAATTGATTCTTTCGATCTTCAATCATCCAACATCGAACAACCTGAACGAAGACTACGAAGAAGTTGATCCGTTCATTGCCAATGTAGATGGCGTTGAGGACTTCGACAATATGTATCACTTTCAGGGTTATCAGGTTTTTCAATTGGCTAACTCCAGTGTTTCTTCAACCGAACTAGGCGATATTGAACAAGCGCGCCTTGTCTTTCAGTGCGACATAAAAGACACCGTCGCGACCTTGATCAACTTTGAGTATGATGCTGAACTGGAGGTCTCCGTTCCATCCGTACAAGTGGAAGGTGAAAACGAAGGCATCCGACATTCGTTCAGCGTTACACAGGATATGTTTGCAACCAGCGGAAGCGGAGCACTGGTGAATCACAAGCGGTATTACTATATGGCCATTGCCTATGCCGCCAATAATTATAAGCCCTACAGTCAATTTGATCCACTGCTTCTGGACGGCCAGAAATTCCCGTACAAAGCCAGCCGGAAAGCTGCGATCGGGGAAATTGTATCCGTCGAAGGAATTCCGCACTCCCCGACTCCCGAGAATGGTGGCACTAATTATTTTGTGAACTACGGCTATGAAATTCCGCTGACGCAGGTCGATGGTCGCGGCAACGGTGGCCGGTGGATTGACCTATCGGCTGAATCAGAAACAGAAATTTTGCAAAACAATTCTGTGACGGAAATCACATACAATCCCGGAGCAAGTCCCGTGAAAGTTCAGGTCATCGATCCGTTGAATTTACCAGCGGCTGAATTCGGTCTGTATTTTGTGGAGGACAGTGAGGGCGAACTGGACTCCGCCTCGTGGTATTGTGTCAACCTCACCGACGGCGATACGGTATGGTCCGATCACACCATTGATTTTGCGAATGAACAATTGATTCCGGAATGGGGAATTTCCATCGAGGTCCGCCAAACGGAATACGAAAATAAAAGCGGAGGATTTGGCGCGTATTTCACAGAGCCTGTTGGTGCGACAATCGAATACGACGATTCGTCGAAACAATGGCTTGCTGGGGTTGAGGACAACGATGAGTCTTATCCGACCAACTGGATCCGGTCTGGCGATTACGATCCAACCATTCCGGACGACTGCGTTCCTGGAGAATTATTTAACCCGTGTTATTATCCGGATAAAATGAAGGATATCGGCGAGAGCTACGAAAAATTGGTCGACGGAACCATCGCACCGTTTAAACTGGTCGGCAGAGAATACAAAGGGATGCCGTTTGGTTATCCCGATCCGGTGTACGACGCCGACGAAATGCCTTCCTCCTGGTTTAATCCTGCGTCTGCGCAGAATCAACAATCGTTTGGTGATCTGAGATCCGTTGATCTTGTCATCACGTCCGATAAATCGAAATGGACGCGCTGCCCGGTGATTGAAACCTGCATCAGTCCGGTTCAGGCTGAGGGTGGGTCGTCCATCACCAAGTTGCGTTATGCGAATTCCGTTGATCAGAATGGCAATGCAGAAGCTGGGACAGGAATGGGTTGGTTTCCGGGATACGCGATTGACATTGAATCGGGCCACCGCCTGAATATGGCATTTGGAGAAAATTCCTGGCTTCACGGTTCCAACGGAAGAGATATGAAATGGAATCCCACGTCAGAATATGTCGATGGCGTTTTTGAACCCATTTTTGGCGGGCATCATTTCGTGTACATCTTCGGTGTAGATGTCGACGACAGCAATATGCCGGCCTACGATGCAGGAGCGACGCTCTATTCGTTATTGGCGAGTGAAAATGCACTCAACTTTATTACGGCCTGGAAGAGTTGCCTCTGGGTTTACGAACCTGTATTGGTTCCCAGTATGAAACTGCTCGAAACCGATGTGCGGATAAAAGTCCGCGTCGCGCATCCATACGTCGAGCAGGTTTCAACCAACGTGAACAACGGTGTTCCGGCGTATAAATTCACTACTTCCGAAATCGCAACGGTGATCGGCGACGCGAATGTTCAAACGGATGCACTCAGTATGATCCGAATTGTGCCCAATCCCTACTATGCTTACTCCGGCTACGAAAACAGCAAACTCGACACGCGTGTGAAAGTCACCAATCTTCCGGAGACCTGCACCATCACGATTTTCAATATGCGGGGCGGATTGGTGAAGCGAATCAAGAAAGATAACAGCGACACCTATGTCGACTGGACGATGAAGAACGAGCAGGGAATCCCAATCGCCGGTGGATTGTACCTGTTTCACATCGATGTTCCGGGCGTCGGAGAGAAGATTCTCAAGTGGTACTGCGGTCTGAGATTGATCGATACGGATAACCTCTAGTTGGCCTGCCCATTAGCAAACCATAAATATTTCCCGCAGATTTCGCCGATTTGCACTCACCGACTTTGTGAAGGCTAAATGATCTCGCTGATTTTCGAATGCAATTCTGTTTGATTTTTACATCGAGTTCGCTGAAAAAACTCTGCGATAATCACCGTTATCTGCGGGAGAAATTCTTTTTTCCAGGTTCAACGGGCTTCGAACAAATATTCAGTTCACCACAAACTTCCGCACTTCTCGTTTTCCGCTGCCGTAAGCGACCAGCAAGTACGTTCCCGCAGATAAATCCGTCACCGAAAGTTGCTGCGTTTTTCCGGTTTGTTTCTCGTGAAGCAATGGCCTTCCGGACAGGTCGAAAATTGTGTACGTGTCGAACATCGGGTTTGCCGTGATCGTGATCAAATCATTCGCCGGCGAAGGGAAAACCGAAAGAATGTCCGTTTCATTTTCCTCAACGCCCACATTGACTGCTTGTACATTCGTGCTGAAAACACCAAGCCCGTGCGTGCCGACGACAAAACGTCCGTCAAACGTCCGGTAATCCATCATATTGATCACGACGTTTCCGATACCCGGTTCGAACAGCCAGGTCGTTGCAGCGCCGTCTGGATCACTGGTGGTATACAGTCCGGTGGTTGTCCCGACGAACAGCGTACCGTCGGGATAATATTCAACCCACAATGCTGAAGGTCCGGAACCCGAGCCATCCGGATTTTCTTCGAGATTTCCGGAAATGTCAATCCAGGTCTGTCCACCATCGGTCGACTGGAAAATACTCGGCACTTCATAGTTTGCAAAACAGACCAGAATTTCGTCTGCGTTGTCTGGATTTACAGCTACAGAGGATACCCAACAGCTCGGTGGAAAATTGTCACCGGTGAGGTTCGTCTTGATGGCCGCCGCGTCATCGTCGGCATAATTGAGGCGAAAAAGTGAGCCCTGCGAGGTGCCGTACCAAACGGTATTTATCCAGGATTTACAAAGTTCGATGTCCGTGATGACACCGGAAGGTCCGCTGGTCGCACTTTCATTTATGCTCACCCAATGATCCGGTTCCTTATTGGTCTTGTCACCGCTCAACACGATGTCGGCAACATCATCGAGCCTCCACAATTTCGTGCGGCCATTCCAGTAAACACGGTGTGGACTGTTCGGATCGAGAATGTATCGGTTCGCCCAGTTGTACGCAGATGGCCCGCCTTCCGGATCGATCCGTTCGAAGGCGGTAATTTGCCCGGTAGCATCCAATGTGTACAAAAACAGTTTTCCGTTTTGCGTGCAGCCCAGATAATAATCCGCCGTTTCGGTAATCGCACAAAACATTCCGTCGCCACCGGTAACCCTGTGCCAGGCCGAGTCCGGATCTGGTGAAAGTGAAAGCCAGGTGCTGTTGTCCTGCATTCCGCCGACGATCTTGTCATCGGTTGTTTGTCCGGGTTCGATGGCAACCGCATAAAACTGCGTGGTGACATAGCCGTTGTTTTTGCTGTCCCAGAAGACAGAGTCGGACATACAATCTTGCGTGACGTAAATTCCACCGTCGTTGGTATTGACCATTTTTGAATTGTCCGAAGGCAAAAACTGAAGACTGTGCTGATCCGGATGGTGACCGGGGTACGAGGTTTTCCAGTTCACATCATCGTAGGGCAGCGGGTCGCAAAAATAACCGCCGATCCAGCTGTTGGTGGAATCGTGTGTGAATGCATCTTTATTCCGCCAGATGGAAGTTCCCGCGATAAAAATTGTGTTGGTATCCGTTGGATGAATTCCGATGGCCACATCAAAAGAGCTCTGTGTATTCAGGTATCCAAGTTCAAAACTGATTTCGGAGACATAACACGACTGGTGCGGCAGATATTGTGATCGATCCTGCCAGGAACCACCGGCTCCACTTCCATCCCCCGAAAGATATTCGTACCGGAATACGGAGTGGCCCGCTGCGAATGGACCGTTCGTGTCACCAAAAAACCAGACGATGCTATCGTTCAGCGGATTTAGCGCCATCACCATTCGGCCATAGGCGGACGGATAAATGGCTGGTGTGATTTCGGCCCAGGTAATCCCGTCGTCGGAACGATAAACTCCTTTGCCCACGCCATCGCTGGAATAGGTTGCGAAGAAAACGCCGTCGTCGGTCGCGACGAGATCCAGCATATCGCAATCGATTGTAGCAACAGCACCGATCTCAAATCCGTGAACCTGTGTCCAGCTGGTGCCTCCGTCGTCGCTGCGGTAAATTCCGTTGAACACTGCGGCAAGCACAACATCGTTTGCAAGATCCGATTCGTCGACCACGAGTTTCCAGACGTAGTCGAAATCGCCATCCGATTCATAGGTTGTTTCGGGAGTGAAGGACTGCGTCGACGGAAGTTCGGTCCAGGTCAATCCGTTGTCGGTGCTTTTCATTATTCCGTTTCCGGAGAAGCGCGATTCGTAGGTTGCGTGACTCACCACAAGGTAGTATTCACCGGTTCCGGCATACCAGGTAGCCTGATGCCCCGGCCGTGTATCCTGGACGATTGACGCGACGGAATGGATCTGTGTTTGCGTCGTCACTTTTTCCCAGCTGGCACCGGCATCTGTGCTGCGCCATATTCCACCGGTTACTCCGCCGGCGATCCAGATGTTTTCGTTCAACACGTCAATTCCCAGTGCGCGTGTTCTTCCTCCGATGTTGTACGGCCCGCGGTTGTCCCAGGACCAGGCCCTTTTGGTGTTGGCGGGCAATGTTTTCGCAAAGGCCAGTTCCCGTTTGCGGATGTTCTCCGGAATTTCACCGGTTTCGGGATTCCGGAAACGATAATATTCCCAGAGTGCCTGGCTGTGGTGGCCCTCCGCATCGTCGATGCTCATATCGCCTGTTCCGGCGACGGATTGTAAATCCGCGCCATCGGATGATACGAAATCATCGGAACTCTTTTCGGTTTTCTCCCGACCACAGGAGAACACGGTGAACACAACTAAAAGCGAGACAAAGAGGCCTTTCATCGGGGGCGGAATTTCAACCAAATTAGCAATTTTTCGCGGGAGAGCGAAATTCAATTCGGCCGCAAAGACATAAGGACACAAAAATTCGAAAGAAACACACGTGGTCACGGGTACATTTACGGTTACATTTAAGAGTACAATATTCATAGCGGAACATCAAATGTCGCGGTTCCCTTTTTCGATCCGTAGGATTGAAATATTGATAAAAAAAGTTGGACCCCACACAAAAAAGTGCCGTAGGCACGACATCTGTGCTTTGGCCCAGCCATAAACTTTAAAAGAAGAATGTCGTTCCTACGGAACTTGTTTGTAACTACGTTTCCTTTTACCGGTATCTTGTTCCTACGGAACAACAAATTCCGTTAGGAACGAAATTAGGACGATGTGGCAGCGACGGTGGAAATAATTGTGTTGACACATTAGTGGATCGCTCTGTGAAAGCAACAGGACTTGCTCTGGTTACGGATTGCAAATCCGCAACATCGGGGGAAGTTCAGGATATTTCATCCGACGTAAAGTTTCTAAGGAATGGTAGCGGTCTTATCAAAGGGAAGAACTCGCTTTCTCATTTTTGCCTTATCTGCGAAATGTCTTGAGATGGCTATGTTCAGTGGTGGCAGACAGTTTTGTGCTCCGAAATCGCCAACTTCTTAAAGCAGCCGGCTCAAATTGAAAAAAAACTCCGGGTAGCCGAAAGTGACAAGTTCATTCACGGCAAGACAAAAAGACACCGAAGATTACTTTTCAGAGGAAGCGACATTAAACAGTGATACCATTCAATGCAGTATGATTCAACATTTCGTTTCCTTAAAACTAATTTGTGGTTTCATCTTAATGGTAACTTTAGACACAAACGCGCAAGACAACCTTATTCTGGAAGAAGTTCAAACATATTATCTCGATGGAACACTCAAATCTATTGAGAAGATACAGTTCAACAGAACAGGGAATATTATTCGCTTTTCCATCTATGAAACAAATGATAACTCCTTATATATTCACAATACTCTTTACGATTCACTAAATCGACCACTCAGAGAAGAATCAATTCAAGATAAAGAAATCATCGACAGCACAATTTACCAGTATTCTCTGAATGGATTAAAAACTGAAACAAGATGGTTCCTAGATCATTTGTCCCATTGGAAAATGGAAAAGTGGATTATTAAATATGATAAAAATGACCTTCCCATAAATGAATCCTGGTATGACATTACCGTTTTTCAGCCTGGTGATACATTGACCACCTTAGTGCTAGAAACGAAAAAGCTCTATGATGAAAATCAGAGAATAATTGTTGACTCCACATTAATGGGTATCAGCGGGCGATCATCTGTCTCGATGAATATTGATGGTAAAGTTGTTGAAAGAGAAAAGTTAAACCCAGCACGAGTGACAAAATACACTTACAAGGGTCAATTTTTAATCTCTTCTGAAACAATTGATGAATATGGAAACAAACAAATTGAAAATTACATCTACAATGAAATTGGTGACTATGTTAGATATGAACGGATTTACATTTCGTTAGATGATACAACTTCTAGAATTACAAACTATTCCTATGCTCGAAGAAGGGGACAAAAAGTTCAAACATCTGAAACTCAAACCACGTTTGAATTTTCCCTTTCACGTACTTATTTCGATAAAAAAGGGAAGACAATAAAACAAGAGAGTCTTGACATGGAGGGAAGGGCAATAAGTAGGACTATATATCATTACAATGACCTTGGCCATTTAGACGTAGAAATATACACGTACCTTTCAAATCAAAGACCTGCTAATAACTTATCCAACGACCCTATGGGTTACCGAAAAGTATATTTGTACAAAAATATCGGTAACCCTTACTAAGTATAATGGCGCAAAATAAAACTCAGCAGGAAGTGAAGGCTTTCAAGTTGCCCCACTAAAACTCAAACTTAATCCCCTGCGCCAATGGCAAGGTCGTCGAATAATTGATCGTATTGGTCTGCCGGCGCATATACACTTTCCAGGCGTCTGACCCGGATTCTCTTCCACCACCCGTGTCCTTTTCGCCGCCGAACGCTCCGCCGATTTCGGCGCCGGAGGTTCCGATGTTGACGTTGGCGATTCCACAGTCCGAGCCCGCAGCAGAGAGGAAGATTTCCGATTCGCGGATGTTGTTGGTGAAAATCGATGAGGACAGGCCCTGGTCAACACCATTTTGTTTCGCAATGGCATTTGACACCTCGCCGGAATATTTGATGAGATACAGCAATGGCGCAAAGGTTTCGTGCTGTACGATGCTGAATTTATTTTCCACTTCGGCGATAGACGGTGAGACATAACAACCCGATTCATACCCGGGGCCGCTGAGTCGTTTGCCTTCGACTACCATCGTTCCTCCTTGTTCCTTCACTTTCACAATGGCATCGAGGTACGTGTCGACCGCATCCTTGTCGATGAGCGGGCCGACGTGATTTTTTTCGACGAGCGGATTTCCGGTGCGCAGCTGTCCGTAAGCCTTTACGAGGGTCGTTTTTACCTTGTCGTAAACCGATTCGTGAACGATGAGCCGACGGGTCGAAGTACAGCGCTGACCTGTTGTGCCGATGGCACCAAAAACCACACCCGGAATCACCAGCTCGAGATCGGCGGATGGTGTAATGATGATCGCGTTGTTGCCTCCGAGTTCCAGCAAGGAACGGCCAAGTCTTTTTCCAACGACCTCGCCCACTGCCCTGCCCATTCGGGTGGACCCGGTGGCCGAAACGAGCGGAATGCGCTTGTCCGCAGAAATTAATTTTCCAAGGTCGGCGCCACCGATCAAAACGGTGGAAACTCCTTCCGGAACCTTGTTCGCTGCGAATACTTCGGCCGCAATTTTCTGGCAGGCAATGGCCGTAGCGGGTGTTTTTTCGGAAGGCTTCCAGATGCAGACGTCCCCACAAATCCAGGCGAGGGCGGAATTCCAGCACCACACCGCTACCGGAAAGTTGAACGCCGAAATAATTCCGACGATTCCGAGCGGATGGTATTGGTCGTACATCCGGTGAAATGGTCTTTCGGATTGCAGCGTCGAACCGTCCAACTGGCGCGAAAGGCCAACGGCAAAGTCACAGATGTCGATCATTTCCTGTACCTCACCCAGACCTTCCTGAAGGGATTTTCCCATCTCCCAGGACACGAGTTTTCCCAGTGCCATTTTATGTTCGCGCAGTTTTTCGCCGAGCTGACGCACCACTTCGCCGCGTTTGGGTGCCGGAACGGTTCTCCATTCCAGGAAGGCTTCCTGTCCCTTCAACACCGCTGCTTCAAATTCCACCTCCGTTGCAGAGCGCACGGTCGTAATCAGTGATCCATCGACAGGAGAAAACGATTCCAGTTTTTCGCCCCGCGTATTGAACCAGTAGGAACCGGTTCCGGCGCCTGAGTTGGATTCAAAAATTCCGAGCTGTTGAAGTACACCGCTGATTTCGTTTGTTTTTGTCTGGACTGCCATAAAATACCGTTGGGACTGCAAAATTAGCGATTCGGGATGGTTTGGGCAAATGGCTGGAAATAGCCACGAATTCATGAATAAAGCACAACACATTCGTCAATTCGTGGCTAAAACCCTATTTCAAAGCGATCGTAACCACACAGGGCAATCTCATTATATATCTGCAAGGCGAATTACAAACCAATCTACAAGGTCATGAAGCAGTTATTTGTTTTCTGCGCAGTGGGACTATTTGTTCCGGTGGCGCAATCGGGAGAGATCATTCTGGAATCCGGACGAAATACAACAGGAAATTTCAACGGTTGGTTTGTTGAGCCGTTCACGCTTTTTTCTTCGATGGAATTTATGGACGATCACGTCGACTTTACCTCTGAGAACGGCGGAGAAATTTCCATTGAGCTGATGAAAAAAATTCCGGCGATGGCCGATTACGATGAGCTGTTGGTGGAGTTTCAGATCGACGAAGTGATCGCCAGCCGGGTGAACTCAGTAACCGTTTTTGCATCCCGGGACGGCCTTCGCTGGGATTCTGTTCCCACCAACGCAGCATTCAAAGCGGTCCGTTTCGCAAACCCGGATTATTCGTACAAATTCCTGAAGGCCGTCGCGAACGTCACTTTTTTCTCGAACGGAAAAGTGCGGTGGAGTTATACCAAAGTGGAGGGATTCAAATTACCCCATCCGATCTCGTCAACAGACGGTCATACAGATTTTATTGCGACCGACGCGAAGGAATTATTTCAGATTTACAGTCATTCCAGTACGATCAACATTGTTTCCGGCGATGAATTGCCCTTTACTACGGTGATCACCGATATGACGGGCGCCATTGTTTTTTTATGAGAAACGGATTGGCTCGCGACGAATTGACACCGAATTTCCCGATGGTTTATATGTGGTACATATACTTCGTGACGAAAAAATCGTGTCGGTAAAAAAGCTGGTACTTCAGCGGAACTAATCAAATAAAGTTTTGAATTCCGCGTAGGAATCCCGTCCGTCGTCATTTCCCTGACAGGCGTGTTCGTTAGACCAGCCGTGGAAATTTTCGATGCGGTTCTTGGGATTGGGGTGTGTGCTGAGCCAGACGGGAACACCGACTCCTCCCTCTGCTTCGATTTTTTCAAAAAAACCGGCACCCCCGGCACCAGGCCATTTTGTTCCGCACAAATAATCCACCGACATATGATCCGCTGCCGACTCGTGTTTGCGACTGTAGGTAAGACCCAGCAGGGCCGTTGCAATTTGTCCAAGGGCTGATTTGTCACCGAGGGCAGCCGCCGAGACAATCTGCAGACCGAACATTGTCGTCATCTGCCGGGTTGAGTGGCGCAAATCTGCGTGACCCATTTCGTGGCCCATCACTCCAGCCAACTGTGCTTCGGTGTCGAGGTATTTAAGAATTCCGGTGTAGAAATAAATGTAACCCCCCGGAGTACAAAATGCGTTCAGCACGTCCTTCTGAATAATTCTCACCCTCCACGGAAAGTCATCTTTGTGCTTCACCTTTCCGCTTTCCAGAATCGCATTCCGGACATTGTAGATGTATTTGTAGGCCGCGACATTTGATGCGGAATCGAGAATGGGATATTCGTTGGGATCCGATTCAATTTCCATCGCGACCTGACGACCAAGATCGCGATCCTGCTGAATCGTAAACAGGTTAAAGCCTCCGTGAGGCTCCTTTTTGTACTTGTGTTTACTCGTTCCGCAAGCCGCAACAAAAAAAATCACCGTCGCAAAAAGGGTTACCTTTATTTTCATATCTTGATAATTCATCTGGCGTATCAAAAAATCCGGTTAGCAAAGACACAAAAATAATTGAATCTGACGAGAACGTACTCAAGTCAGACTTCAAGCATTCGAGAGCGAGGAACTTTAAGCGTGTCGGCGATTAAGACAATCGTACATAAAGTGGGATTGATTTTTGCAGTTTCAATTCTTCCGATTTGGGAAAGCGATAGCCCAGAAGTATAAGCTAATTCTTCCTGGGTAATTCCCTTTTCCTTTCGGAGCTTTTTAAGATTTTTAGCAAAGGCCTTCAATATGCGTTCGTCGCGGTAATTCAATCATCGTAAAAGTCTCAGAAGAATTTTTCAATTATTATAGCATATATGCTCTATTATCCGTATATTGCGCGTGAATCGTGTTTTTTTTCATTACATTTATTGTATACGTAATGAAATAGTTATGAAAAAGAATTTGCTCGTATCACTTACAATATGCATTTCGGTGTGTGCCCGGTCACAGATTAATCTTGTCCCGAATTGGTCGTTCGAAGATTACTCTTCCTGCCCTTCGTTTACGGGCGACTTGGATAAAGCTGTTGGCTGGACTTGCTACAATGAGTCGCCAGATTACTTCAACGAATGCGCGAATTTGACACCGGAACTTGAATTAGGCGTTCCTGTTAATGCCAGAGGCCATCAAATGCCTATTCATGGAAATTCATATATTGGAATTGGAACTTATTTTAAGACAAGTTCAGACACAAGAGAGCACGGAGGAGTAATGTTGCAGACTCCGCTGGATATAGGCACCACTTATTATGTCTCCTACCATATTTCCCTCGCGGATACTGTGTCACTAGACTGTCCAACGAATAAAATTGGTGTCCGATTTACGATGACAGAGTTTGATTACTTGTCCAGCCCGTCCCCGATTGACAATTTTGCTCACATTTATTCTAACGCAATTGTGACAGATCAGGTTAACTGGACAAAAGTTTTTGGATCTTTTGTCGCAGATGCTGCCTATCCCTATCTGATGTTGGGCAATTTCTTCGATGACGCAAATACGGACACAGTTAATTGTTGGGGCCCGAGTTCTTCTGTGAGCTACTACTACGTTGATGCTGTCTGTGTTTCAACGGATTCTTCATTCACCCAAAACTATCTTGGTTTAAGTAATTCAGATTTGCAAAATCGGGTTCAAATTTTTCCAAGTCCTACATCTGATTTTTTGAATATTTACTGTTCAGAGTGCGCTTCGGACATACATTATTCAATGACCGATCTTTCGGGAAAAAGCGTATTAGCAGGAATTATCGAATCATCTGTAGCAATAGATATGAGAAGCCTAGCCAATGGTTTATACATTATTAATTTGCGGTCAGGCGATGATTCTATTGAAAAAAAAATAATCAAAAACTAAATCCCAAATACTATGAAAAGGCAAATTTTATCGTTGTTGATAATATGTTTGAGTTTTTATTCGCATACCTGTCTTTGTCAAGCTGATGTTTTATCCCACGGTGGGGTGGCAGGTCAATATCTCGGCTGGAATGCAGCTACAGGAATTCCACTTCAAATTCGCCACAATGGCAATCAACAAATCAATTTTTACACAAATTCTCTATTACGCGCTTACTTCAACCGGAATTCCGCACCGTTTACCTCTGTTGTCGGTAATTCGGGTTACGGATTGAGAATCGTTGACCCTGATATTGGCAACGGCCATCTCGATTTATTTACTTCTAGCAATATGGGCGGCAATGAAACTCACGCTAAATTCGGGCCGAACGGTCAGGTATCCGGTCAGGCAAATCGATTTGAGCTACGATCAACCATCGCCGAGGGGTTTTATTTCAACAATGAACAGGGCTCAGGGATGTACAAGTTTTGTACCACCAACATTTTGCACGGCTTTGTCGGGCCGAATTTGTTTTGGCGAATCGGATTGCAGCCAACCTCCCTCTCGAATATTAACGGCGCAAGGCAACTCGAGGTGGCGGATAATACGGTTCAGTTCAGGCTCGGCCAAACCAACCCCGCCGGAGCAAATATTCCACATTGGACAGATTTTCCAAGTTGATTTTTAGGATATTCGGAGAAACTTTCTTAATTTGCTCTCTCCTTAAAAATGCGCACGTGAAAAACCACCTTAACAGCGTTGTTTTTATTCTGATCTTGACGCTCTGGCCATGCGCTTACGGGCAGGTAAACCTTGTGCCGAATCCGAGTTTTGAGGAATACCTCAGTTGCCCGGATGACTTGAATCAAGTTGATAGTTTGATTGCCTGGAAAAACTACGGAAATTCACCTGACTTTTTTCACGCCTGTGCTACCAGTTTTGCCGATGTGCCTTTCAATTCTGCAGGTTATCAGCAACCAGCGAGCGGATTTGGTTATGCAGGCTTATTAATTTACGAAGGTTTCACAAACTATAGAGAATTCATCGGCGTTGAATTGACATCTTCGTTGAATGCTGGTACGACGTATTATGCGTCAATGAAAATTAATTTTGCCAATATTCCCGGAGCCGATCCCGAATTTGAATGGTGGAATTGCGCAACCAGTAAATTGGGAATGAGATTTAGCAACTCGGCATTCAGTGAATTTTCACCCCATCCTATAGATAATTTCTGCCATATTCTAGATGAAACGATTATAACTGATACATTGACGTGGTTCCGTGTATTTGGAAGTTTCACACCGGCATCTACTTTCGATTTTCTTGTAATTGGCAATTTTTTTGATGACAGTAGCTCAGATACGCTAATGTTAAATTCCGTTATTCCTGCTGGCTATTATTATATAGATGACGTGGTTGTTTCGACTGACTCCGCGTTTGCTCAGGACTTTGTTGGTAAAATTGTGGTAAACGCGAATTCTGACTTTTCGATCTATCCTAATCCCATTGATAAAATTTGCCAAATTGAATTGATGATTCAGACGGATAATGATCCGTTAAGTGTCCAGCTAGTCAACCCCTGTGGACAGGTTGTAATGGTTACTGAATTTTTTGGGAATCAACTTTCGCTAGACCTTTCACAGTTACCCGCAGGGATTTATTTGGTCCAAATAATTGGACGGGACATTATCCATACGGAATCAATTGTTAAATACTAACCTAAACACAATCCTATGAAAAAGCTTATTGTAATTTTATTTGTTTCGTTTGTATCCTCGACTACTCTTTGTCAGGATTGGACCCTTTTAGGGAACGCAGTACTTGGCGGTCAGTATATCGGCACTAACAATAATCAAAACTTCAGGATTACCACCAACGGTACCCTGCGTGCTTACTTCAACCGCAATACCGAACCCTTCAGCGCCATTGCTGGAAATTTAGGATATGGCTTGCGAATTGTTGATCCGGACATCGGCAACGGCCATCTGGATTTATTCACCTCCAGCAACCTCGGCGGCAACGAAACGCACGCAGTCTTCGGTCCAAATGGTCAAATAAGCGGGCAGGCAAATCGTTTCGAATTGCGCTCAAAAATTGCAGAAGGGTTTTATTTTAACAATCAACTGGGTTCGGGGATGTACAAGTTTTGTACAACAGATATTTTGCACGGTTTTGTAGGGCCGAATTTGTTTTGGCGAATCGGATTGCAGCCAACCTCCCTCTCGAATATTAACGGCGCAAGGCAACTCGAGGTGGCGGATAATACGGTTCAGTTCAGGCTTCGCGAAACCTTAGCCAATGGTACCAATCTAAACAACTTTACCGATTTTCACGCCGCCGCTTTCGGGCTGAACATTATTCCGTGGCAAAACGGTGTTCGCCAGCCCGTTTACATTCACCGCCTCGGCGGTGCAATTGTCGGCGATGTCAATCTCATTGTCAACGGAGGCATCAGGGCGCGCTGGGTAGCAGCTGATCCAGCTTCTCAATGCCTTATTCTTGGCCGGGTTCAAATGGGTAACCCGAACGACGTGGTTTTGAAACGTCTTGATTTCACGGGCAGCACAAATGACGTGCTTCTAGGCAACGGAACCTGGGGAACACCAAATACCTTCGGTGCACTTTGCAGTGACCCGGCCGGTGCTGGCGATATTCTCGCCGATACCAAGGTCGGTTTGAACGACAACGCCCTCTGGTTTCTTGATGGCGCAACACCCACCGGGCCGGGTATTAACTTGTTCAATATCGGGTATCCCTGCGCCTCTGCGGTCGTTGGAAAATTCAATGTGGACAATGAATCGCAGGATATTGCTGCCTATGCCGCAAGTCGAAATGTCACACCGGTGGGTTTATATGCTGTGGGCGTTCAGGGCGAAACCATCGATGGAACCGGGGTAAATGTGGGCGTTTATGGAATTGCACAGGGCTCACCGGTTGTAAACATCGGTATGATCAGCGAAGCCGACAATACCGGTACAGTTGCGTTTACCAATTCCGGCGGGCGATTTTCGGGAGACAATGCATCAAATCAGAATATTGGAATTGGCGCAAGCGCGACTGGAGGCAGTGTGATAACTCTCAATCGGGGGGTTTTTGGATCTGCTTCCGGACCTGGTACGAATTATGGAATTCACGGTACGGCAACCGGCGGTGCGACCAACTACGCGGGATACTTTGACGGAGAGGTTGCATCTACCGTCGCATTTACTGTAATTTCCGACGAAGCTATCAAAGAAAACATCGAAACCATTACAGGCGAAGAAGCTGCTGAAATTATCGCAAACATTCATCCTGTTTCGTTTGATTTCAAGGTTGATGAATATCCCGAATTACAATTAACTGACGCCACCAAATTGGGAATGATAGCGCAGGAAGTGGAAGACGTATTGCCCGATGTTGTTATGGAATTCGTACATCCTGCGGAGTTTGACAGCGTAGGTTCAGAAATTCATCCGTCAATGACCTTTAAAGGTCTCGATTATGATCAATTCATTCCGATTTTAATTGCAAACGCTAAATCGCAAAATGTAATCATTCACGCACAGGATTCATTGATAACCGACCTGAACGAACGGCTGACACATCTGGAAGATTGTCTTGAAGGCATTCTGCCCTGGCTGTGCGGTATGAGCGCTTCGTCGATTGAACCAACGGATGATCCGGCCGATGCGCTGAGCATTACGCTGAACGACGGTGAAAACATCGTGCTCAATGAAAACGTCCCAAATCCATTTGCCGAAAGAACGGTTATCAGTTATGTGATTCCGGAATTTGTTCAAAGGGCTCAAATCGTTTTCTACGACGCCCAGGGCAAACTCATCAACAGCATCGATGTTTCGACACGTGGAAACGGTCAACTGAACGTTTACGGATCTGATCTCAGTTCGGGAATTTACACCTATACACTGATCGCCGACGGAAATGTGGTAGCGACGAAAAAGATGTTGAAGGCGGAGTAAGGTTCCAGACATTTCTCTCAACATTCGGCTTGATCGCGTACTAATAAAACACCATATTATTCAATCCCAAATTGAGATAAATCGTCGGTGCTTTGACCTTTTGACCGCTTTGAAACAAGAACTGCGAACCATCTTTCTGCAGCATCGGGATGTGATACGGTTTGTGTTTGATCAGCCGATCTGGCAAGAAAGAAAGATTGTGCAGTAGTCTGTTTTGTAGAAGATTTCGCATCCTCTCCCAATCCAGACCCAAGCTGAACCGCGGCATCTGATGCGAAGGCAACCACTGACTGACCTGGGCATAAATTAATCCGACTGACTTATTTCCGAACGTAGAATTTTCGGAGGACTTATATCCATATCTCGCCGGATAATCGGTGGAATCCATTTTCGGGCTTTGTGAATAGTCCCCTGTCCAAAGGGTTACTCCTAGCGCAAACTTTGTATCCAGATATTGGTATTCGACCAGAAATGCACCCGTCCGAAACCGGTCGCGCCAGCCTTTGCCACCCGCCCAGAGGTCGTTTTCCATTGTCACTTTGAAATCATCCGCATTGAAGGTAAAGAAACCGGTTGACTGCGATGTTTTTTGCCAATCCCAATATCGAACATACGAGTAACCTAGAGAATAAATATGTTGCAGATTGCTCTCCGTCAAGCCGACGAATTTATTTCGCAAGATCTCTTCCCGACCAAAGCCCACTTCCAGTCCGCCGCCAAACTGAATTTCAGGCGTCTTTTTTTTCAACCCCAAAGAGTAAAGGTCGTAATAGACATTTAGTTGTGCGTTGGCCTGAAAAATAGCGTAATTGTAATACACCGCACCCTGAATTCCAAGACGGTTTACCTTTGAGCCAAATGAAAAACTCAATCCCGCCGACCAGCCCCAAAAAGAAGTGTACGGTTGGGCCAATCCCTGAATCGGAGACAACAAGAAGAGTATACCAATCAGAAATGACCTCATTTTTCTTCCGCAATGCGTTGCCAATTTACCAATTCAATGCGGACCTTTCGAAAGGAATTTACGGGATTCTCACTAAAATTCCATCTTTGCAACACAGATGTTCAGGTTCTTCAGTCCATCCAATATTCGTTTCCTCCTCACCGACATCCGGCTCTGGATCGCCGTTTTCTTTCTCGTTCGACTGATTGGAATAACGAATCCACCGCTTGAAGCCGGTCACAACTGGAGGCAAACATTAACCTGTATGGTGGCCCGGAATTTTGTCGAGTCGGGGCCCGATCTTCTGCATCCTACCATCGATATGGCTGGAAATGACACAGGCATCATTGGTTCCGAATTTCCATTTTTCAATTTTCTGATTTACGGCGTTGCCGAAGTCTTTGGTTATGACCATTGGTACGGACGGCTGATAAACCTTGTCGTTACCAGCATTGGCATTTATTTCTTCTTTTTGATGATCGCAAAAATAACCGACCGGCGAACGGCCTTCGCAGCGTCGATGGTATTGCTGGCCTCGCTCTGGTTTTGTTTTGCCCGACGGATTATGCCCGATACCTTCAGTATGTCCCTGGTGATCATCGGAACGTATTACGGTCTTTTGTTTCTCACCGCCGGACGGAATTTATATCTCTTGTTTTGCTTTGTTTTTCTCACCCTTGGTACGCTTTGTAAGATTCCGAATCTGTATGTTTTTGCGGCTATTCTGCTGGTACCTTTTATCCGTGAGATCCCGCTGAACCGGAAACTTGTATTGATCGCTATTGTTGGGATCGCGGCTGTCATCACGGGCTGGTGGTATTTTTACTGGGTGCCTTACCTCGTCCGTACGTTTCATTTCGAATTGTTTTTTCCTAAAAGTCTGACTGAAGGGTTCCGTGAAATTCTTCAGTATCTTCCGGAACTCGCCGAGAAATTTTACTTCGGCGCATTGCATTCGTTTCTCGCGTTTGGGGCTGTAGTCGCAGGGATTTTCTTTCTAATCCGCAATGGCAACAGGAATCTGAAACTCGCAATTTTGTTGTTCAGTCTTGCCTTTTGCGGATTCATCCTGAAAACGGGATTTGTGTTTCCGACACACTCCTACTACATTTTGCCTTTTATTCCTGTAATGGCCTTGTTGGCAGGAATTGCGATTGCAAAACTCAAACCGGTGTGGTCCTATGTTGTCCTTGGCCTGATTTGCATCGAAGGAGTTGCGAACCAGCAACACGACCTTTTTCTGCGACAATCCGAGTGTTATAAACTGAATCTGGAAAAAATTGTCGCCGAACATATCCCTGAAAACGAGCTCATCGTCATCAATGGTGGAGATTCGCCACAGGAAATTTATTTTGCCCACCGGAAGGGCTGGACAATTGACCAGAAACTACCGTCCCCCGAATCAATCGACAGTTTGAGCAATCTTGGTGCTCCGTTTCTGGTGGTTAACCGAAGGTATGATCCTCAGCCCGTGACGGCCTACAAACAGTTATTCCAAAACGCCGATTATACCATTTACCAACTTCGACCTTGAATTTCCGCATTGAGTAAATAATCGATTTCCTATCTTTGAAAGGATGTTCCGTTTCGCCTATTTGATCCTTGTGCTATCCGTTCACGCGAGCTACTCGCAAAAGACGTACAACTCCTTTCTTGCCGCAAGATACGGCGAAGGGATTTTGGTTGCGCATCGTCCGAATATGTATCACCTCGTTCAGAAAAACAATCGAAGCGTCGAGCTAAGCTGGCTCATTCAGCGAACGAAAAAGGACTTATGGGGCAGGGTGTATCATCAACCGCTGGTCGGTTTTAATTTGTCTTATCGTTCGTTCGGATACAAGGATGTTCTTGGATCGGGATATGGATTGACCTATATGACACGTTTTACTTTGTTGCAAACCAAAAAAAATCTTTGCCTGGAATTACAGTCGCATACCGGTTTTGGGATCGTCACCAAACGGTACGACAAATTTGAGAACCCGAAGAACATTGCGATCGGCAGTTATCTGAACGCAAAGACGGACCTGGAACTTTTCCTCACGAAATTTCATAAAAAATTCCACTACGGGATCGGCATCGGATTTTCACACTTTTCAAACGGAGCGTTCAAGGCGCCAAATCTCGGTCTGAATACATTGTCGCTCTTCGCAACGGCGGGTTACAACTTGCAGGAACGCACAGTTGCCGAGAAATTCAAGTTGTCTGACCAGTTGAAACTTGAAGACCCCTTTCCGGATCACAATCTCAACACCGAGTTAATTCTTACCGCGAAGCAAGCCAATGCAACGGCGATTGATCCAAAACTTTACCCTGTCGTTGCCGTTCGGGTGAATTACATTTACCGGCCGCGGATAAAATGGGGTGCAGATGTTTCGCTGGATTTGATCTACAACGGTGCCAATCCATTTCTATGGCCCGAAGACGGACACACTTCCTCTGAGGCTTTTCAGGTAGGAATTTATACCGGTGCGGTGACCTATTTTTACAATACCGCGGTTTATTTTGGAGGAGGTGTGTATCTGGTTGATCCGGTTGCAGCTGCTGAAAGGATATACGACCGGCTAGGCATTCAGCACTATTTCAGCGAAAAGTGGTATGCACTTTTTACAATCAAAGCCAATTACGCCAAAGCGGATTATTTTGAATTCGGCGTTGGCTACCGCGTCAAGGCATGGGGAAAAAACTAATTGTCATATTGACCCTCTTCGCTTTGTCAGCTTGCAAAAAGCCGGATGAAAGAGCCTGTTTCAAAAATCTGGGTGATACGGATTCGCTGGTCATTCCGTTTGCCGGAAACTTCGATGAATTCGTCCTGGGCGGAAATATCAAGTACGAATTTTATCAGGACAGTTCCTATCAGATTGTTGTAAAGGGTGGTAAAAATGTGATTCCATTTATTGAAGCAACCGATCAGGATACGGCGCTTGTCATTCAAAACAAAAACCGCTGCAATTTCCTTCGGGATGGCAACAGCAAAATAACCGTCGAACTCCATTTCCCGGAATACAAACAACTCTCTGGAACCCCAGACGATTCGGTTACATTCAAGGATACCATTTCGGGGAGTGTACTCGAAATAGAATTTCTTGGGGGAGCTTGTTCGATGGTTCTCAATGTCGACCTGAACATCTTAAAGATCAACCTCGCATTCAGCGCCGGTGATTTTTATGTCGGTGGTCAGGTTGCCGTGAAGTCCGATCTTGTGGTGAAAACCAACGCCTATGGCAACGCGACAGCGCTGGTTTGCCCCTACTATTTCCTGCACAACCGATCCAATGCAGACCTCCACGTGAATCTCGAAGCATCCTCGGCAGACATATTCATCGCGGGAACCGGCGACATCTATTACACTGGAAATCCGTTCAGTACAATTGTGTCCGACGCGGCCGACGGAGAACTGATCGCCGAATGAAACATTGGTCCTTCAATTGCAGTAACAAGCTTTGGATTCAGCGCTATACTGGTTTATGAGAAATGGCCTTTTCACTTTTCTGATGTTTTTTGGCCTGGTCGGATTTTCCCAAATGTCGGCCGAAAAAACCATTCACGATTTTGGCGACTTGTACAACGGGGCACCGACCTATTGCGATTTTAGATTCACCAACCGTTCCGAAAAAGTTCAATATTTGCTTACCATCGACAAACCAGAGGGCGTCCATTATATCTTTTCTTCGAAGGTGATTCCTCCGGACAGCTCGATGTTCATCCGCTTCCGGGTTGACAACACGAAAAAGGGCACGTTTTTTCACGAGGTGGACATTTATTTTTCGCAGCCCTTTGAACCGATACCCATTGAACTGACAGGAAACGTCAAGGAAATTTCAAAAAATCTGATGACCGATTGCCCCGATTTTAATTCAACACCGGCGTATAAAATTCAAAACTTCGAAATAACCGTCAAGGTGATAGACTCTCTCACCGGTGAACCCATTTCTGGAGCCGATGTGTTTTTTGTTGAACGGGGTGACCTGGTGTCAAGGGAAGAAACCAATGCAAAGGGCTTTGTTCACGACGACCTTCCGCTTGGATTGTATTACATCGCGGTGGAACGCCAGGGATACGAACCGGATTATTACGAAGGCTACATCAATTTTGCCCGCAACTATTTCGAAATCGATCTGGCGCGCAAAGGGGAATCGGAGCTGCACGAAACGATTCCGGATCCGATTGTATACGAAAATATCGATTCCATTTTTGCCGAAATTCTCGAAGAGGAGAAAGACAGTGTTGTCGTTGAGATCGTTCCGGAAACGGTCGTTGCGGAGCGGGATACCACGTCCCTGTTTGATCTTCCCGATACATTGTTCGATGCGGCGCATTTCAAATTCAACAACATTACATTCATTCTGGATGCCTCGTCTTCGATGAATGCCCAGGGGAAAATGGACCTGCTCAAGATGTCAATGATTGAGTTGGTGAAAATTCTCCGACCCGAAGATCGGGTAACCGTTTTGAAATATGCTGCCGAAGTAACCATCCTGATGGAAAACGAAACCGGAGCCGACAAGGACAAGATCGTAGAAATTGTTCGCGCCATTCGAACGACCGGAGTTACCGCCGGTGGAACCGCCATCAACGAGGCGTATCGTCTCAATAAAAGTCATTTTATTCCCGGTGGCAACAACATTGTCATCATCATCACGGACGGGGCATTCAACAAGGGGGACGTGAACTATGACAAAACGATCAAAGGGAATTTTTCGGAGAATGGAACCCGCTTTTCGGTTGTGGGTGTGAAGACTACTTCGTACATCCAGGAAAACATGAAGAGCATTGCTTCACTTGGCGGCGGGGCCTATATTCAAATTCTTACCATTGAAGATGCGCAGACAAAAATCATCGATGAAATAAGGAGGACCTCCTTTCGCGGGGAATGAAAAATCGATTATCCGTATGTTTACCCTTAATGGGCACGCGGCTGATAACGAACGAAATGAAAGTCAATATCACCTTGAGGCCCGATTGAGCAACACCATAAACTTTTCCACAGACTTCCAACAAATTCGAATTTCTATTTAGCATCTGTTTATTCTTGTGGATAAATAATTCTACTATGTCACTTGTACCAACTTTTGCTTATAGAACAGAAGAAGAGTGTAAAATCTACCTGAAAAGATACAGAGAAACGGTAGGTATTGTTTGCAAAAATTGTTGTCAACAAAGTCATCGATGGATCCAGCACAAGTCCTTGTGGCATTGTAGGAACTGTTCTTTTAGAACCACACTCAAAAGTGGTACCCTATTCGAATCAACCAAGCTGCCTCTTTCGAAATGGTTTCTGGCCCTTCGATTGATGTGCAACAACAAAAAGGGAATTTCTGCTTGCGAAATGAGACGTCAATTGGGCCTGAAAAGGTACGAGCCGGTGTGGTATATGATGCACAAAATCCGGTTGGCGATGAAAAATTATAACTCATCAAAATCCAATTCCTTTGAGATAATGACAGGTGAGATGGCACTGACCAGATGCACAGCAATTCGTAAAGGTGCGACCTACAAAAGTAGAAACTCAGCCCCATTGCATCTTTTATCCAACATTGAGTGCAATACTGATTTAGCCGCATCCGGAGGTATCAAACTTCAAATCTCCTGTTTTGAAAATCTGGATGGTTATCAGTTCAATGACCAGGCCAATTCACGAGGTAGTATTGCGTTTGATTTGCGAAACAGCCGTGCGAAAAAAATCAGGCAGCCAAGAGGACTAATTTTCGCAGACGTGGATTCAACTATTCGATCGAACGGAGTTTTTAAGTGGTGGATATCAAAATCACTGATCAACTTGCATAGAATTCTTAACGGAATCCACCACACGGTTTCCAAAAAACATATGCAGCTTCATCTAGACGAATTCTCCTTCAAATTCAACCATCGATACCGTAGTGATCTCGATAATTTTCTATTTATCAATTCTTTGAATAGGCCGGGGTAAACATACGGACAATCGAAGACAACAGGAATCTAGCGAATCAATCAGAAACGTGATCAGGCAAGAAATCCCGAAGCGATCATAAAAAGAGCCAGAACAAAAATAACCAGTTTAAGTCTCATAGTTTTACAATGCTAAATCTATATCAATTGACGATCTGAATCCATTAAGGCAGGTTGTTTTTTGACCCGACTTTTTGACAAGTTTTGAACAATTTTCGTGCCGGGAAGGGATGAGATGGAAGATGTTCGGGGAGATCTTTTTTAATAACGGCTAGTGGTTAGATGGTTACAGAAAGGATTGCGCGCAAAGACTGGCTGGACAAATCTCAACCGACGAGCTCCATCAACGTTATCTCCGGCAAAATTCCAATCCGTCCGGGATAACCGATGAATCCAAATCCACGGTTTACGTACAGATGCTGCTTGCCTTCGGTGTAAAGACCCGCCCATTTGCTGTAGCGCAGTGAAACGGGGCTCCACTTGAATCCGCCGGTTTCGATGCCCATTTGCGCGCCGTGGGTATGGCCGCTGAAGGTGATGTCTATGTCCTGAAAGTCCTTTTTTACTTCTTCATCCCAATGCGTAGGGTCGTGGGAGAGTAGAAGTTTCACCTCGGCACTGCACCCGTCGTACGCTTTTTTCAAATCGCCAATCTGGTGAAATCCCTTTCCCCAGTTCTCCACACCGATGACCGCAATTTTCTTTCCGTCGCGCTCGAGGTAAATGTGTTCGTCGAGCAATAATCGCCATCCAAGTTCCGTGTGAACTTTTTTCAAGCGTTCAAAATTTTCCTGCTTTTCTGATTCGCTCGCCCAGGTCCGGTAGTCGCCGTAATCGTGATTTCCAAGAACAGAGTAAACGCCGAGAGGTGCGCGCAATCTCGAAAAAGTTTCGGTGTACCCGTCCATTTCATCGGCCGAATCGTTCACGAGGTCACCGGTAAAAAAAATCACGTCAGGCTTCAGGTCAAGAATCATATCAATGCCCCGGTTGACAGCCTCCTTGTCATAAAAACTGCCCGAATGAATGTCCGATATCTGTACAATTTTTAGTCCGTTGAAGGCGGCGGGGAGTTTTGGCAATTTAACGGTTAAGCGACGAACCCGGTAGTCGTAGGCTCCCGAAATCATTCCCCAGGTATAGGATACCAGCGGAATTGTGGCGGCGAACAATCCGGCCTTGACGAGAAAATCCGAACGTGTGATTTTTGTTCCTTCAGCGATCGCTGCGGAAGAAAAATAATTTCGGATCCAAAGCACAAATCTTCGGATGTCGTCAACAAAAAGAAAAGCCCCGAAGGTGAATTTCACCGCGAGGTTGATCATAAAAAACGCAAAGAAAAAATTACGAAGAACTTTGCTAAATCCGCCAAATCCGAACATTGCGACCAGGGAAAGAACAGATAGTCCCAACAAGATAAAATAGGTCGTTTTTACGGTGGTCCTGAGCCAGGGAGACCAACTCATCCAACGGCTGCGCAGGCCATACCAGGCATAAAGCTCCAGTGCAGCAGAAATCAGAACAATGACAAGCAGGAAAATGACGAAACGGCTCATCCTTTAGTATTGACGAATGAAGGCTCTGAATATTTTATGTGTGATGGTAGCGGTAAAATCAATGCGCCTCCAACCAGTTCTTTGCAAATTTGTAATCGGTTTCCATCGGCACGGAAAGACTCACTGCAGATTCCATCTTCTCCTTCACCAGCTTTTCAACAGCGGACTTTTCTGAGTCGATCACATCAAACACCAATTCATCGTGCACTTGCAGTAGCATTTTTGATGTGAGGTTCTGACGTTTCATTTCGGAGTGAATCGCAATCATTGCAATTTTGATGACATCTGCGGCGGAACCCTGAATGGGAGAGTTGACCGCGTTTCGCTCCGCAAATCCGCGGACGATTGCATTTTCGCTGTTGATGTCTCTCAGGTAACGGCGACGCTGGGTGATGGTTTCGACGTAACCGTGGCTTCTGGCGAATTCAACCGTGTCCTTCATATAACTCCGGATTTTCGGGTACTGCTCCCAATAACTGTCGATGATGCCCTTTGCCTCGGTGCGCGAGATGTTCAGATTTTGTGACAACCCGAAAGCCGACTGACCGTAAATGATTCCGAAATTCACTGCCTTGGCCGATGAGCGCTGCTCTCTTGTTACGTCCTCAATTTTTTCCACGTGAAAAACTTTTGCTGCGGTCGCTGCGTGAATGTCGTGACCTGCCTTAAATGCAGCGATCATATTTTCGTCACCGGCGATTGCCGCAATCAAGCGAAGTTCAATCTGGGAATAATCGGATGACAACAGCGAATACCCTTCTCCACGCGGAATAAACGCTTTGCGAATTTCGCGGCCCTTGGCGGTACGAATCGGAATGTTCTGCAAGTTGGGGTTGTTCGATGCCAGTCGACCGGTTGCAGCGACGGTTTGCAGGTAACTTGTGTGAACCCGTCCAGTGTGCTTGTTCACCATCTCGGGCAACGAGTCAACGTAGGTCGACTTTAGCTTCCGCAATTCACGGTAATTGAGGATAAGCGGAATGATCGGGTGTTTATGCTCAAGTCGGCTGAGCACATCTTCGGATGTCTGGTATTGTCCAGTCTTGGTTCTTTTTGCTTTTTCGTCGATTTTCAAATGATCGAATAACACATCCCCAAGCTGGCGCGGTGAATCGATATTGAAATCCTGGACACCCGCGTGTTTACGGATCTCTGTGTCCAGTTCAATCAGGTCGGTCTCGAGTTCGCGCGAAAAACTGCGCAAGGCATCCACATCAATCCGGATTCCTTCCATTTCCATATCACTCAACACACGGACCAGTGGCATTTCAATTTCGTAGAAGAGTTTTTTGAGATGGTCCTGTTGGACTTCCTTTTCAAAAAGTTCCTTCAGTTGCCAGGTGACATCGGCATCTTCGCAGGCATAGTCTACAATCTTTTCCGGATCAAGATCGGCCATATTTCCCTGGTTCTTGCCTTTCTTTCCCAACAACGTTTCAATGGATATTGGCCGGTAATGAAGGTACTTTTCCGACAAATAATCCATACTGCGTTTGTTCTCATTCGAGTCGATCAGGTAATGCGCAATCATCGTATCGAACATCGGTCCGCGCATTTGAACACCATATTTTTCGATAAACTGCAGATCGAATTTTATGTTGTGGCCGGTTTTTTCAATACGCTCGCTTTCAAAAAATGCCCGAAAATCCTGTACACATTGTTGCCTCTCGTGTGGCAAACACGAAACGTAAAAGGCGGTTCCCTGTGCGAAACAAAATGACATTCCGACAATTTCGTCGGTTATCGGGTCGAGACCGGTTGTCTCCGTATCGAAACAAACTGACTTTTGACCCAGCATCAGGTCGAGTAACTGTTTTCTTTTATCGGCCGAAACGACGATTTCGTAATTCACCATTTTATCCACGATTGTCTTCACATTCGCCGGCGCTTCTGTGATTGGCTCATCGGTATCTGAACCAAATAATCCCAGTTGATCCTCTGAGGTCGGGGCAGATTTCGATTTCGTCCCAGTCGATGGAGTGATAAAGATTTCCTCACCAATCACCTGTTTAGCCAGTGTGCGAAACTCCAGTTCGGTAAATATTTGTGTGACCTTTTCCTTGTCGGCGGGTTCCAGAATCAGCTTATCCGGTTCAAATGCTACCGGGACATCCAACGTGATTGTCGCGAGGCGTTTCGACAAGCGCCCCTGTTCCGCAAATTGAATGACATTCTCTTTTTGTTTTCCGCTGAGTTCATTCGCGTGGTCCAGCAGCCCTTCGACGGATCCATATTTAGCAACGAGTTTCTTTGCCGTTTTTTCTCCGATGCCCGGAATGCCCGGAATGTTGTCCGATGCATCGCCCCAGAGTCCGAGGACATCGATGACCTGTTCCGGTCGCTCCACTTCGAAATTTTTCAGCACCTCCGGAACGCCCCAGATTTCCGGCGGATTTCCACCGCGACTTGGTTTGTACATAAAAATATTTTCGGAGACGAGCTGGGCATAATCTTTGTCCGGGGTCATCATATAGGTGAGGAAGCCCTCCTTTTCGGCAATTTTTGCAATGGTACCAATGATGTCGTCCGCTTCGAATCCGGCCTTGATAAGAACGGGAATCTTGAAGGCTTCAACAATTTGTTTTATGGGTCCTATCATCGACGAAATGTCCTCCGGCATTGCCTCGCGGTGTGCTTTGTAATCGGCGAATTCCTGGGACCTATGTGTTTCCTCCGGACCATCAAACACTACCGCGATGTGGGTAGGTTTTTCTTGTTTGATGACGTTGAGCAGAACCGTTGTGAAGCCAAATGCGGCCGAGGTGTTCTGTCCTTTGCTGTTGACCCTTGGATTTTTGATGAACGCGTAATAGGCCCGATAAATCAATGCAAAAGCGTCGAGCAGGAAGAGTTTTTTCGGATGGTCGGGTGTCATAGGAAGATTGGTTTTTGCCCGGCCGGTGGGAATTAATTGGCCACAGGCGTATTTCCGGAATTCAAGGTGTCATTTGGATTCGCCCGATAGTCGCGCACTTCGCGTTGGGTGAGCGGAATTTTAATTCCCGTTTTCCGGAACTCGTGATCGATCTGAAAACGGATATCGCTTTTGTACTGATCGATAAAAAAGCTCTGCTCGGCATAAAACAACAATTCCAGCTCAAGGCCGTCGCTGCCGAATTTTCTAAGCCATACCACATAATCGAGGTGTTGAACCGTTTTCGGGTGGTTCCGTGCGCACTGAATAAGAATTTTTTGGACGAGCTCCGTGTCACTTCCATAGGCGACTCTCACCGAAATTGAAAAACGTGTAATCCGTTCGCCAAGGCTCCAGTTGATTACCGATTCGTGTGTCAATTTTGAGTTTGGAATAACGAGTACTTTATCAAACGTCGTTTTGATTTGCGATGTGCGCAGATTTATTTTTTCGACTGTGCAGATAAAGTTGTCTATGTGACCCGGTGTTTCAATTTCAATCACATCCCCAACTTTAATGGATCTTTCAAAGAGTAAAAGAATGCCCGACATATAATCCCGTAGCAAACCCTGTGCACCCAAGGCAAAACCAACACCGACAACGGTGAAAATTCCAATGAAAAGATTGACGTCCGCCCCAAAACTTCGGAAAACAAAAAGTATGGCGAAGGAATAAATGACGTATTTCGCTAACTGCAGATAAACGAAACGAGTACCGGGATCGATGGAATCAGATTTCCCGGTAGATCGATGAATGTAAACGCGTGCAAGACTCACCGCAAGTCGTGTCAGCGTAATGACAATAACGATAAGAAATAGATGGTACACGGCAATGTGAAACTTGTCGATACGAACAAATTCGTACGACAGGACCATAGAGAAATTGACATCCGGATTATTGATTCGCAAACTGAGAATGCAGAGCAATATCACGACGACAAAAGTGATTTGTCTCGTAAGTTTCCAAATCGCGATTTTTTTGCCCTCAATGGTAAGTTCCCTTTCCGTTAGGTTTTTGATTTTGAAATAGCGCTTGAGGTATTTGAGCGCAATCTTTGCAATCAGATATATCGCAATGAATAAAACGACGTTCAGTGGCGAAATGATAAAATTTTCGTCACCGACGATGCGATAATTGATGATATCGTAAAATCTTCCGTTCATCTCAAACGATGGTTCTTCCCAGTTTCTCCGAGAACAATAACTTGATCCGTTCCAAATCGCGTTGACGGGCCATAAGCAACATCACTTCCTCGTGGTTTTCGTCTGATACGCCTGAATTGAGTAGCTGAATATCGTTCCGGATTCCTGTTATCTTGAGATTCAGATGTGTTTCCTTCAATGAATAAATTGCTTCCATCACAGCGCGGTCCAGGTTGTCCACCTCGCGGTTGACACGTACCTTTTGTTGATCCCACCAATTCGGACTCAACTCGTGGCGCCTGGAAATCATCTCGGCGCAAACGGAAGAAATTTCACCATCCGGATGCGTAGAGAAGAAATTTTCCCCGTACAGTGCATCCTCCGCCAAACCTTTTAAAATCTCGTTGTACATTTTGCGCAATACCGGATTATCAAATTCAATTTTGTCCTTCTCCAATTCGAACACGACCAATTCTATCACGCTGAGGGAAACGTCGTTTTCTTTCACCGAACCATCCGCTTCGACAATCTTCTCCTTGGTTTTGATTTCAAAAAGACCGTAATTCAACAGAATCCGGATCAGGTCATATTCGTGCGGATAGAGTTTACTTAGGACCGGTTTTACTTGCGTTTCAGCGGCCACTTCATTCGACACAGAGGCTTCGGCCTCAGCAAAACGCTGTCCGGCCTTACGCGACTTTTCAACCCGGATTTTGGTCATTTCCCCGGTAAGAACCTGCTCGTCCATATCAAAGGCCGAAGCACATTCGCGGATGAACACTTGTCGCTTGATCGGATCAGGAATCAATGAAACAGACTGGACGATGTCGCGGATGAGACCCGCCTTTTTAACCGGATCGTTATCCGCTTCCTTCAGCAAAACATCCGATTTAAAAACAATAAAGTCCTTTGACGCAGAAGAAATATATTCCTCTACTTCCGAAGAACTGTGCTTTTTAGCGTACGAATCCGGATCGTCGCCGTCCGGAAAAAGCACTACACGAACGTTCATTCCTTGTTCGAGTATTAGGTCGATGCCTCGGAAAGATGCACGGATTCCAGCAGCATCACCGTCATACAGAATGGTGATGTTATCCGTATACCGTTTGATCAGATTAATTTGTCCGGTGGTAAGCGAGGTACCCGAGGACGCAACAACATTTTCGATACCCGACTGATGGAGTGAAATGACATCGGTGTAACCCTCTACCAAAAGACAACGATCCCTTTTGATGATCGCGTTTTTGGAGAAAAAGAGTCCATACAGAATGTCGCTCTTTTTATACAGTATGGTTTCTGGTGAATTGAAATACTTGGCGACTTTTGCCTCCTTCTTCAACGTCCGTCCACCAAAGCCGAGTACTTTTCCGGAAATGGAATGGACCGGAAACATTACCCTTCCGCGAAAAAAATCAAAACGACGACCTTCGTTGACTTTGGTGAGTCCGGATTTTTCCAGAAACTCAACTTTATACCCTTTTCCTACGGCAAAGTCCGTGAAGGACTCACCACGTTCAGGACAATAGCCAAGCTGGAATTTTGCAATGATGTCTTCGCGGAATCCCCGTTCAGCGAAATACGACAGACCTATTTCTTTTCCTTCATCGGAGTTATGTAATTTATCGATGAAGGTTTTGTTTGCAAATTCGTTGATGACGCTGAGATTTTCCCGTTCGTTCGACAGCGAAAGCTCTTCGGCCGTCAGTTCCCTGTCCTCCCGGATTTCGATGTTGTATTTTGCCGCCAGCCATTTGAGCGCCTCGACATAACTGAAGTGCTCGTGCTCCATCAGAAACGTGACGACATTTCCGCCTTTCCCCGAACTGAAACATTTCCAGATCTGTTTTGACGGAGATACCATAAAGGAAGGAGTGCGCTCGTCACTGAAAGGACTTTTCGCCTTGAGATTTGATCCCGCTCTTTTCAACGTGACAAATTCACCGATCACTTCGTCGATCTGTGCCGTTTGAAAAATTTTGTCGATGGTTTCGCGTGGGATCACTAAAAGAAGGTTTTTTTGCGGGGGACTAAAGATAGAAAAATAAAAAGCGGCCGGACGGCAACAGCGATCTGAATTTATTGACAATTCCGAAAGCCTCAGCACCATTGCGTTTGAAGAAGGGTTGTCTGGATTTTAAAAATAAATAGTTGGGTTTTTAGACAACCTGCTTGCATCTCAATGGTATTTACTCCGACGAATGGGTCGTCACAATAAATAATCCTCCGACGCTAAAGCTATGGAGGATAAACTAAAACAAATGAAAACAACACTACTTACTCTCGCCACGTTAAGCCTTGGATTCGGTTCAAGCGCCCAGTGTACACTCGACGCAAGTTTTACCTGGAATATTTCTGGTACCAGTCTCTTCGGCACGAATACCTCCACCGGCGGGACATTATATGGAACCACCTATGAATGGAGCGCTTCAACACTCTGGGATTATGATGAAAATTCAGAGTTCCCTATGGCCGGTATGCCTGAACTGTTCCTCATCTGCCTCACCGTAACAGGGAGTATGGATTCCACATTAATGGATTCCGCAGCCTGGTGCACTGATTTTTATTGCGACACGGTCGAGTGGGATACCACAACATTGAAAATCAATACAAATGAGGACGTAACTTGGTCTGTGCGCCCTAATCCAGCTGAAAGTGAGGTGTTTATAAATTCACAAACGCCAGTGAGAGAGCTTGTGGTATTTGACGTCGGGGGATCACTGATATATAAGGAGCACTTTGAAAACGCAGTCACGGCAACCCAAATCGATATTGTGAATTGGAAACCAGGTATTTACCTTTTGAGGATAATGGGAGAAGATGGTCTAAGCATCACCAGAAAGATCATTAAGCGATAATTTCCTTCAGGTCGGACTGGCCTTTTTCCGGGTCAGTTTGAACAGGCGGAGCGAAAACTCCGCCTGTTTTTGCATACATATATATAGGAGTTATTTTTTAATCAACCCTGCCAGTCAATCCGGCGAATTTTGCTGTTCGATTTTTGTCAAAATTGTTGGAATTTTTCGGGCACATTTTGTTCTGCCCTCTCAATCAACGGGATAGGAATTTGGCTAAGAAAAGGGCACCGTCTCAGGTCCGAAACACCCCTGTTAAATAACTAACAATCAAGAAAATAATTATTTTTTCAGGGGAGAATAATCATTTCGAATTTTTGGTATTTTTAACCCCCTCGCGAGAATTTTTCAGTGTTTCCGGGGTTTATCTCTCACCAGAAATTTGTGCGTGAAAAGAACTGACAAAATAGATGAGTTCAGCCGGGTTCTTCGTCCGTTTCTTCCAAAAGGAACTGAGGATTACGTTGCGCGTTTTTTGGTGCGAAAAATTGTTCTCTTCACGATCAGCGAAGACAGAAAAAGTAAAATGGGAGATTACCGCCAACCACACAACGGCGATCCTCATTTAATTTCTGTAAACGGCTCGTTGAACAAATATGCTTTTTTGATTACAACAATTCACGAATTGGCTCACCTGACAACCTGGGAACAATTCCGCAATCGTGTCAAACCTCACGGGAACCAATGGCAACAGCAGTTCCAGCGATTGATGCGCCCGCTGATGGGCAAGGATATTTTTCCCGACGACGTCGAGATGGCGGTAAACAACTATATGGAAAATGTGAAAGCATCTTCTTGTTCCGACGATCGTTTGTACCGTGTTCTCCGCCGTTACGATAAAAATCCGCCCGTGCTTGTCGAGCATCTCCGCACCGGACAAAAATTTCAGTTCAACGGAAAAACGTTTGTCAAAGGAAAAAAACTCCGCAAGCGTTTCGAGTGTCTCGAACACGGAACGAGCAAGAAATATCTTGTGCCGGGGATTGTTGAAATTGACTAAACAATGACCAACAACTACGCAATCATTATGGCCGGTGGCGTCGGCAGTCGCTTCTGGCCCATTAGCCAGCAAAGCCATCCAAAGCAATTTCTCGATATTTTGGGAACGGGCAAAACGCTCATTCAAATGACTGTGGCCCGGCTGAAGAGATTGGTGCCCGAAGAACATATCTACATCCTCACAAATTCGAAGTACAGCGACCTGGCAAAAGAACAAACGGGATTTCCGGAAGAGCGCATCCTGAAAGAACCGGTGATGAAAAATACGGCGCCTTGCATCGCCTACGCAGCACATAAAATTTCAGCGCTGAACAAAAATGCAAATCTCATCGTGGCATCTTCCGATCATCTCATCCTCGACGAAGAGGGATTTGTCCGTACCGTGAATGTGGCCCTTCAGCACGCCGGGGAGTCTGGCGACATCGTTGCGCTGGGAATTGTTCCGACACGACCCGACACGGGATACGGATATATTGAAGCCGGGATTTCGTTGCGGCTAAAAAAATCGGCACCGGACTCTGGCATTTTTAAAGTGGGGAGGTTCACCGAAAAACCGGAACTGGCGCAGGCGAAGAAATTTCTCGACGCCGGAAATTATTTTTGGAACTCCGGCATTTTTGTCTGGCGCTGCGACACAATCCTGAAGGCGCTGGACGAATTTCAACCCGGACTGAACCTGCTCTTTACCTCCAATAAATATAACAGTTCATCGGAACAAGAATTTGTGAACCGCGCCTTCGAGTCCTGCCAGTCCATTTCAATTGACTACGCCGTAATGGAGCACGCGAAAAACGTCGCAATGGTCGCTGCGGATTTTGGCTGGAGTGACCTCGGAACCTGGGGCTCGCTCTATACTCAGCTACCAAAAGACAAAGATTCAAACGCCGTCACCGGAAAGTCGGTGAAACTTTCAGATTCCGCCGGAAACATCGTTCACGTTCCGCACGACAAAAAGGTTGTGATTCACGGTTTGAATGATTTCATTGTTGTTGAAGCGAATGGAATTCTGATGATTGTTCCCCGGGAGGACGAGCAGAAGATTCGTGAGTTGTCGAAATATTTTGGAGAATAGATGCTCCGAATGCTTTAAAATGCTACGAATTCACGAATAAATCTTCTCTTCATTCGTGAATTCGCAACGTAATTTGGCGTTGGGAAGCAACGACACAGATTATATCTCACTCTTTCGCCTTTTGTAAATATATACGTTGATAAATGCCCCATCCATCCAGGAACAACGCTGTGACATTGCAAGTCTGTTTTTATTGAGGGTTCGTAGCTGACAGCCGCCACTGCTGTAAACCACAGAATTTGTCAGGGTATCCGTGTAGGACGGTTTCAGGATGTCGATGCGTGGAATTCCATCCTTCCGAAACAGCCAGACGGCCCATACCCCTGAATCCGCAGGACACATCGAACTGCTGGAATATTCATTTTTTTTAAACGTTCCATTGCTTAGAAACCGATAGGAATCGGGAGTCGGTGAGCTACAAAAGCTCTGGGAATAATCCGGAGAGCAGTCACCCTTTACTTTCACTAATTCCCAATAGCCAACGATCGTTTCGTTGATATAGTCGAGCATCTCGAGGCTATCCTTTTGCGAATAACTGGAACGACTGAACAGGCAACAGAACAGAATGAGGCAATGGGTTTTCGTCCATTTCATTTCACAGGGATTACCTTGGAACGCTTGCCAAATAAAAGGTTACGGCAAGAAATCTGTCAAATCTGCTTCCGACAAAAAAACAGCAGGAACACCATCTACTTTTACGGCATCCAATGATCGAGGCAGAAATTTACTACATTGGTCATAGTGATCAAACGTTTTTATTTTGTTTTAGCGGTGCTGGCGTGTATCGCCGGTCGGTCGGAAGACGGCGTAACCAGAATCGCATTTGGTTCCTGTGGCCATCAGGACAAGGAAATTCCGATTTTCAATCTCGTGGCAAAAAAACGCCCCGACCTGTTCGTTTTTCTTGGCGACAACATTTACGGCGACACAGAGGATATGAATGTGCTCAAGGCAAAATATCAGAAACTGGCTGCCAAAGCCACCTTCAAGAACCTTACCAGGTCGACGCAGATTATTGCTACCTGGGACGATCACGACTACGGTGCCAACGACGCCGGAAAATACTATCCACTCAAAAAGGAATCAAAAGAAATTTTTCTTGATTTTTTTGCCGAGCCCTCCGGCAGCGAACGTCGGAAACACGAAGGTATTTACACGTCTTATCTTTGGTCGTATGGCGGAAAAACGCTTCAAATCATTCTTCTGGATTTACGGACATTCCGGTCGGATCTGATTCCCTACGACGGGCGCCTGGATGACGATCCGAGATACACATACGAGATTCCGTATGCGCCGCACACCAGCCCCGATTCAACCATACTGGGCGAAGACCAATGGAAATGGCTTGAAGGCGAACTGAAAGTCAGCGCGGATGTTCGCATCATCGGTTCCAGTTCACAATTCGGTATCCAGTACAACGGCTACGAATCGTGGGCGAATTTTCCGCTGGAACGAAAACGAATGTTCGGCCTGATCAAATCGGCAAAAGCCTCAGGGGTTATTTTTATTTCAGGCGATGTCCACCACGCCGAGCTCTGCAAAATCAAATCGGAGGACAACTACCCAATCTACGATCTCACCTCCAGCGGCCTTACGGAAGAATGGGAGTTTGCCACGCCCAACCGGCATCGGATAGACGGACCGGTAATGGAAAATCACTTCGGGATGATCGTCATCAACTGGAATTTTGCCGATCCGCGAATTTCGCTGCAGATATGGGACGGAGAAAACCAATGCAGAATCGACCACAAAGTCCGACTGAGTGAAATAAGTTTCGTAAATTGAAGTTCCAACCTCGTCAATGAAGCACTTCCTGCTGATACTTTGGATCACCGTTGCTGCGTTCCCCTTTGCACAGGAAGAACGACGGGAGTTTGAACTCTTTTTCCGCGACTCACCCCGACAATACACACTTTACGAAAAGGACTACTCTCTATCCGTCTATGATTCTGTTGGCTCCGGCATTTGTTATTTCAGCCGATCGGGCGCTGATTCGGCAGGTGTTTACGGGCGATGGCCGACCGACCAACTCTTTTCCGAAGAAATTGTTCTTGAAGACTTCCTTTCCTCTCAGAATTTTGAAGTCGTCCAGAGTAAAATTCCGGATGATGAAATTCTCTGCGAGATCATTTTGCTCGACAGTCTGGAAGGAGAAATGCTCCCTTGCGGCAACGCCGAGGCTCCGGCACCCGTTATGAAATACAACTTCGTTCAGCAGGTTTCTGTAAACGGAAGAGTATTGATTCAGCAGCGGTACCAGGATTCTAGCTTTTCATTTCGGTTCGACCGGGCCGGATACCTGCGCTACCTCGAAAATATTACCAATGTCTGGAAGGACAAGGAAGCAAAATGTTGGTACGTTATTACGGATGGGGGCTTTGTGATTGTACCTTTTTGATGGCACGGAATCCTGTGTAACACAAAATGGGCTCTTCAACTCCGCAGTTCCCAATCATTCGAACACTGTAAACTCCGGCACCGTAACCGTCTGCTTGTTTTCGGCGATGGTCACTTCGGTTATCAGCGCCACCTGCCCGGAAGGCGATTGCAGCGTTGAGTCCTTTGAATACACATAAACCGAGTATGTTCCTTTCTGAAGATACGTAAACTCAAAATCTCCGTTCGGGCCGGTTTTCACGTGGTCGTTGTAGGTTTCGTTGTCGCCATAGATCAGGTACACGTCGAGGTCAGCACCGTCGTATTCAGCCCATAGAGTTGAAAACGTCTGGTCGTAATCCTCTACGATCACACTCCCTTCAATGGTGGAAGTCCCGCCCGGACCGGGGCCTTTGGCACAGGCAAAGAAAAGGAGACAGCTTGCTAAAGAGATCGACGCAATTTTCATTCGGATGATTTATTCGGTTTTAATTTTGACGAGCTTGATGGTTTTTTCAAAGTCACCTGTGACAAATTTCAGCACGTAATTTCCGGCGCTGAGGTTGTATTTCTTTGGGTCGATGGTCACGTAGTTGACTCCCGCCTTCTGGAACGTGGAATAGTCGATTATTTTCGCAGCGGTTCTTCCCGAAATGTCATAGATCGTAATATCCGCCTGCGCATCGTCCAGCAAATGAAATTCGATGGTGACCTCGTTGTTGAAAGGATTCGGATAGACAAACACGTCGGTTTCAATCGCCTCAAAGTTCGCCGTGAATTCATCATCGGTATCAATGTTCATCGTAAAAGAAGTATTCTCATTTGTGGTAAAGGAACTCAAAGCAGTCCAGTTAATGAACTTGAATCCGGAATTTGGTGTAACGGTTATTGTCACTGGAACACCGTCGTAGTAAACACCGGTCCACGGATATTCCGGAATATCCACTGTGCTGATTTTTATTTCACCGGCTCCTGGAGGATTTACATCCAAAGTGACATCCACTTGTTTAGTGAGTCCGAACAAATTTTCGACATTATTCCGGGCGTAATACGGGCGATCGTTTATAAACGTGTACAAACTGTCCACTTGCGAATTCCATTCGTCGATATTGCTTGATTTGGCAAGAAAGAACGAGGAAAAGACAAACTTTGGCGGTGCTCCCCATTTGTCAAAATGACGGTCCATTTCGGGTTCGTACTCGTCGTGAATATGTTCAGCTAGTCCGCCGAAAGTTTCGGGGCTGAACGTTGTGTTGACGATGTCGGCAAAACGGTTGATGAAGTAATTGTGAAATGTTTCGTTGTCGAGAAGACTCAGGAGCATCCTTGAATGTGGGTCAGCAAATTCCGGACCTAAAATCATACTGAGATAATCATACGACACGCCGTCTCCAACCCAGGACGAAATCAGGTTCATCCCCAAATCCGTATCCCACATCACATATCTCCACTTGCTCACCGGTGCTTTACTTCGCCAGAAACGAATGTTGTTGACGCCGTCCTGACTGATCCAGTCGAAATTGCAGTAATAGGTCTCCGCAATCATATAGTCACAGAAATTTTCGATGTCGAGCAATTCGGATGCCTGTGAATAATTGCTGTCGACCGCCATATCGTTCGACAAAATGAATTCAACCATTTCGTAGAAAGCAGTGTTGCTGCCGTGCACGACATCCCCGTTGAATCGCAAGAGGTCAATTGCATCTTCGTCGATGTCGTAATTCGTTGCGATGTAATTTTCGTCTTCGCGTTCCCGCAATCCGTAAACGCCCCAGTATTCACCGTTGATGTAAACAAGGCAAGGCTCCTCATCCATAATGTCGATGTCCAGTGGCCGCGCTGCGCGGTTCATCAAACCGTCCCTGAAATGTGTGGTGTTGTAATCTACGCCACCGTTGCGCACGTTGAAACTCTTGTATTGGGTTACTTCCGATTTATCAGGAAATGGGCTGAAGTTGAACCAGCCGTCGCCGTACTTGTCGTTGGCAACGAAGCGAAAACTCTTTTGTGGCCATCCCCGCGAGAAATTGCCGTGAATTTTAATGGTGCAGTCCTGGCCCATCCGCTTTTTTAAATTTTCATCGAGATACTCTACGTGGCCCGGAATTTCAAAATCCTGAAAATAGTTCGCCGTGCCCCAGTACGGAAATTGTTCCACTGTGGTATCGGTGTTCGGCCCGAGCATATAAATACCATTTGTCTCGTCAAAGAGGTACAGGGAATCCGTCGTGATGAAAACCACGGGCAGTGTGGAATTGTCGTCGATGATGTACGTTCTGGTGACTATTTCGCTGGGAAGATAATCGGCGTCAGACGGAAAAACCGCCGCGCGAACCGTTGTACTTTGACTGATGTTGATAGCGCCGGAATAGAGATTCGAAAAAACCGTTGGCGTACTGCCGTCGGTTGTGTATCTCACCGGTTCACCGATTGGAAGAGTCGTGATAGAAATTGTTTGGGCACCTGAATAAAATCCTGTCTCGAGCGATACGATAGGTTTGTTACCATATCCCGATTTGCACGCGGAATTCGGTCCACAAGGTGTCGGGGTTTCGAACAAACACCAAGTATCACTCCCGTCAGGAAATCTTCCACGCGAATGGTTGTAGTGCACATCGTCGACAACGTATTCGTCCATTACATATCCACTTGCATTCTTCAAACTGATTCGCTGACCTTGGCTGGAAAGATTGAAACTCGTGTGCAGGTGATTGACCACCGGGAAATAGTTGAAAATACTATCCGAACCCGACAAACCAAAAATCGGAATACAAATCGCCGTCATATCGTCCATCCCAAATTCGTAATTATGAACCTGCAGGCTGAGGACATTTAATCCTACGGTAAGCGCTTGCTGCATCACGTATCCGTCGATGTAGTGGTACTCGGCACAATCAAATGGATCGGTCGATGGGCACGAGTACATTAACGCCTCGCGTTCTTCGCTCGCAAGGGCGTCGTAAGGAGGTTTTCCCGAATTCCAGATATTATTCCGCGCAACTTCAACTCCGTTGATGTAGGCCACAAAAGCGTCATCGTAATCTACCGCGAGGTATCCCATCAGAAATTCTGCAGTCGACGGTATGGAAAAGGTGTCGCGCATATAAAACGAAGAGGTGGGTGCAATCACCGTCGCATCGTCGCCATCCCCGTAACCTATCGAGAAGGGGCCCGTGGACCAACCCGAATCGTCAAATCCCGGATTCGCCCAATTTGGATCGGGCTCCGAAGTTCCCAACTGATAGCGCCAGAGGGAACCGGGGATTACCGGAATTTCGTAGTGATTCAAAACATCTTTTCTGTCTTTTCCGGAACAAAAAACGAGGATGCAGCTGTCGGCATTTACCGTGATGTTCGGAAAGTACCAGCGCTTTTGGGAATCGTCAAAGGTTTCAAGATAAAAACCGCTTAGCGAAATGGGTGTAGATGTGGGATTGTAAATTTCAATCCAGTCTTCAAAATCGTTCTCGTCGTCGGCGATGATGTATCCGTTTGCTGAACAGACTTCGTTGAAGACCAACTGGGAAAAGCTGGTCCATTGGGATACAACAAATATCATTAAAACGCAGAGCCTGAACATAACAGAGTTAGCTTTCAAAAGTGAAAGTTACGGAATTGTTACTAAACGTCGTAATCAGGCGCTAAACCCCTATTGAACAAAAGGTTCAGCCATACCTGCGTGCGTAGCGCTTCGGTACGCAGGAACGAAGGTCAAACAGATCACTCCACCCATACCAGATACGGCATCCTCGCCTGAATGCGGCTGGAGCGTGACAAGGATCGGACATACGACCAGATGTCCATAAATCGCCTTTCGAGGTCCGATTGAAGCATCGCGTCCGCTTCCTCCGCCTCGTCAATGGCCTCCAGAAACTCGAGCAATTTGGAGTTATCATCTTCGGGATAATAGCGAATCGAGACAGCGCTGTCCGATATTCCTGCCTTTTCAGCCGCGAAGGAAATTGCGTCGTTCAATCCACCGAATTCGTCCACCAATCCAATTTCTTTTGCATCCAATCCGGCCCAAACCCTGCCCTGGCCAATACTGTCTACATCAGCCTTTCCCATTCCTCGACCCTTGGCTACTTTCGAAATGAAGTCGTCGTAAATGGCGTCGACTTCGCCCTGAACGATTGCGAGTTCCTCTTCATCGAGCCGTTTGTTCAACGAAATAATGGAGTGTTTGTTGGTTTGAACGCGGTCGAATGTGATGCCGAGTTTGTTCTTGAACATATCACCCGTATAGGGAATTATTCCAAAAACGCCGATGGATCCTGTAATGGTATTGGGCTGTGCGAAAATTTTATCCGCAGCGCAGGCAATGTAGTAACCCCCCGAGGCTGCAACGTCGCCCATCGAAACGACGAATGGCTTTTCCTTTTTGGTGAGAATTACTTCGCGCCAGATCACATCACTGGCCAGCGCTGAACCACCCGGTGAATTTATTCTAAGCACAACTGCTTTGATGTCATCATCCTCCCGTGCCTCACGGATTTGCTCGGAGAGCGACGTGCCTCCGATTTCACCAACTGCGCCATAACCATCCACTATTTCACCTTCGGCAAAAATGACCGCCAGATTTTCGTCGCTCAGCTTCGCCAGATTGTTCTCTTTCCGGATTTTTTTAGCGCAATACGTTTCGAATGATAACAACTCCAGATCATCGCCCTCTTTTGTTCCGGCCTTTGATTTCAGCTCATCGAGCACTTGATCGTAATACATTACGGCGTCGGCCATTTTGTATTTTACGGCGTCTCCGGATTTGCGAATGAAAACACTGTCGGCTATTTCATTCAGTCGTTCTACTTTCACGTTTCGCGATTTTGCAATTTCATCCAGCATAACACTCCAAAGCGCATTGACATATTTTGTGGTTTGTTCGCGATTTGCCTCTGACATCTCTTCGGCAATCAGTGGCTCGACGGCCGATTTGAACTTGTTGTTCGAACCTCGGATAACCTGCATTTCAACATCCAGCATTTCCAATGCGCCCTTGACAAAGGTTAGTTCGGCTCCTAGGCCCAAAAATTCCAGCATCCCCGAAGGAAATACGTACACCTTATCCGCTACAGACGAAAGATAATAGGCCTTGTTATCCATATTCTCCGAATACGCGACAATAAACTTTCCCGAACTTTTGAAACTCAGCAGTCCGTCACGGATTTCCTTGAGGCTTGCCATACCAGCCGGTACAGATGCGCAGTTGATGAAAATTCCTTCGATCTTTCTATCCTCCGCAGCAATTTTCAGGCCTCGTAAAATATCGCTGACGCCAAATTGCTTTCTCAGGCTAAAACTTGCCGGATCGAATTGAGCGTACGAGTAGTCCCCGATTTCGGTGTCAAGCGTCATATGCAAAACCGTGTGGTCTTCCACCACCAGTGTTTTCGATTCGAACATTCCGTTAAAGCCCGCAATCATCGCGCTGAGAATCGCAAAAAAGATCCCCGTGACAACGAGTCCCGAAGCAATGCTTGCCAGAAGACTGGCCCAAAAAGTTTTCCAAAAAGTCATATTCTAATTTTTGTGATGGGATAAAACCTCGGTAACAGGGATCAAAGGTACGGAATTTTGGTCCTTAGGGCCGCTTCAAATAATCAGGGCTACTTCGCGTTCATCAACAAAATCCGATATTTGACCCTGGAATTGAGAACAAAAAAACTAATCGCTTCTGTCACCAACGACATCTTCACCGATCAGCGGGTTCGGAGGGTGTGCGAATATCTGCAGTCGAAAGGCTTTGAAGTAACGCTTGTCGGCCGAAAACTCAAAGGAAGCAAAGAGGTCTCGCATCTTCCGTTTAAAACAAAACGGTTCAGACTTTGGTTCCGAAAGGGCGCCTTGTTTTACGCAAACTACAATCTACGGCTGTTCTTTTATCTCCTTTTTCACAGGGCCGACGTTCTGCTTTCGAACGATCTCGACACCTTGCTGGCGAATCACTGGGCAAGAAAATTCAAGCGAAATTGCCGGTTGATATACGACAGCCACGAGTATTATTGCGGTGTGCCTGAATTGGTGGCCCGACCGGGGATTCAAAAATTCTGGCGCAAAATTGAAAAGCGAACGATACCGCGTGTCGACGCTATGTATACCGTCAGCGCGTCGATTGCCGAACTTTACAGGAGAGAATATGGCCGCAACGTAAAAGTGGTGCGCAATATTTCTGATTACTCCGGGGTCATTCCGCAAAAAACCAAGGAGGAACTCGGATTACCGACGGGCTGTAAAATTGTCATAATGCAAGGGGCTGGTATCAATATCGACCGGGGTGCTGAGGAAGCCATCGAGGCCATTCAATGGGTCGAAAATGCCGTCCTGATTTTTGTTGGGGGTGGCGATGTCATTCCCCTTCTTCAGCAACAAGTCGAAAAAAATAAGTGGGAGAATAAGGTTTTCTTTTTTGGCAAGCGCCCTTATCCCGAGTTGTTGAACTTCTCTCAGCACGCTGACATTGGTCTTTCTCTGGACAAGGACACAAACATCAACTACCGCTTTTCACTGCCCAACAAGATTTTTGATTTTATCCGTGCTGGAACACCGATGCTGGTATCCGATTTGCCAGAGGTGAGAGCAGTAGTTCAGAAGTACGATGTCGGATATGTCGCATCGTCACTTGACCCCAGATCACTTGCGGCGGAAATCAACTTGATGCTGAACAATCCGTCGTTACTGGATAAATACAAAAAGAACATCGAAACGGCGCAACAAGAACTAAATTGGAAAAATGAATGTAAGGTCCTGGATCAGATTTATGAATCTGGGAAAAAATCGTGAATGACGTGAACCCAATCCGATTGAATATTGTCGCTTTCGATGTCCCCTGGCCTCCGCACTACGGGGGCATTTGTGATTTGTATTTTAAACTGAAGCATCTTCATCAGGCAGGGGTGAAGATTATTTATCACTGCTTTTTTTACGAAGGACATAACAAACCAACAGACGAACTCAACAAATTTTGCGAGAAGGTGTTTTACTATCGCCGAAAAAAAAGTTTCGTCCAGGTTCTGTTCAATCGCTTGCCATATATTGTCATCAGCAGGAAGGATCCGGAGCTTCTGAAAAACCTTGCGTCCAACGAGCATCCAATCCTTTTCGATGGAATCCAAACCTGCTATTACCTCAACCATCCACAATTAAAAAACAGGAAACGGCTGGTAAGGGCCAACAACGTGGAGCATCTGTATTACGAAGGGCTTGCAAAGTCAGAGGCATCGGTTTTCAAACGACTTTACCTTCGGCGCGAAGCCGCAAAACTTCAAAAATTCGAATCGGAACTGAAGGGCGTTGACGCGATTCTTTGTGTTACAAAAATGGATATGTCCCATTTTGGCAAACTCGCTCCTACGTTTTACGTGCACCCGTTTTTCAACGACGACGTCAAAACAATTTCAACTCCCGAAGTCACTGGATCCCGCTTCGTCCTCTTTCACGGAAATTTGTCCGTGAATGAAAACGTCGCGGCAGCAAATTACATTCTAGACAAAGTTGCACCTGTCAGCCCACACCAGTTTATTATTGCCGGGCATCAGTGCAGCGGCCAACTCGCAGAGAAAATTGCGAAACTTAAAAACGTTGAGCTCCGCAATTCTCCTGAACAAAATGAGATGGATGCGCTGATTCGCGATGCACACGTCCATCTCTTACTTACTGACCAGCAAACGGGGATCAAGCTAAAATTGCTCCACGCCCTCCGATCTGGCAAACACGTTTTGATTAATTCACTGATGGACGACAGCGGAATTTTTTCCGGCCTGTGTGATGTCGCCGACGATGTGGACCATCTGACTGGAAAACTAGATGTACTGATGAACACTCCTTTCGGGCCTGAAGAAAGTCGCAAACGACTGGAGAATTTCGATGCGTACTTTAACAACACCCGCAATGCAGCCAGTATTCTTTCCATATTAAACGAATAGTGAAGAAGTTTCAAATGGTGAGGCTGGCTGGAAGGCAGACAGGCCTCAATCGCCAAATGTGTACATCATTCCAAAACTTGCCAGATGGCCTCCTCGATGAAGCACGTCCTTGTCATAAGCAAGACGGAACCTCAGATGACGATCATTGAAAAAAGGCGTTTGAAATCCAAGGGCCACTTGCGGTCCCATCATACCCACAGCGCCGGTGCCAGTTGCCGCCATAAAGGCAAAATCCCATCCGGCACTGGCAAAAAATCCCCAGGTATCACCAATAAAAATTTGAGCAAGCAGGGGAAGTTCGGCCCCGAATGCGGCGCTCCCGCCGGTCATTGTGTTGGTCCTCATAAATCCGCCAATAAAAGGATAGGAACAAGCTGAAAAGATCATATTTTCCTTCAATTCAATGTCAAGCCGGGGATTGTAGACAAAACCTCCCAGCGGATAAAACGAATAAAATCCAGAGTCGATGACCAATCCGAAATTGGACTGCACTCCGCCGGCGTGGCCATATTCCTGTGCACGACTTCCAAAACAAGCGAGCAACATCAAAATCAACGTGCATTTTTTCATAGGTCCATTTTTAGGCGAGATTCAAAACTAAAACCATTTCGCGTACCAACTAGTTACAGGTCCGAAAAATGAATAGGCAAAAATTACTCCGCCATCGAAGGGCATTCGTGATCGCCGTGCGAGCAGAACACGCAACAATCTCCATCTTCCGGGTGAATCGTTTTTTTACAGCTGTCACAATCGTAACTGATCAAACAAACTTCAGTCGGCAACTCCTCCCTTTTTTCGAATCCACAAAAAGGGCATTGAATCGTTGAAGAGTCTGCAAGTTCCATCGCGGGTGTTTCAGGTGTTTTGTCAGGGTCCTGTGCCGTGTCAACTGTATCCGACTGCTTCGGCCCGCATCCAAGTACGAGTATTAACATCGCAAAAAGACGAAGGAATCTCATTCGAAACTCACCTGTTGAAACGGATCGAATTCATTCTTTGGCTTGAGTTCAAATACGGTTTGATTTTCGACTTTTATGGTACGCGATGGAAATTGCTCCATTATCGAAATGTCGTGGGTAGCCATCAGAACTGAGGTGCCTTCCTTCACAATATCAAGAAGTACTTCCATTACTTCGCGCGATGTTTCGGGATCGAGATTACCTGTCGGTTCGTCTGCGATGATGAAGCCGGGCCTGTTTAGCAGAGCCCTCGCAATGGATACCCGTTGCTGTTCTCCTCCCGAAAGCTGGTGCGGCATTTTTGTTCCTACCTCTTCGAGGCCAACCAACCTCAGAACTTCTGCTGCTCTGGCTAAAACATCTTTCTTGACCTTCCAGCCCGTCGCGCGCATCACGAAATAGAGATTTTCATTGACAGAACGGTCGTAGAGCAACTGAAAATCCTGGAAGACGACCCCGAGCTGCCGGCGCAGGAATGGTGTGTCCTTTCGTACAAGTTTGCGAATGGAATATCCGGCAATTGTACCTTCGCCGGCTGTTAATGGCAATTCGCCGTACAGCACTTTTAACAGACTACTCTTTCCGCTGCCGGTGCGACCAATCAGGTACGTAAACTCACCTCGTTTGAGATGAAAGTCCACATTTTTGAGAATCACCTTATCCTGCTGACGAATTTCTCCGCCCGTAATTCTTACAATATCCTCATCATTTCCGGCCATAGCAGAACATCATTCCCAAAATTATCCATTTGATGACGGCTCAGGTCTGAGTAGGAGGAAAATTATGAACACAAAAAGGCTCACCGGTTTTTTTTTGCCAGAGGTGTACCAAACTTAACACTCTCGCGTTTATAACTTTCGAGGCCATTCTCTCACAGCCCGCTCAGCACATCTAATTTTATCTGTTTAATGGAACCGATCACGGTTTGGGATTAATTTTCTAATCTGATCGCTCGCCAAAAATTAAGAATACACGATGTTGCGACTGGGTATTATTGTCCTTTTGCTTTCTGGCCTCCTGACAGGTTTTGCCCAGCAGTCGTCGAAATATTCGGACGATGGGCTTCGCTACGAACGCGCCACAGAACTCTTCGAAAAGCAAAAATACTCAGCTGCTCAGGAGGAGTATCGGATTTTTATGCTCGAGAACGGCGACATCAACAACCCGCTCTTCGTGAAAGCCCGGTACTATCACGCGCTTTGCGCACTTTATCTCTTCAACAATGGCGCAGAAAAACTGCTACTGTCTTTTCTTGCGGAGTATCCTGAAAGCATTCACCACGAAAAAATTTACCTCGAACTTGGTCGTCATTACTATCGCCAGAAGGATTATCCACAAACCATCGAATGGCTGGCCAAAATAGACCGCTATGGAATGGCTGACGATCTGAGGGAGGAATATTATTTCAAACTAGGATATTCTTATTTCCGCGAAGTGCGCTTTAAAGAAGCCAGGAATTCTTTTTTCGAAATCCTGAATATTGTTGGCCAGTACCAGGGCCCGTCGATCTATTACTATTCACACATCAATTACCAGGAAAAAAATTACGAGACAGCCCTCGACGGTTTTCGCAGGTTGATTTATCACCCAAGTTTCCGAAAAGCGGTTCCCTACTACATCACCCAGATCTACTACCTTCAGGGCAACTACGAAAAACTGATTGAATACGCTCCTGCAAATATCGATTCGGTCGAAGTAAAAGACGAAATTGAAATGTCGCATCTCATCGGCGATGCGTACTATCGTATTGGAAAATTTGACGAAGCTGTTCCTTTCCTTGAAGAATACAATCGCCGAAGTTCCACTACCCGCGACGACGATTATCAACTGGGATTCGCGTACTTCAAAAGTGGTTCCTACTCTTCTGCGGTTCAGATGTTCGATAAAGTTGCACAGAAACCCGATGCAATGGGACAAATTTCGCTCTATCACATTGGTGAATGTTACCTGAAACTGGACGACTTCCTGGCGGCCAGAAATGCTTTCGAAGGTGCTTCTGTGCTCTCCTTTGATGCCGACATTGAGGAAGACGCACTGTATAATTTTGCAATTCTTTCTTACAAGCTCGACTACAATCCGTATGACGAGGCGCTTGACGCGTTGACGCTTTACCTGAAGCGCTATCCAAATTCCAAACGGAACAAAGACATATACCAGTACCTGATCAATGTATTTACGACGATGCGCAATTACAAATCTGCACTGAAGTCGCTCGACGAAATCGCAGACAAGGATTTCGCGCTGAAGAACGCCTACCAGTTGATGGCCTACAATTACGGCGTCGAACTTTTCGAAAACAACCAGCTACTCGAAAGTATGGAACTCTTTCGAACCGTGAAAAAATTCCCGATCGATCCCGAACTAAATGCGCTATCGATCTATTGGATTGCCGAGGCCAATACGCGAATGCAGGACTACCCGAAAGCCCTCGGCGCTTACCGAGAGTTCCTCAACGAACCAGGATCCTATGGTCTGCCGCAGCACAACGATGCCTATTACAATATGGGTTACTGCTATTTCAGTATGCAGGACTACCAAAATTCGTCACAGAATTTCAGAACGTTCACACAAGATGTCCGGGAGGATGATGAAGCAAAATTGACCGATGCGTATCTGCGAATTGGCGATTGTTATTTCGCCACGGCAGATGACCGCAACGCCATTTCATTTTACGAAAAGGCCATTGCAATGGGCGGTGGTCAGCAGGATTATGCCAGTTATCAGATTGGTATGTCGTATGGCTTCGCGAAAGAGTACGACAAAAAAGCTGTTCAGATGTTGGATGTTGTCAACAACCACTCGAAGTCGACCTTTGCTGTACCGGCGCTCTATGAGGTTGCTGAGGCATACCGTTTGATGGATCCGCCAAATCTCGAAAAGTCGATGCGGTACTACAACCAGTTGGTTTTAGATTATCCGAATCACGCAAAAGTTGTAGATGCGATATTCTCCATAGGAATGCTCCAACTGAAACAAAAGCAATACGAATTGGCCGAAAATCAATTTCTGCGGGTATTGAATGAGTTCGATAATCCGGTTAAAGATGCCGAGGCTCTTGAAATTCTGCGCGAAGTTTACAACGCCCTCAATCAGCCAGAAAAATATGTCGTTCTCCTGGAGACGCAAACCGGTGGAATAGTCGATGTCTATTATAAGGACACCTTATTGTTTGATGCTGCATATCGCCAATATCAGGATTCAATGTTTGCGAAAGCGATCGCATCCTTTGAGAAATACCTGGCAACTTTCGTCGCGCCGGTGAACGAAACGGAAGCACTTTATTATCTTGGAGTCTGTAATGAACGATTTGGGAACCGCGATGCCCAAATCAGTGCGTACGAACGGGTTCTGCAAAAACCGACGAACGTGTTTACCGAGCGTTGCGCTTTATTGTCGGCGCGATACCGCTACGAAAGAAAAGAATATGACTTAGCGCTGGACCATTATCATCGCCTTGAAAGTGTTTCAAGCTATCCTGAAAATTCTCTGGCAGCCTGGGTTGGCCTGATGAGGTGTCACGCATTTAAAAAGGAATATGGTCCGGGAAAAGGGTATGCCAATAAAGTGCTCATCAATCCGCTGTCTGAGGCCAACGTACTCATCGAGGCCCATTTTGTGATTGCCAAATCAGAGTTCGAAGCGGGCAACTACGATCTCGCCCTGTTCGAATTTAGCGAGGTTGCTCAAAAATCAAGCGGAGCTATCGGTGCCGAGTCGTACTTCCACGTCGCATTGATTCATCACCTCAAGGAAGAGTACAAAAAATCCGAAGAGGAGATACGCAAAATGATGAAGGAAAAAGCAGGGTATGATTACTGGATTGCCAAAGCGCTCATCCTGCAGGCCAAAAATTCAATCGGAATTCTCGACTATGTTCAGGCGGAGTATACCTTGAATTCCGTACTGAAGGGCTATAAAATTCCTGACGATGGAATCATTGACGAGGTGAACGAAGTGATGATGATATTGAAAAACCTAAAGGAACAGCCAAAGGTCGTGCAACCGGAAGGTGATAATACAATTGAAATTGGAAATGGTGATTCGAACTGACATACGATACGTTTTAATTCCAGCTATGCTATTTTGCTTTCTTTCGGAGGTATCCGGACAAGGCGGCTTTACCTGGAATTCTCAGGCCAATCGTCCGATTGCCCCGTCGTATCGGATGATCGAACGTCCCGCCATCATTGACACCATCATCGCAACGCCAAATGTAGCCTATCCACTGCTGAACCGGAATATGCAAACGCAGATTACCCTGGATCAGATTGAGGCGTCTAAAATTAAAATTGTCGAGAAGCTGGATAAACTCTATCCCGGCTACGTGAAACTTGGGATAGGAAATTACACCAGTCCACTGGGCGAATTTTACTACAACTCCTCACGGCACAGGAAAATGACCTACGGTGTACATCTGCAGCATAATTCGTCGTTTGGAAAAATCAAGGGCTGGGCACCTCAGGCATATGATAATTCGACCGCGCGGGTCTTCGGAGAATTCAGGACACGTAAACTGATTTTTGGTGCCGACGGAAATTACCTGCTCAACGGCTATCATTTTTATGGTATCCGCGATTCGCTCAGTTTGATTTCGAAAGATTCGCTCACCAACCGCGTTCAGGGAATGAATGCTGGTTTACGCCTTTCAAATTATGCCGATAAGGACAGCGCGCAGTTGATGTGGAGGGCAACCACAAACTATATGTATTTCCACGAATTCCGGCAAGACGACGATTTGTACGGTAGGAACGCGCGCAACCACAACTATTTTTTCGGAGCCGAATTCTGGTACCGGCTTAAAGTGCACACCTTCAAGGTCGACGCAGATGTCCGCGTAAACCGCTATTGGGCTGCCGAAAATGACACCACCGTCGCAGACATTTACCGGATGGACACCAACAATACGTTGATCCACCTCAATCCGTATGTCACCACGTATGTGAAAAACTGGAAATTCCTTTACGGAGTTCACTTGTATGTCGACTTCCCTTCCGACGAGGCACCGGCCGTACTTCCGTCGCTCGAAGCCAAACTGAAAATGTTCAACGGGCTGGTGATTCCGTATGTAAAGGCCGACGGACAGGTGATTCAAAATTCGTTTTATTCCCTCAACCGGCAGAACAAGTTTATTGTGGGTAGTGTGAATTTGAAGAATACGCGCGTCTTCAACATAGAAGCCGGATTCAAGGGCACGCTTTCGAAAACAATGTCCTTTAATATGTCGGGGCATTATAAACGGATGACCAATCTGCCACTTTTCATAAACGATACCGTCTTCTCGGACAAATACAAATTCACCGTTGTTTACGACGTCGTGGATGCCGTTGGTGGAGTGGCGTCGTTGTCCTATCAGGCGCGAGAAAAACTGAAAATAGACGGATTGGTAGAGTACAATAAGTACATCCCTACCTATCAGGAATTTGCCTGGAATTTACCGGAACTGAAGATTTCACTTCGTGCAAATTACAACCTCTTCGATAAATTGTACATAAAAGCGGATGTGGGAATCGAGGCATTCCGGAAAAGTCCGGTGTACCTCTACAATCCGGCCGATGACGATATCGTGGTGGACCTGGGAACGATTGTCGATGGAAATCTTCATCTCGAATACCGCTACAACAAGCGCATTTCGGCTTTCCTGCAGTTCAACAACATCGGCGCCCAGAAATACTTCCGCTGGTACAATTACCGCGTTCAGGGATTCCAGGTGCTGGGTGGAGCGACGTTTTCGTTTTGATCGCTCTAAGGCTGATGGTCGTAGTCGTTCGCCGCTTCGTCTTCGAGATATTGAATTTTCCTCAGCATAACGGGAGCAGTTTCGCTATCCGGATCAAGCTCTAAGGCCTTCTCGTAGTTTTTCCTGGCGCGTTCCAGATCACCATTTTCAAAATATGCTTCACCCAAACTGTCGTATGAGTTCGATTGTTCGGGGTAAAGGTGAACCCCCAGTTCGAAAAATTCGATCGCCATATCGATTTCCCCTCCGGTCAAGGCACTATAGGCAAAGTCATTCACCTCAGCCGGGGCAAGTTTTAACTCGGGAAATTTTGTCTTGAACTCTGTATGAACTTCAATCGCTGATTTATTCTTGTTTGATTTCCATTTCTCGACGATTTGATCGAGTGTGGGAATATTGGTAAGAGCGCACAGTCTTTCGCGCAGTGCCACTGCCGGTTCCCACAGTTCCTGAGCCTTCCGGATTTCCATTCCAATAAAAATATGCCGGTATAGCAGCACATCTTCAAGGCGGCTATACTGTTTGCTTTCGGGATTACGGAATAGCGACATATCGAACTTCTGCAGCTCTTCTGCGCCATCGTACAAACTCCCAAACCGATAAACCGAACGAACGGAAAATTCGTTGGAAATTACATCAACGCTCAGATCGGCTGAAGCACCGTTGTTGATCTTTTCCAGTTCATTGAATTCTTCTACCAGGCCGTAATATTCGTAAATACCGCTCTTAAGCGCCACGTCCTTTATCAGTCGGATATTGCCAGTGCTGTTAAGGTCATTGTACGTATTGTCCGAACTTACAAAGGTTGTAAGTCGCGTAACGTATCCAAAACGGTTTCGGAAATCAGCTTCGGTGATTTGTACACTGTCAGGAAAATGCATTGCGTCGAGAATCACCCGGGCATCGCGCATTTTTGCAAAACGATCGCGGCTCTGCCATTCCAGTTTTTCAAGGTCTTCACTCACGTCGCTGTACATCGACCGCATATACTGCAAAGCCATTTCATCCTCTGCCCTTTCGGTGCGCCAGTCGTCGATGAACAAGGAAATCGAAATCCCGAGGAAAATAATGATCAACTCAAAAATTCCGCGAAAAAAATTGGCCCTTATTTTTTGAATCAGATTTTTCATTTGGCCCGATGTGTTGTCCGTAACTATTTTTACGCATTTTTCGTCAACAAAGTTCGCAACTTCTATCCATTTGGAATGTACGGTAGATGAAAGCAAAAGCGCGATCCATAAAATTACATAATTTATTTATTTTCTGTCCCTTACGTTGCTAAGCGCGGCATTTCATAAACCATCCTCCGAGACCAGGATTTTCAGCCGGGGCAGTATTTTATTCTACATTTGTCTCTAGATGGACATTGAATTGCGAACGGCCATACTGAGGAATCTCGTTCTAAAAACGAAGATTGTCATCGGCGTCCTCATTGCCGTTCTCACTATTCAGACGGTCGGTCTGTTTGCCCTGGACGCAAGCGAACGCTTCTTTGACGTTCCGATGACCCAAATCGCAGCAATACCTGTGTTTATTGCGCTGGTTCTCGTTCTGGAAATACGCATTCTGAAATACCTGAAGCGGTCTTTGAATGGAGCTGCCCCATTTCCCGAATGGTACAATTATCTTATCTCTTCTTTCGAGGTGATTTTTCCAACCATTGTGCTGTACTACGGCAGCCTTCTTTTCGGTGGAAGCGCCAACACGATCACGGCGTTTATGTTTCAGAATTCGCCACCGCTCCTGTTTTATTTCATAATGATCGTTTTGTCAACATTCCATTTCAGTTTGCGTCTGTCGCTGTTTTCCGGTATTCTGGCCGGCCTGGGATTTGTGTTTGTTTCCGTTGCAACCCTGACCGAAACCGAACAACTCATCATCAATGTATCAAAGGCACCGTTCCTGATTTTGACCGGTTTTCTCACCGGGCTCGTTGCACGAAAATTGCTCGATTCGGTCAAGTCCTCGCTTGAATCGAAGAATGCGCTCATTCACACCTTGGACCAAAAAGTGAAGGAAAGAACCGCGGAGGTAGAAGCGAAAAAAGAAGAACTGGAAATCAAGAACCGCGAAATTACGGACAGCATTGTCTACGCCAAACGGATTCAAACGGCGATTCTGCCTGAGGGTGATTTCATCCGGGAACAATTACCAGATTCATTTGTTCTCTATCAACCGAAGGACATTGTTGCTGGAGATTTTTACTGGATGGAGAAAACGAAGGAAGGTTTACTTTTTGCAGTTGCCGACTGCACAGGCCACGGTGTTCCGGGGGCGATGGTATCTGTTGTTTGCTGTCACGCGTTAAACCAATCCGTTCGCGAATTCAACAAACGTCTCCCTGGCGAAATTCTGGACAAAACGAGGGAGTTGGTGATCCACGAATTCAACACCGGACAGGAAGTGGTAAGAGATGGAATGGATATTGCACTTTGTCTTTTAAACGGCAAACACCTTCGTTATGCCGGCGCAAACAATCCGGTTTGGATTGTAAGGAATGGTGAAGTGCTGCAATTGGAGCCGACAAAACAACCCGTGGGCCAGCACGCGCGATCTTCCCCGTTTGAAACGAAAGATGTCCATCTGGCCTTTGGCGACACGGTATATCTTTTTTCCGATGGTTACGCCGATCAATTTGGCGGCGAAAAGGCCAAAAAATTTAAGTCCTCCAATCTGAAAAAGCTACTGTTGTCGATTCAACACTTACCGATTTCACAGCACGCCGACAAACTCACCGAAATGCTTGAAAAATGGCGCGGAAGTTTGGAACAAGTGGACGACGTCTGCGTTTTTGGATTCCGTGTTTAGCCCCAACAAGGCCACTTTTTCATTTTTTCTACGTCTGACGATGCAAGCCGTCATTTGATTTCAAATCCGACGTCTGAAATCTTCTCGATCCAATGAAAAAAATGAACCTCACTTCGCTTGGACTTTCTTTAGCGGTCCTTTTTGCCGGTGGTTATTCTGCGACAAGCCAGACAGAGATTTTTACGTACACCGGTGCACCAGAATTGTGGGAAGTCCCGGCTGGCGTAACCAGTATTAATGTAATGGCCTTGGGCGCGAGAGGCCACAATGCGACCGCAGGGGGAAAAGGTGCTGAAATTACCGGTGATCTGGCTGTTATACCCGGCGAAATTCTTGAAATTCGGGTTGGCGGAATGTCCGTTGATACGGCAGGAGGTTACAATGGTGGAGGCTCTGGAGGTTCGGTTAACCCAGACAGCTTGATGTATATGGGTGGCGGTGGAGGTGGCGCTTCGGATGTTCGCAGAGCGCCATATAGTTTAACGGACAGACTTATTGTTGCTGGTGGTGGAGGTGGAATGGGCGGTGGAACGACCAATGCTGCTGGCGGAGACGCAGAGTGTCCGAACGGTGCAAACGGAGCGAATGGATTTGGCTTTGGCGGTGGTGGAGCCGATACCCTTTCCGGAGGAGACGGTATGTCCCCGTGGGGTGGAGGAGGCTCAGGCACCGACGGTACACTGGGTGACGGCGGAGTTGGCGGAAGTGATCCGTGCTTCAACAAGGCCTCCGGTGGCGGAGGTGGTGGAGGGTTTTATGGTGGTGGTGGCGGTGCATCCGATTGCTTTGCAACAACGGCAACGGGTGGTGGTGGAGGAGGTGGATCGAGCCTCATTCCGGTCGGCGGAACCTGCACACCTGGAGTTGGCGACGGAAATGGCGGTATTGACATAACGTACACAGGCCCTTTGGGCATTCAGGAACACAACTCGGATTTCGTTGTTTCACTGAATGAAAACGAATTGACACTTCGGGCTCCGGCGGATTTTTCCTTCGTCATCATCAATATGACCGGCAAGATTATTCATTCCGGCAAAGGAATAAATCAGACCATAATTCCGGTTTCAGAGTTCAGTCGTGGTATGTATCTGGTGAAGATTACCGCAGCCACGGAGTGGAATACCAAATTTGTCTATTGATTACGCAATCAGGCGAAAATCAATAGCTTCAAAAGGACGGATTCGACCTGTCCACTCGGTTGGCAACCACAAAAAGCAGTGAATTGAGCCCCGTTAAACAGGCCGAAAGGCTTGTCAAACTCACAAAAAAACACTATGTTTGTTCAACAGGATGAAGCCTTTTGAGCACATATTCGCCCTGTCAATATCATCCGAAGTTCCGTCCACGGAATTTATGACTGAGCAATTCGACAATGTAATTATTGGTTCCGGTGCAGGCGGTTTAAGCGCAGCAATTTGCCTTTCACGCGAAGGACAGAGCGTTCTTGTCCTTGAGCAACATTACGTCCCCGGTGGCTGGTGTCACAGTTTTACGCTCAATGGCCAGCGCTTCAGCCCCGGAGTTCACTACCTGGGCCAGCTCGGCGCCGGAGAATCCACGAGCAAAATGTTTCGGGGCATCGGCTTGTCAGAAGAACTTAAGTTTTTCCGAATGAAAAATACGGCTTTTGAGCACTGTATCATCGGAAACAAACGATTTGATTATCCTTCGGACCCCGCCGAATTCAAGACCAACCTGATCGAAAAATTTCCGCACGAAAGGAAAGGTATTGAGCGTTATCTGAACGTCGTTTGGAAAACACAGGATGCACTGAACAACTTGATTTCAAAACGGACCAAACTTGCAAAAACATTTGCCATTATCAGTTCGTATGCTTTATTGCGCAATGGGTACCTTGGCCTGGAACGAGTTGTGAGCCGGTATATCAAAGATCCGGACCTACGTGCCATCCTGAACATTCAGTGTGGCAATTACGGCTTGTCACCCGAAAATGCCAGTTTTGTTTTTCATTGTGGAGTGATTGGGCACTACAACCGGGGTGGCTACTTTCCGATCGGCGGTGGCGGCGCATTGGTTAAAACGATGACCAATATTGTGAAAAAACAAGGGGGTCAGGTGCGGACCAAAACTTCCGTCAGACGGATACTAATCGAGAACAAAACGGCAGTAGGAGTTGAGCTGATGGACGGTCAAATCATCCGCGCAAACCGAATTATCTCCAATGCCGATCCGCACATCACCTTCACTCAGCTGATGGATAAAAATACATTGAGCGCTAAACTTCAGAAAAAATTGGGGAAAACAAAATACTCCTGTTCCTCCCTGATACTCTTCGTTACACTGGCGATGGACGTTAGAAAAGCGGGAATCGATTCAGGAAATTATTGGATTGCCGCAAACAACGACCTCAACAACCTGATGAAATACAAGGGCCTGGACGATGTGACCGATGGCGACAAGTTTACAGAAATTTTTATCAGCTGTTCGTCGCTGAAAGACCCAGCCTCGCAGGATGGTGTACACTACAATTTCGAAATGATCACGTTTATCGACAACCAGATTTTTACGGATCTTGGAGAAAATCTATCGTCAGAAGATCCTGCCTATGCACGCTTCAAAGAAAAAACGGCAAATAAATTCCTGAACCATCTCGAAGAATTGATTCCAGGAGCAAAGGCTCACGTGGTTCAAATGGAAATGGGAACTCCAAAAACCAATAAGTTTTACATCAACGCCACACAGGGCAATGTGTATGGCACAGCAAAAGCGAATTCGCAAATTGGAGCCCGTGCTTTTAAGGCACGAACAGAAATAGAAAATCTCTTTATGTGTGGCGCCAGCACCCTATCCCACGGCGTTGTCGGGGCTACCTACTCCGGAATCGTGACTTCTGCCGAAATTCTGCAATGCGACCCTTGGGAACTGGTCAAAGACACCGGCAGCGATTTCGAAATTTTTGAGGCCGAAGAATCGAGTAAATGGCCGAAATGGCTACTCGACAAAAGGGCCGTAAGGGAAAAAAGGGCGAAGGCAATTCACCGCGGAGAATTTCTCGCACACGTCGATCCGGTACATCAGATTTCAGCTACGCTCGAAAGTTCCTCGAGTTCCTGATGTTATTCGAGTACGGACTTCGCAACGAAATTCCAGAAAATTTCCTACCTTGCAACGATGAACAAATTTATCATCCCGTTTATTCTGTCCTCTTTTACTGTTAACGCCCAGGTGACGCTGACCGAATCCAATTTGCCGATTGTCATCATAAGCCACGTGGTCACCGACACAATCAAAGACGATCCGAGAATTTTCTGCCATATGGGCATCATCGACAATGGTCTCAGCGCAACCAATTACGTCACCGATCCCTTCAACGATTACGACGGACAGATTTCCATTGAAATCCGTGGTTCCACTTCGCAACAGTATCCAAAGAAAAATTACGGGATCGAAACGCAGGATGCCTTTGGAAACAACCTCAATGTGTCAATTCTCGGAATGCCCGTAGAAAACGATTGGATTCTGTATGGACCTTATCCCGACAAAACGTGTATCCGTGATGCCTTGACGATGCATCTCTGGTCGGCTATGGATCACTACGCCTCCCGAACGGTTTACTGCGAACTGGTTGAAAATGGCGAGTACAAAGGCCTTTATGTTTTTATGGAAAAAATGAAACGCGACAACGACCGCATTGATATTTCGAAACTCGACAGTCTGGACATCAGTGGCGACCCATTGACCGGCGGTTATGTTGTCAAGGTGGACAAACCTACCGGTTCTGTGGTTGAAACCTGGCCATCGGCGTATAATCCTGAAGTGTTGTTCCAGTATCACGATCCAGCTCCGGAAGATCTTTTGCCCGTACAGAAGTCGTACATCCAGAGTTACATTTCCGACTTTGAAGATATGCTGTGGGGGCCGGATTTCGCGGACCATACACTGGGCTATCACGACGTGATCAACAAACTTTCATTCTACGATTTTTTCATTATGGAAGAATTGGGTCGAACCGTTGACGGATACCGCTCAAGTAGTTTTCTCTTTAAAGATAAAACGAGCATCTGGGGCGGATATCTGAACGCCGGACCCATCTGGGACTTCAATCTCTCCTACGGAAATGCCGATTACTGCGATGCATTTCTTACCACCGGCTGGCAATACGAATTTGATTTGCTCTGTCCCTGGTTCACTTCCTCCGTTCCCTTTTGGTGGGGACGATTGTTGGAAGATACGGCCTACTGCAACGGACTTCAGTGTCGCTGGCAGATGTTGCGGGAGGGGCCGTTTCACGTCGATTCAATCCACAACTACATCGACTCCGTCGCAAGTTATATTCAGGATGCCCGCATTCGCAATTTCGATCAGTGGCCGATCATCGGTGTGTACGTAAACTGGAACGGATTTGTCGGCGCCACGTACGACGAAGACCTCGACTACCTCAAGACCTACATCGCGAATCGTATGACCTGGATGGATGCCAACATCCCCGGAACCTGCTGGCCAGGACTTGCGGAAATTGAAGAGCCAGCACAACCCGAAGTACTTTCCCGCGCCTGGCCGAATCCGTTCAATGAACTGCTTTATCTCGGATTCACGAGCAAGACGGCCGGTCCGGTGAACATTGAGATTACATCTGCCGACGGAAGACGTGTTGAAAAATTTGATCTGGGTAATCTGTCGACTGGAAATCACATACACGAATGGAATTCCTCAAATGTTCCTGAAGGAATTTATTTGTACTCCATTTACGTTGGAGGTGAATTGATCGCCCGCGACAAATTGGTCCGCAAGCGTTAGAAATAGTACCGGAAAACTTCAGGTCTGCTACTCCGGATTAGACTTCCTGAACCCGTAGAACAACTGTCCGAAAAACGTCTTCGGGAATTTTTTCAATCCCGGAAATCCGAGTTGAATGTCGCGGCCGTCTGATGGGATGTAATTTGTTCTGAAAATGTAGTCCCAGAGGCTGAGCGAAATTCCGAAGTTTACGCCGTGCTTGCGCTCCTTTGGCAGTTCCCACGAATGGTGCCAAATGTGCATCACTGGGTTATTGAAAATATATTTCAGCGGACCATAACTCAAATTCAGGTTGGCGTGATTGAGGTGACCGATGGCGATAGCGACATAAAAAACGATATAGGCAAGTTCAGGTGTAAAACCACCCATTAGCATCACGGCGATATATTTCATCGGTGTGTAGAATACATTTTCCATCCAGTGGTAACGCAGATGCGCTGCAAATCCCATCTGTTCCACCGAATGATGCACTTTGTGAAACCTCCAGAGGAAATTGAACCTGTGAAGGAGGATATGCGTGAACCACTGAATGAAATCCGTGGCGATAAAGAAAATCAGCAACTGTGACCAAACAGGAAGAACTGACAAATCAAGCAAAGAAAATTTCGTGAGATCACCACCAAAAATGTCAACAAAAAATGCGGCCGTCACATTCGAAAACGCCATAAAAATGACCAACTTGAAAATGTAAAAATTGAAGAACATATAGAAGGCATCCAGCCAGAAATCCTTTCGAATGACGGATTGATTTTTTCGCCACGGAAAGGCCATTTCCAGAAGCCAGACCCCGAGCGAGAGCATGATGAGCCACCAGAAATAATTCACGTACCACGGTGAAACCTGAAAGGTAATTTCCCGCCATGTGTAGTCGGCAAAATTTCCGAAGGAACTTACGAATGTATCCCAGTACCCGGAATCACGGATGCACGCAATCGACCCGCCACCTCGAATCACTGCCATTCCCGTGTCGACAGGATTTTCTTCGTGATAACTCCATTCCGCCCACGATCCATCATAATTGCATACATCCGGATAATTCAGAATTTCTGAAAGCACCATTGTTGTATGCGCCGATCGCACGCCGCTGTGACAATAGGCAATTACTTTTTTGTCGGGTGTGATTCCTGCATCAGAATAAAGCTTTTTCAGTTCAGCGGCCGGTTTTAATTTCTTGCTCGTCTGATCGACGCAGCCGGACCAATCGACGTGAACAGCACCGGGAATGTGACCACCGCGTTTGGCTCCGCTTTTTACTTCCTTTCCGGTGTATTCATCAAGCGAACGGCAGTCGACCAGAACCGTGTTCTCATCTTTCAGGGCCTTGTGAATATGCTCCTCTTTTGCCAGAATTGATTCACCCGCTCCACGACGTATAAAACGGAACGGCTCCCTTTCGTAAACGCGATAATTTTCGATGACTATTTTCTCATTTTTTGCACCCCAGGTCTCCAGGCCACCGTTGAGAATGCGAAAATTATCCGCTGGTGCAAATCCCTTTCCACCATAAACCTGCATAATCCACCAGACGCGGGCGGCATCGCATCCCCCTTTGCCGTCGTACGCTACAATTTTGTCCTCAACACCGATATTTAATGAAGTGAGCAGCTCTTCCATCTGCTCCTGTGTGGCGATCATCCCTTCGTATTCGTAGGTCGAGTCTTCGTATTGCGGCCTCCAGATGTTTTTTGCGCCGAGGATATGATCTGCGGAATATTCTTCCGGCGTGCGAATATCCAAAACAACATAGTCGCCAAAGTTTTCGTACAGTTCGTCGGCGGAGATGAATGGGGATTGTGAAATACCGCCAATGGAGATAAACGAAACAAAGAAAAATAATGCCCGTCTCAGCGTCATAAATGCGGGGAATTTGAACAAAGATACTTGAATTCGACTAGTTGTTGTATGACAACGATCATAGGCATTTGCTATCTTTGGAGGAATAAAAGCGAACGAAGCCATTTACATCCATCGGATTAATTCTGACGTAAAAGCATCTCCTATTGTTACAATTTTTCTAGGGGGCCTACGGCGATTGACGGTCTTTCTGGTTACGCTGTTTCAATAAACTTATGTCGAAACATAGTCAATGGCTTCTTATTCCCGTTTTTGTGCTTCCCTCGTTGTTTTTATGGGGTCAATCGAGTTTCGGCGACCGCCTGAAGAGAATCGATCCGATAATTGAATTAGGTGCTGGTATTGAGCTGAATTCTGCCCACGGTCTACCTGACAATCACATGGTAACTCATCCAATCCAAAATTACAAAACTGGGCTTGGCCTTTGGTACTCCTTTAACCAGAACTGGCACATTTCAACTTCGTTCAACTATCAGATTATGCGAATTCGACAACAATTGTTTTTCGATGGTTTCATTTCTTTGGATAATACGATTCAATTAACACATCACAACCACGCCTTGACTGTTAGCTTAATGTTTTATCGAAATTTGTTTATGGATTCTCGTAGCAAGTTAATACTTGGGGTTGGAATAGAGCCCTGGCTTTTCTTAAACTCTTCGGCGATGAGCAATTTAGAATACGTTAAGATTGGTCCAGATAGTCTCTACAATTCATACCTTACCGCATATCCTGATTCCGATGTGAATCTTTCATTAAACGTCAGTTTGATTTACGAATTCCAAATAAAGAAGTCAGCTTTGGGCTTTAGGTCTGATCTTTTGCTTACTTCCAGCCAAAGCATTCCATACAGGTACGAAGTCCCTGGTGAATTCATCTATAACAATTACTACAGTGTTGGGGGTATATACTTGAGGAATTCTATCTACGTCCGATTCTAGCAATCCACTATGAATAGAAATTTCGTTGTTGCCCTCGGGACAGTCGACCCTGTATCCCACAATGCGGCAGTTTGGTAAGGTTTTGGGGCCTGGCCAATGTTATCTAACTCGAACGGGAGACAGATTCCAACACTTGAAGTAATTGATTTTGGATTTTTTCTGAACTTAAGCGTGAACGCTTCAGACAAGCGCGAATTCATAACAAGCCCTCAGACCAAATCTGTATCGGAATGAAAAACCCGCACATAAAACCGATCATCTTTGGTACAGTGTTTTATCACGAAATTACCTGCAGGTACACCGTGTTCTTTCGGAACCCTGAAATAGGCATCCATTTTACTTTCGTAAACGCCCAGAACTTTATCCAGATAAATCGCTATGACCTTGTCCTTGTAATCCCGCATCAATTGATCCTCGTGTTTCACAACATACTGGAACGATTGTTCGAATTCAAGGGAATTTGCCATTTTTCGAAAGCTGATTTCTTTGGAACAAGGATACGATTAATTTGCCTCTCGAATTACCTTTTATAGTGCAAGTCTTCAACAGGATATGTTCAAAACCGCTGTGGATGATGGGAATATTGGGCATCGACTACTCTGCTCCCTACTTCAGGAATTAGGCTCTTTTGCAGTTTTAATGCAAAAACCACCTGAATGTAAATTTGTGAATCCGAGCCGGCCATAATTAATTTATGTCACCCCGCTTCAGGCGGGTTCATAACGTTAACAGATCCCTAAAAATGGGCCGGCGAAGATATTCCACCTCAAATTCTCAGCCCGCAAATTGCTATCTTTGTTCAACCCCATTTATCAAACTATGTACGGCAATCTCAAAAAGCAATTGCAAGACGAACTGGCGAAAATTCAAGAAGCCGGTTTATACAAGAACGAGCGAATTATCACAACGCCTCAAGGGGCCACCGTGAAGGTGAACGGAAAAGACGCCGTGATTATGTGTGCCAACAATTACCTCGGCTTGTCGTCGCATCCGGCCGTGATTGCAGGAGCAAAAAAGGCACTCGATTCTCACGGTTATGGGATGTCATCGGTGCGTTTTATTTGCGGAACGCAGGACATTCACAAGGAACTTGAAAAGAAAATTTCAGCTTTCCTCGGAACGGAAGATACCATTTTATATGCGGCTTGTTTTGATGCGAACGGCGGCGTTTTTGAACCGCTCTTCGGCGAAGAAGACGCGATTATTTCAGATGAATTGAACCACGCTTCCATCATCGACGGAGTCAGACTGTGCAAATCCGTTCGCTACCGCTACAAGAATTCCGATATGGCGGATCTGGAAGAAAAACTCAAAGAATCGCAAAAGCAAAGGAACCGGATTGTTGTCACAGATGGTGTGTTCTCGATGGACGGCTACGTCGCCAAACTCGATAAAATCTGTGACCTCGCGGAAAAATACAATGCGCTTGTTATGGTGGACGATTCGCACGCCACTGGCTTTATCGGGAAAACAGGTCGCGGTACGCACGAGCACAACGGCGTGATGGGTCGTGTGGACATCATCACCAGTACACTGGGCAAGGCGCTTGGCGGAGCGATGGGCGGATTCACTTCCGGAAAACAGGAAATCATC
>Ga0247727_10000419_pt1 | contig 103783 bp, 94 predicted proteins | sample WisWelCaveWW1625_FD_202498 | JGI IMG/M metagenome (GOLD analysis project Ga0247727, IMG submission 202498) | Biofilm microbial communities from Wishing Well Cave, Virginia, United States - WW16-25 | ecosystem: Environmental > Aquatic > Deep subsurface > Groundwater > Cave microbial mat... | reverse complement strand
GGACGCGGCCCTCACGGCCGAGTTCGGCGTCGCCGGAACCCGCGCCTATTTACCAATAGGCGCGGAACCCGGCTCCTTGATCCCGGCCGCGATCGCTCGCGCCGGGACGAAAGCACTTTTTCAGCAGCCTGCTAGCGCGCAAGCAAGAAATCCCGCACGAACCCCCAGGTTCCGTCAGCGTCGCGCGCGAGCGTCACGATTCCGATCTCGGGCGTGCGCGCGTCGTGCCGCCGATGCGTTTCGGTGAGCAGCGGATCTCCCTCGAACCACAGAGTGATGTAAGAGCCGCGGAATCCCGGCGCGCCTGCCTCCGCGTGGAGGTGGGCAGGCTCGCTGGAGTCCGGGTAGGCGGCGGGCCGTACCGTCTCGAAGCGGAAGGCGCCGTCCGCGCCGGTGGTGGCCGCTCCGTTCAGGCGCGCGTCGGAGGCCTGCACGCCGGGCGGGTTGTAGAGGCCGGCCGCGTCGGCGTGGTGTACGCGCACGGTTGCGCCAGCAACCGGCGCGCCATCCGCACCGAGCACGCGGCCCGTCCAGACGAGGCGCTCGCCGGGTTCATCCGGACTGGCGAGGACCGAAGATGAGGGAAAGATTTGCAGCGCGGGCCCGGGCGCGCAGGCGGCAAGGAGCAGGGCGAGGCAAGGGCCACGAGGCACGAGTAGAGGATACCGTGAGGGAGAGGGGTTACCGGAACGAAGGCGGGCGGCCTAGGACGGACCTCGTGATCCGCCTGCCGATACTGCCGTAGGGAATCAATACCCCGCCTGCTTGTCCACCACGTTCAGCAGCGGCTCGCCGGCGCCGAAGCGGCGCAGGTTCTCGCGCAGCAGCGCCCATGCTCGCGCATCGGTCAGTTCGGCGTCGCTCGCGACGTGCGGCGTGATCAGCACGTTGGGCTCGCGCCACAGCGGGTGATCGGGCGGCAGCGGCTCCGGATCAGTGACGTCCAGGCAGGCGCCCGCCAGCCGGCCCGAGCGCAGCGAATCGAGCAGCGCGGCGGTGTCCACCACCCTGCCGCGCGCGACGTTGATGAGGATCGCGCCCGGCTTCATCGCCGCGAAGGCCGTGGCGCCGAACATGCGCTCCGTTGCGGCCGTCAATGGCACGGCAATTGCCACCACGTCGGCCTCCGGCAGCATTGCAAGCAGATCCTCGGAGCGTCCGACGCGCTCGACGAAGACCGGGCCTGGCGCGTCGCTGCGGCGCGTCGCGATCACGCGCATGCCGAATCCCGCCGCGCGCTCCGCGATCTCGGTGCCGATGCCGCCCAGCCCGACCACCAGCATCGTCTTGCCTTGCAGCGCTATCGCACGGCCGGTGCCGCCGGGCGTCCAGCGCGCGGCTTCCTGCTCGCGCGCGTAGAAGGACAAGTCGCGCGTCAACGCCAGCAGCATGCCGAAGGCGTGGTCCGCGATCGCGGGCCCGTGAACGCCCTGCATGTTCGTCAGCACGATGCGCTCGCTCCCGACCAGCACCGCGTTGCTCATGTAACGGTCCACGCCGGCGCTCATCGCCTGCACCCACGCGAGATTCGTCGCGCGCGCGAGGAACTCGGGCGTCGCGTAGAACCCGTCCGCGCCGTGCGCCTCCGCCGCGCGCTCCAGCGCCTGCGTGCGCGTCAGGCCCGCGACCACGCGCATCCTCGGCGCGACGCGCGCCAATTCGTCGAGTTCCGCCTGTGTCAACCCGCCCGCGAAGTAAGTGAGTGTATCCCGCGCCTCCGCGGCCTGCGGAAGCGACTCCGGTGCGGCGCAGGCGCCGGCCAGAAGCAGCACACCGGTGGAGAACCTTACTTTCACTGTGCGGTCACCGACTCGATCAACATTACCAGCGCCGCGGTGAATTCGCGCATGATGGAACCCGGGCCGTATGCTGTCCCCGATGGCGAACACCATGATCCGGCTCCTTCCTCGCACGCTCATCCTCGCAGCGCTCGCGCCGACCACGGCCTGCTCCGAGTCGCCCGACGATCGCACGGCTTCCGGCAGCACGCCGCCGCCTCCCGCCACCCTCGCGGCGGAGGCTCCGCCGATCCCGATTCCCTCCGCGCCTCCCAGCCTCCCGCCGGGCTCGCTCGCGATCAAGATCCGGCTTTCCGGAGCGCCGGATCAGGCCCGCCTCGCCGAGCGTCCAGGCATCCTGATGCTCCGCAACAACGACACGGAGGTAGCCGTCGCGGTCGCAGCCGGTGACAGCCTGCGCAGCATGTTGGAGAAGGTGGCGCGCAGGTTCCTCGCGGACGGATGGACCCTCCACCTCGAGCCAGGCGAGTCGCCGAGCCTTTACCTCTACCTTCCGCCCGGCGAGGTCAACCTCGGCATGTCCGTGTCAAGTCAGGTTCCCGGGGTGGGCATTTCCTGGAGCCTGTGATGATTTCCACTTGTCTGGCCTGGGCCGCCGCGGCGCTTGCGCTCCAGGAAGCAGACCGGGCGCGGGACCTGGTGCAACTCGTGGAGTCCGTCCAACCTGCAGTCGTGACGGTGCGGTTGCTGGATCCCGCGGGACAGGAAACCGGAACGGGCAGCGGTTTCTTCACCGAGGACGGCTGGGTGGCAACCGCTCGCCACGGGCTGGTCACCGCGGCCAGCGCCGAAGTCCTGCTGCACGACGGATCGGTTGCACGGGTCGCGGGCGTGGTCGCGGACGACCCGGCGCGCGATCTCCTGCTGCTCTCGGTGCGAATGCCCGATGGCGTGGACCCTCCGCGCGGCCTTCCTCTCGCGGACGAACTCCCACTGCCGGGCACGCCGGTGCTGGCCTTCGGCTCGCCGCTGGGACTCGGCGAGTCGGTGACCGACGGCTTGATCTCCGCGGTCGGCGAGAGACCTGGCCTCGGCCTGACCTTGACCGTCAGTGCGCCGATCTCGCCCGGCTCGAGCGGCGGCCCTCTCGTGGACTCCCGCGGCGTGGCAGTGGGAATGGTGCTTGCCCAGCACCTGGAGGGACAGAACCTGAATTTCGCCGCGCCCGCCACGCAACTCCTTGCGCTCGTTCCCGGAGAACCGACGCCGGTGGCGGAATGGGCTCGGCGCACGCGTTCCGAGCAGCCTCCCGCGCCGGCACTCGAGTTGCTCCGTTCCGCCGAGATCGCCTTGCGCATGGGCGACACGCGGCGCGCGCTGGCCTTCGCGCAGAATGCGCGACAACTCGCCCCGGACTCGGCGCAGGCGTGGCGCCTCGAGGCACTGATTCTGGAAGCGTCCGGGAACGGCGACGCGGCGCTGCAGGCTTGCCATCGCGCGCTGGCGCTCGGCAGCGACGACGCGCGCATCCTGACCGACTGCGGGATCCTGCTCGGCAACCTGTACCGCTATGAGGAGGAGGTGGCGGCGTATTTGCGCGCGCTCCAGATCGCGCCCGGCCACCTGGAGGCGATGATCAACCTCGGCATCTCCTACCAGGAACGCGGCGCCCTCGAATGGGCTGCGACCTGGTTCCGCCGCGCGCTGGAGATCGAACCGCAGAACGCCTCCGCGCTCGGAGGCCTGGGCCAGGTCGCGGGCAGCCGCGGACGCCACGAGGAGGAACTGGACCTCTTCCAGCGCGCGGACGCGGCGCAGCCGGAAGACCCGTGGATCCTCGGCAATCTCGGATCGGCCCTGTCCCGGCTGGGCCGGAACGAGGAGGCGCTCGCGACTCTACGGCGCTGCCTATCCCTGAATTCCGAGCACATCGAGGCGCGCGAGATCGTTGCGCGTCTGCTCGGCGAGGCCGGGCTCCACGAGGAGCAGTATCGCGAACTCAAGGAGGTGCTGCGCCGCGCACCGGCCTCTGCCGAGGCCCATGAGCAGATGGGCCTGCTGATGCTCGTGCGCGGCGACCGCGTTGCAGCCTTCGACGAGTATCGCATCCTGCACGGCCTGGATCCCGCGCGCGCTGCGGCGCTTCTGGAGAAGATCTATCCCTGACGCTCGGCGCCGATCGCACCGACGATCCGGCTTAGCAGCCGCCAGGCCGTGATCGGCGGGGTCGCGTCCAGGTCCAGCGCGCGCAACTCGGCGAGCAATTTCGGATCCGCGTCCTGCAGCAGGTCGAAGAGCGATGGCTGCACCGCGGGGGGGGGTGGATTCTTGGCATCGAGGATGCGCTGCGAAAGCCCTTCCTCGTCGCGCTCGAGCCGCGCCAGCACCGCACGCGCGCGCGTCAGCACCGTCCCGGGCACGCCCGCGAGTTGCGCGACGTGGATGCCATAGGAGCGGTCGGTTCCGCCTTCCTCGATGCGATGCAGGAACACCACCTGCCCCGCGCTCTCGCGCACCGCGACGTTCAGGTTGCAGGCCGCGTCGAGCGATGCCGCGAGATCCGTCAACTGGTGGTAGTGCGTCGCGAAGAGGCAGCGCGCCTTCACGACGTCGTGTACGTGCTCGCACACCGCCCACGCGATCGCCAGCCCGTCGAAAGTGCTGGTGCCGCGCCCGACCTCGTCGAGCAGCACCAGCGAGCGTTCGCTCGCGTGGCGCAGAATCAGCGCGGTCTCCACCATCTCCACCATGAAGGTGCTCTGGCCGCGCGCGATGTCGTCGCCGCCGCCGAGCCGCGCGAAGATGCGGTCCGCGGGCGCGATGCGCGCCGCGCGCGCCGGCACGAAGGAGCCCGCCTGCGCCAGCAGTACGATCAGCGCGGTCTGCCGCAGGTACGTGCTCTTGCCGGCCATGTTCGGGCCGGTGATCACCGCCAGCCTCCGCGCGGCGCCGAGCACGGCGTCGTTGGGAACGAAAGGTGCGTCGCGCAGCGCCTGCTCGACCACCGGGTGCCGCCCGTCGCGGATCTCCAGTGCCGCCGGGTCCCCCGCTGCGGCGATTTCCGGCCGCGCGAAGCCGCACTCCGCTGCCAGCCGCGCGAGACCCTGCAACACGTCGAGCGCCGCCACCGCGCGCGCCGTCGCCAGCACGCGCCCGACCTGCGCCGCGGCGACAGCGCGCAATTCGTCGAAGATGCGCAACTCCAGGTCGCGCGCTTTCTGCTCCGCGCCGAGCACCTTCTCCTCGTACTCCTTCAGTTCCGCCGTGATGAAGCGTTCGGCGTTCTTCAGCGTCTGGCGGCGCACCCACTCCACTGGCGCCGCGCCGCTCGCGGCCTGCACGCGCGTGATCTCGAGGTAATAGCCGAACACCGAGTTGAAGCCGATCTTGACCGGCAGGCCGGTGCGCTCGCGCTCGCGCGACTCCAGGCTGGTGAGGAAATCCTTGCCTCCGCGGGCCAGCGCTCGCAACTCGTCGAGTTCCGCGCTGAATCCCTCGCGGATCAGTCCGCCATCCTGCCACGCGACCGGCGGCTCGTCCGCCAGCGTGCGCTCGATGCGTTCGCGCAACTCGGGGCATGGATCCATGCTCGAGTGAAGATCCGCCAGAGCGGCGGGCAGCCCGCCGAAGCCTTCCGTGCCGGCGGCATCCAGCACCGCGCGCAATTCCGGCACCCGCGCGAGCGCGCGCGCGAGCGCGGCGAGTTCACGCGGATGCGCGCGCGCCCCGGCGAGACGGGCGCCGCCCCGCTCGAGGTCGCCCATGCCGTCCAGCGCGACCGCCGCCGCGCGCCGCGCTTCCGCGCGCTCGACCAAGAAGCCGACCGCATCGTGGCGCCGCCCGATCTCCGCCGGGTCGAGCAGCGGCTCCAGCAGCCATTCGCGCAGCAGCCGGGCGCCCATCGGCGTCGCGGTGCGATCTACCGCGTCCAGCAGCGTGCCTTCGCGCCCGCCCTCGCGCTGATTCGCGACGATCTCCAGCGTGCGCCGCGTCGCGCGATCGAGCACGAGGTGCCGCGCCGCGCGATGCACCGCGAGATCGCGCACTTGCGCCAGCGCGTGCTTCTGCGTGTCGCGCAGGAAGTCGAGCAGCGCGCCGCACGCGGCCAGCCCCGCGTCCATGCCTTCGACGCCGAAGGCCTGCAGCGACGCGACGCCGAAATGCTCCTTCAATTCGCGTGCGCCGCGCAGCGCGTCGAAGCGCCACGCCGGGCGCAGCGTCACCGGCACTCCCTCGCGCGTGCAAGCCGCGGCCAGCGCGCACGCCGCCGCGTGGCCGGGGTCGCTCTCGTGCAGGTCGGGCAGCAGCGCCTCGGCGGGGTTCACGCGCGCGAGTTCCTCGGCGAAGCGCTCGGGCGCGCACTCCGCGCAGCGGAATGCGCCGGTGCTGACGTCGGCCCACGCCAGACCCAGCGCACCGCCGGGCAGCGGCGCGGCGGCCAGCACCCACAAGGGCAGCGTGCCGTCGAGGTTCGCGTCCTCGACCAGCGTGCCCGGGCTGACCACGCGCACTACGTCGCGCTCGACGATGCCTTTGGCGAAGCGCGGGTCCTGCAACTGCTCGCAGATGGCGACCGTGTGGCCGGCGCGCACCAGGCGCACGAGGTAGCCCTCCATCGCGCGCACCGGCACGCCGGCCATCGGGATGCCGCGCTCCTTGTCCCGCGCGGTCAGCGTCAGCCCGAGGACCCTGGACGCGACCTTCGCGTCCTCGAAGAAGAGTTCATAGAAGTCCCCCATCCGAAAGAAGAGCAGCGCGCCGGGGTGCTTGCGCTTCGCCTCCTCGAACTGCCGCATCATCGGCGTCGAGTCGGCTTGGCGCGCGGGGGAGGCGGCTTCGCTCACGGGGAACCGCGATTCTAGGCCCCCCGAAACGCATTCCCGTGACAGGTTTGATCTGGGCCAACCTGCCCTGCTCCTCGCATGCTCATCACCCTCCTCCTTGCATTACCCGCCTCGCAGAACCGTGCGGCTACTCGGTGCAGGCGGTGGATCTGACAACCTGCGACACGTCGAACGTGGAAACGCTCTGACGGCGCGATATGTCCGGCTAAAATCGCGGCGGGGACCTCCTCCTCGCCGCGATTCTCGTTTCGTCCCCCTGCCTTCGCTCTGCGGACAGGGCGAGCAGGAGCGGCTTGATGCTCAAGCCTGCGGCAGACTCAAGCCGCTGCCGGTTCCTGTCTTCCGACGAGCGCCAGCGCCGCAGCGGCGGCAAGGATTTCGGCGGCGGCGAAGGCCGGCATGTCCCAGTCGTCGCGGCCGTGCATCAGGATGCCGGCAAGCCGCGCGAGGCCGGTGCAGCCAAGGAACCAGGCGGTCGCCCACAGGCCGGTGTCCAGATGGCGCCGCCGCAATGCGCAGCCGCACAGAAATGCGCCGATCCCGATCTCAAGCCCGCCGAAAAAGGCGCGGATTTCGGTGCGGGCGTCCGCGCTCTCCGCGCGCAGGCCTGCGAATTCACCCACCGCCTCGGGCTTGATCAAGAACCATAATCCCAAGCCGAAGAACACCAGTCCGACGAGCAGGAGGTAGGCGCGGGCCATGGCTTGGACCGAGGATAGCCGTGTGGCAGATCCCCCAGCACCTGCTTCGCAGGATCCCGCCGGCCAGCCTGGCCGGACAGTGCTAGCCTGTTTTGCCATGCGCACTCCCCCCATCATTTGCGCCTTCCTGCTCGCTGCGAATGCGGCTTCTGCGCAGAACATCGTGCTGAACGGCGACTTCGAGGCGAACTCGGCGACCGGCTGTCACTTCCAACTCGCCAACTCCGACTTCGACGCGATCATGCAGAATTGCCGCGCCTTCGGCGACCTCTTCGGCGGCACCGGCGCGCTCGACGTGCTGGACGCGGTCGGCAGTTGCGGCTACGGCGCCAGCGGACCGGTCGGCCCGACCAAGGTCGCACTCGAGTGCGACGGCTCGCCCTTCACGGATGCGTTCTCGCTGGCGTTGGAGTCGCAGGTCATCGCGGGCGATGACTATCGCCTCTCTTTCTGGGATTACCGGCACATTCTGCCCTGGTACTCCGGACCGGCCGTGCTCGAGATCGGAGTGTCCTCGGAGCCGCTGTCCTTCGACACGCTGCTCGAGGCCTTCGCGGTGTCGAACACAGCGTTCGCGCGGCACGAGTCCAACTTCGTCGCGGCGGCGGGCGGCCGGTACCTGACGTTGCGGCTGCAGGGCAACTCCGAGTGCTGGATCCACGTGGACGGCTTCGAACTCGAGCGAGGTGACATCACGTTCACGATGTCCGGCGCCTGCCCGGGCCTGCTTTCGGCGACGATCACACGCGCTACTCCCAACGGAATCGTGGCGGTCGGGTACTCGCCGGTCGCGGGGACTCTGGTGATTCCTGCGGGCCAGCCCTGCGCCGGCAACGCCGCGCTGTCGGGCTTCATTCCAGCGGCTCTCTGCGGCTACTCGGTGCAGGTCATGGATCTCGCGACCTGCGACACCTCGAACGTCGAAACCTTCTGACGCGCGGGCCTGGGGTGCGTAGGCGGAATCGAGGGATCCGGCCGATATCCTGTCGGTTCCGCAGCATGCACGCCGTCCTGCGCCGTTGCTCGATCCTGTCGGTCCTGGCCGCGGCGGGCTGCTCTTCGTCGCTGTACCAGGATTACCCTGACACCGCGTGGCCGGGGCTCGACGGGATGGAGCACGGCGATTTCGCCTATGCCGCGAGGCATTTCTCCGGGATCGAAGGCACGCGCGGCAGCGACGAGTTCCTCGGCCACGCGGAGGCCGGCATGGCGTGGCACATCGGCGGCCAACTCCGGCGCGCCGTGGACGAGTGGCTGGCGGCCGCGGAAGTGCTGGACGGATTCGGCGACCGTCCGACGATCAGCGGCCGCTCGATCACCGAGGGCGCGCTGTCGCTGTTCATCAACGACAAGACGATTCCCTATGACGGCGAAGGCTTCGAGGCCGCGCTGTTGCACGGTTTCCTGGCGTGGGATTTCCTGCGGATCGGCGATCTCGACGGCGCGATGGTCGAGGTGCAGCGCGGCTACGACATCGAGCGCTTCGAGGAGGAGCGCTACGGCACCACCTACGGCATGAACCGCTTTGCGCGCTACGTCGCGGCGCTGGCGCAGGAGTTCGACGGGCAGCCGGACGAGGCGGAGATTGACCTGAATCGGCTCGCGGAGGACATCGGCGCGCACCCGGCGGTGCAGTACTCGTTGGAGCGCGTGCGCAGCGCGGACCGGCGCGCGACTCTGGTGGTCGTTTTCGAGCGCGACCGCATGCCCGAGAAGATCGAGCACGAACTGGTGTTCAACACGCGGCGTTCCTTCGGACAGATCGCGGTGCCGGCCTTCGACGACCGCGGCGGGTCAGGGTCGGAAGGAAGCGGCGGCCTGCGCGTGCTGGTTGGCGGGCGCGAGGCCGGCGTCACGCAGACGCTGGAGGACGTCGAGGAGGTTGCCCGCAGCAATCTGAACGACCGCATCACGTGGGTCACGGCCAAGGCGCTCGCACGCACTGCGGTGAAGACCGTGATCGTGGACCGTGCCGCCGAGGCAGTCGAGGAGAAGCATGGCGATTTCGCTGGGCTGCTGGTCGGCCTGCTCGGTTCCGTGGTCAACATCGCAAGCGAGAGCGCCGACCTGCGATCCTGGCTGACGCTGCCGCGCGAAATCCAGGTGCTGCGCGTGCCGGTCGAACCAGGCGCGCATAGGATTCGTTTGGAGATTTCCGGCGCGGCCTCCGTCGGCGCGCGCGCAGGAAGGAGCCAACCATGGGCGGACCTGGGCGTAGTCGAGTTCAAGGCCGGCGAGACGGTGCTGGTCGGCTCCCGCTCACTGGGCGCCGCGCTGCACGCCTCGCTGCCCCGCACGCGGACCGCGCAGGTCCGCGAGGATAGAGTGACACCATGAGGAAACATTCCGCGCCTATCGCCGCCGCGCTGTGCGGGCTCGCCCTCGCGGGCGCCGCGTGCAGTTCCGCCGGCGTTCGCAACGGCCCGTTGAGCGGCGCCGCCACGACGGTCGGCGATCCGGAGGTTGACAGCCTCGTGGAATTGGCGAACGAGCGCGTCGCCTTCGGCGAGAACGAACTGGCGGTGTATCAGGTGGAGATCGTCAACCGCACGCGGGATTCGGTGCGCGTGGAATACCGCGCACGCTGGTTCGACGACGACGGCATCGAGATTGACGACGCGACGCGCGGCTGGCGGCCCGTGTTCGTCTCGGCCGGTTCCTCGCATCCCGTTCGCACCGTGGCGCGCAACATGCAGGCCGTGCGCTGCCTGATCGAGATTCGCAAGCACGATCCCTCCACCTACTAACCATGATGCGCCCGCTGCTCGCCGGAACCGCCCTCGCGGCCCTCGGAGCCTGCTCCGGACCCGAGATCTACCAGGCGGAAACGATCCGCTTCGAGGGTCAGGATTACGACCGGGGCGACGCGGCCGTCGCCGATGTCAGAGTCGAGATCAAGTCGTGGCTCGAGGACGAGGTCGAAGTCAAGAACGTGGTCGGGCGCGTGCTGGATGGCCGCCTGGCCGCGCAGTTCGTGCTGGTGAACCAAGGCGACGAGCCCGTGCGCGTGCTGCTGTCCGTCGAATGGCGCGACGGCGACGGCCTGGCGCTGCGCGACGCCGCTTCCGAGTCGCGCACCAAGTACCTGGTGCTGCGCCCGGACGAGGAGCGCACCGAGACCTTCACCGCTCCCACCGAACTCGCGCTGCAGTTCTACGCATCCGTCGAACCGACCCACACGGAGGAATGATGAAACCCAATCGCACCCTGCTTCTCCTCCTCGCCGCGGCGCCGCTGGGCGCCTGCTCGACGAGCGTCACCTACGAGGATCCGGAGGAAGTCGAGATCCTCTCGACCGACTTCTCGTTCTCCGACCTGCGGATGATCGCGCAGGAGTTGACGGATTCTTTCCTGAACTCAGAAAAATGGGGCGACGACATCCCGCGCGTCGTGGTCGGCGGGGTCGTCAACCGCACCAATCAGCACATTGACACCGTCAACATCACGGACACGATCGGCACCGCCTTCGTGCAGTCGGGCAAATTCTCGGTGCTGGAGACCGCCGGCGCCCAGGGCCTCGACGAACTGGAGAAGGAACTCGCCTACCAGCAGAGCGGCAAGGTGGATCAGGCCGCGGCGGTTGAACTCGGCAAGCAACTCGGAGCCGAGTACGTGTTCTACGGCCGTTTCACCACGATGGAGGCCCGGCACGACGACACCGAGTCCATCGTCTATAAGTTCACGATGAATGCGATCAACGTCCAGACGCGCCAGATCGTCTGGAAGGACGAGAGTTTCCTGCGCAAGCGCAAGGAGAAGAGCCTGTTCGGCTGGTAAGGAACGCGCCTCGCGCGTTCCGTCCGGAGGATTGGCGACCGTGGCGCGCGTAAACTATCTCTCGTCCCATGCCGAGCGCCACCTACAACATCCAGTTCACCGACCGCCAACTTGCATGGCGTGACAAGGCCCACGAGATCGCGCTCAAGCATCTCCTTCCGCAAGCCGCGCGCCATGACAAGGCTTCCACCTTCAACGAGGACGCCTTCGCGGCAACGGCTCAATCCGGGATGCTCGGCATGTGGATCCCGAAGGAGTACGGCGGCACCGCCGACGGCGTGCTCGGACTGTGCCTGGTGGTTGAGGAGTTCTCGAAGGCCGACCCGGCCTTCGGCGTGGCCTTCGCGGTGAACGCGCTCGGCTCCTTCCCGATCATCGTGGGCGGCACCGACGAGCAGAAGCGCAAGTACCTGCCGCGCGTCGCCCGCGGTGAGTCTGCTTGCGCCTTCGCGCTCTCGGAAAAATTCGCCGGCTCCGACGCCGGCGGTCTCTCGGTGCGCGGACTGAAGACGGACAAGGGCTGGAGGCTCTGCGGCGAGAAAAAGTGGACCACCAACGGTTCGCGCGCGAACATCATCACCTGTTTTGCGGTGACGGATCCTGAGTCGAAATCGCGCCGCATCAGCGCCTTCATCGTCGAGGACAAGGACAAGGGCTTTCGCATCAAGAAGGTCGAGGAGAAAATGGGCATCCGCATGGTGCCCGTGGTCGAGACCGAATACGACAACGTCGAACTCGGCAACGACCGCCTGCTCGGCGGCACCCCCGGTCTCGGCTTCAAGCATTCGATGATGACGCTCGACTTGGCGCGGCCGGGCGTTGCAGCGCAGGCCGTCGGCACCGCCGCGGGCGCACTCGAACTGGCGATCACCTACGCGCAACGGCGCAAGCAGTTCGGCGCACCGATCTCTTCCTTCCAGATGGTGCAATCCATGCTCGCCGACATGGCGATGCAGACCGAGGCCGCACGCTGGCTGGTGTACGCCTCAGCCGCGGGTGCCGACCTGGGCGCGAAGGACAACACGAAGTACGCGGCCATGGCGAAGTGCTTCGCCACCGACGTCGCCGTCAAGGTCGCGACCGACGCGGTGCAAGTCTTCGGCGGCTACGGCTTCATGGAGGACTACCCGATCGCGAAGTTTTACCGCGACGCCAAGATCCTGCAAATCTACGAGGGCACCAACCAGGTGCAACGGCTGGTGATCGCGCGCAACCTGATCAAGGAAGCGATGACGTTCGATTACCTCGGCGCCTCCATCCCGGTCGAGAAGCAGGAGTCCTACGGCGCCGAGCCGGTCACGGCGAACGTCTAGTTCTCGGCAAGACGCAGGAATCCCGGGGTGGGACGATAGAGAATCGTCCGCCCCTGTTTCGACTGGGACAGGAATCCCAGGTTCGCCAAGCCGTTTCAACAACTACCTACTCCCGATCCAGTTTGCGGAAGAGACCGGATCAGCGGGAACGCCTTCGCCCGGCACCAGGGCGCCCAGGCCGCGTCCCCGCCGATCGTGCCGGCTTGCGGGCGCGGTGCGCGGCCAGCCTTTCCGACAGCGGCACTTCCAGTTTTTCCGTGCTGCGGCGCGCGTAGTCAAAGTCCGGCAGGGTCACGCGAGGCAAACGGCGGCCCACCGCCTTCTCGATGCCGCGCAACTCGGACTCCTCGTCCGGGGCGACGAAGGTGAAAGCCTCGCCCGTCGCCTCGGCGCGGCCAGTCCGACCGACACGGTGGATGTAATCCTCCGGCGCCGCCGGCACGTCGAAATTGACAACGTGGCCGAGTTCCTGCACGTCAATGCCGCGCGCAGCAATGTCCGTGGCCACCAGCACGCGGTAGCGCCCGTTTTTGAAGCCCTCCAGGGCCGCCGTCCGCTGCGGCTGCGAGCGGTTGCCGTGGATCCGCTCCGCCGGGATGCCGCCGCGCACAAGTTGCGCGGCAAGGCGGTTGGCGCGGTGCTTCGTGCGGGTGAAGACCAGGGCCTCGCGCACCGTTCCGCTGCGCAACAGCATCAGCAACAGCGAGGCCTTCAATTCCTGCGGCACGGGATACACGGCCTGGGTGATGCCGACGGCCGGGGCGGCGCGCCGCTGCAACTCGATCCTCATCGGATCGCGCAAGATCGCCTGGGCGAGCGCGGCGATCGGCGGCGGCATGGTGGCGCAGAAGAACAGGGTTTGCCGCTTCGCCGGCAGCCGCGCCAGGATGCGCTTCACGTCGGGCAGGAAGCCCATGTCCAGCATGCGGTCCGCCTCGTCGAGCACCAGGTACTCGATGCCGTCGAGTTTGGCGTAAGACTCGGCCATGTGGTCGAGCAGGCGGCCCGGGGTCGCCACGATCACGTCCACCCCTGTGCGCAACAGGTGCTCCTGGGCCCGCGCGTTCACGCCGCCGATGATCACCCCGCCGGTGACCGGCGTGTGCGCGCCGATCTCTTCCATGTCGGCGTGGATCTGCGCAGCGAGTTCGCGGGTCGGCGCGAGGATCAGCACCCGCGTCAGGCGCCGCGGCTTGCCGAGCAGCCGGTGCAGGATCGGCAGCAGAAAAGCGGCCGTCTTGCCGCTGCCCGTCACCGCGCAGGCCAGGATGTCGCGGCCCTCGAGGGCGGGCGGGATGGCAGCGGCTTGGATCGGCGTCGGCTGCACGAAGCCAAGGTCTTTGATACCGCGCAATAAATCCGGATGCAGTCGCAGGTTCTGAAAGGGCATGGGCCAGAATTTTAGGCCCGCGCCAGCACTCCGCCGGCCGCTTATCAGTCTTCCGCGTCCGTCACGCGCCAGCAGGCCCACGCGCCCACCGAGCGCAGCGGCGCCCAATCCGCGGCGAGGCGCTCAAGGCGCTTGGGCTCCGGTCGCTCCCGCAATCCGTACAGCCGCCGTGCGCCTTCTTGCACGCCGAGATCGGTGGCTGGCAGCACGTCGAGGCGACCCAACTTGAAGATCAGGTACATCTGCGCCGTCCAGCGGCCGATCCCATGTACTTGAGTCAGCGACTCGATGACTTCCTCGTCGTGCCGGCGCGCCAGCGAGGCCGGGCGGATCGCGCCGCGTGCGAAGTGCTCCGCGAGGTCGCGCAGTGCCGCCTGCTTGTTGCGCGACAGCCCCGCGGCGCGCAGATCCTGCTCCGAGAGCCCCAGGAAATCCGCCGGCGACGGGAATCCCGCTCCCGGCGTCAACGCGCAGGCGCGCTTCCAGATCGTGTTTGCCGCGGCGAAGGCCAACTGCTGGAAGCAGATCGAGCGCGCGAGAAAGGCATAGGCCGACATCCGCCGGGTATCCGGCTTGGGGTACTCCGGCACCGGCCCATGGCGGCGCAAGGCCGCGCCGAGCACCGCGTCGCGGCGCGCCAGGGCGCGCAGGTCGGCGGCACTCGGCTGCACGGCGCTGGCACTACTTGGAGCGCGTGTAGGTGATCTCGAAGCCCTTGACTTCCTTGCCGTCGGCGGGCGTGCTCCACATCGTGAACTTGCGGGTGTTGGCATCCGGGTACTCGGTCAGCGAGCGGTTCTTGATCATCTTGCCGGTCGCCTTGTCCAACTGCTCCCCGTTGAAGGAGAACGCGTTCTTGGCCTTGTCAAAAGTGCCCATCGAGGTGTTCATGTACGTGCTCTCGGTGTCCACCCAGACGCTCACGTACTTCTTCTTCTGGGCATCCCAGCCGCTGATCCCGCGGCCCGAGAAAGAGCCATCCGGCGAGTCGAAGGAAGTCGTCATCCACAGGCCGTGGCAGTCAAGTTTGTTGACCTCCATGCCCATCATTTCCATGGGCGGGGCGGTCGGGGCGGTCCACATCTTGACTGCGGCGTTCCACTTGCCTTCGTCCTTCTTCATGATCTCGTGTTCAGGACCAGGCTTCAGCATCACTGCTGCAGCGTCCTGCGGCTCTTGAGCGATGTTGGCGCCAATCGCGGCGCCAGCGCCCGCCGCGACCAGGAGCGCGACGGCGAACAGGAAAGTGCGGGGTGTTCTCATGGGAGACTCACGATAGCGGATTTCCTCCGGCCGGGCGGAACTCGGTCTCCGGTATCCTGGACCGGGATGGCTCCCGGTCGCACGCTCGCCGGATTCGCGTGCCTCGCGCTTGCGGCGGCCTGCGCAACGTCGCGTGCCGACCTCGAGCCGTGGCCTTCCGCGACGCAGACGATCGGCCAAGGCCTGGAGCAAGAGATCGAAGCCCTCGTTCAAGAGGCCACTACGCTCTTTGATCCATCTGCGGAATCATCGTTTCACCTGCAAACCACTCTGGACGGCCTTGCCGTCGGCACCCGCCTGCGCGTGCGTTGTTGGCGCGCGCTGGACGCATATTGCGGAGTTCTGCTGCCCCTCCTGCACGATTCGCCCTACGACGCGCGCGGCATTCGTCCCGCCGCCGAAGCATGGAGCGCGCTGATGATTGAGTTGGAGGATGCCGGCGCGGTGTCCGGCGCGTGGCGCGAGGAGACCGCGAGGGCGATGTTGCGCGCCAATACCACGGCGAGCGCGGTTGCTGCCGCGGGCCCGGCCGTCGCGCGTGCGGGTGAGGAACTTGCCGTCTTCCATGCCGACCTGCAGGCGCAGGTTTTCGCCGCCCGCGCCGAACTCCTCGCGGCGCTAAACGAGGCCGACGCCGGCCTGCTGGAGCAGCGCGATCTGCTGGCCGAGATCGTCGCGGCCGCGCAGAACGAGGTGCGCAAGGCCGCGGCGGGCGCCGGACCAGGGCGGCCTGGCGCGCAGGCGATGCTGGACGCAAACCGCCCGGAGTTGGAGCGCCTCGAGGCGCGGCTGGCGGAGACCGCTCGCCTTCGCGCCACCCTCGCGGCACGCTGCGACGCGGTCGCCGCGCACGCGCTCCGCACCGGCTTCGCGGCGCGCGAGTGGGCACTCGCGCACCACGAGGCCGCACGGGCCGTCCGCGACGGCGACACCCGGCCCAACTTTCGCTTGCTGCTCGCCAGCGCCGCCGACCTCGGGCCGCGCTGACCGCCTGTCAGCGATCGTTTTCGAGCAGGCGCCGGATGCGCGCATCCGGATCGCGGCGCAGCAACTCCGCGATCTCGGCGCGGAACCACTGCGGGTGCGCACCCGCGCCTTCCGCGGCGGCCGACCGGAGTTGCGCGCTCGAGGAGCGCAGCGCTATGCGGTATGAATCCACGACCGACATCGCACCGGGGTCGTCCTCGCGCGCGTCCGCGAGGAAGGGCTGCAATGCGCGCAGCGCCGTAGCGCGAACCGGCGTCTCGTTGCCGGACCACGACAAGGGCAGCAGCGCACCGCGCGTCAGGTGGTCGGGCAAGCGCGCGCCGAGCAGGCCGATCGCGGCGTTGCGCAGGCGCTCGTGCGCGCCAGCGTCGAAGGCGAAGGCGCCGAGGAAGGTGCGCAGTTCCTCACCTTCGAGCGCGCCGGCGAGGCCGCACAGCGAGGATTCGCGCTCGTCAATCGGCGCGCGCGGATCCGTCAGCGAGCGGAGCATCTCGTCGCCGATGAATGCTTGAGCCGCGAAACGCCCTAGTTGCCCCCACCAGGCCTCGCGCACGGATGCGTCTCGCTCGACCGCGTGAGCGGCGTGGATCCGCGTGCCTTCGTCCCCGCCGAGCAGCGGACCGACCAGATTCGCGGCCTCCGCGCGCAGCGCCGGCAGCGCGTCCCTCTGCGCGGCCTCGAACAGCGTCGCGATCGCCGCAGAATCGCCCGCCGCGGCGAGATCGCGGCACGCGAGCGCGCGCACCCGAGCACTGCCCGCGCGTCGCGCGCGCGCGCGCGTGGCCGCCGGCTCCTCGCGGATCGTCCAAAGCGCGGGCACCCACACGTTCGGGTCGAACTCGAGGAAACCGGTGAAGCCCTCGCCGAGGTCGAGCGTCCAGGAATGTTCGCGCGCATCCACCTCGAACCTGCGCAGTCGCCATGACTCGCCCTCCCACCAGCGCACCTCGAGCGGGAACGCAAAGGCCGCCGGCACCCCCGCACCGTCCTGAACCTGTTTCAGTTCGATGCGCGCATCACCCCACCCGTCCTCGCGCCACGCGATCTCGACGACCGGATAGCCGGGAGCATGCACCCACTGCGCGAACCATTCGCGCAAATCGCGGTTCGCCGCCGTGCTCATCGCGGCCTGAAACACGTCCGTGGTCACCGAGCGGAAGGCGTTCGCTTCCAGGTAACTGCGGATGCCCGCGCGGAACCCGTCCTCGCCGAGCATTCCGCGCAGCAGTTGCAGGCGCGAGGCGCCTCCGGGATAGATCGTGCCGTCGAAAAACAGGTCTAGCGGCAGCCGGTACTCGTGCTTGACGATCGCGCGAAGATTCTCGCCGCGGCAGGCGCCGAGGTAGCCGTCCAGCGTCGCGCCCATGCCGTGCAGGAAGGCCTGCTCGCCGAAAGCGTGCCGTTCGTAAAGATTCGTGAAGTAGGTCGCGAAGCCTTCGTTGAGCCAGATATGGGGCCACGTCTCGCAGGTGACCGCGTCGCCGAACCACTGGTGCGCGGCCTCGTGCGCGATCAGGCCCCAGGCGCCCTCGGGACTCTCCACGGCCGGGCGCACGACAGCGCGCGTCACGGTGGTCGCGCTGGCGTTCTCCATGCCGCCGAAGGGAAAGTCGCGCACCGCGACGTGCGCGTACTTCGGGTACGGATAGGCGAAGCCGGTGTACTCCGAGAAAAACTCGAGGACGTCCGCGGTCCGCGCGAAGGTCGCGCGACCGGCTTCCATGTCCGCGGGCTCCACGTAGTGGGAAAGAGTGATTCCGCGCCAGTGGTCCTGCACCGTCACGAAGGGTCCGGCGGCCAGCGTGAAGAGGTATGCGGGCATCTGCTGCTCCATCCGCCACGCGACCGTGGCGGTGGAATTCGCAGCATCCACCTCACGGCTGATCTGCCGGCCCGCGGCGACGACCTCCCACGAAAGCGGCACCGACGCGGAGATTTCGTGCGAGGCGCGCTCGTGCGGCGCGTCGAAGCAGGGAAACCAATGGCGGGCGCGGATGTCCTCGCCCTGCGTGAAGACCTGCGGCATCGCGCCGGCGACGCCGCTCTCGCCGGGCAGCGAGAAGTGGAGCCCCGCGACGGGCTGCGTGACCTGGTAGGCGATTGCGACATGCGTTTCCTCGCCGGGGGCGAGCGGGCGCGGCAGATCCACGCGCAGCAGGCGCTGGTCGTGCATGAACAGCGCCGGCGCGCCGTCCACCGCCGCGGCCATCACGGTCATGTCGGCCGCATCGAGTTCGACGAAGCGCAGCGGCCCGGTCGCGCGCAGGCGGACTTCGACCTCGCCCGTGAACTGCGCGACGTGACCCGGAATCGTCAAATGAATGCGGTAATGCAGCGCGTCGTAGCCGCGATCCTCGATCTCATGGCGCACCGGCCGCGGCGGCTCGAGGACCGCGGCCGGAGGCCCGGAGATGCTGGCGCAAGCGCTGGCCGCGGCCAGCAGCAGGAGCGCCACAAGGCGCCGCGACACGGGATCAGGCTGCATCGTCGTCCTCATCGGCAACCGCCGGCACCGCGCGCGGACGCGGCGGAGCCGCTGCGGCCGCCGGCGGGGCCGGTTCCTCCAGATCAGCGGCCTCGATGATCTCGAGCACGCCCTCCCACCAGGCCGTCAACACCCCCCCCTGGCCGGTTCCCGGCAGGATGGACGCAGGGGTCTTCCTCGCGCGCGCGTAATCGCGCACGATCTCGCGCAATCTGTCCAGCGCGGAGGCCTGCGCGAGCACGCAGACCAGCGAGCCGCCGCCGGTTTCGGCAAGCCGTGCGCCGAAGAAGCCGGCCTTGCGTCCGCCTTCCTGCAAGCGCGCGACGAAGTCGTCAACCGCCTCGCTGGCGATGCCGCATTTCTCGGCCAGCGAACGGTGCGAGCCGGTCATCGCGCGACCGACCTCGATCAGATCCTCATCGCGCCGCGAGCGCCCGTACTCCTGGAGGCTGTCGAGGAAGCGACGGCTACGGCCTGCTTCGCGCACGTGGTGCTCGGCCAGAGCGCGCAGCCGGTAGGCTGCAGTGTCGTTGACCTGCTCGGTCCAAGTCTGCTGCAGGTTCTTGAACGCCCCGCGCCAATCCCCGCCCATTTCCTTGACCGGAACGTGATCGCGCAGGCCTCCCTCGAACTCCGACGCCGTCACCTGGCCCCAGCCGGCGCGCGGGTGCTGCTTCACCTTGACCAGCGCGGCGTTCATCCGTTCGAGCGCCATGTGCGCGCCGACCGTGACGGCCTCGACGCTGGCCTGCGGCGCGACCGCGCCCAGGCCGAGGTCCACGACCGCGATCACCACGTGGTCGGGCAAGGGGACCCATTGCATCACCGGGTCCAGCGCGTGCTCGGTCTGCAGCAGGCAGCCGGAACGGGCCACGCCGGCGGTCAGAGCGGGGGTGAGGCCGACGGTCCGGGACAGCACTTCGTGCTGCCCATAGACCACCGCGCGTGCGACCCGGATCCCGTCCACGCGCTTCTTGTCCAGGCCGGTCGCCGCCTTGAGCGCGAGTGAGAGGGCGGTCGCGCGGGAGGCAATGCGGCCGGCACCTGGGGCAGAGGGGAGTTGATCCCAGAAGACAAGGTCAAATCCTTGTTTCGGGGTATTCAACTGGTGCGTGCGGCGCAGACCGATCATCACCGCGATGAACTCCATCATCCAGGGCGCCTGGTCGTTCTGAAACTGCTGCTGGAGGATCACCAGGCTTCGGGGTGGCCCCTTCTTGGTGTAGAGGGTGCTGACGCGGCCTTCCCACTCCATCGCGCCACCCTCCGACTGCCCGCGGAGGATACGGATGCGGATTCGGTCGTCCTTGCGGTTCTGAATGGCGCAAAAGACCGATCGTCCGGTCGCCAGGCTCACGGAAATGCCTCCCGGCATCTCTGCTGGTCCCCCCAGCACGTCCGCGGCCCCCGGCGCCCGCGAGATCCACATCTGGGCGTCGAGTTGCAGAAAGTCCTCCGACGTACCCTTCAGCAACGCGGCGAAGGGCATCAGGGAGGTAGGGAGGGACGGGACTGCCAATTTCGCGCCCGACCTGGGACTCCCAGTTATCTCCGGGCGGGCCCGGAAACGCAACCCTGGTCGTTCTCTAGCGGTTACGGCATTTCCCTGGAAGGGTGAGGGGAAGCCGGTGGGATTTGCGCATCCTCTTACTATGGCCGCACGGCGACCCTCCCCTGGTTCGGCGTCGGCCACCCCACCCATGCAACGCATCCTCATCCCGATCATCCTTGCCGGCCTCGCCTCACCGCTAGCGGCCCAGAATCTTTTCCGCGCGACTCTTGAAGGGGGGCAAGAAGTTCCTCCGGTCGTCACCTCTGCGGGCGGCTGGGGCACCCTTGTCCTGAACCTGGACACCTCGGTGACCTACAACGTCGAGACGTGGGGCTTGGTCGGCACCATGGCTCACATCCACGTCGCGCCGGTGGGCGTGCCGGGAGGCATCCTGGTGACGCTGGTCGGCGGGCCGACCGTGTGGTCGGGAACCTCCGCGCCGCTCGGGGCAGCCAGCGTCGCGACGCTGCGCGCCGCAGGCATGTACTTCAACGTCCACACCACCGCGAATCCGGGCGGCGAGATTCGCGGCCAAATCCTGGTCTCGCCGGTGAATTACGCGGCGAGCGCAGACAGCGCGCAGGAGACGCCGCCGAACGCGAGCGTGGCGACCGCTACCGGAACCTTTACTGTGAATGCGGACCGCACCATCACCTACAGCATCTCCTCGACCGGCATCACCGCGACGATGGCGCACATCCACACCGCGCCGCCGGGAGTTCCGGGCGGCATCCTGTTCACCTTGCTGCCCGGGCCGACCGCGTGGGCAGGAACGACTGCGGCGCTGACCGAGGTGCAGTACGAGACTTTCCAGGCCGGCGGAATGTACATCAACATTCACACCACCGCTTTCCCGGGCGGCGAGATCCGCGGGCAGATCTTCAACGTCGGCGAGAGTTACGGCTTCGGCTGCGACGGCGGCGGCGTGACCAACTGCCTGCTCTCCACTTCGGGCACGCCGATGGCGGGGTTGCCCGTTACGGTGAGCGTCACCGGCGGCGCGCCGGGCGGCAGCGGCTTCCTCGGGATTTCGCTCTCGCCGGACGCGGACCTGTTCGGGACTTGTCAGCGCATGATCGGTCTGCCGACGGTCGCGACGATCCCGGTCGGTCTGAACGGTGCCGGGTCGGCGATGATCGGCCTGATGTTGCCGGCGCTCGTTGCCGACGCCACCGCGTACATGCAGTTCGGCGGCTTCAGCGCCGGCTCGCTGGTGTACACGAGCAACGCCTGGGCGCTGCGCGTGGAAGTGCTCTAAGGCAACGCTTAACCTTCGTTTCGGTAATGTGCGGGGCGGGCCGTTTGCGCGGCCCGCCCCGGTTTCGTCTGCGAGCCGCGCTTTAGAACACCTCGACCGTCAGCGCGAGCCCGTTGCTGGTGTAGGAGAGACCTCCAGAGAGGCCGGCGAATTCGAGATAGAAGGTGCGGTCCGCGGTCAGCGGGGGCAGCGTGAGGGGAACCGTCGCGGCGCCGGCGGCATCGAGCGCGACCGGCATCGTGGACGGCACCGGAATCGTCAAGTAGATCTCGCAGCCGAAGTAGAGCGCGGCCGTGGGCGCCGTCGCAACGCCGAGCAGGCCGTGGCCGCCGGGCTCGCCGCCCGCGATGCGCAGCAGGATCGCCGAGCCAGAATAGGGAACCATTTCCTCTGAAAGCCGGCAGGCGTAGCCGCCGACGCCAGCGCAGCCACGGCCGTAGGCTTCGCCGGTTGCGTAGTTTTGGCCGCGGATCTCGCCGAACAGATACGCCGCGGAGTGGATGTTCAGGTAGGTGCCGCCCGCCTGAAAGAGTTCGTAGTCCGACTCGCTGATCGGGGCGGTCGAGCCGATCCACGGCCCGGTGCCCGTGCCGAAATTGAAGATGCGCGGCCCGACGGAGCCGGGCTCGCCTATGTGGATTTCGGTCGCAGTGGAGTCGATTCCGGTCGCGTGAATCTCGTACGCGAGCGTCCGGTCCGGGTTGACAGTGAACACGCCGGTGGCGGCCGCGGTGCTGGGGTTGGCGGGCGTCTGCTGCAGGCCGTCGGCGCTCGCTTCGAAGCGGCTCGGGGAGGGCAGGATCTGCCCGCGGATCTCGCCGAGCGGGAGGGCGGTGGTGTGGACGTTGAAGTAGGTGCCTGCGGCCCGCAGTGCCGCGGCGTCGGTCGCGGAGAAAGGCGCGGTGGTGCCGCTCCAGATCGCCGGACCACCGGCGAGCGGCGCGATGATGGCTCCAGACGTGCCGGGCGCGCCGAGATGGATGTGGGCTGACGTTCCCGTCAGACCGACATGCTCGACGTGGTAGGTGACCGAGAGGTCGGCGTTGAGCGTTGCAGTGCCCCAGCCGACCGCGGCCGAGGCGTTGGGCGGGAACTCCTGCGCGCCGTCAAGATCGGCGCGGAAGCGGTTCTGTGCTACGAGCGGGCCGATCAGGAACAGGAGGGCGGTCAGTGTGGGGAAGGTACGCACGGTGAGGTAATCTCAGAGTATCACGCCAGGCAAACACGGTAATTCGATTGTGCGGAGGAAGTCCTGGAGGAGCGGCCTTGCCTCCTCGAAGGGAATGTGGTTGGGGCTCTCCACAGTGCTTGGCGTCAGTCCATGCGGTGCGAAGATCTAGATCCTGTCGGCCTGCTCCTTCTTCCACGCCCGCACTTCCTCGACCAACGCGTCGAGCATCTCGACCTCCTTGACAATCCGCACCTGCTGGCCCTTGCGGTAGAGGATGCCCTTGCCGCCGCCGCCGGCGATGCCAATGTCGGCCTCGCTGGCCTCGCCCGGCCCGTTCACCACGCACCCGAGAACGGCAATCTTCACCGGCGCGGTCTCGCCGCGCATCCGCTCCTCCAGATCGCTCATCAATTTCTCAAGATCAATTTCGATGCGCCCGCAGGTCGGGCAGGCGATCAGTTCGGGGCTCGTCACGCGCGCACCCGTGGCCTTCAGGATGTCGTAGGCGACCGGGATCTCGGCTACCGGGTCGCCGGTCAGGCTGACGCGGATCGTGTCGCCGATGCCTTCGAGCAGCAGCGCGCCCAGTCCCACCGCGCTCTTCAGCGATCCGTAACCCGGGCGCCCGGCCTCGGTCACGCCGAGGTGCAGCGGCGCGTCGCTCTGCGCGGCAAACTGACGGTTCGCGGCGAGCACCGTGCGCGTGTCGGTGGACTTCAGGCTCACTACGTAATTGCGGAAGCCCATCTCCTCCACCGTCGCACAGTGGCGCAGCGCGCTCTCGACCATCGCTTCGGGCGAAGGCCAGCCGTGCTTCTCGAGCAGGTCCTTCTCGACCGAGCCGGAATTGACCCCGATGCGCAGCGCGATCCCGGCGTCGGCCGCCGCGCGCACGACCTCGCGCACCCGCTCCAGGCTGCCGATGTTGCCCGGGTTCAGCCGCACCTTGTCCACCCCTGCGGCGATCGCGCGCAGCGCCAGACGATGGGTGAAATGGATGTCGGCGACCAGCGGCACCGGACAGGCGGCGCGGATCTGCGGCAGCGCGTCGGCGGCCTTGTCGTGATTTACCGTCACCCGCACGATCTCGCAGCCGGCCGCGACCAGCCGCTGGACTTGCTCCAAGGTCCCGGCGATGTCGTGCGTGTCGGTCGTGGTCATGGACTGCACGCGGATGGGATGCTCGTGGCCGAGCAGTAGATTCCCTATCCGGACCGTGCGGGTGACGCGCCGCGGCATGATCTCTCGATTCTAGCCGCACCGCCGCGGTATTCTTGGGTCGCGCGTCGCGCATCGGCACCTGATGAAAAGACTCAGCACTTTCGGCAACACGATCGCCAACTGGTTCGACGCCGCCCGGCAGCCTGACACCAGCAAGCCCGGCGTGGACTGGCTGCGCGTCCTGCCCTTTCTCGGCATGCACCTCGCGTGCGCCGCGGTGATCTGGGTCGGTTGGAGCCCCTTCGCGGTGCTGTTCGCCCTGGCCGCCTACCTGGTGAGAATGTTTTCAGTCACGGCCTTCTATCACCGCTATTTTGCGCACCGCACCTTCAAAACCTCGCGCGCGGCGCAGTTCGTGTTCGCAGTGCTCGGCAACACCTGCGTGCAGCGCGGACCGCTGTGGTGGGCCGCGCACCACCGCGTGCACCATCGCTCCTCCGACAAGCCGGAGGATCCGCACAGCCCCGTCCAGTACGGGTTCTTCCGCAGCCACGTCGGCTGGATCCTCGATCGCGCGAATTTCCGCACGCGCATCGAGGAGGTTCCCGACTTCGCGCGTTATCCCGAACTCCGCTTCCTCGACCGCTTCGACACGGTGGTTCCGATCCTCCTCGCCGCGGCGATCTTCGGCCTCGGCACGATCCTCGAGCGCCTCGCGCCCGGGCTCGGCACCAGCGGTCCGCAACTGCTGATCTGGGGCTTCTTCATCTCGACCGTGGTGCTCTACCACGGCACGTTCACCATCAATTCGCTCGCGCACGTGTTCGGCACCCGCCCGTACAAGACGGGCGACGCCAGCCGCAACAATTGGTTCCTCGCGCTGATCACTTTCGGCGAGGGATGGCACAACAACCACCACCATTACCCCGGCTCGGTGCGTCAGGGTTTCCGGTGGTGGCAAGTGGATTTTTCTTGGTACCTGTTGTCCTTGCTGGCGCTCTGCGGGGTGGTCTGGGACCTGCGCAAGGTGCCGGACGGAGCGCTGCTGCGGCCGACCTGAAGGGCGGCCGGTCAGCGCTTTTTCTTGCCGCGTTTTTGATTGCCGCGCGGCTTCGCGGGCTTTTTGGAGGACTTGCGGGAGGACTTGCTGGAAACAGACTTGGCTGCGGACGCCGGCTTTGCCGGCGAAGACTTCACAGCCTTGGTAGGCGCCGGCTTTGCCGGCGCCGAGGCCGAGGCCGAAGCGGATGGATTCAACCAGCAGTCCCAGGCCATCACGCGCGCGACCCAGTCGCGGGTGCGCTCCCGTTCCGGTCCCAGGTCGAAGCGCCGGTACGCCGGCCACAAGGGCAGCGCGCGCACGACCTCGTGCTGCGGTTGCGTCGCGTAGAACAGCGCGGGGGCGAGGACGACGTCGGCGGCGCTGATCTCGTCAGCCATCAGCCACGGCCCCTGCTGCAGCGCCACCTCGATCTTCGCCGTGTCTTCGTGCAGCGCGGCATTGGCTGCGGCGACCGCGGAGTCAGATCGCTCCATCCGGCCGAAGGCCATCGCGTACATCGGGCGCAGGCTGCGCTCGAAGCCCTGGCGCGCCATCGCCTCCCACTCCTCGATCCTCTTCATGCGCGCGTAATCCGACGCGAAGAAGCGCGGGCCCTTCCTCACGTTGCCGTCGAGCCAGCGCAGGATGGAATGGGAATCGAACACGATCTGACCGTCCGCGACCATCGCGGGCGTCAGCGGCTGGCCGCTCGCCTTCACGACCGCGGTGCGGTCCTTCGGGTCCACGGCAATCTTCTCGAAAGTGACGGCCTTCAGGTTGAGGCCGATGCGCGCCTTCATGCAACTCGACGAAGACGCAAGTTCGTACAATTTGACTTTTGCGGGGATGCTCATGGGTTGACGCGCTCGATTCGCCAAGCGCGGCCCGGAAGCATGGTGTAGCGGAAGCGGTCGTGCAAGCGTCCGGGCCGGCGCTGCCAAAACCACGCCTCGACCGGAGTCACGCTCCACCCGCCCCAGTCAGGCGGGCACGGCACCTCAGCGCCCGCGAAGCGCCGCTCGATCTCCGCCTGACGCGCCTCCAGCGCCGCGCGATTCGCGATCGGCCGGCTCTGCTCGCTGCTCCACGCGCCGATCTGGTGGTCGCGCGGCCGCGTCGCGAAGTACGCCTCGCTCTTCTGGCGCCCGACCCGCGCCGCGAGCCCGCGCACGCCGGCCTGCCGGTCCGTCTCGGGCCAGTAGAAGTTCAACGCGCACCAGGGATTGTGGTCGAGGTGGCGCGACTTGTCGCTGCCGTAGTTGGTGAAGAACACCAGCCCATCCGGGCCAACCCCTTTCAGCAGCACGACACGGGTGGCGGGCCGCCCCTCGGCATCCACGGTGGCCAGAGTCATCGCCGTCGGCTCCGGATTGCCCGCCTCGGCAGCCGCGCGCAGCCAGAGCGCAAGTTGGGAGACGGGATCGGGCAGGAGGTCGCTGCGGTGCAGGGCCGGAACCATGGCGAAGCGGGCGGGAAGGATAGCCGCAGGATCGAACCGGGCGGCCCCATGGCCGTTATCCTGCAGGGAGGCTCTCCCTTGATGCTTCTTCTCGCCGCTCTGCAGTTCTCCGGGCTGATCCATGGCCCCGGTCCGGACGAGATTCTCGCCGGGGCGGCGCGAATCGAGGCTCTGGCGCCGGATCGCCGTGCCTTGTTGGTCGGGGTCGGCAACTACGCGCGCGCGCCCGGCACCGAAAGCGAGAACCTGCTGGGGCCGGCAAACGACGTCGAGATCATGCGCGCGTTGCTGGTGGAGCGCTTCGGATTCCCCGAGGAGGGCATTCTGGTGCTCACCGAGGAGGCCGCCACGCATGCGGCGGTGATCCGTGCCTTCACCGATCACCTGATCCGGCCTGCGCACCCAGGCACCGAAGCGGTGTTCTATTTCGCCGGCCACGGCTCGCGCGCGGCCGATCAGGCCGGTGCCGGCTCCACCGAACGAGGGTCCGAGGAGAGCACCCTCGTTTGCTGGGACGGCGCCCGCAGCGCCGAGCAGCGTGTACCCGACATCTCGGACGACGAAACCCACTCGTTGCTTGCCGCGCTGGCCGAGCGCACGACTCGAATCACTTTTATCACCGACTGCTGCCATTCAGGCGGCAACACGCGCGGCGCGGCGCGGAACCGGGCATTGAGCCCCGCGCTTCCGCTGCTCCCCGAGGACCGCGAACGCCTGTGGCCCGCCACGCTCCCTTTCCTCGAGGACGACGATCCGCGCCGCAGTCCCGAAACTCCGTGGGTTCACATTGCCGCGGCCGATTTCGACGGCGCCGCCTTCGAGGACGAGTTCATGGACGCAGAGGGCACCAAGAATTCCTTCGGCGTGATGACCTGGCACCTCGTCGAAGCCTTGCGCGAGGCGAGCCCCGGCGCCACCTACGAGCAGATCGTCGAGGAAGCCGCAGCGGGCGCAGTCAACCAGTCCGTGCAGGCGATGGGCGAAGTGCGCAGAGTGCTGTTCGACGCCGACTTCGCGCCGCCGCCGCCGGGATTCCCGGCGCTGCTCAACGCTGCCGGCGACACCCTGCAGATCCGCGCCGGCTCGCTGCACCTGATCCATCCGGAATCGCAATTCCGGATTCTCGACGGCGAGCGCGAGATCGGCAAAGCGACGCTGATGCGCAACACCTTGGGGCCGACTTCGTGCGCCGCTGTCTGGGCCGGGAAGGACGTGCGTGTGCGCGGGCCCAGATCGCTGCGCGCTATTCCGCTCGGCACGCGGGCAGGCCGCGCACCGCTGGCGGTGCTCGCACCGGAAGGCGAGATCGCCGACGCGCTGCTCGCCGAAGCGATCCAAACGGGATTGGCGCGCCGCGTCGCCTCGGCCGCCGACGCCGAGTGGATCATCGAGGCGGTTGCGGAGCGCGACGATTGGCTGCTGCGCGATGCCGCCGCGGATCTGGTGCTCTCGACGCTCGATCCGTCCGGCGGCACGGCGAAGCGTTCCCTCTTTCAGGTCATCGAGCGCGAGCAGCGCTGGCGCCGCCTGCAGGAGTTGGCCGCGAGCGACAGCGGAGGAATCTTGAGGTTGGAGATGCTGGCGCTGGATTCGGCGCGACTTGCCGAACTCGCGGCGGATCATCCCGAGAGCCTGGCTGCAGCCGAGGTGGATGCCGCCACCGAGCAGGGCGTTCCGGTGCGACTGAACGGAACACTGCACGCCGTCGAGGTCGTGCTGTTGCGCATGGGCCTCGAGGCCGGCCCCGGCGTGCTGCCGATGCACGTCGCGGTGCTGTGCGTCAGCGAGGACCGCACCATCGAACTTGTGTTTCCGACCGATCTCGACCGCGAGAACGTGCTCGAACCCGGCGAGACGCGCGATCTGACCGTGGAGGTATTCCTTCCGACGACCTGGCCCACAGGCCGCCGCCTGCGCGACCGTTACCTCGCGATCGGCACGCAGCAGTTCGTGGATTTCACCTCGCTGGCGCAGTCGGGCCTCGTCGGCGCGCGTCTGCGCGGCGAGTCTGAACTGCCGGAATCGGTCGAAGCGGCGTTCACCGGCGCCCTGCGCGAGACCGCGGCTGGCGGCGCGCGCGTGCGCTGGTCGCTCGCCCGGCTCGACGTCCTGCTGGAGCGGCCCTGACGGTTACTAGGGCACCGCTGAACCAGTGCTTTCGTTCCGGCGCGTGGATTCGCGTCCGGGACGGAATGATTGGTTCAGCATTGTCCTAGGACCTGGAGATGCTCCACGAGGAGACTTTGGGCAACCTGGACCCGTGCGAGCGAATGACGCTCGACAAGTCCATCGCGGATCTGCAAGTGCAGGTGGTGAAACGCGCTTTCGGAACGGCGGAGCAGCCGCTCCGGTCAGAAACCGATCCGGCCGACGTTCGTGGACCGGCAGGTCGTGAGGTCCAGCGCCTGCAGCCGCACCTCCCGCGGCAATTGCGGCGGCACGAACTGCGGACCGATTACCGCACGGCCCTGCGCGTCGGCGCGGGCGAGACTGATGAAGGAAACTCCCGCGTTGAGGTCGAGAGCGAAGCCAGCGCAGGGGTGGCCGCCCGGGATCGGCGTCGGGCCGCCGCCGCCCTGCGCGCGGAAGAACGCGACGTCGCCGCTGGGCGTCGCGCCGGCGGCGAATGCACCCATCATGCCGCCGCTCACGCCCATCACTCCGAGTGCCAAGGGTGGAGGCTGGTTGGGAGCGAACTCCATGCCCGCGATGAAGCCGGCGCCCTGCATGTAGCCGACGTAGGTCGGCACGCCGGTCACTGTGTCAATCACGAACAGCGAGCCGAAGCCGCCGTAGAGCACGCCGTTGTCGCTGAAGAAGAGAGTCTGGGCGAGGTCCCAGTACCACGCTCCGACGGCTGGGTTGACGTCGGTCACCTGGGCGGTGATGGGGTCGATGCGGATGAGTCCCAGTCCTGGAAAGATCTGCCATCCCCAAAGGGCACCTTGTCCATATGCAAGGCCCTGGATGCCGGATTGTCCAGTTGAGCCGATGAGAGTCACGGCTCCGCTCACCAGATCAATTGAATACAACTCGTAGGGCGGGCTGCCGGTAGTGGCCGGGCTGTGGAGCGCATAGAGAATGTCGCCGGGGCCAAAAGCGAGCCCGACGATGTTGAGTTGGCTCACCTGCAGAAGGAGGTTCGCTTGCGCAGTGGCAATATTGATCTCATACAGACCCGTGCCACTCATCGTGGCGTTGGGATCCCAGTAGCCTGCGACGATTCGGCCCTGACTGTCCTTTGCCATCGAGTGCCAGAGGTGCTGGTTGAGGCCGGTCGAGCCAACCAATCTGACCTGGCCGGTCTTAGGATCGATCGAATAAATGTCGCCAAGATAGAAATCGAGGCCGATGATCTCCTGGGCGGCGGCAGGCGTCGCCTGGCCAAGAGCAAGCAGGATCAGCAGGATGCGGAGGAGGTTCAAGGTGCGTTTGGTCCTGTAAAGAAATCCTATCAGGGAAAGGGGCCTCGAATAGGGGGAATCCTACTCTTCCACCTCAGATCTCCAGTTGGATTTCCAGCCGTGAGGCAAAAAAGCCTCGATATGATCCTTTCGGCCGCGTGCCGCTTGCAAGGCTACTCGTACCTACGAGCGTTCCCTTGGCAATCGACCTTCTGCTCACCTCAACCCGCTGAACCATCATGCTTTTTGCCATCCTCTGCCTCACAGGCACGGTCGTGCCGCCGGTCGAACTCCAGCAGTCCACGGTAACCAGGTTCATCTCGTTCCAGATCCCGTTGGAATCCGACGGACCGGGTGGTTTCTGGGGACCCGCTGATCGCAAGACGGACCACGGCACCATCGCGATGAATCCCGCTCTCGACATCGTCGTCATCTATCATGCAGACCGCGAGGATCTTCTTCCCGGCACCGGCTATCTCTCAACACTGAAGCAGGTAAAGGCGGCCTTCTTCCGCTACGATGGAGGATCGAGCAATACCTGGACGCATGTGAAAACTGAGCTGATCGGGAGTGTCACTCACGACCCGGAAGGCATTCTGCTGAACGACATCGTGAAGTGTGAACGTCCTGATGTGACTACAGTTGGTGATAGGTTTTTCGCGGCCTGGACCCGCATCTACGACCCTGCCACGGGCGATCCCGACGAACTGGCGGTGCTCGAGGGCGCCTGGATCCGCTGGGATGCCAGCCAGCAGAAGTTCCTCGTCTTTGATCATGCCGCGTCGGGTGTCGCAACGGGCCGAGGCATTCTCCTCGACAGCAGCTACCACGTTCGGCAATGCGCCGGAGTTCCGGATGCGGTGGCCCTGGAGGTCGGCCCCTCCTTGTGGTCGGTCGGAATCGCATACGTCCATCAATGGCAGTTCGGCGTCCCGAACAGTTGGATTCGCAGGTTCGAATTGCGCCTCGCCACGTGCTCGATCACGGCCGGCGACGTCACCACCTCCACCAAGGAGCCGAACCTCTCGGACAACGTCCCGTTCATCGGTGACACGGATGGCGATGCGGGCCTCGTCCTCCCGGATCTGGCTCAGGGTACTTCCCCGACCCGCTTCGCCTTGGCGTATGAAAAGCAGTTCGGCACGGGGGCCGGCCAGATCCTGCTGGAACTCCGGGAGAAGAATCCCCTGACCGGAGAATGGGACGCACTCGACAGTCATTCCTTCGGCAGCGCCGGCAGCCCGGCTGAACGGCGCCGAGTGAATCTGTCCTCCCATCCTGTGCCGGGAACGGCCGACGCCGTCTCGATCGCCTTCATGAAGCGCCTTGCGGGAGGCGACTGGGATATCGTCTACGAGGAATGGGTGCTCACCAGTGGATGGACTCAACGGCTGTGGCCGCTGGGTCGCGGCTGGGTGAACACGGCGGCCGATGACATTCACCCTTTTCCCGTGCATGGGAAGAAAGCACTGGATCCCTTGCTGGATTTCCGGCGGGGGTACGCGAGCAGGAACGTTCCGCCCGCCACCGCCTCGGACCTGATTCGCTATGACTTCGGCTCGAACACGACCGTCTCGCTCACGACGCAAGACGGCCTCAAGCGGCCCGCGGCCTCCTACGTCTTCCACGAAGCCTCCGGCACGGAATACGTGGCGCTGTGCTGGGAGCAGGATTCTCCGGCTGGTCGTATCCGTCCGGCTAAACGCCCTCTAGATACCGCCCTCGCGGCCTGATCCGTTCGTTCTTCTAGCGCCGTTCGTGCTCGGCCTTCCAGTTCGCCGGCAGCAGGTCCACGACCCGATCCTTCGGCGTCGTCCCGATGCGCTCCAGCACGTCGCGGAGATAAGCGAAGGGCTCGACGCCCGCCGCCTTCGCGCTCTGCAGCACCGAATAGAGCACCGCAGCGCGGCGACCGCCGTCCTTGCTGCCCGCGAAGAGCCAGTTCTTCCTTCCGACCGCCACCGCGCGCATCTGCCGCTCGCAGGCGTTGTTGTCAATCTCGAGCCGGCCGTCCTCCACGTAGCGATTCAGCGCTACCCAGTTTGAGCGCGCGTAGCGAATCGCCTTGCCGACCCCGCTCTGCGGCAGCGTCAGTTCCTGACACGCGTCTAAAAGCTCCGCGATCTCGGCCAGCAGCGGCACCGATTTCTCCGCGCGTAGCACTTGGCGTTCTTCCGGGGTCCTCCCGCGCGCCTCCGACTCCACCGCGTACAGCCGGCGGATGTCCGCCAGGAATGGCACTGCAAGATCCGGCTCGGTGTCCAACGCCTCGAAAAAGGAGCGCCGCGCGTGCGCCCAGCAGCCCACCTCGACGACGTTGCCCGTTGCGTAGAGTTCGTGGTAGCCCCCGTAGGCGTCGGCCTGCAGTTTGCCCTTCCAGCCGGCGAGGAAGGCCGACGGCCCGGCCCGCGAGCGCGAAGTCGTGAAGTCGAAGACGACCACACCGTCGAGTCCGCGGTACTCCCACAAGAAGCAGCGCTTGCTGCCGCCGCTGCGATAGTTTTCCTGCACCTGCACCGGCGTGTCGTCGCTCTGGATGATGTCCTGCGCCAGCACGCCCTTCTTCATCGCGTCGTAGAGCGGCATCACTTGGTCCGCCACGTCCCGCACCCAGTCGCACAGGGTGGCCTTCGGGATCTCCACGCCGTGGCGCTGCAGAATCCCCTCCTGGCGGTGCAGAGGCAAATGATCGCCGTACTTCGACACGATCACGTGGGCCAGCAGGCCTGGGCCGGGCCGGCTCTTGTGCAGAGGCCGCGCCGGTCCCGGCGCCAGGGCGATGCCCTGGTCGCAGGACTTGCAGCCGTACTTCAGCCGCGCGTGCTCGCGCACGAAGAGTGAGGCCGGCACGTACTCCAGTTCCTCGCTGACTTCCTCGCCGATCCGCTCCATCGCCGCCCCGCAGTGTTGGCAGGCGCAGTCGGCGAGCGCGTATTCAATGCGCTCGCGCGGAAGCGAATCTGGCAGCGGCGTGCGCCCGGGGTGCTTCTTCCGCTCCTGCCGGGGCCGCGTCTCTTCCTCGTCGGGCGCCTCGTGCGCATGCGGCGGCACCGGGACTTCTTCCTCCGCGAAGGCCAGCCGGAGCTGGTCCGGTGAGATCGTCTCCCGCCGCGGACCGTACACCCGCTTCTCCAGGTAGTCGATCCGCGCCGCCATGTCCCGGATGCGACGGGACTTGGCGTCCACCAGGTCCGACAACTCGGCGTTGCGGGCCTCGAGCCTTTCGACCTTCTGCTGCAGAGTCCCCATCGCCACACGTGCATCCTACGGAGCAGGCGTGACCGATGTCAAGTGCCGAGCGTGATTCTTTCTCGATTGTCAGAGTTCTGCTGCGACGGATGCGCATAGCGCAGCCGCTGCACCGCGCGCCGCAGGTCAATCCCGCCGACCAATGCCATCAGCTCGTGGCTTTTCATCTCCAGCGCGGTCTCGCCGCTTGCGAGCCGCCCCGGCCACGAAAAGGTGCCCCGCTCCAGCCGCTTCGCAAACAACCAGTAGCCGTTACCGTCCCAGTACAGGATCTTCATCCGGTTGCGGCCGCCGTTGCAGAAGACGAAGAGGTGGCCGCTCAGCGGCTCCTCTCCGATCTTCTCCCGTGTCACCTGCGCCAGCGTGTCGTAGGACTTCCGCATGTCCGTGGCGCCGAGCGCCAGGAGGATCCGGGCGGCGTGCGGGAGCGCGATCACGAAACGCGCAGGGACTCGAGGATGCGACGAAGGTCCTCGGCGGCGAAGCCGGAGGCTAGGCGCAGCGTGAAGCCCTGCGGGGTCTGGAGCTCGAGGACGGCTGCGGGGCCGGCCGTCACTTTGACCTCGGCGAAGGAGGGTTTCTTCGCGGCGCATTGCCGCGCCACGCTGGTCAGCTTCCGCTTCCACGCGTGCAGCGTGGAGTAATGCAGCCCGTGGCGCCGCGCGACTGCGGCCAGGGTCGAGCCAGGGCGTTTTGATTCGGCGAGGAGCCGGCGGGCGGCGGCTGCACGCAGCGGACGGCGAAGGGGGCGGCGGCGGGGCATGAGGACCGCCACGATGGCCGAAGCGCCGCGGGCCAGGGAAGAGGGCTTTTAGCCGAACGGTTACGGCTGGTCTCAGCGTGTGGCTGCGGGTGGACTGAGCCGGGATCCAAGCCTCAGAAACCGATCCTGCCGACGTTCGCGGCGTGTGCATGGTGCACACCAGGGTCCGGCATTTCCGCCACTAGCAGGACGATGGGAAAGTGCTTTCGTCCCGGCGCGAGCCATCGCGGAGGCGAATCCGCGCGCCGGAGCGAAAGCAGTTGTTCTGCATTGCCCTAGCCGAGCCCGTCCAGGTAGGCGATGAACTGCGCCTCCAGGGCGTCGAGTTCCTGCTCGCTGAAGGTGTCGTGCACCGCCACGCGCGCGGAGACTCCTTCGGTCAGGCGGCGAAACAAGCCCTCGAAGGAATCGCGATTTTCGCGGGTGGAGTTGCGCAGGAAATGCACGAATGCCCACGCCTGCGAGTAGTTGCGTGACACGTTCTCCTCCACGTAGAAATCCGCCTGCGCGATGCGCAGAAATTCCGCGAGCGGCGCGATTCCCGCGTCGTCCAGAGTTCGGAGGTGATCCTGGTTCACTTGCCCGTCCTTGAACTTGCCGTCCACGGTTTCGGCGAGTTCGTAGTACTCGGCGAGGCCTTCGTTGAACCAGACCGGCGTGTCGTCGGTCACCGCGTCCAGATACTGGTGAAAACCCTCGTGCAGGGTGGTGCGCAGGCGGTCGGCGCGGTCCGGAAGGTTCCAGATCAGCAATTGCTTCACCAAGCCGCTGTAAACGCCGGCGGTGCTCTCCCTGCGCCCGCCGAAGGCATCGTCGGCGTAGCGATGGTAGGACGCTTCGCCGGAGAAGATGAAGACGCGGAAGCGGGTCTTCTCGAGCCCCTCCACGCGCTTCAAATGCACCGAATAGGACGTGTAGGCCTTCTCCAGCAGTTGGCTCGCCTCGTAGCAGATCTCCTTGGAGAGATCGGAGCGGATCAGGTAATGCTCGCTCTCGTGCTCGAAGGTTCGCGCGAAGGACGGACCTTTCTCCGCGGCCGCCAGCGCCTTGCGCAGCCAATCCATGCGTCCGCGCAGCGCCGCGTCGGCCGCCGAAGCGTCCGCGACCACCTGATTGGCCCTGGAAATCTGGGCGCGATCAATCAGATACCAAACGTACTCCTCGACCGCATCCTGGGCTGAAGGAAAATCCTTCATGATTTCGGCGTACGTTTTATCCGCCTCGGCATGACGGCCGAGCCGCGCCAGATGACCGGCCATCTTCTGCCGGGTGATCAAGTGGCCGGGATCCAGCGTCAGCACCGCGTCGGCGTGCCGCAGCACCTCTGCCGCCTTGCCGGATTCTTCCGCGACGCGCAGCGTCAGGAAGGCGAGCAGCACCGGCGAAACGGCTTTTTTCTGCTCCAGTTCGGCGAGATGGGCGCGCTGACCCGCCTCGCCTTCCTCGTCCGCGAGGCGGAGCAATTGCTCCACGGCCAGCCGGTAGGCCTCCCGCTCGTCGCCGGTGAGTTCAGGACCGGGATAGGGCCGGATCGGCAAGGTTCTCGCGGCCGACGCCGGCTTGAGGCTGTTGCCGCTCGCGCTCGTGCCCACCGCCGCCGGTCCGGCGAGCAGCCATTCCGGCAAGTGCTCCGACTCGATGTAAGTGCTGTCGAAGGCGGCGCGTTGCTCCTCCACCGCGGCATCCACCTTGTTCTGCATCCAGGACGGTTGCACGGCGCCTGCGACCCGGATCGTCGCCGCGGTCAGCGTGTCCACGTCCACTCCGAAGAATGCGAACTGCCCGTATTCCATCTTGGGCCGCTTCGCCTCCAGGATCTTCTTGCCGTCGTGCGCCAGCACGATCTTGGACGACGTAACGCTCAACTCGAATTCCGCGGGCCGCGACGCGAGGACCTGGATTTCCTTGTTCTTGTCCAGGGTTTCCTCGTGCCCCTTCTCGGGCATCAGTTCGATCGCCGCGGGGTAGAAGAGTCCGTCGTCGCCGAGCGGATCCTTCAATCCACAGGAAACCCGCACCCAGGGGCTCTGGCCGGCTCCGACCACCAGCGTGATCGGTCCGTCGGCAGGGTGATTCCGCACCTGGATCGTCACGCTGTAAGGCCCGTCGAACACCGCGGGAAAGACGTGATAGTCCTCCTTGCCTTCCCACTCGCGCATGTCCCGGCCCTGAAAACTGACATCCACCTTGCCGTCCTTGTATTTCTTCAGAGTTCCGGCGACCAGCGCGGCGGGATCCGGCTCTTCGTGCGAGCGCCAGAACACGATCCGGTGCATGTCCTCGCGGATGGCATCGGCCTCGCGGAAGACCCATTCGCCGGATCGGTTCTTCTCCAGCAGCGTCCGCAGGTCCTGGTAGGCCTTATCCCACTGGCGGCGCTCCATCTGCTTGCGCATCGCGGACAGGCCGTCGCCAAATACCTTTGCATCTTGAGGACAGGGAGCCGCGGGCGGCAGCGCGCAGGCAAGCAGGCCGAAGGAGAGCGTTGCAGAAATCGGCATTCCTCACATCCTAGCCGAGCAGGTCAGCAAGGGCCGCGTCCAGGCGGGGCCAGCGGAACTCGTATCCCAGGCGGAGCGCCACCTCCGGCCGCGCGCGCTGGCTGGCGAGCAGCAGGTCGCCGCCTTCGCCGAACAGCGCACGCAGGCCGAAGCGCGGCACCGCCAGCAGCGCGGGCCGGTGCAGCCTGCGCGCCAGAGTGCGCGTGAAGTCCGCATTGCGCACAGGCTCCGGCGCCGTGACGTTGACCGCGCCGCGCCAGCGCTCGTCGTCGAGCGCAGCGAGGATCAGGCCGACCGCGTCTGCCGCGTGGATCCATGACATCCATGCGCGGCCGTCGCCGAGCCTGCCGCCGACTCCGCAGCGGAAGGCCGGCAGCATCTTCGCGAGCGCCCCCCCCTCACGCGCCAGCACGATGCCGAAGCGCAGGCGGGTGCCGCGCCCTCCAGCACGCTCGTGGCGCAGGCAGGGCTCCTCCCACGCCTGACAGACTTCCGCGAGGAATCCCTCGCCCGGCACGGAGGCTTCGGTCAGCGTTTCCTCGCCGCGGTCGCCGTACCAGCCGACCGCGCTGGCCTGGATCCACGCGCTCGGCCGCGCGGCGGCGATCGCCTCCGCCGCGCGCACGCGGCTGGCACGGATCTCTTCCTTGACGCGCGCGCTCCAGCGGCGGCCCGCCACCGGTTCGCCGGCCAGGTTGACAACCGCGGCCGACTCTGCGACCGCCGCGGGAAGATCCTGCCAGCCGATCCAGCCTGCTTCGCGCCGCGTGCGCGACACGCGCAGCACGGAGCCTCCGCGCCGCTCCCACTCCGCGCACAGACGCGCGCCGATCAGGCCCGACGCACCGGTGACGATGAGCGGCCGGCCAGCGGCGGGCATGTCAACGCGCCTTGGAGTCGAGCACCGGGATCGGCCGGCCGTCGTCGCCGATCGCGACGTAGGTGACGACCGCCTCGGTGACCTGCACTTCCTCGCCCGGGTTGTCGCGCCGCTCCACCATCACGTCCACCTGCACCGTGACCGAGGTCCGCCCCACCTTACGCACGCTGGTGTAGAAAGAAACCAGGTCGCCGACGAAGACTGGCGCGATGAACTTGATCGAGTCCATCGCCACGGTCACGTAGCGGCGCGCGGGGTTCAGCCGCTTGGCCGGGATGGTTCCCGCCAAGTCAACGTAGGACAGGATGATGCCGCCGAAGATGCTGCCGGTAGGGTTGGTGTCGCGCGGCAGCAACGTGACGCGCAGGGCGAGTTGGCGCTCGGTCTTGGGTTCCATCGGCGGGCCGCCGGAATTCTAGGGCAGCGCGCGGCCGCTCATCGGCCTTGCAGCCAGTCATTCAAGGCGGATTCGGTCCAGCCGCGCACAACGTCGAGCCGACCGGCGAAGAAATGGTCGGCGCCCTCGACGACGGTGATCGCGTCCGTGTGCTGCCGCGCGCGCTCCATCGCGCTCGCGTTCACGTACTCGTCGCGCGTGCCGTAGAGGAACGCGCACGGGTTTGGCCAGGCGTCGGACTCGGGCCAGGGATAGAAGGAGGTCGGCCACGCGACCGCGAGAGAACCGGCGATCTCGGCGCGCAGCCGGATGCCGAGCGCGAGGCCGACGCGTGCGCCGAAGGAAAAGCCCCACAGGAAGCAAGGCAGGCCGGGATGGCGCGCCTGCATCCAGCGCAACGCGGCTTCGGCGTCGTCGGTCTCGCCGCGGCCCTCGTCGTATTCGCCCTCGGACTCGCCCGCGCCGCGGAAGTCCACGCGCAGCGCCGCGCAGCACGCGGCCAGCGCGCCGAGTGCGCCGTGGCGTACCACGTTGTTCTGGCGCGTGCCGCCGTGGATCGTGTGCGGGTGCAGGTGCAGCACGAGCCCGCGCGGCGCGCCGGCGGGCTGCTCCCACGTCGCGCTGAGGCTCCCCGCTGGCCCGGCAATGCGGAGCCGTTCCGGCGGCGGCGTGGCGAGGTCGCGGGGCATGGTGAGGGATTCGGGTAGATCGGACCGCAGGGACTTTGGCGCTGGAGAGTAACCGTCTGGCAAAACTTGTGGGTAATTGAAAGGTTCCCCGAACGGTTACTCAGTCTCCGCAGGATTGACGCCTCCTACAGCCTGGCGGTGTGTCCGCGTCGCTCAGTCGGAAGGCCGAGCACGCCGCGCGCTGAAGAAAGCGACGGATCAAACCGCGGACGCGGTGTGTACGGGGTGTTTAGCCGGACGGATACCCTCCATCGGCATTGTAGCGAACGTTTGAACCCTTAGGAAATCACGTCTACGCCCTCACTTGATTAGCGGTACGTCTTGCTGGTTCTCTCCCGCTACTTTCGACAAAAGTCCTGTGACCCAGAGGAATAATGATTCGGGTCCTCCGGTGTCAGCCCACCGGAGAAGTCCGAGCCGGATCCCCGAATCGCCGACTTCTAAGTCAGCAACCCCACCACTAACACCGTTCCGTGCAATCTCAACCTCAGAGCCCTGCCCAGAACTAACAAGACAGGCGCTGGCATTATTCCCGAACAACAGTCGGATGGCGGCTTCAGCGTTTCCAGTGCCAGCTTCAATTGATGCGTCCGAATCGACGAGGCTAAGGTAGGTATCCTTATTGGCACCCATACTTAGCACAGACTCACCTGGGTTATTGGGGTCGGGGTTGACGGAGCGCATGGCGAGGTTAACGCCCGCTGCGCCCTTGAAGCGTCCGATTGCAATCGACTCATACCCGAATGTAAGCACTATCCCGTCCACTACGTCTGCGAATCCGGGGCAGTCAAGTCCGAACCCAATTGCGATTGACTCAGTCGGCTGATCTGGATTCTGAAGCACCAATTTGACCAGCGGCTCCTGTAGCGGAGCATCAACAAGACCTGAATGGCTCACCAGCCCAGGTGAGTGCAATACGATCCACACATAGGGAGCGACTACTATGGCGAGTAGGCATCCAAGTTCCGCTATTCGCTGCGAGCGCATGAGTCCATCTCTTAGGTTTGAGCTAGAACTCGAGGTATGCAGCCGCTGCTGCATCTCCCTTGGGGAAGCCTACGATGTACATGTCGCCCAGCATCATACAACCCGCGCACACATGAGTTACGTCGCAGCATTTCCAACAAATAAAGCTAGGAGCGCTGTACGGGTCGGCAGATTGTTGCTGCCTGCACATGGCACAAATCATTTTGGGATTCCAGCCATGATCCATCAGCTCAGGTTCCTTGTTGCAATCCCTGACAACATAGCATCCTGAATCGCACTTTACTTCTCCACGAACGCAATAACACCGGATTGACTTCGTTGTGGATTTACCGGGGCATTTGAAAAGTGAACAGCCAGCACAGCAAGCCATGATCATGTCAACATCCTGACCTGGAAGTGCAGTTGACTTATTGTTATCAATCGTGCCAAGTTTGGGTGGCTTACCACTTGCTCCCCACGAAAGGGGTTTCCCAGTGTCGTTTGTGATCGTATCAAGCCCCCACGGATCTGACCAATAAAGTGGAGAATGGTACGCGAACTGATACCTGTTGAACCCATCAACAAAACCCATGGGATCCGGTGAGGAGAACTGGGCGGATCCGAGGAGATACCACCGGTTTCTGAAGTCATACAACTCGCTCACCGCCTCGACGAAACCGCCGTGCAGCCGCTTGCGGTGGAAGACGTTGGTGGCGAAGGCGCCGATGTTCGTCCCCGCTCCATTCTTCGTCTCACTCTTGCCGTAAGGATCCGTGTAGAAGTACCGCTCCACCACCGCCGCCACGGTGTCCGTCAGCCCCCACAGCGTGTCCTGGAAGTCCTCGTGAGTCGTCCGGACGTGTGCGGATCGTCTGGCCGGAGACGGCGGGCACACGGTCGCCGATGAGATGGACGAAGTCCGAGTGAAAGGCCTGCACTCCATCGAAGTGCGGGACTCGAAGGGCGTTCGCTCGCAAGCCGTCTTGGAGATTCGATACCGCCGGATTCGGGTGCTTCCCCCCGCTCGGGAAGCGGAAGAGATACTCCGCAACGACTCTGACCGTCATCCATGCGCAAGAGCGTGGAACTCCCAAGTGCCGTAAGAGAGTGGATTGGAAGTTGGTCACGGATCTGCCCGTAACATCCCGAGCCGAGGCGATCGAGAAACTCGAATGGTACGCGTCGCGCTGGAAGATCGAGACCTTTCACAAGATCCTGAAATCAGGGTGCAAGGCGGAAGATTCCCGGCTCAGGACCGCGGAGCGTCTGCTGCGGCTGATCGCGGTGTTCTGCATCTTGAGCTGGCGGATCTTCTGGCTGACGATGATCAACCGATCCGCTTCCAGCGCGCCCGCGGCGGCCGTCTTCACGAGGACCGAGCGGCGGCTGCTCGATCACTTGGTGCCGGATCGGGAGCAAGACCGCTCGAAAAGGAAATCCCTCCCTGCGTACATCACCAAGGTCGCCAGGCTCGGCGGATATCTTGCCCGAGCCAGTGATCCTCCGCCGGGCAACATCGTCATGTGGCGCGGCCTGTCCCGATTCACCGACATCGAACTGGGATTCACGCTGGCGAAACTTGTGGGTAATTGAAAGTTTCGCCGAACGGTTACGAAAATCGTGGGGCGAGGAAGGGGGTAGCTATGCTTCAGAAATATTGGCAATCCACCTCATGGATGCTGATAATCGATGGCCAGGGTAAATGCCCGAACGCTATTGATATCTTTTGGGTGCATCGGCCACACATTTGACTCAGCAAAACAATATGTCATCTCGAGGATCCAGGGCTTGTCAGCGAGGATTCGCCATATTGATGAATCCTTTAGGTCCGCGACAACGTAATCAAGAATCCTTGAATAGTGGATTGTGAACGGTAGCCCTGCAACAACAAATTGGCTTGGGTAGTTCCGCATACCGCTATCATCTCCAACTTCAAGCAGGGTTTTCCCATTCCGATCCACGAATATTATTTCCCTTAAATAATAGAACCCGGAATGCGCGCCTCTCAACGTGATCATTTCATCGTTGTAATTGACAATCTCCGCGGAGTGAGAAGCAGACGCTTCGAGTAATACGATGTTGTGATCTTTGCTTGAAGGAAGACTGCAGCCTACACTCAGGAGGATGGGACCGCCCATGGCGAAGAAGGTGAAATCTTGGTAACGGCTCATTTCGCGTCGGATGGAATCATTAGCGGATCTCACCAGCACCAATGGAGGAGTTAATATGCGCGACGACGATTTCTCGATTATCAATAATAGTGAGAGCCCATCCTAGAGCACCAAGAATATAGACAGTCCCTCTCTGAATCTTTTGTGCCGGGTCTTCGGTGTGATCGTTCTCGTGCCAGCATTCATCCCAACAAGCACCCCTTTCTTCCCGCGAAGTTATTGCGTTGCATCGTAGAGCGCACTGTTTGATTTGGTTAACGTGAACAAGCTCATGGAGTAACAATCCGAGACATTCGTCCGGCGGAAGTTCACCGCAGTCCACCTGAACCGTTATCTGCTGATGCCAATCATTTTCGTCCTTCCAATATCGCTTACCTCTCTCGGTGCAGCCGTCGCTACCCTGACAGGCTTCGGGATATTTATCTTTATCAGCATTAAAATCGAAACACACTGTAAAGTTCTCATCCGATAGACTCTTGGAGCGCCTAGATCCGTCGGGGCACTCTTTGGGGTCAAGACCGTATTGATCTGATAGCGACTGCGGGCGGCAGTGCAGGCCCTCGTAAGTGTTACCGGCAAGTAAACTGGCGAGAGGGTCTTTCGAAACCTCTCGATTCTCCGCGGACTGCGAAGGATCTTGCTGATGCGCGTCGGCAAGCGCCTCGTTGTCGAGCGTCACCTGCGGTGCGCGGGCCGCCGCGCGCGCGTGATCGGCACGGAGATTGCGCAACGTGGTGCGGTAGGCGGCTCGCAGGGCGCGGGGATCGCGCGGCGGCGAGCGCAAGAGCCGCAGGAGGCACTCCTGGTGGTCGTCCTCCACGCTCCAGATCGGGCTGGGCTTGTGGCCGCGACCCGGCGGTGCCAAACGCGCCAGGTCGCTATCCGGGCTCCGGGCTCCGGAAGATGAGATCGCACGGGAGACATCAGGTTCCATGAAGAGCAAACGACCGAGAGAAAGGCGGAACGAGCCGCCGATGCCAGCATAACCGATTCCTCGTGGCATGGCGGCGGCGCGCGGCGGGCACAATACTTGCCCCCCGCGGTGGAACTCTTCGCCACGCTGCTGACCGACTTGCCGCTCGACGCGGCGCGCTTCCGCGGAGTGCTGCTCGACGTCGCGCGCAGTTCGCTCGCCGGCGCGGTCACGCCGCGCGGCCTGGAGGCGCGCCACTCCTACGGCGACGCGGCAGAGGACGCCGACGTGCGCGACGTGCTGGTGCGCGTGCGCCGTGGCGGCACCGCGCACCCTGCGGCGCTCGCGGAGTTGCGTAAGCACGGCTTCGCGCCCGTGCACGCGCTGGAATTCCTGTGCAACCCGGACCCGAACACGCAGGCCGACACCTGGGCCCTGCTCCGCCTCTACTCCGACGAGTTGAAAGGCTGGGTGATCACAGAATACCTCGACCCGGAGGAAGTGATCGAGCGCGCGGGCAGCGCCGAAGGCGTGTTGCACGCGCCGCTCGGCTCGAAGAAAAAACGCGTCGCGCTGATCTCGGCGGTCGCGCTCGCGCGCGTGACCCCATGAGCGCCGAGCGCGTCTTCCTGGGCTGGAACGGGCCGGCCCTGCCGCGCGCGGCCGAGTGGCTGCACGCCCGCTTCGGCGACGATTTTGACAAAGTCCACGTCGCGCTGCCCGGCAGCCGCGCGGCGCGCCGGCTCGAGGAGCGGCTGCTCGACGCCTGCGGCCCCGCGTGGACCCCGCCGCGCCTCGGCACGATCGGCGAGATCACGGATGCGCTCGTGCGCTTCCCGCTGCCGCGTGCGTCGGGCCTCGCGCGCGAACTCGCGTGGATCGCGGCACTGCGCGATCTCGCCGAGGCGGACGCGGCGGCCTTCTCTGCGATCACCACGCGCCGGCCGGAAGCCAACGACTTCGCCGGCTGGGCTGCGCTGGCCAGTCAAGTGCGCGCCTTGCACCAGGACTTGGCCGCCGAGGGCAATGCCTTCGCCGATGTGGTGCCCTGCGCGGCGCTCCCCACGCGCGAGCGCGCGCGCTGGCGCGCGCTGGCGCGCGTGCAGGAATCGTTCGCGGGCTTGATCGAGCGCTGCGGCTGGTGCGACCCGCACCTCGCGCGCCTGCACGTGCTCGCGCGCGGCGAGCCGCTTCGCGCGCCGCGGGCGCTAGTGCTGGTCGGCGTCGCCACGATGAACGGCCTCCAGGAAGGAATCGTGCGGCGCGCCGCGGAGCAAGGCACGGAGGTACTTGCGCTGATCGTCGGGCCGGAGGCCGAGGCCGGAGCCTTCAACGACCTCGGGCTGCTCCGCACCGCGGAGTGGTCAGACCGCGCAGTGCCGCTGCATGACGCGCACTGGCGCGTCGCGGACCGGCCGGCGGATCAGGCGGACGAGACTGTCGCCTTTCTCGCAGCCGCGTGTGCCGGCCCTCCGGACGCACGCGCGACGGTCGCGGTGCTGCGCGCGGAGATCGAGCCCTTCCTCGCGCGGCGCCTTGCCGAGCAGAACTCTGGCATGCGCCCGCCGGTCGGCAGAATGGTGAACGAAACCGCTCCCGGCCGCCTGCTCGACCTGCTGCGCGCCTTCCTCGACCGGCGCAATCCGCGCACCTTCGCGACGCTCGTGCGGCACCCGGCCCTCGCGGAGTATCTTGCACCCGCACCCGCCTCCGACCTCGGCGCGGCCTGCGACGTCTACCTCGCCGCGCACCTGCCCGCGCGCGTGGACGGCTGGTGGTCGCGCGCAGGTGCGGCGAAGGAGCGTCGCGCCGCGGAGGTCCTCGATGCCGCGCATCGGCGGCTCCTGGAGTGGCTCGGCTCACTTGCTGAAGCAGCGGAGCGGCCGGTGACCGCCTGGCCCGCGGAGACGAGCCGCGCACTGCAGGCGGTTTTCGGCGCGCGCCTCGAGCGCGAGGAGTCCGAGGCCCTTGAGGCGATCGGCAACGCGCTGGAGGACGTGGCCGCTCTGCCCGAGCCGCTGACCGCGCAGCGCCTGACCGCGGCAGCGTTCCTGCGGCTCGTGCTGCACGCCTGCGGGCGCGCCGGACTCGCACCCGATCCGGCGCGCAAAGGCGTCGAGCAACTCGGCTGGCTCGAACTCCCGCTCGACGAGGCGCCGGTGCTCGCGGTCGCCGGCTTCCAAGTCGGCGTGGCGCCCGAGGCAGTGCACGGCGACGCGTTCCTGCCGGAAGGGCTGCGCGCCGTGCTCGGTTTGACGGTCAACGCCGATCGTCGCGCGCGCGACGTGTGGGCACTGTACGTGCTGCACCACGCGCGGCGCGCGCTGCTGTGCGTGAGCGGCCAGCGCGGAACCGAAGGCGATCCGTGGCTGCCGAGCCCGCTCGTGTTCCAGGGCGCCGACGCGCCCGCGCGAGTGCGTGCGTTCTTTCGCGCGCCGGAGCCGCGGGCCTCCCCCAGCGGTGGTGGTGCCACCCCTTGGGGTGCACCGCCCCCGCCCGCTCCGGCGCCGCGCGCGCAGCAGCGTTTCTCGGCTTCTCAACTCAACCTCTATCTGAAGTCGCCGCGACTCTACTGGCTCGAGCAGGTGCTGGGCCTGAAGACGGTCGAGCCCGAGCCGCACGAAATGGACTGGCGCGTGTTCGGCAACTTTGCGCACGAGGTGCTCGCCGACTTCGCGCGCGACGCGGAGTGCGCGAAGTTGCGCGACCCGCAGGCGATCGGCGGCGCGGTTGCCAAGGTGCTGAAGGAGTCCGCGGCGCGCAGATTCGGCCGCCATCCGCTCGCCGCGGTGAGGCTGCAACTCGCGCAACTCGAGGTTCGGTTGCAGGCCTGGGCGCGCGCGGAAGCCGCATCACGCGCGGAGGGGTGGCGAACGCTGCACGTCGAGTGGGAGCCGCCCGCGGAAGGCGTGCCGTGCATCATTGACGGCGAGTCGTTCGCGCTGTTCGGCCGACTCGACCGCGTGGACCTGCGCGAGGTGGAGGGACGGACGGAGGTGCGAGTCCTCGACTACAAAGCAGGCGAGAATCCAGTAAAGCCCGACCAGGCGTTCCGGCCGCAAGCCCAGCGCTGGGACGACCTGCAACTTCCCGTGTATCGCAGGATCGCCATTGCGCTCGAACCGGAAGTCGGCGAGGCCGCGCGCACGCCGCTGGTCGGCTGGTTCAATCTGCCGCGCGGCATCGAGGCCACCGGGATCACGCCGGGCGCGTGGGATGCGGGCGCCTATGCGCTCGCCGACGCCGCGATCGTGCTGGCGGTGCGCGGGATCCGCGCGGGCGAGTTCGCCGGGATCGGCAGGCCGAATCGCAAGAAACTCGCGCCCGCGCTGCACGCGCTGCTCGGCGGATTGCAGGCGACCGATGCGGTGGAGGAAGCATGAGCGACGCCCGCGTCCTCGTCGTGCGCGCGAGCGCAGGCACCGGCAAGACCTTCCGGCTCGCGCACCGTTATCTCGGGCTGCTGCTCGCAGGTGCCAGGCCGGAGGAGATTCTGGCCACGACCTTCACGCGCAAGGCCGCAGGCGAGATCCTCGGGCGCATCCTGACGCGGCTCGCGGAGGCGGCGCTTGACGACCGCGCGCGGCGCGAAATGCTGAAGCATCTCTCGCCGCCGCCGGCGCAAGCGCCGAGCGCCGAGGACTGCCGGCGCCTGCTGCACGACCTGCTGGCGCGACTGCACGCCTTCCAGGTGCGCACGCTGGACGCTTGGTTCGCGCACCTCGCGCGACTGCACGGCGCGGAACTCGGACTGCCGCCTGCGTGGCGCGTGATGGATCAGGAAGAGGAGAAGGCGCAGATCGCGGAGGAAGTCGGCACGCTGATCGCGGACATGCCGCCGGAACGCATGCACGACCTCGTGCGCGATCTGCAGGAGCAGGAGTTCGACCGCGGCGTGCACGCGGGCTTGGTGGATCTAGTCGGGACCGGACTCGCGTTCCTGCGCGACAGTACGCCCGACGCGTGGAACGTCGTGCCGCCCGGTGCTGCGGCGGATCCCGCCGCAGTGGACCGGCTGCGCGCAGATCTGCGCCGACTGGAAGTGCCGCCAACGAAGAACTGGATTTCGAGTCTTGAGAAATTGCGCGTTGCCGCGGCAGGAGAGGACTGGGGCGCATGGTTGGGCAGCACCCCGGTGAAAAACTTGCGCGCCGGCAGGCCGGAGTTCGAAAAGAAACCGATTCCGAATGCAGTCCTTCCCGTGCTGCAGCGCGGAACGACCCTCGCGGAGGCGGCGCTCCTGCACGAACGCTGGCGGCGGCTGCAGGCGGCGCACGCGCTGCTCGCAGAGGCGGACTTGCGCATCGAGGAGGCGCGCCGCGCCGCGGGCGCGTTCGGGTTCGACGACCTCCCGCGCTGGCTTCAGAACGCGGCGGCGCTCGGCGACGCGGATGACGCGGCCTTCCGCCTCGACGGCCGGCTGCGCCACGTGCTGCTCGACGAATTCCAGGACACCTCCACGGCACAGTGGCGCGCGCTGCGCCCGCTGGTGGACGCGGCACTCGGCGCGAGCGGCACGCTGTTCTGCGTCGGCGACGGCAAGCAATCCATCTACGGCTGGCGCTCCGGCGAGCCGCGGCTGCTGGGCGCGGTGGCCGAAACTTATCACGCAGAAACCGAGCCGCTGGCGCAGTCCTTCCGTTCGGCGCTGGCGATCCTCGACGCGGTGAACACGGTCTTCCGCAATCTGCCGCAGAGCGTCCAGGCGTGGAATGACGGTGCCGCGTTGGAGGAGGCTGCCGCACGCTTCGCCGAACAATGGAGCGAGCACACAACCGCGCGCGCGGGCCTGCCGGGGCGCTTCGAGTTGTGGGCGGTGCCGGCGCCGGAAGACAATGAGGAGACAAAGCACGCGGAGAAGGTGCACGCGCAGGCAGCCGCGCGCGCGGCTGAGATCGTCGCAGAGTTGCGCGCAGCCGGGCGCCCGGACGGCGAGGTGGCGATCCTGGTGCGCAACAACGAGCCGGTCGGGAGGATCGTCGCAGATCTGCGCGCGCGCGGGATCGAGGCCAGCGCGGAGGGCAACGTGCCGCTGACCGACTCGGCGGCTGTGTGCGCGGCGCTCGCGGCGCTCGATGTTGCGGACCGGCCGGATGACACCGCCTCGGCGCGGTTGACCGCGGTTTCGCCGCTCGCGGAAGCATTGGGTGCGGCATCGGATCTGCACGAGCACGGGCGCGACGCCGCGCGCGCGGCCTTCGCGGCGCGCGTGCGCGCGGCGGTCCTCGCGCACGGCTTCGGCTTGTGGCTCGCGCGGCTGCACGCCTCGCCCGCCTTCACGGCGGGCGGGCCGTGCGCAGGTTTCGACGCGCGAAGGTTCGCGCGGCTGGTGGAGGCCGGCCACGCGTGGGACGCGCGCGTGCGCACGCGTTCGGGCGCGGCGCTGCGACTCTCCGCATTCACGGAGCACGCGCGCATGCTGCTGCTTGAGGATCCGGCGCCGGCCGCCGTGCGAGTGATGACGGTGCACAAGTCGAAGGGCCTCGAGTTCGACGCCGTGGTGCTCGCGCTGACTGGCGGCAAGAGGGGAAGAGGCCCTGCGTTCTGGACCCAGCGCGACGATCCGGCGGAGCCGTTGAGCGGAGTCACGCACCGCGGCACCAAAGCCATGCGCGGGCTGGATGCGCGCCTCGACGCACTGGAGCGCGCGAGTGAGGTCGCGGGCCGGTACGACGAGTTGTGCCTGGTGTACGTCGCGATGACGCGCGCGAAGCAGCGTCTCGAGATCGTGATTCCGGAGGCTCCCGCAGCGGTCCTTGCAGGCAAGGACGAGGAGCGAGCGCGCGCCTTCACGCTCGACGGATTGCTCCGCACGATTTTTCAGGTGACGCGCGGCAGCACGGCTGCAGCCGTTCACGCAAGCGGCGCGCCGCGCGCCGCGTGGGGTGAGCGTGATAAGAGTGAGAAAAATGCGGAGGCTCCTTCCCCGGTCGCGGCCGGTCGCCCGTGGCCCGCGAGCCTTCGCGTGAACGAGCCGCCGGCGCTGCCGGTCCTGCCGCGGTGGAGCGCATCGCGCGCGGCCAAGGATCCGCGCCTGCGCCTGCAGGCGATCGCTTCGGAGCCCCGCGAGGATGGACGTCCGCGCGGCATCGCGATGCACAAGTTGTTCGAGCAGGTGGAATGGCTTGACGAGTTCCCGGCCTCCGACGCGGCGCTGCGGCACGCGCTGAAGGACCTGGAGGAACCGCCGTCGGAGGCCGAAGCGGCGGCGTGGATCGGCCAGTTCCGGGAAATGCTGGCCCTGCCCGAGATTCGCCAAGCCCTGACACGTCCACCCGGCCTGCCGTGCGAGCAACTGTTGGTCTGGAGGGAGCGCCGCTTCGCCGTCGCCATGCCCGAGCCCGGCCGCAGCGAGCCTGCGCTGCTGCGGGGTTCCTTCGACAGGGTGATCCTGACGGGCCCGCGCGGCGCCCCGGTTTCCGCGCTGATCCTTGACTTCAAGACGGGAGGGGGGGTGGCAGGCGATCTTGACGCGCGGGCGGAGGCCTACGCGGCCCAGATGGGCGTCTATCGGGCCGCACTCGCGCGCATGGTCAAGGTTCCGGAGGCGGCGATCCGCTGCGGGATGCTGTTCGTGGACTCCGGAATGTTGAAGATTCTGGCATGACAACTGCCGAGAGGCCGCTATCATGCCGCGTCAACCCATGGCCTCCCCGAAACGCCACTACCACGCCTGGACCAAGGCCGACGTCGCCCTGATCCGCAAACTGTCCAAACAAGGCCAGCCGGCCGCGGCGATTGCCAAGAAACTCGGTCGCGCGCTCGGCTCGGTGTACCAGAAGGCCAGCCGCGAAGGCGTCCGTCTGCGCCGCGCCTGACCCGCCGGGTTCACTCCCCCGCCAGGGCCGCGATCGTCGGCCACAACGGCGCCTCCAGCGTGACTTCGAATCCCGTGAAGGGATGCTCGAAGGTCAGACGCCATGAGTGCAGCGCGTGGTGGTCGAGTCCGAGGCGCGTCCGGTCGGCTTCGGTCAACTCGCCCTCGACGCTGCGCGCGAAGCATTCGTCGCCGCCCAGATAGAGTTTGTCGCCGACGATCGGGTGGCCGAGGTGCGCCATGTGTACGCGCAGTTGATGCTGCCGTCCGGTCTCGGGATACAACTCCATCAGCGTGCGCGAGGCGAGCCGCCGCCGCACGCGCCAGCGCGTCAGCGCGGGCTGGCCAGCGCCGTCCTCACGCACGCCCATCTTGAGGCGGATCGTGGAGGCCGCAGCGGTGCCGATCGGCACATCCACGACGCCTTCGTCCTCGAGCATCACGCCTTCAACCAACGCGAGGTAGGCCTTCTTGACCGCGCGATCCTCGAAGGCGCGCCCGAGCCGCGTGCGGCTCAACTGATCCTTGGCCGCGAGAATCAGGCCGGTAGTCTCGCGGTCGAGGCGATGGCAGAGCGTCGGCACGTCCTGCGTCGCGCCATGCAGCGCTCGGTGCCGCTCGTGGATCAAGTGGATCAGGCTGCCTGTCAAATGCCCCTTCGAGGGATGCACCGCGACGCCCGGCGGCTTGTTGACCGCAAGAATGTGCGCGTCCTCGAAGATCACCTGCAGCGCGTGCGCGTCGGCCAGTCCGCTGGCTTCCGGCGGGCGCGCCGCCTCCGCACCGCCGGGCGCGGCGAGGCGCATGATCACCTCCTGCCCGCGGCGCAGTTTCAGGCCTGCCCTCAATTCGCCGACCTCGGCCCGCTGCGGATCCTTGAACGGGATCACCTGCACCGAGCCCTCGTCAATCGCGCACTGCAGCAGCACGCGCGAACGCCACTCCATCCGCCCGGCGAGAAAGACGTCCAGCCGCTGACCGTGCTCCGGCTCGCCGACCTCCCAACGCCATTCCTGCCACGGCAGCGAGAGGTCGCGCTGGCCGCGGCGGCGTTTCTTGGCGGGTCGGCGGGGCATCGGGAAAAGCGAAACGCCCCGGCGCGGAGGTCCGGGGCGCTGTGCGGGAGCGGCCGACGTCGGCCGCGAGGAGCCCTAGAAGCGCTGGATCCGGCGCATCCGCTCCGCGCGCTTGATCACGCGCGAGCGCTCGATGCCGAGCCGGCGGCGCTCCGAGGTGGGCTTCTCGTAATGCGCGTACTCCTTCATCATCAGGAAGAGGCCCGACTGGTTGCACTGGCGCTTGAAGCGACGCAGTGCGGCTTCCAGGGACTCGTTCTGGCGGATCTGAACCTTGATCATGCGGTCGTGAGGTCGGAGACCGATCCGGGTGTCATCCCGAATCGGGCGCAATAGTCTATCGGTTGCCCCGTGGCCCGTCCAGGCAGCCCGACCCCGTCCCCGCGCGCTTCCGGCCGCTCCGAGCCGCCGGAGGGGCACCTGCTTCTGGAGGGGCAGGTCACCGGGGTAGTTTTCGAAAATCCGGATACCGGATTCTCGGTGGTCCGTCTTCTCACTTCGGAGGGCGCGGCGACCGCCGCCGGCGCGCTCTCACCGGTCCATGAAGGGGAGCAATTGAGGTTGCATGGCTGGTGGGAGAAGCACCCGAAGTTCGGGCAGCAATTCCACGCTGCGTGGTCGGAACACGCCGCGCCTTCCACCCTGGATGGAATGGAACGGTATCTGGGCAGCGGCGCCTTTCCGGGCATCGGGCCGGACATGGCTCGACGGCTGGTGACGCACTTCAAGGAGAAGACGCTCGAGGCGCTCGCGGCCGGCGCGGCGGTGCTGCGGCGGGTGGAGGGCATCGGGCCCAAGCGGGCCGCGACTCTGGCGGAGGGTTTCCGCGAGGGGGCGGCGCGGCATCGCGTGCTCGCGGAGTTGCGCGGCTTCGGGCTGGGCGGACCGCAGTCGCTGCGCGTCTATGAGACCTGGGGGCCGAGCGCGGTCGAGCGCGTGCGCAAAGATCCTTACGCACTGATCGGCGAGATCCGCGGCGTGGGTTTCGAGACGGCCGAACGCATCGGGCGCGCGGTCGGCGTGGAGGAAGGCTCGGTCGTGCGCGCGCGCGGCGTGGCGTTGCACCTGCTGCGCGAGGCGGCGCGCGAGGGGCACGCGTGCCTGCCGGAGGCGGCGGTGGTGCAGCGTCTGCTCGACCTGGGCGTGGAAGACGCGAACACGCTGCAGGCGCTGACGGATCTGGTCCAGGAGGGCCGGATGGTGCGCGACGCGGCCGACGGCCGGGCGCCGGAGCCGGCGCTGTATCTCCCGGATCTCTTCGCGGCCGAGGCCGGGGTCGCGCGGCATCTGCGCCGGTTGGCCGCGCAGCCGGAGTCGGCGCTCGTGGGTCCGGAGGCCGTGGACCGCGCGTTGGCGCGCACGCGCTTCCGTCCGGATCCGAGCCAGAGTGCAGCGTTGGAGATGGCGCTGCGCCGGCCGGCGTCGGTGCTGACCGGCGGGCCCGGCACCGGCAAAACCACGACGTTGAGAGTGCTGCTCGAGACGCTCGACGCGGCCGGAATCGGGCCGGTGCGGCTCGCCTCCCCCACCGGCCGCGCGGCGAAGCGGCTGCAGGAGGCGACGGGCCGCGAGGCCTGCACGCTGCACCGGCTGCTCGGTTGGGATCCGGTCGGGCACGGCTTCGTGCATGACGAGGAGAACCCGCTCGCGGCGCGGTATCTGGTGGTGGACGAGGTGAGCATGCTCGATCTGCCGCTCGCGCACGCGCTGCTGCGCGCATTGGCGGACGGCGCGCGGCTGCTGCTCGTTGGCGACGCCGATCAGTTGCCATCGGTCGGCCCGGGCAGCGTGCTCGCGGATCTCGTCGCGAGCGGCGCGGTGCCGTTCACGCGCCTGACGCGCGTACATCGTCAGGATGAGAACTCGGGGATCGTTGAGGCCGCGCACCGCATCCTCGCCGGAGAATTGCCGGCCGAGACGGAAGGCGGCGGCGACTTCTTCGTAGTGCTGAAGGAGGATCCGGCCGAGGCCGCGGCAATGGTCGAGCGGCTGGTCGCCGAGCGCATCCCGCAGCGTTACGGCATGGATCCGGCGCGCGACGTGCTGGTGCTGGCGCCCATGTACCGCGGGCCGCTCGGCGTGCACGAACTCAACCGGCGGCTGGCCGCAGCGCTGAATCCGGGCGCGCCGGACGGACCCGCCTGGGCCGGCGGGCTGCGCGCCGGCGACCGCGTGATGGCCGTGCGCAACGACTACGACCGCGAAGTTTTCAACGGCGACTCCGGCCGGGTGGTCGAGGCGCGCGAGGACGTGTTGCTGGTCGAAATGGACGGCCGGTTGATGGAGTACGGCCCCGAGGACATGGCCGACCTCATCCCCTCATGGTGCGTGACCGTGCATCGTGCGCAGGGTTCGGAGGCGCGGGCCGTGGTGATCGTGCTGGGCGGCTCGCACTGGCTGATGCTGCGCCGCAACCTGCTCTACACGGCGGTGACGCGCGGGCGCGAACTGGTGGTGCTGGTGGCGGCGCGGGGTGCGCTGCGGCGCGCGGTCGGCAACGACGAGGAGAACCGCCGCTTCGGCCTCTTGCGCGCACGGCTGGGGGCGTGGCAGGATCCGGGGGAGGCATTGAGCGCACCATGACCGAATCCGGCGGACTTACGCGGCGTCAGGTAAAACTGATCGTCGCGGCCACCCTGATCACGCTGGTCGTGATCGTGGCGATGCAGAACTGGGCGACGGTTGACATCAAGATCGTGTTCGTCACGGTCTCGATGTCGAAGTTCCTGCTGATCGTCTCCGTCTTCGTCGCCGGCACCGCCTTCGGCTGGCTGACGCGGAAGAGGCGGCGTGGGTGATCGTCGCCCACGATGTCACCGTATGATCTGTCGGGATCCGGACAGTGGAGAAATCGAACGGGTTTCAATCGGAGGTGTAGGCTCGCCGCGGAATCTGAATCGAGACAACGCGATCCGTAGGTATTACAACCCGCTCGAGGCATGCTCCAGTTGCGAAAGAATGATGCTTGATCAAGAAACCCATCCGCTGTCCTGGCTCAAGACCTACGAAATCAATCACTCCACCGGCATCGGAGATGAGTTCTGGCCACTGCCGCATGAAGGGAAGATCGTCGGAGATGCCGGGTAGGACCTTGGCACCAACAAGAGGTAATCCCTCTGGGTCAACGATTTTTATTCGAACACTGTTCTCCGCAGTCGGATCCAAGAGCACTAGTTCAACGTTCATGGCTTCAGTTGGAATCATTCCTGAGTCGAGGGTGCTCCAAAATACGTAACTGTTCCTGGCATAGGACTGAATCGCGTACTCCTTGCCACGCGGGACAGAGTATGAGAAAAATCCTTCGCCCTCCGTCTTGTACTTCTTGCTCACCGTGTGAACCCATCCGACGCCGTCGGCGCGAACCGCACCGAAAGCATGCGGATCCATAGGCATGAGGTCGTAATCGTCAAGGTCTAAGTTGACGATCAACTTGATGTGCCCATTTGGCACAGGGTTACCATCCCAATCCAAGAGTCTTCCGGAAAGTGTAGGCCTGGGTTTGTAGGCCAGAACTACCTCGCTCGTCTGGCCACGAAGCAGGCTAACCTCACCGATTGCCTGATTACCGATATTGTCCACCCACAGGACTACGTAGAGGCCTTCAATGGGCTCGAACACCTCGGCCGAGTGGGATGGATCGGCGGCCTGGTGGCGGATCGGTTGGATGGAGCCCTTCCTGAACAGCCATTTGACCTTCCCTTCGAGGGTCATGTTCTCCACTGGGAGAACGAACGGTCCTACCTCTGTAGAACTCGCTCCGTCAACTGAAACGGTGGATGGGTGTTGCAAGATAAGGAATTTTCCGAGATTCGCGGACGATCCCTGGGGAACTCCTGTGATCCGAACGATGAGCCCCGAGTTGTATGGAAGGATGCTGCGCCATTCAGAACCGGTCCAATCCGTTGTCTCGCCCAGATTTTCCAAGACCGGAACGTCCTCACCCCTCCCGTCGAGTTGAATCAACGCGTCAGAATCAAAGAGGGAAAGATCAACCGAGTCGCCACTCGATACATGCATCAACGCGCCCTGACCCTGAACGATGGTGGCGTCCACAGTCAGTTCAATTTCAGTCAACTTGTCAATAATTCGCCACGGTCCGACCGACGGATCCTGCAGTTCGGCTCGACTGATCGCCGGCGCCTGGAGAGGCGTGGAATCGAGTGGTTCAGTCTCGCCTATCACCTGAACCGCTGGGCTATCGTTCAGCGCACAATCAGTGATCCCGAATATGCCAAGACCCAATAGGGAGAGGCCGAGGACAAGGGCGATGAGTCGATTCACCATTGCATCAGTGTATGACCCAGCACGCAGGGAAAGGCAGAACAAGTCATTCCGTCCTGGACGCGGTCCTCACGGCCGATTATTGCGTCGCCGGAACCCGCGCCTATTGGCCAATAGGCGCGGAACCCGGTCTCTTGATCTCGGCCGAGATGGTTCGAGCCGGGACGAAAGCTGTTCTTCAGCGGACTGCTCATGGGCACGGTCAGGGTATAAGGTGAGCGTTTCCATCATCTCCCCACTCGCCATCGGTGCCGTCCGGGCCGCCCGGAGCGCCACCGTCTCCTGCGTACCCACGAACTCCCCCGAATCCGCCCAGGCCTCGAACTCCACCAGATCCCCAGCAGTCCACATATGCATCTCCCCCAACCCCACCGTCTCCTCCATCGCCTCCACGGCCTCCCAAACCTTCACCAACGCCGTTGCCTCCGTGGCCTCCGAGTCCACCATATCCTCCCCAACCTCCGAGGGCTGCTCCAATGCCGTTCTCAACCGATGCCGATGCCTCCCCACCCGTTCCTCCCGGGTCACCGCCGAATCCGCCAGCACCACCACTTCCATGCGGAGAGAGGCCATTGCCGCCATTCCCTCCACTTCCACCCGCACCACCTTCACCACCCTGCGCCCAAGCCTCTGAAGAACCTGAGACAATGAGAATCTGAGCATCACCAACCTCTCCTGGTTGTCCAGAACCCCCAGGTTGGCCAGGCATGCCATGCGGGCCAGGTAGTCCGTCATCACCATCTTCCGCTTTGTCAAATCCTCCAGAACTGTACTTGGCCTGACAGTATGCGACGGAGGGTGGATTCGGTCCATCCGTCACCGTTGATTGAAGCGAACTCCACAATGAGAGGGTCATCAGAAGTAGCATCGGATTCCTCCTGTAGTTTAAGTTGTTGCTCGAACTTGCCCGCTCCAACACAAGTGCTGATGAGCCGGGTTGAGGTGAATCTCACCTTACAGGGTATTACCATCACTGGCGGCAGTGGCGTTACAGAAAATCCGTTCCGGAAGCCGAATCACAGGCGGAATCCGGCACGCAGCCTGCATTTCGCGCGGTGGAGCACTATTCTAAGGTTCTCTGAAGTCATGCCAGTTTCTTGAAGTATCTGCTCCCGGCTCCATCCCTCCAGGTAATGCCATTCCACGATCCGTCGCTCACGCTCCGGCAGGCGGTGCAGGAGATTCTGGACTTCCTCACGCAGGCAAACCCACTCCATCGAACGGCTCTCCGGAATCTCTTCTGCCCGATCTCCCAGGCTCGGGATTCGCTCCGAGAGGGCTTTTGCAGCGTGTCCACGCAGTCTTCGGAAAAGAATAGGGGGAGGAGGTACCTCCACGTCGTGGCCTCTCCGAAACCAATCTACGATCGTGCGCTGGGCTGCTTCGGCAGCGATCTCTGGATCCCATCCTCGCCGCCTCCCCACGCGCAGTAGGATTCGATAATAATCGGCCCACTCCGGGCTCCGGGCTCCGGGCTCCGGGCTCCGGGCTCCGGGCTCCGGGCTCCGGGCTCCGGGCTCCGGGCTCCGAAGGGTTTGAATCATCCGGGAAATCTTGTTCCATGTTCCATGAGGGTGGCGGAAGAGAAAAGACCAGTCGCCCGACGGAGTATAGACCACAATCCAAGTGCCCCGCAACCCTGGGAGCACGATGGAACTCTCCCGTGCGGATGGCGTGGGAGCACCGGCCTGAGTCAACTCAAGAACTCGATCGCGCCACCGGGCAGCAGGTAGAGGATCAGCATCGTACCGCCGGTCACGGTCGGAATGTGCGCGCTGTCGGGCGGGTAGACGGTCCAGCCGGGTGGGTTGCCGTCAAAGGCCGGCGTGCCGGCGGTGGCGAAGCAGAGGTCCACCTCGCCGTTCGGATGGCGGTGGCGCGGGCCGGGCGCGCTCATCAGCACCGCGTCGGCCGAGAAGCCGCGCGACTCCGCGGACGACTTGAACACGCGCGACCACTTCACCGGCGCCTCGCCGCGCTGGCACAGCGCGCCGGCCGCGACTCCGGCCTCCAGCGCCGCGCGCACGGACTGCAGGAACGGCCCGTCGAGCGGGAACTTGCGCTCCAGCGCCGCGCGGGCAGCCGCCGGATTTGTCAAATCAAGGCTCGCGCAGAAGTCGAGCAGCGGCGCGAGGCCGACAGGATCCAGAGTGGGAAGGGTTTGCATCACGGGTGCTCTTGCGCGCCGGGACCGTCGGCGTAGCCGAGTTGCGCGAGGAAGTCCTTCTGCCCCTCGGTCATCTCGCGCGGCTTCAGCGAAGGGAAGGAATCGCGCCGGAGGCGCTCGCGCAGCGCCGCTTCGAGGCGCGCCGCGACCTCGGGCAGGTCCGCGAGCAGGTTCTTCGTCTCGCCCGGATCCGCGGCAAGATCGAACAGCGCAGTGGGAATCAGTGAGTAGGCGCCGGCCTGGAGCGCCGCGATTCCCGGATCCTCGACCTCGCCGTAGGACAGCGCAACCATCAGTTTGTAGCGCGCGTCGCGCAGCGCGGCCTGGCCCCACATCATGTTGAGCGCCGCGCGCGGGCCGGGATCCGCGAGCAGGCCTCGGCCGTCGGTCGCGGCAACCGACAGTCCGCACAGTTCGAGCAGCGTGCGCGGCAGGTCCACGAGTTCGGGCGCAAAATCGAGGCGGCCGGCGGCGGGCACGCCCGGCCCGGCGAGCGCGAAGGGCACCCGCACCTCCTCCTCGTGGATCGTCCAGCGGTGCTCGAGCCGGCGGTGCTCGGCGAAAGCCTCGCCGTGGTCGGCAGTGAAAAGAATCAGCGTCGGGCGGCCGGAGCGGTCCACGGCTTCGATCACCTTGCCGATCTGCGCGTCAAGGTAAGCGACTTCCTCGCGATAGAGATCGTGCAGATGGTCGCGCTCGGCCGTCCAGTCCTCCACCTTGCCGCCGCCCGCGAGCGCGTCGGTCATGTCCTTGCGCATCGCGTATTCGCCGTAGGGCCAGCCGGGATAGCCCTCCGGAGCGCCGGCGAGATCGGCGATGCTGCCGGCGAAGGGCTTCGGCGCGATGTACGGCGCGTGCGGATCCAGATAGTTGATGAAGAGGAAGTACGGCCGCTCCTGCTGCGCGCACTGCTCAAGCACGTGCAGCGCGGCGTCGGTGGTGCGCGCACCCTCCTCGCGGTGCACGCGGAACTGACGCTCCATGCTCAAGCGCAGCGCCTTGCCGAGGCGCAGTTGCAGGATCTGGCGCGGCACGCACAGACCGAGCAGCGTGCGCCGCAGGCTCCAGCCCATGAACTCGCTGATGTACGAGACGCGGCCCATGTCGAACCAGACCTCGAAACCGTCGTCGAAGGTCTGATCGCCGGTCGCGCGGCTGGGGACCTCGGTCAGCACCGGATTCGACGCAATGCCGACCGTGCGCCAGCCCGCACTCCCGTAGCGCTCGGCGAGCGGGACTGCGCGCCACTCCTCGCGCAGGAAGGTGCGCTCGGGCCAGCGCGATTCGTTGCTGCGCATGCCGGTCTTCTCAATGTCGAGTCCGGTGAGCAGCACCATGTGGCTGGGCAGCGTCTGGTTGGACGGCGTGATCGCGAAGTCCGCCCATATGCCGCGCGCGCGCAGGCCGGCCAGCGCCGGCACGGGCACGCGCGGGTTGCCAACCGCGTCCGCGCGCAGCGTGTCGGCGACGAGCAGCAGCACGTCCGGCTGGCTCTCGGACACGCGCGCAACCGGCGCCGACGCGGGCGCGGGCGGTAGATCCTGCCACGGCTCGGTCAGCGGGATTGCGGAGTCGTCCGCCGGCATCAGAAAGAACACCGCGAGCGGCGCGGCGTGCAGCGCGAGGCCGAGACGCGCGCCCCAGCGGATCGGCATCGGCCGGAGCGGGCGGCGCAGCCCGAGCAGCGCTACGGCGGCGGCGAGCGGCAGCGCGAGGAGATGCAGCGGCGCGATCACCAGTGCCAGTGCGACGGCGCCGGCGGCGAAAGCCACGGAGTCGGGGCCGCCTTGCTTGACCATGCGCCCGGACAGCAAGCGCGCCGCAATCGCCGCCAGCCAGCCGCAGAAGATCGCGTTGAGCGATACCAGGAACAGCCGCTCGCGCAGCATCGGCACCGGCGAATCCCAGCCGACGCCTGACAGCACGACGATCGCGCCGGCCAGCAGGGCTGCGAAAACTCCCAAACAGGCCGCGCGAAGCATGCGAAGGATTCTAGTGGCCGTCGGCGTACCCGAGCGCGGCGAAGAGGTCGCGCTGCTTCTCGTTGAGCACGCGCGCGGGCAGGAATGGGAAGCGGTCGCCGCGCATCCGCTCGCGCACCTGATCTCCGAGCGACTCAAGCGCGGCGGCGGCGTCCGGCGCGAGCGGGCCGGACTCGAGCAGGTTGCGCATCTCGCCGGGGTCCGCGTCCAGGTCGAAAAGCGCGCGCGGCTCGAGCGCGTGCGCGCCGGCGGTGAAGGCACCGTTGGAGTCCTTGTCCTCGCCATAGGAGACCCAGGCGATCAATTTCCAGCGCCCGCCGCACAGCGACGCGCGGTAGAGCATCATCGAGAAGGCCGGGCGCGGCGCGACCGCGTCCGTCGTCAGCACGTTGCGGCCGCTTACCGAGGCGTCGGCCAGTCCGAGCAGTTCGAGCAGCGTGCGCGTGCCATCCACGAGTTCCGGAACCTGCTCGAGCCGACGCCCAGCAGGCACTCCGGGCCCCGCAAGGATGAACGGCACGCGGAGTTCCTCCTCATGCAGTGTCCAGCGATGCTCGACGTTGTGGTGCTCGCCGAAGGCCTCGCCATGGTCGCCGACGAACAGGATCAGCGTGGGACGGCCGCTCTGCTCCACGCGTTTCAGCAGCCGCCCGAGCAGCGCGTCGGTGGTGGCGACCTCCTCGCGGTACAGGTCGCGCAAGTAGGCGGACTCGGCGGCGAAGGGGGGGGGAGCCGCACCGCGTTGGCGCAGCGCCGCGAAAGCGTCGTACATCGCGACGCGCATGTCGAACTCGCCCTCGGGCCACGCGGCGTAGCCCGGCGGCGCCGATCCGGGCCGCGCGATGGTCTCGCGGAACGGCTCCGGCGCCATGTACGGCGCGTGCGGATCGAACAGGTTGACGAACAGGAACGCCGGCTGCGGCTGCGCGTGCAACTGGTCCAGCGCGGCCAGCGCCACCTCCAGCGTCCGCTCCCCCTCCTGCCAGTGCGTGCGCAGGTGGTGGTGCGTGCTCGGGTTGAGCAGTTTGGCGAGCGGGAAGGCGACGCCGCGCTCGGGCAGGATCCAGCCGAGCAGCGTGCAGCGCGACGACCACTCGACAAAATGCGTGAAATACTCGACGCGTTGCATGCCGTGCCACCACTCGAAGCCGGCGTCGAAGGCCTGCTCCTTCTCATCCTCGCTGCGATTCTCCGTCAACGGCGCGGAGCTGAGCAGCACGTTCGCCGCCACACCGGCGGTGCGCCAGCCCGCCGCGCGCAGGCGCTCGGCCACGGTGCGCATGCGCCAGTCGCTCCGCAGTGTCTCTGCCAGCGGCCACCGCGACTCGTTGCTGCGCATGCCAAGTTGCTCGATGTCGAGCCCCGTGAACAGCACCATGTGGCTGGGCAGAGTCTGATTGCACGGCGCGAGCGCGAACTCGGCCCAGGTGCCGCGCGCGCGCAGCGCGTCGAGAGTCGGCGTCGGCGTGCGCGAGTCGAGGATCGCGTCCGCGCGCAACGTGTCGGCGACGACGAGCAGCACGTCGGGCCGCGCTTCCGAGACCGCCGGGCCGGGCGCGGCCGCGGGCGCCAGCGCTGGCACCGGATCGCGCAGCGGCAGCACGTGCGTCTCGGCGGGATAGGCGAGATAGATCGCCGCGGGAGCCAGGTGCAGGAGCCAGCCTGCGGCGGCAACGCCGCGATGCACCGCCGGCAGGCTGCCGCGCAGTGCGAGTGCGAGGAGCAGCGCGGCCGGCAGCAGCGCGAACCACGACCACGGCGCGAGCGCGAGCGCGGAGGCGGCCCAGAACGTCGAGCCGGTCGGATCGGCGGCGGGCCGCCGACGGATCTTCGCGGCGGCGAACACCGCGGCGGCGGCCAGCCACCCGCACAGCAGCGCGTTCAGCGCGACCACGAAGAGGCGCTCGCGGCGCATGTGATCGGCGATCTCCCAGCCCGCGCCGGAGACGACCAGCAACGCGCCGAGCAGCGCGGCCGCCGCGACCCCGGCGCCGGCGGCGCGCAGGAAACTCATGCGCCGATTCTAGACTCGCGCGGCTACGGCTTCGACTTGTAGGCCGCGGCGCGCAGTTTCTCGATGTCCTCGACGCTGCGCGGGATCATCTTGGACAGCAGGTCGTAGCCGTTCTCGGTGATCGCCACCACGTCCTCGATGCGCACGCCGAAGCCCTCGTCCGGCAGATAGATCCCCGGCTCGACCGTGAAGACCATGCCGGGCTCCAGATTGACATTGTACGCGCCGACGTCGTGCGTCGCCATGCCGAGCCAGTGGCTGACGCCGTGCCACATGTCGCCGAAGCCGCGCTCGCGGATCACCTCGGCGGCTGCGCCGCTGACCTGCGCGATCGTGCTGCCCGGCTTGCACATCCGGAATGCGGCTTCCTGCGCTTCATAGACCGCCTGATAGACCTCGCGGTGCCTCACGCTGAACTTTTTCCCGATCGGCCAAGAGCGCGTGATGTCGGCGACGTAGTGGCGGTACTCGGCGCCGAAATCCAACAGCACCATGTCGGCGCTCTCGGTGCTGCGGTTGTTGGTGGGATAGTGCAGCATGCAGGCGTTGCCGGCGCTGCCGACGATCGCCAGATACGCCGCGCCCATCGCCCCGTTCTCCAGCATGTCGCCGGTCATGCGCGCAGCGATCTGCCACTCGTAGTCGCCCGGCCGCGTCTCGCGCATCGCATTGACGTGCGCGATCCCGCTGATCTGACAGGCCATGCGCATCGCCTCGATCTCCTCGGGGGTCTTGATCAGGCGCATCGCATCAATGAGTTGCGTGATGTCGCGTGACTTGACACCCTCGAACTTCTCCTCCAGCATCGCCCCGAACTGCTCGCCGCGTTCGCGCCGGCCGTCGAAGGGATCGTTCGCCATCGCCGCGGCCCAACCCTGCAGGTTGTCGCGGCTCATCATCCAGTTCTCGGCCGGCTGCTTCTCGACGTAGAAACCCGCGCGCCCGTCCGCGAGTTTCGCCAGCAACGCCTCGAGGTTGCCGTGCGGCGCTTTGTCCTTGTCCAGTTTGGTGCAGATCGCGATGCCGGTCAGTTTCGCGGCCTCCTGCGAGTCAATCAGGTCTCCCAGCCAGCGCTCTCTCATCGGCTCGACGCGCGGCACCAGCAGGTATTCCTCGCCGGTCTTCGGCACGGTGACATAAACCGCGTCGGGCGTCGTGACGCCGGTGAAATACCAGAAGTTGTTGTCCTGGCGGAACTCGCGGTAGTCGTTCGACGGACCCTGCCCGCGCAGCACGATCACGCCTTCCTTGTCCTCGGCCTTGTCGAGGAAGGCCTGGCGCAAAGCGGCGCGGCGGTCCGCGTGCCAATCCTTGTCGAAGAGGCCCTGGCCGCGGCCGTCCTCGGGAGTCTGCTGCGTGGCGAGCGCGGACAGCAGGGTGGATGCGAGCAGGGAAGCGAGCATGAGCGAATGATTCTACGGGCGGTGATTGCGCGAGATGGGCAAAATGGAGGGCTTGGAACCGCTCTACCTCGACCACGCCGCGACGAGTCCGCCGCTGCCGGAGGCGCTGGCCGCCTTCGCGGAGGCGGCGCGCACGGCCTGGGCCAACCCGGGCTCGCTGCACCGCGCAGGCGCCGACGCCACGCGCGCGCTGGAGCGCGCGCGCGCGGAGATCCTGCGCGCGCTGGGCGCGGAGGGATACCGGCTGGTGTTCACGGCCTCGGGCACCGAGTCGAATCATCTCGGCATTCGCGGCATGGCGGCGGCGACGCGGCGGCGGGCCGAACGCGCGGCGAGCGGCGGGCGCGCGCGCGTGCTCGTGGGCGCAGTGGAGCATCCCTCGTCGCTGCGCGTGTGCGAAGCGCTGGCGGAGACCGGCTTCGCGGTCGAGCGGCTGCCGGTGGATCGCGCGGGCAGCGTGCGGCCGGAGGCGTTGGCGGCGCAACTGGGGCCGGACGTGGCGCTGGTGAGCGTGCACTGGGCGAACAACGAGATCGGCACGCTGAATCCGATCGCCGACCTGGTCGCGGCGACGCGGCGGGCAGCGCCGCACGCGGCCTTCCACTGCGACGCGGTGCAGGCGGCGGGCAAGCGCTGCGAGCCGCTGTCGAGCCTGGGCGCGGACACCATCGCGGTGGCGGCGCACAAACTGGGAGGCGTGCGCGGCTGCGCGGCGCTGCTGGTGCGCGAGGCCGGGCGCATGCCGGTGCCGGATCTTATGGGGGGGGGGCAAGAAGGCGGGCTGCGCAGCGGCACCGAGAACGTGATGGGCGCGGCGGCTTTCGCCGCGGCGGCGCGATGGCGCGCGGACCTGCTGCGGCGCGAGCCGCGGGCCTTCGCGGCGCGGCGCGCGCGGCTGCTGGAGGCGTTGCGCGCGAGGATGCCGGACCTCGTCGAGGTCGGCGAGCCGCGCGAAGCGCAAACGCTGGGCTCGATCCTCGCGGTGGCGGTGCCGGGCGCGCGCGCGCGGACCTTCCTGACCGCACTCGAGTCCGAGGGCGTGCTGATCGGCAGCGGCTCGGCTTGCCACGGCTCGGGCACAGCGGTGTCGCCGGTGCTGGAGGCGATCGGCCTCGAGCCGGGGCTGCGCAACTCGGTGCTGCGCCTGTCGCTGCACGGAACCGAGTCCGACGCCGATCTTGCGCGCGCGGCGGAGGCGTGCGCGACGGTGCGGGCGAGGCTGGCGGCCTCCCCCGCCGGACGCGGCGCCTAGGCGGCCGCCTTCTTGCGCGTGCCGACGAACCAGAGGCCGGCGGCCATCAGCAGGAAGGGCGTCATCGGCCACCACGACGCGTTGTCAATCAGGTGGCCACCGAGGTCCGGGTACATGACTCCCACTACCGCCGCGGCGATGCCGCCGATCGCGCCGCCGGCGATCAGGCCGGAGGCCATCAGAATGCCGGGCGAGAATTCGGACTCCGTGGCGCCGGCCGGGCCGCGCTTGCGATCCACCAGCGCGCGCACGATGCCGCCGACGAAAATCGCCGCCGAGGTTTGGATCGGCAAATAGAGGCCGACCGCAAAGGGCAGCGAGCCGATGCCGAGCAGTTCGATGAGAATTGCGAGCATCGCGCCAATCAGCACCAGCGCGACCGGCAGGATGCCGCCGAGCGTGCCGTCAATGATCAGGCGGAAGAGTTGCGCTTTCGGCGCGTCGAATTTTGCCCGCTTCTCCATGCGCCAGACCGGCGCACCATCGGCGCCGACCAGGAAGCGGTCGCCGCCGCTCTCGGTGACGCGGTACTCCTTACGGTCCGGCCCCATCTCGACCGCCGCGTCGGATGCGACCGCGAGCGGCGCGCTTCCCGGTGCTTCGGCGACGGCGACGTAGGGATAGGTGCCGCATACTCCCGGATCCACGAGGAACATCGGGTGGCGCGATTCGTCAACCAGGTACTTGCCACGCGCGAGGCCGTCCTGATCCTCGCGCAGATAGACCACGTCGTAGGCGCGGCCGTCGGGGCCGTCCATTTTCTGCGCCGTCGCCGCCGCGACGACCGGGGCGCCGGTCACCGGCCGGAAGGTGGACGCGGTTTCATTCAACATCTTCAGCGTCCAGCCGATTACCAGCGCGCTGGTGATCACGCCGCACAAGATTGCGATCTGCTGCGCGCGCGGCGTGCCGCCGACCAGGAAACCGGTTTTCAGATCCTGCGCGATGGTGCCGCCGTTGCTGGCGGCCACGCACACCAGCGCGGCGGTGGTGAGCGCCAGCGCCTTGTAGTCGGTGCCGGTCCAGCCAATCGCGACGAAGAGCCCGCAGGTGATCAGCAGCGTCGCGACTGTCATGCCGGAGATCGGGTTCGACGACGAGCCGATCTCGCCGGTGATGCGGCTGCTGACCGTCACGAAAAAGAAACCGAACAGCACGATCAGCGCGGCCGACAGCGCGTTGATGCCGAGGATCGGCGCGAACGCGATCGCGACGGCGAGCGCGAGCGAGCCGCCGAGTACGATGGACAGCGGCAGATCGCGTTCGGTTCGCGGTGTCGCCGCTCCGGCGGCGGCGGAGTCCCGACCGAGGCTGCCGAGCCCGCGCTGGAAGGCGCCGGCGATCGAAGGAATGGCGCGTGCCAGAGCGATGAATCCGCCGGCCGCCACCGCGCCGGCCCCGATGTAGAGGATGAAGTTGTTGCGGATCTCGCCGGGGTCCATCGCGACGATCGCCTTCGCCGCCGGGTACATCGGCTCCGACATCGCGTCGCCGAAATGGTGAATGAGCGGCACCAGCACCAGGAACGCGAGGCAGCCGCCGGCCATCATGTTCGAGGCGGTCTTCAGTCCGATGATGTAGCCGACGCCGAGCATCGGCGGCGAGACCTCGAAACCGAGGGTGGCGCCCTTCAACTTGCCCCAGAAGGTCAGCGCGAAGTTGGCGCCCTCCGACCAGAATTTGAGAATCAAGTTGAGGACCGCGTAGCCGAAGCCGGTGAAGAAACCGAGGAACACCGTCGCCGCGCTGGTGCCGCCGCGCTCGCCGACCATCAGCACGTCGGCGCAGGCGGTGCCCTCCGGGAAGGTGAGTTTGCCGTGCTCCTTGACCATCAAGCCTTGGCGCAGCGGAATCATCATCAGCACGCCGATCAGACCGCCGAGCACCGCGACCAGCAATATTCTTCCCAATTCCAGGTCGAAGCCCATCAGCAAGAGGGAAGGCAGCGTGAAGGCCACGCCGGCGGCGATGGATTCCCCCGCCGAGCCGGTGGTCTGCACGATGTTGTTCTCGAGGATCGTGCCGGACTGCAGGCCGAAGGCCTGCGTCATCCACCTGAACAGCGTGATGGACAGCACCGCGATCGGAATGCTCGCCGACACCGTCAGGCCGACCTTGAGGCCCAGATAGACCGAGGATGCCGCGAAGACCAACCCCAGCACCGCGCCGATCAGGACCGCGCGCAGCGTGAGTTCGCGCATCGTGGTCCCCGGCGGAACGAAGGGGTGGTGCTCGGATCTGGAGGAAGGGGTCTGGCTCATGGAGCGGTCGGTTCAGAGTAACCGCCTGCGTGCGCGGCCAGCGCCTGCAACCTTCGCAAGCCGTCCGCGCGCGTGCCGTCTCCGCCGGCCAGGTGGAGCCACTCCTCGGCCGCTTTCCGATAGGTGACGAGTCCGACCGGACTGCCTGCCCCCCCCTTCCAGACCAGTTGCAGCACGAGGCCGTGTGCCGCGGAATCCTCCCAGGTGATCGCCGGAGCCGAACCTTCAGAGACGCTCCTGACCAGGCGCACCACCTCGAGGAGCAGTTCCTCTGGCAGCGGGCCGGACGGGTCGGAGAGGTCGCAGACCCGCGCCAGGTCCGCAGCGCCGAGCGGCGTGAGCCAGGAGCGATGCACGAGCACCTCAACATCCAGCCAGTGCGAGGCGCGCGCGGCATCGAGCCCTTTGTCAAGCAGAGCGAGCACGACGTCAGGCGCGTCGTCGGGCAGGCGCCGCGCGAGGAGCGCGCGCAACTCGGGACGCTTCCGCTCCGCTTCGGGAAAGGCGGCGAGCCGCGCGTCGAGATCCACGCGTCCAGGCAGCACGCCGGCGAGAAACTCGCGCTCGGTCTGCTGCAGCCGGTGGTGGAGCACGCACACACCGACGTGATCCTCGTCCTCCCAAACGAAGCGCCCGCCCGCCGCTTCCGCCGCCGCGCGCAGCAGTTCAGCCTCCGCAATCGGCAGCAACTCGTCGCGCGTCGCGCAGGTGACCAGCACCGGCGCCGGACAGCGCGCAATTTCATCCGCGAGATCCACCGTTAGCGGCTTGCGGAACAGTGCGGCGACCCAGGGCGCGAGCGCGGCAGGCAAGCGCGGCGTGCCGGCCCAGCCGGTTGTCATGAAGTGCTTCACCACGGTCTCGCCGCGCACCGGGCCGTACAGCACGACCGCGCCCGGCCGTGCGCCGTCCTGCAGCAGCGTGGCGATCGCCTGCGTGCCGAGCGAGCCGCCGCGCAGCACCACGCGCGCGGAATCGCCGTCGGCGCGCCGCAGCGCCTCCTGCCAGATCGCGCGCGCGTCGGCGCGGACGTGCTCGGTGGAGCGCGCGCCCTCGCTGGCGCCGGTGCCGCGGTAATCCGCGGCGAGCAGCGAGTATCCCGCGCCGGGCAGGTCCCAGAAGATCCCATGCACGCTGTCACGCTCGGTGGCCGAGACCGTCGCCTCCATGAACTGCGCGACGACCGGCGCGCCTGCGGCCGCCGGGATCCACAGGCCGCGCAACAGCGAGCCGTCCTGCGCCGGGAACTCGATCCATTCCGCGGCGCGCGGCGCGCGCACTTCCTCCAGGCCGTGCGCGCCAGGACCGGTCGGCAGCACGAGGTTCGGAACGGCGCAGGCGCCGCAGGCCGCGAGCAGGGCGGCACATGCCCAATGATTCATCATTTCGCGCCGAGGGCAGAAGTGGCGGCGAGACGCGCGAGCGCAGCGCGCAGGCGGCGATGACGATCGAGAAGACCCACAAAGTCAGACTCGCGACGGCTACCCTTGGCGCGCATCACCACAGCGGCGGCGCGCCGCTCGGCGGCGCTCCAGCGCGCGACGCCCGGCAGCGCCAGCAGCAGCGGGCTCCACGACTGGAAGCCGTAACGCTCCCCCGCCGGCCAGCCGCGCCAGCCGCGGACGCCCAGCAGGGCAGCGGCTTCGTCCGCGCAGGAGTTCAGCGCCGCGCGCCGATCGCCGCCGTAGTGGCGCGACAGCCAGCGCGTCGCGGCCAGCCCGATGCGGTCCACGCGCAGCGCTCCCATCACGTCCGCGCGTCGCGGGCCGTCTTCCAGATAGACGTTGTGCGCCGCGAGTTGCTTCAGGGTCGCGATGCCGGAGCGGTGCGCCGGCTTGCGCCTCAGGCGCGCGAGTTCGCGGCGCATCAGGCGCTGCACGCCGGCGTCGCGCGCGCGGAAGCCCATCTTCTGGTAGAACCACCACGCGCCCGACTTCAATCCTTCCTCGTTTCCATCGCCGCCCAGTTGATACGGGAAGATCGTGAAGACGTCGCTGCCGAACAGCGCGCGGGTCATCGCCAGCGCGCGCGCGTAGACGTGCGCGGCCTCGCCGCCGCGATAGGTTTCGAACACGTTGTAGGCGATCTCCGACGAGCCGAAGATCGCGCTGGTCAGCACGTAGCCGATCGGCACGCCGTTTTTCAGCGTCAGAAAGCCGTACACGGATTCGAGCAGCAGGCGTCGCTCCGGCTGCATGCCGATCGCGAGGAAGGCCAGCCCGTCGCCGCAGTCCACCAGCCGCACATCGCGCGGATCGCCGTACATGAAGGCGTCGAGATCGCGCTCGCGCGTGACCATTGCGCGGCGCGCCAGTTCAACCGCCTCGCGGCCGCGCGCCAGGTCGAGCGGCCGGATCGAGAGCGGCGGCCGCGCGATTTCCGCGCGCAGGTCCGGCCGGCCACGCCGCAGCGGCTCGCTGTGGCACGCGGACGGCGCGCCGTTGAAGCGCGCCAGCGTGCGCGACGGCCCGCCCGGACCCCAGCGCAGCAGCATCGGCACGTCCAGTTCGTCCTGCAGGATGTCGCGCGCGAGCGGCGCGTCGGCGAGGTGCTCCATCGCACGTGCGAGCGCCGCGCCCTCGGCCTCGCCGCGGCGGCATAGCGCCCGCGCCCAGCCGCGCAGGTCCAGTTCGCTCTCGTCCACCGCCGGCGACTCGCCGGGGTGCGTCAGCAGCGCCAGGCGCCCCTCAAGGAGCGCGCTCTTGTCTTTCGGAAACGCTTCCCAAGTCATTTCGAGCCGGCGCGGCCACTTGCGAGCCAACCAGCGCGCGGTGTCGGCGAAGAAGGAATAGCGGATGTCGGTGCCGGCGACGCCGCTCGACTCGAGCGCCGCGCGATGGCGCCGCAGGTCGGCGCGCCGGGCGAAGCCGCGCGCGCTCCGCTCCGCCGCTGCGGCCACCCGCGCGTCGTCCGGGTAAGCGCGCAGCCAGCCAAAACTCTCGTGGAAGCGCAGCAGGTCGCGCGCCGAGTCGAAGCGCGCGCGGGCGCAGGCCCGCAGCAACTCCCGCTTGCGCGCCGCGAAGCCCGGGCCGTACTCGCCCTGGATGCGCTCGAGTTCGCGGAGCGTGCGGCGCGCCGACACCGCGCTCACGAGCGCGCGTACTCCTGAATCTCGTCGGCGATCACCTCGAGGGAGATCCCGGTGCGCGCGAACATTTCTCGCGTCTCCTGCGCGGCGTGGTAGCGCCGCTCGCACACCACGCGGACGATTCCGACCGAGATGATCAGCATCGCGCAGATCCGGCAGGGCTCCATGCGGCAGTACAGCGTGCCTCCGGCGAGCGTCGTGCCGTGCTTGGCGGCTTGCGCGATCGCGTTCTGCTCGGCGTGGATCGTGCGCATGCAGTGCTCGCGGATCGTTCCGTCCTCGTCCACCACCTTCTTCATCAGGTGGCCGACCTCGTCGCAGTGCGGCAGGCCCGGGGGCGAGCCGACGTAGCCGGTCGAAGCGATGCGCTTGTCAAGAACGATGATGCAGCCGCTGCGCCCGCGGTCGCAGGTCGCGCGCTTGGAGACCTCGTGCATGAGGCCGAGGAAGTACTGGTCCCAGGAAGGGCGCTGGCTCATCGGATGGAAAGCGGCAGGCGGCGGCGGACCTCCGCGAGCACGCGCGCGGCCGTCAAGTCGCGGCCGCAGCGGAAGTGCCCGCGCGGACATGCGGAGTACCCGTGGATCCCGCACGGCCGGCAGTCTAACCCGTCCACGCCGAGCACGACGTCGCCCGCGCCGCGCGGCGCGAAGCCGAACGCCGGCACGGTGCTGCAGAAGATCGCGATCACCGGCACGCCGGCGGCGACGCCGAGGTGCATCGGCGCGGAGTCGTTGGTCACGAGGCAGGCTGCCCGCTCGATCAGCGCGTAACTCGCGCGCAGGTTGGTGCGGCCCGCGAGGTCGTACACCGGACCGCCGGCCGCCGCTGCGATGCGCGCGCACAGTTCGCGGTCGTCCGGGCCGCCCAGCAGCGCAACCGGCGTGCCTTCCGCGGCGAGCGCGCGGGTCAACTCCGCAAAGTGCTCCTCCGGCCAGCGTTTGGTGGCCCACAGCGAGCCCGGCGCGAGCGCGACGAAGGGCGCGGCCGGCGCGAGTTCCGCGGCGAGCGCGCGATCCGCCGCGTCCGGGAACACGCGCGGGCGCTCCCACGTGCCGCCGCCGGCGAAATCCAGGTTGCGCTCGATCTCGTGCGCGTCCGCGCGGTATGGCACGCGCCGCGTGTAGAGCCACGCAGCGGCGGCGTTGTCAAATCCGGCGCGCTCCGGGATGCGCGCCAGCCGCAGCAGCAGCGCGGTGCGCCACGATCGGTGGGTGCACCACGCGCGCGCGAATCCCGCCGCGCGCAGCCGGCGCGCGGCGCGCAGCAGGCCGGCGACGCCGCGGTCGGCGCCGCGCTTGTCGAAGATTCGCACCTCGCGCACGCCGGGATGCCCGCGCAGCAGCGCTGCGGCGCCGGGCGCGGTGAGAAAATCCACCGGCTCGCCGGGGCGGGCGCGCGCGGCGGCGCGCACCAGCGGCTCGGCGCACAGCACGTCGCCGAGAAACGACGTGTCCACGATCAGCGTGCCGCGCGGTAAGTGGTCCACCGCGCAAGTGTAATGGGCGTGCGCGTCATGAGTGCTCCCATCCCCGGCTCGCGGGCCGAGATCCTGCGCTTGGCTTGGCCGATCCTCGTGTCCATGTTGTCCTTCTCGCTGAAGGGCTTCGTGGACACCATGATGGTCGGCCGCCTCGGCACCGACGCACTGGGCGCCGTCGGCATCGCATCGGTCGCGACCTGGGCCGCGATCACCTTCCCGTGGGGCGTGCTGCGCGGGCAGCGGCCGCTCGTCAGCCAGTACCTCGGCGCCGGCCAGCCGCAACTCGCCTTCTCCTTCGGAGTACACGCGATCTACCTGGCGCTGGCCTGGGGCGTGATGCTGTTCGCCTTGGCGGGCCCGTTGAGCGGCCTGGTGAGCCAGTTCGTCGGCAGCACGCGCATCGGCCCCGAAGGCGTGGGGATCGCCGAGGACTACTTCGCGCTGCGGCTGCGCTGGGCGATGCCGCTGCTGTGCTTCTTCGCAATCGCGGAATACCTGCGCTCCACTGGCCGTACGCGCATGCCGATGGTCGTGGATCTGGTCTCGCACCCGCTGAACATGCTGTTCAACTACGCGTTGATCTACGGCAACCTCGGCATGCCGAAACTCGGCGCTCGCGGCGCGGCCATCGGCACTGGGCTGGCCGACACCTGCGCGCTGCTGCTGCTGCTGTGGATCCTGCTCAACGAGCGGCGGCGCGCGCAGCCGCCCGGACGCCTGCGCCTCGGCGAGGCGCTGCGCTTCCGCTGGGAGAGGATCCGCGAGGTCACCAAGATCGGCATGACCGGCGGACTGCAGTTCGCCTTCGAGACCTACGCGTTCCTGGCGATCACTTGGCTGGTTGGCCGCACCGAGCAGAAGGTGGCGCTTGCGGTGCATCAGGCCGGCATACAGTTGATCCATCTTTCACTGATGCCCGCGATCGCGGTCGCCGACGCCGCCTCGGTGCTGATCGGGCGCGCGGTCGGCGCGCTGCGCTGGGAGGAGGTCAGCCGGACGCTGCGCAGCGCGCTGGAGATCGTGATTCCCTTCATGGGCGCGATGTCGCTTCTATTCCTCCTCGCCGGCCGCGAGTTGTGCGGCTTGATTCTGCGCGACCAGGATCCGGCCACGCGCGAAATCGCGCTGCAACTCGGCGCGGGCGTGATGGCGGCGGCGGCGCTGTGGCAGATCGGCGACGCGCTGCAGGTGGTCTTTCGCTTCGCGCTGCGCGCAACCGGCGATCACCGCTGGGTGATGGCCACCGGCATCCTCTGCTCATGGGTGCTGTCGCTGCCGCTGGTGGCGTGGGTCGTGTTCACGCTGAAGGGCGACGTCACCCAGGTCTGGCTGGTGTGGACCGCTGAGATCTTCATCGGCGACGCGATCTTCGTGTGGCGCTGGCGCTCGGGCGCGTGGCGCGCGCGACGCCTCGTCAAGGACGGCGCGTGACGGCGCTCATCGGCGCAGCAACCTCGTCACTTCGCCGGGCTCGGGGAACCGGCCGAGGGCGTGCTTGCTGAAGACCTGCTTGCCGTCCACGACCACGTCGAAGATTCCGCCGCTGCCGGGGATGAGGTGCGCGTCCACGCCGAACTCCTTCTTCAACTCGGCGGCCAGACCGGACGCCTTGGGAAGGTAGTCTCATTGGGTTCAGTAGGTGATGCTGGCTTGCATGGCTCTGGAAACGTGTAGGGCGGGACGGGCGGGTCCGCAAGTGGGCCGGCCTGGACTCGAACCAGGAACCAACGGATTATGAGTCCGCTGCTCTGACCATTGAGCTACCGGCCCGTCTTCCTGTTAAGGCAGCATTGACAAGGACTTAGGAGTTCTGTACGCTGGGGCACAGGTCGCCACGTTCCCTCCTGGAATGGAATTGGAATGACCTTCGCCATGGTACAACGGACTCGAGTCTACTCCCGCCGCCCCCGCCTCTGGCGCCGCACAGACGGCGGCACCTTCTACATCGTCTGGAACGAGCATGGCCAGACGAAGAAGCTCTCGACCCGCACCTCGTTGCGGGCTCCAGCAGAGGAAGCCCTGCGTTCATTCCTGCTGCAGCAGAAGGCCGGCACGGCCACCGAGCTGCCGGTCACCCTCCACCAGGCCGTCGAGGACTGGCTCAATGATCGTGAGCGCCCTCGGCATGCTTTGGCAGCCTCCACCCTCAGTGGATATCGCTCCTGGGCGGCTCTGTTCCAGAAGGGATTCCCCTCGCGCATTCTGGCGAAGGACCTGACGCCTGCCCTGATTCGGAGCTTCCTGGACAAGCAGGAGGATGCCGGCATGGCTCCGCTCACCCTGCGGAAGTACCTGGGCGGCTTGTGCATGGTGTACGAGTTCCTCATCCGGGAGGGTCATGTCGCTCGGAATCCGTGCAAGGCCATCAGGCTTACCGTGGAGGTGCACCGCCATCCGGCCATGACGGAGGAGGAGTTTGAACAACTCCGGGCTGTCTTCGCTCAGGAGCTCAAGGAGGCTGACCAGCCCAACGCTCGACGCGATGCCCAGGAACTGCTGGACCTGGCGGATACCCTTTGGAACTCCGGTTTGCGCTTCATTGAGTCCACGCGTCTGACCTGGCAGGACATTGACCTGCAGAAGGCCCAGTGGGTGATCCGTTCGCCGAAGAACAAGGGCGGCGTCCAGACCCTCCCCATGCATCATTCCCTGGTCCCCATCCTGCGCCGGCGGCACCTGCAGGGAGAAACAGGGCCCTTCACTGGGTATTGGCCGTTGCAACGCCTCTGGGGAGCCTTCAAGACCAAGCACCCAGAGTTCAAGGGTTGGTCCTGGCACCGGATGCGACATGCCTTTGTCACGCGCCTGCGCAAGTCCGGCAGGGATGCAGCGGCCGTCGCCTTGGCTCGGCACAAGTCCTCGCAGATGTCGGACCATTACACCCACCTGGACCTCACTGACCTTCGGAAGGACCTCGAGTCTCTCTAACGGCCGCCCGGGCCTTTTCGGCCTCCTGCGTCTGGCGGCTCTGCCAGGAATCCAATTCCGCCTGGGCAATACGACGGCCCTTTACTCCTCGAGTACCTGGGGCTTGTATTGCCGTGAGGTGACCCGCCTTGACGGCCCGCGAGATGGTCTTCTGCGACACGGAGCACAACTCAGCCGCCTCCCTGAAGGTCAAGAGGAGCCGATCGGCACGATAGGGCTCCAGTTCATGTTTCAGATTCAGATTCCGGCCTTGTTCTTTTTCCTTTTTCCTTTCTTCCTTTTTTCCCTTTTTCTCTACTACCTTTTTTCCCTCTTTCTCTTCTTCCTTTTCCCCTCCTTTCTTTTCTGTCTTTCTTACCTCATTCTTTTCTACCTTTCGTACCTCTTCCTCTACGTTCGTCGTCGTTCGTCCGTCGTCGCCCGTGGCGCCGCCCTCTCTTATTCCGCCACTCACCGTGGCGGCGCCCTCTTTACTTCTCGTATCCAACCTCCCTCTTGCCCTTCTTGGCCCGTTATTCGGCCCCTTTTCCGCCTCCTGGCGCACTCCATCCCCAGCCTCCGGCTGGAAGTTCTTCTCCCTTCCCTGCTTCTTCGCGTCCTTCCTCGTCCGCCCCTGATCAGAAGACACCCCCTGCACTTCCGTCTCCGTCCTTGATTCCGTATCGGATCCCGCCGCTTCCCTCTCCGTTCCGGTCCCGTCTCCTGTCCTCGGGCCTCGCTCTCTCGGCCCTCGGCCGGTCTCGCTTTCTTTCTCCTGGTCGTCCGGCTTCGCCGTCCTCCCTGCCTCGGTCCCCGGACCTCGGCCTAGCCCTTCAGCTCGGCCTTCCGGCCTCGCCTCTGCCGTTCCAACCTCCTGCTCCCCTCCAGGTCCTCGCCCGTCCTGGCGCTCTTGGAATCCTTCCAGAGCCTCGTCCTCGCCTTCCGGTTCGCGCAAGCGCTCGCCTCCAGTCGTGTCCTCGGCTTCTTCAGCCGGCCTCCCTCCGCTCTCCTGTCGGTCGGCCATCTCCTCCCTCCCTTGCTCATCAGGCTCTCTGGAGCCTTCCTCGCCCTGATTTTCCAATCCAATCCAGCTGCCTCTAGCCTCGGCCGCCTCGCCTCCCAGCACCCCTCCCACCTGGTCGGGGTGCCCTTGGCTCGCGGCCTTCGGCGTACAGAAGGCAAGCCAGTCCAGCCGCTGCTGCAGCACGTCCTCCGCGTGCAGAACCAGCACCTTTGCCATCTCCCCTGCCGGTGAGAACAAGCCACCTGGCTGTTCCGCTGCCAGCCTCAATGCCTTCTGCACCGCCTTCACCTTCTCCTGGGTCGTGCAGATCACCAGGACTCGGGTGACTGGAGCAAGAGCAGCTAAGCGCAACGCGCAACCCGCCTCATAACTTGCTGCATTCGTCACCGATACCTGGAGCGGAACACATCCGCCATCGCTCGTGGTCAGCATGAGGTCTGGTTGCACTCCTGCAAATGCTCCGCCTCGCGTGACCGTCACGCTTGGATATCGCTGCACATCCTGGAGAACGAGCCTCGCGCAGATTTCATGGAGAACGCCCGACTTCTGGGATTCCGGCACAATCCCACGCGTTCGCATCAATGCAATGCCGCCGTCGGTGAGACCGTAGAACTCCACCTTGCCGATTTTTCCAGCGAGCTTGGCGTATCCGAGCCTCACCAAGTGTGTTCGAATCCTCCACTCTTCCATGCGGTCGAGGTGATCGGCAGCCGCACGTTGACTGATGGTTTCCTCGGGATGGAGGCAGACCCGTTCTAGCCAGCGAAGGTGGAGTGCGGAGAGAAGGTCATTCCCTGTTGAGGACTCTCCCTCTGGGGAGGCAGGTCTTTGATGTGGCTGCTCGGCTGACGGCGTGACGACTGCCGGGCGAACACCGATACCCTGACTGCCTGCGCTTTCTTGCTTTCCGAATCGTCCCGAGGAGTTCCGATCCTTGGATTTACCACTCTCGAGGACGACACGAGTGACGACTCCCTGGCTCAACTCGTCGACGGACTTTCGAGAAATTTCCACGAGCACCTGGAGATTCCTGCTCATGGCATCCACGAAGGCTTGGCCGCGGCAAGAAGGAATGGATGCGGCGCCTGGCTGCCTGACCATCGCACAATCGCGACACCGGGCGGAAGCTTCACCAGCTCTTCTGCCTGCTCCGGCTTCAATCCCAGCAACTTCGCCACGTGATGCTGCTCCGGCGGAACAGTATTAAATCCCAACCGCAGCCTGCAGGACGTCAAGGCTGCTGTGGAGACTGCACTTGGCACCTGCTCGCAGATCATGAAACCGAGGTTGATGGCGCGGCTCCTCGAGAACAAAAGGTCAAGATCAGGAATATTGATGTCATGAGGTCGCTCGCGGATGAACCCACGCTGTTCATCGAGCACGATCATCACCAAGGGATGTTGGAAGGGATTGGCGCTGATCACGCGCTTGAAGTACAGACTGTAGAGGCGGAGCGCGAGAGAGAATTCGATCCACAGCCTGTCGTGCCGGCGCATGTCCAGGATGACGAGCCTTCCCTGGTCAAGAGCATCCAGCACTCGAAAACCCCGCTGCACTCCGACGACGTGCTCTCCTGCGAGTGTGACTAATGCGCGCACGCGTCCCAGCAGTCGTTCGTGATACCCCTCCTCGCTCGATCCTCGCCGGGGAGTGTAACGATCCATCATCTCAAGCAAGTCGAGAAGACAAGGAATGCCTTTGCCATCGAACTTCTCGTCCAACAGCGTCAGGACGCGGAAGCAATACGCTTGGCCGGCCGTCTGCAATCCCAAGTCAAGGCTGAGGCGTGACGCCACCACATGCCGCCATATATCTCGCGAGACCCCTTCCGGAGGTTCAAGCACATTGATCCGGTCGTCTTCTCCAGGAATCAAAAGACAACGCGGCACATGACAGGCAAGGTCAGCGTAATCTCCGCGCACATCGCTTATCAAGGCTCCAATTCCTTGCTTTTGAAGCTGCTGAATTATTTGGCATGCCGCGGTAGTCTTTCCCGCCTTTGGCGAGCCTACGAGCAACATTCCGGTGGAGAGCTCCTCCATGGGGTACCGCAAGAGTTCGCCGTTCTGGAGTGTTCCCAAAGGGATGCCGGATGTTGGTATCTCCTTTGGCATGGGGAACAGCCGCTCGCCGAGCAATTTCTCAGCCGCTAGTTGTGCCAAGCCCTTCTCGACGCGCTGCACCATGCGTGATCTACCCAGCACAGCGAGCATCTGGACCTGCTTGATGACTGGGTCATCTGGATCCACTCCTGCGGCCTCCACCAAGGTGTGCAGCCGTTGTGCGCGCTCCAGTTGCTCCAACGGCGTTCCGCGGCCTCGAGGCCGCTCGTGTTCGCCCTTCGTCTCGTCCTGAAACTGCTCACCCACGGTCATCAACGACACGGCCGTTCACGACGCGAGCACAACCTTCCTGCAGATACTGCGCGTCCTCAGGGGAGAATGCTTGCAGCAGCTTCAGCATGACTGTTTCCATGTGCTCGGCATCGGGACTCGCCGCAGCGAGCAGGGCAAGGCGATTCCGCAACGATGCCTGCTGTTGAGCCTGCTGAACATGCCGTATTGCCTCCAGGAAACTCTGAACTTCCTCACGAGCTCCTTTCGTTGCCTTCTCCCGGTCTCGCCCTGCACTCAAGGAGAGCGTCAGCAGGCGGAAGACCTTCCTCGCCTCATACCGCTGCTCTGCGCTGCTCTGGTACAGGTCCAATACTTGCCCGGCTATCAAGTTCAAGGTTTTGGCATGCTCAAGCTCCAGGTTCGCCTGATGCTGCGCCAGCACAGCAGCCAACTGCAATCTTGCTTGGGTTCCTTTGGCTTGCTCGAGCAGTTGAGCCAACGCCCGAATGCGCGCGGCATGGTCGATCAGCTCCTCAATGGCTCGAATCGGCAGTTCCATGACTATGCTCCTCTCCCCTTGCACAAGGGACAGTCTCGAGCAATGGCAACCGTGCGTGACTCTGCCGTCGCACTCGACATGAAGAACCTAGTGAGATTCCAGGATCGTTCGCGACCCATCAGCAACGACGAGATCGCGAACGAACTGAAACCGCTGAGAACGAGGAGAACGTCGACAACCGCCGGACTTCTGGGACAAACGGCGCCACCTTTCAGAAGGTGATCTCCGAGATAGCACCCGAGGCACCCCCTGCCCGGCTCCTGCACGAAGACGTATGCCCCGATGGCATCGAGAGCGACACCAGCGCAGATGAGAGGCTTCTTAATCTGGCGGCACCATGTTGCTGCCTCCAGTCGGGCAGAGTTATTGTCCACACCGGAAATAACCGCGTCAGGAGTGGAGCCGCGATAGACCTGCAGAAACTCACTGAAGTATAACGGATACCCTGTGATGCTCGTGCCCTGTACACCCATGGAGGCCAAGCTCATTGCCAGTCGATGCGCCTTCGGCTTCAGCAGATCCTCAAGGCTAAATTCCTGCCGGCTCAGGTTCGATGCCTGAACGATATCCGGATCGCAGAGATGCAGCGCTCCTACGCCTTGCCGGACCAGTGCACGGCTCACGACGGAACCGATGCCGCCAGCACCCTGCATCACGACGGTTGCCGATGACAATTTTTCTTGATTCCAGCCAGGAATTTTCTCCTGGCGATCAGACACCTTTTCCGCCTTGGCGTTTTTCGGCACCAAGCGTTTGCAGCGAACCGTCAACGGCTCACGGGACGTGAAGTCGGTAGTAGCCATGGCCTAGGGTTTCGATCCCCTTTCCGTACACAGACAGGTGAAAGTCGAGCGAATGTGTGAACACTCGAAGAAATCCGTCTCGGGTTAAAATTCCTGAGAAGGATGAATAGCCGGCCTGCTCGTACCGCCGTTGCGCCTCTCGATCAAGGTGGCTTTCCGTGGCGCTCCATTGACCCGTTCCTGGGTGCGCGTGAAACACCGCAAGCAAGACGTGTCCTCGATCGTCGTATCGCTGCAGGATGCGGTGAGTCGCCTGCGGAGCCGCAATCACGCGTACGGGTGAGGCATGGAGGTATTCCACTTCCTCGAACGAAGTGATGACCCACATGTCGCCAGATCGAATGCCGGTCATCACCAGCATTCGTTCCTCCTCAGAGCGAGTCAGTACCTGCCAGCATTGACAGAGCATCACGCTGCTCATCCGCACCTGGAGCCTGGCTGACGGAGCATCGGTCTGATGCCGAACCTTTGAGTGCTCAGTACCAGTCCGAGAGTTGCCAGCCATTCGCCTCTGCGAGCGATTCCCGCGAACATATGGAACCCCCACTTGCCACACTGCGCGTGCGGCATACAGTTGGGCAAAAAGCAGGAAACCTGCTGCTGTCGGAGCAAGAACAAGGAGTCGTAGCGCCTGCTGCCATCGAGGAGAAGCGGCGTGGATTGAGTGTCGCGCTTGCTTGCGCGCGATGAGGGAAGAGTTGAAACGCTTCATGCGGCCCTCGCCGGCTCGCGGTAGCAGGCATTCACGAAGGACTCGGCACCGAGAATTGCTTGGTGCACATTGCGAAAATACTGGTGCTGATGGAGTCGGTACCATCCCTTCGTTTGCCGCTCAAAGCACGAGCCATACTGGGGATGCTTCAGCAACCATGTGGGAGGATGCTTGAAGAACATGTCCACGCGATCCGCGCGCTGTTCCGCGGCAACATCGAGGGCGCCACCTGGAAAGAGGACGACGCCCTCGCAATGCCGAGCAGTGCCATGCCAACCACGTTTCAGCAGCCACCCTCGCAAGGTTAATTGTGCGTCGTTGCGCTGACGGCTCCGACGAACACGCTTACCTCCAGAAGGCGCCGGCTTGTCCACCTCGCGTATCGAGGCCCGGATGTTCTTGGCGCGGCTGCCTTCCGTAAGAATGGAGACCACGAAGCAGAAGGCCATCACGATCACGAACAGCAGCATGGGCTCACCTCCCGGCGTCCATGTGGGGAGTTGTCGAGAGTTCATCGCCATCGTCGAGCAGGGCGTACAAGTCATCCGCCTCTCTCACTTCCTGCTTGTCGTGTTCCACCCGGAGAAGGTCGGGCTCCAAGCCCAGGGCTTCCAAGAGATCCTTGAGCTGGTCTCCCGGTTTGATGTCCACAGACTTCGCCCTGGCCGCGGCCAGAGACTTGACGAGAATTTTCTTGGTGGGGTCATTCATGGTTGTACCTTCTTGATGATGTCTGCGTAGGATCGAGGTCGCATGGCTCGCACCTCTTCAAACGAAAACCAGAGCCACGCGAAGATGTCCTCTGAATCCCTGAGGACGACATGCGGCACACCCTGCAGGACCTGACTGAGCTGACGACGCTTCTTGCCGTGCTGGAGAAGGGCTTTCCACAGCACCGACTGATTGAGGCATACGAGTCGAGCAAGAGTGTCGCAATTATTTCCGCAGACACTTCTCTCCAGCAGGTAGTCGGCGAGAACCCGCTTCGTCAACCGACAGAGGGAGATGCTGAGGGGGAAATCGAGCCAGAGGGTGATGTCGGCATTCAGAAGAAGTGAGGCAGAGCCTGCAGAAATGTTACCGTCAATAAGCCAGCGCGCCTCAGCTTGAATAGCTCTCAAGCTCTGGTGGAGTTCATCCTCAGGCCGCTGAGTCCATCCATCTCCAAATTGAAAGTCATCGAGATGAAAGACGGGGATTCCTGTAATCACACGCACCGCTTGCGAAAGACAAGTTTTGCCCGCACCCCAAGGCCCGAGGACGATGATTTTCCCTGGCACCCGCCCGGGCAAGCTCCAAGAGGTGACTGCGGTATCGCTCGCGTACAGGTAGTGATTGGCGGGACTGCTCGTCGTGCTCATGGTGATGCGCCAGATCGGCGCCCTCACCTGAATTCCCGCCGCAGACACCCCTCCCGGCTCAAAATTTTTCAGTAACAGTATGCGCCGCGGCTACTTTCCTGCGTGTTCATACTCCTCGCACTCCGATAGTAAAGCCTGAAGCCTGGCGAGTCCAAGGTCGCTAGCTCGACTGAGTTCAATTTCCGGGAAAAGCAGCTCCTTGCTTCGCAATTGAATGCTCGACTCAAGATCCCTTCGGATGCCTGGCCTCAGATCCGGACGCTCGCAGATTGCCGCGTAGACGCCGACACCGAACACTGCACCAGTAGGCTCGTCATTGAAGAGACGGTGATTGAGCTTAATCCACTCGTTATCGAGCCATTCGTAGCTGTGATTATCGACAAGGAATCGAGCAATAAATCCCTTCGCTCTGGGCGAGAACCCATTGCTCATCGCCGTGCTCAGTGCACTCCGCACATCTGACTCTTGAAGCCACTGTTTCGGAATGCGCTTTACCCGTGATTTCATTTGCTTCTCTGTCAATTCTCCCCTCATGACGTGAACATGGTCCGCATTGCCAGACTGTTCCCAGACGGCCCTAGACGACTCTACTTCTTCCTGAGCGTCTGAGTAGAATCCGGACTGATGCGACAATGTTAGCCAGTACTTCCTGTACTGCTCATATACTGCGAGCCGTTGTGCATAGTCTCGGAATCGGCTCGGGGTCCCTTGAGCTGCGAGAGGAATGCGCGGAGCCCTCACCGGTAGCGGGAAGCAATACAGGAAGTGGCCTCCTGAAGTCTCCTTGAGGAATCGGGTGAATACCTCCTCTTCATCCGACGCGGCCAGTCGGTTCACAAACGCAAACACGCTCACCGTACTGGCGCCGGATTGCATCGCTGCTTGGTGCAACCTACGCGCCAGATTGCCAGTATTCACCGCCGCATCCACAATCAATACGTGGCGTCCACGGAGTTCCTCAGCAGAACTGGTTTTGAGCTGGTGCTTGCTGTCGCGTGAAGTAAAGGGGACGAGTTTCCAGCCTGTGAGCTCCTGGATGAATACTGCCATTCGCTCCGACCGAGTGCTACCCGTCATCCGCTCAAAGAGGATGGTGATGTCCGAGTTACCCTCTATAGGTGCCAACGCCTTGAGAGTAGCTTTCGCCACTGCTTTGCGTGCTGTTTCATGGGCCAACAGTGCGTTGGTTTCAATGAAGATTCCGTATCTGCGTCCGCCAAACTCACGGTCCACTTTCAATGCCTTGGCGTCCGCAAAGACATCCCACCACCCGCCGTGCTCTTGCACATGTTGCTTCCAAGCACGTTCATGCTCAAGGCGCGTGCGGCCGGTACGAAGCCGCCCAAGCGTTGGATTGTAGGCCTTGGGCACATCCCCGATTGCACAGGCGAGACACGGATGCAGGTACGATGTCGAAGGCTTGACAAGTAGAGCGTCAAGCCCTGGAATGGCAGACTGACCCTGATAAACAATGCAGGCAGAATACACTACCTTTGCTCGAAGATCATGCTGCAGGTGATCAATAATAGACTGGCGAGTGTCTCCACTTAAGACCACATCCAACAGGAGAGCAACTCGCTTGCCCGCGTATTCACCTGCCACCCCAGGAACTGTGACGGGAACATTGCCATAGGCGGCAACCACTGATCTCGGAGTGATTCCGGCGTGCTTGGCCAGTTCGTTTCCTACTGCGTACATCGCAGCTGTGTGGCCTACAATCACTTCGGCACCGGATGCTTGCAGTGGTGTCTTTAGCGCTGCAACACACAATTCCATAAACTCCGACCAACGAGGCGACTCAACCAGCTTCCCGAACTCGAAGTAGATGCCGGTGCGACAACCCGCAGTGAAGGTGACGTGTCCGGCACTACGTATTCCCTCTTCATTCAGTAAGCGCTGCAGAGACTGGCATTGCGTATCGGTCAAGAGTTGTTGCTGACCATTCAGCGCCGGGACCGTGGCAGTCGATGCCGGTTCAGCCAGAGAACGCTTCCTGGCAGCTTCGATCTCTTGCCACAGGTCATCATTCGACTTAATGCCAAGTTCCGGGCAGCCAGTTGCATAGTCAATCCCAGGAATGCCGTTGATGATGTCGAGCGCCGTGAGAGCCTCTCGGCACACACTGCAGCTTGCCAAGTGGTCTGCGTATGCGTCGATCTCGTCGATCGGGAACTCCTCAAGAACTCCCTGTAGGGAGCAGAGCATGAAGTGCTCGCACTCTGCTCTTCGCTGAGACGGCCATTCCGTACTACGCTTCATCTGAATCCTCCGGTTCCTCAAACAGATCGCCCTGTTTCAAGGCCAACACCCGAACGATACGGATTTGCCGCGTGAACGTGGAATAGGAGATGCTCACGCCCTTAAGTTCCAGATACGCCTGCTTGATGCTGATGTCTCTGCCCTCTTTCCAGCAGCGAAGAGCATGTTCAAGGACATCAGCGACATCCTGATATCCGAGCTGACGTACCTTCTGTATCAAGAGTTGGTATGTTTCCTTTGCCATGAGCGCTCGTTTTGCGGGCCATGACAGATCGCCACCGGCATTCTTGACCGCGCCTGCCTTAGATTGCTCCTGCGAGTCTGGAAGGCTCGTCTCTTTAAGCCGCTGCATGCTTCTGCCGAGATCCCTCGCGCAGTCGATGATTTTGAATCGAATCTTGGTATCTACATCGTGCAGCGCTGCGACATCATCGTCAGGAAGCTCCGCGCCGCCGGTGAAGTGCTCGGATGTCTTCAAGCAAGCCTCTGTCACAACTTGGTTCCTCAGGTCCTCATCTCGTAGCCACCGGAACCTGCCAGCGATCTTTCGGTAGTACGTTGCATGTACGAAGTAACTCACACCGATGAGGGTCCACACCCGAGTCTCTCGTAGCTGGTGCTGAGCGTCCCTACCATCGGAGGAATCTGGTCGCGGCAAGGGCATTCAAGGGTTCATGGGAGCCTGAGGTGCCATGCACTCTATGCCGCCACGGCACCTCGTCTCGGCCAACTTTTTTCGGTTTTCTTGTGGAGGTACATTTCATTAGAAAAGCAACTCTGGACGAAAGACACCACCTATGCATCGTGGCGCCTGCGACCGGTGCATTAATAAAGCACTTCGTCCCTTCCCTTGCTCGGTGATGAACTAATCGCGTACGGGTCAGACAATCGGACTACAGCACGGGATTGCGATCTCTTCGACCAGATTCTTCGCCTCCGGAGGACTGAGACTGGTCTCTCCTTCGCAGAACGCTTTGTTCTCGAGATTCATACTATCCCAGAGAGCTACGATGCATGTCCGACAAATCGCCATCGTCGTCAGGATATCTACACCTTGATTCCCTGGCTGGAGCGTGCGGACAACATACTTGCTCTGCAGGAGGTGACGAAACAGGATGATGAAGCGTGGAAATCTCGCCTGTGGCGCCATATCGAGGAGATGAAAGCTGAATATGACACGCTTTGGCGCCCGCTCGAAGATCAACTGAGTGCGAGAGGACGAGTCCTCCTGCAGCGTTTGCGAGAACAGCCAGGGGAGGGTTTCATCGGCTACATCTTCGGCAAGCAGGTGTACATGACGATTCCATAACTCAGGGTTCGCCAGATGACAGGTAGGCACCTGAGCCGATAGCCTTGCACTGACGGTATTCGTCTTCGAGACTTCTCATCCGCTTGATGTCGCTCAGTCCTTTGCCCCGTCTGCCGGTCCACTCGTTCCGCCTCGCCTTCGATGATGTTGGCGTCCTTCAGAACGTTCTGCAGCAGTTCGGCACCCTTGACCTGTTTGTCGCCGAGGAAGGCCTGGAATTGCCGGAACATCACCGAGGCGATTCCCTCCAACTGCTTCAGTTGGGAATCATCGAGGCACTTCTTCGCTTCCAGCAGGATGAATTCGCGATAGATTGTCTGATGACTTCGATTGTCAATCGGATAGTGGGTGCTCCCACCGGCCCAAACTCGAATGTTACGTGGCCGCGCGCGTCGGGCGTTAGAAGAAAGAACGGATCATGCCGCGGGGGCGGTGTCTAGGGGGCTCTTAGCCGAACGGATACGATCAAGCCGCGGCGGCGGTGACGAAAGGGCGGCGAGACGGACGGTTACCTCGAAGTGAGTTCACCTCTTCACCGCCCGGTAGCTATCGATCTTCGCAAGCCGTTCCGCTAATGTCCTCGCAGGGCGATCCGCTGCCCCTCCTGACTTACAGTTATCGACCCCCATCCGACGGCATCACCGTCAGGCAAGGATAGCGCCTCCCAACTCGAAGTCCCAGCAGGCAGAGCTCCGGAGAGAACGAAGTTCGACTCACCACCAGCACTAGCGGAGAATGATTCCAAAAAGTATTCAACTACAGAACCATCGGGAATGACCTTAAGTACGACTCCCGACACGGGCTGCGTTAGATATAAGCCAACGAGCACCTCATGCTCAACGCACGTCGAAGCCAGTACTGATTGCCGGCGAAGCGCATCCGACTCATAATCGACGCCGTTGATCCTAATAGCACGGCTATTCTCACCCAGGCCTAATATTTCTATCATTTCTTGCTCAACAATTCGTGTATTCACCCGCAGTCTGCGACGACCGCCCGTGAGTCGTTGAGAAATAGCGGAAGGGTTGACCACGGTCCCCTTAAAGACCTTGGGAATCCTAAGTAAATGGGGTTCGCAAGGTCGTATGAAGAGAACGTCATTAATCATCTCGACCAAACCACCCTGCACTGAATGTACCTCGACCTCTCTTGATACTTCTAGTGAGAGTTGAACTGGTGAGCTAAAGCCATCATAATAAACGATACGACAGCCGCCCCCGGTTGCAGGCAGGAGAATGTTCACCTCTCCCATTCCGCGCTGCAGCGCGAAAGTAATTTCACGCCCTGCCACCAATCCATTCTGTGAGAAGATCCCAAGCGTGGCCGTCGCGTCTGCGTTCTGAACTGTCACGGTAGCGTTAACCGAAATCCGGATGACATTGAGGTCTTTCTCCCCTAATTGTATATCGATTTGACGAGATTCGCCAATATCCAAACTATCCACCGTAATGGCCGGCACGGCAAGAAGACCTGAATCAAGGATGAGGCATAAATAGTACTGCTTGAATGGAGCAACACTGAATGAAACCTCGGCAGAGTCAGCAGGCGATATTGCATCCACGTATTTCCACTGCCCCGTTAGCAGCGGTACCACACCAGATGTCTTCGACTCTTGTATGGCGACACGAGGCTTCGTAAGTGCAATCTCGCTTCGTATTCGAACGTCGATGATCGCAGGGCGTGGCGATAAAAATACTAGGTATTCTGCCACCTCGCAGACCTGGGGCTCGAGTTCAGCCTCGTAAGCTTCAAACTCATCACCTTCTACCGCGATGCTGATAGGCTGCCGCTGATGCAAGTCAAGCCGAGCAATACCCGTAGGAGAGATCGCCATCTTTCCTAATTCCACAGTAGATATGCCGTCCTCCAGCGTACTTCTGAAGGTTACGATCCCTGACTGCGGCAGAGGAGAACTCAAGTCTGGAGAATATCTAAAAAAGATCAACAGAGTTTGCGCTACCAATTCGCCCTCGGTCTCTGGCTCCAACTCCTCGACCAACTCGCGATCGATTCCACCTTCATACGGTTCGATCCGCAGTGAAGGAGGGAAAGGACTGACGGCCGGCTGGAATTCGCTCGTCGCCGTTGCTGCTCGGTCGGGGCAGCAGTAAGCGATGGCGGTTCCGCACAGCACGAGAAGTATTCCTAAGAAAGTCACTCTCTTCCAAAGCTGATGTGCTGCCATATTAGTCAAGACACCCTATCGCGTCGTACTCACGTAGAGAAATCGATCAACGCCTGCGGCTCGCACTGGAATCTGAATCCGATTTTCGGCGCCAGCAGAATCCAGGTAATCCTTTGAGGCTCGAATGACGATCAGAGGGCTGGGATTCGCCACGGAACCCGGCAGTACCTCCCAAGATATTCCAGAACTAGCCTCATGACGCATGGAGGTGTACTCAATTACCGTGTCGGGTTGCTCTGGGCTAGGGCAGACCTCCACAAAGTAGAGTCCGGTGTCAATGTCCTTCGCCCAGCGAAAAACGGGGCGATCACCGATGTTAACGATAGGAATAAGCGAAAATTCGATTTGCAGCTTCACACTGCCTCCTCCGCAGCTGGAAGGAAGTGGAAACATCAGGTAGTAGTAGGGAAAGCGCCCCCGAAACGAGGACGGGGCAATGCCTACTTTGAGGTTCACCAGCGCGAACATACCGTCAGATGTTGCGTCCACAAATGAGGCTTGCTCGTCAACTGTAACCGGTATGAGAGAAGGTTCTGGTTCGACACGAATGTTCCTGATCGCTTCTTGTAATTCATCTAGCATCGAATTGTCCGAATAAGGGATCATTATCGTGGCTTCGCCATACCCGCCATCTTCCGATGTAAAGGTCTTGGGCCCGAATGGCGCAGGGAATCCGACACTCCCACCGATGCGCGCGGTGATCACAACAGATTGACCATCCAAGGCGCGGTTATCTGCCTGAACCACAAGTTTCTCATTAATCTTGGCCGTCTCTCCAGAAACCACTATCTGAGCGGTTAGGGGAACACTCTCCCCAGGCCTCAACGCCCCAGGCTCGAGAGATGCCGATAAGCACCCACACGATTTTTGCACACCAAAAACATAAATGCTGTCCACTGTCGTATTTGTGATCCGCGTATTAATCGTATGAACTGTTCCGGATAATACTACCCCCAAATCAATGACCGCCATGGAGTGTGCGTCCGCGTCAGCGCGGACGCAGCCTGGCAACAGGATTAACAGCCAACGTAACTTCATTGAAGTCCTCCAGGGAAGGAAAGTAAGGGGACGGGCGAGCGGAAGATGCTCGCCCGTTGCTATTCTAGTGCGTTTAACTACGGCGGAGTCGGGCACGCTCCCTTGTTAGCTCTGGGTATTGTGTCACATCCAGCGACCACCAGTTCATTACATCCAGGTCCGCAACTGAAGTACTTGTTGCAGTCCAACGCAGTTGTCGGGTAGCAGAAGCGATTCAGTTGGTAATCGTTGCAGTATCCGCCAGAGTCCTCGTTGGTGCACTGAAGGTAGTCCTTCTTGTCGTCAAAGGGATCACTCGGATCACCAATGTCGCAGGTAGTCGACAAGACAGTACAGTTCACAGGCTCACAACTGACAGGGTTGTGTTTCCTGTTGTTGCAGGTTTGCGCCTGCGCGGTACTTGACACCATCAGGCCGATTGCCAGCACAATTGCTAGCATGCCGAGCATTTCGAGTGGAAGTATTTTCATGTTATCCTCTGTGTTAAGTTAGCCCTCCGAAACTTAATCCAGGCCGCGTAGCCAAGCAGCGCCACGCCTAGACAAAGTAGGGCAATGCCAAACGCATTGCCGTCATTTTCAGATAGCGGTCCGTAGTGCACTCCTGAATAAAGAACCGCGACCCCATCCGTAATAACTCCAGGCCGTGGCTCTTCGACTCCCACCTCGGCAAGTTCCCCCTCCAGGAAGGGAACATCGGGCCCACCCGCCCATTCGGTTATCAATTCTGAAGCATTCAAGTTCACCTGGTGCGGATTGAGGATCCAGCTCGAGTGAAGCACTCCTCCTTGCATGGGCACCTCTCGCTTCCAGGCAATACTGTCATCCGGCTGACTGTTCCATACAATGCTCGATATGGTTGGATCGCCATAGTGAGTCCCGGTATGGCGATAGGCGATCCATGAGCCTACATTCGATCCTGAAAGTACCACTTCAGCATAATAACGTGCTGTCCGCGCCGAAGGAGAACTGAATGCCAAAAACAATGTGTTCCCCTCCTCCCGCTTCCAAGGAACAAATTCGTTCGTGGCGACCTCGTCGGGAACAATATCTATCGTCGTCAGGCATGACGGAGGCAACGCAAGCAGGTCCACGTCAAGAAACTGGAACCAACTCATCATTGGAATCATTCTATTAACAAGACTTTGATCACGCTCGCTGAACTGCTGCCGCGCGCGGATTAACCCTCCCTGATCACAGGAGAATCGCTTGAAGCCAGCTTGCGGGGCTTCAAGTAACAGCATCCCATGCGCATCGAATTCGCTTCCCCCATTTCCGATGCGAAAGCCATTCCCGGCAGAAGAAAGTGATGCCCAAAAAGGGAGAGTGGTATGCACAATCACCGCTCGGCTCGAATCCCATTGAGAGAACTCACCTTCCAGTGTCCAGTATGTTGCTTGCCATGACTCCACCGCACGCAGTAGTTGCGGGGCAACTCTGTCGCACCATCTTTCACCTGCGACAGAGTGATCAATCGCGGACGCTCTGATCTGCGGCAGAATCTCAACTGCGAACACGGTGGGCGTTGAGAGCAACGGAAGCATCAACAGTAGTTCACTCATGTCTGGTCAATCAACATCTTCAAGTGTGGGCCAAGCGCTCAAGGTCGCCGCCGTCACGCCGAGCGCGCGCGACAGCGTGTCCAGGTCCTCGTGCACCGCGTACTGCCAGTACTCCGTCACGTTGGTGTCTGAGTCGAGACTGTTCGGGTCACGAGCAATGTGCTCAAGCATACGCTCGCCCTCGTTCCACGACCTCTCCCGCCACAGCCAGTGGCTCGCCGTCGAGTCGTACTCGCCTATCATGTGCCAGCCATGGTACAGGCAACGATTGGTCTGGGAACCCACCACGGTCTTCACTCTGCGTCCAAAGGCGTCGTAAGTGTAATCCCTGGCAGTCTGGCCTGAAATGGCAGCCTGGCGCAGGCCCATCGCCGCGGTTTCAGGACTGCCGCCGAATGATCCCCCGCCTCCGCATGGTCCGCAGCCGCCGCTCACGCCCGTCACCACCGCCGGACCCCATTTGGGAACGAAGAAGATCCCCGGCTGGGTCTCCACGCGACCTCCCAACTCGCACGACTCCCAGTCCTTGAAACCCGCCGTCAGAACCGGGCTGCCGCCCACGTAGGCCGCCGGACCCTCCTTCTTTGGCGTCCCCACCGTGATCGGCTCGGTCCCCGGAATCGGGTCGCCGCCCGCGAACGCGTAGTAGCCAGAACCCGCGAGTACCGCTAGTGCGAAACCGGCGGGAATGATCGAGGCGCGAAATTGGAGTTGCATGGCGTGTGAAGGAGAGGATCCCCTGAAGGCACTATTGATGCTCCCAGAAAAATGCGCAAGACCCTATTTCAAGATTTTTTCATGAAAGACATCAACCAGTACTCGCAGCCCTTGGATGAATTATTTCGAGGCTCATGGCCTCACGTCGCTTAAACCAGCGTTTGATTTCGAAAAGTGGCAACACTTATACCTGATGCGTGAGATGACCCTTTCCCATCACGATATTTTACGACTTCCTTGGACAAGCCCGTACATCCTCGCGCTGCAGAGGCGCGTAAGCGGCAGTGATTTCAGGGACTTGTGACGGTGGCAGGAATGGGACAGAGCAGAGTTCAGAGCCGCCTATAGAGAAAAAATATTTCCACGAATTCTACCACGGCTCGCGAGGATCCGTGGAGGAATGAACCAGGGCATCCCTCCACCCCCTGCTTGATCAGACCACAATACTCGTCGTCGGCTCATGACGGGCTTTCCCACCCATAGGTATCGGTAGGGCCAAAAATTTTCTGGCGGGATCCCCTCGTCCTGGGCATCTGGATTAGAGGGAACCTTCCTCCCTCCGGAATTCGAAGTCTTGACCCCCATTGCGGGTGGATCCTCACTTCAGGGCACAGGTACAACCCCGCCGCCGAGTGACTCAACCTTTCTTGGCAGGCAACCACATCCTTGCGCACGCGTTCACCCGCGCGCTCAACACGTGCGCCAGAGCGACACCGTCCCGTTCATCCTGGTCTCGAGAGCAAACCATTACCCCTCTCGAGCACACTCTTGCTTGATTCTTCCCGAGGTTCCACTTATGGTGCTCATGGAGGCTTCATGCTTCGTATTCTCATCGTGGAAGACGATCTCGACCTTCAGGCCACCCTGAAGAAGGCTCTTGAACTCGCTGGACACGACGTCCATACAGCCAACGACGGCGACCAGGCTTCTCGCCTCATGAAGACGTTGCCCGTGGATCTGGTCATCACGGATCTGCTCCTTCCTGAAAAGGATGGAATCGGTCTGATTTCCGAGATCAAGACGAGACACCCGGACGTTCCCGTCATCGCGATCTCCGGCGGCGGCATCGGAAAAGCAGAGCACTACCTGCGTCTTGCCAAGCTCATGGGAGCGCATCGAGTCCTCACCAAGCCAATCAAGATTCCCGACCTCCTGCAGGCGATCGAGCACCTTTCGAACCCACCTCGAGCGTCCTAGCCGAGACTCTTTCAGGCAGAGGAGAAAGCGGCGGGTGACCGGCGTGCCCCAGCCTGCTTGTTGGGTTATCTCAAGTACAGCGTGGCTGCCAGCGCAAGCCAGCAGCCACCATCAGCACGTCCTGTCCGATCACTCACTCCCAAACCGTCCGGTTCCAGCCACGATCGAGGCGAGAATGAGCAGGCCTGCGAACGCCAGGATAGCCATTGTCCCCTTATGCACGCCGGCAGCAGGATCAGGCTCAGTGTCCACCCAAACCTCCTCGACCATCACGCCTGACTCCAGCGAGCAGCCGACCAGGGAGCCCAGCAGACACAGAAAAAGCAAGCAGTTCTTTGCATCACTCCACCGAGGCACGATCAGCATCAGGAGCAGTCTGCGCATGGCTCATTCTTCTCTCTAGTCCTCCTCGTCCGCGGCCTGCGCCGCGCCCAGCACAAGTCCGATCAGGAGCAACGCCCCCACCGTCTGCAGGGGATCGAATTCCTCCTCGGTGTAGGGCGTGCCGTCCGGCTTGTAGCGCGTCTCCTGGGAAGTACATCCCGTACCCACCAGCCCGACGGCGATGAGGGGGGTGAGTACCAGCAACACCGCCCGGAAGCCGGGCAGCCGCAGTCGTTTCGCTTTCATGTTTTGAACTCCTGTTGTTTCGAGGGAGCATCCGCCAGCCACCGACAAGGGAGGCCGGCACGCCTGCATCCTACCGCAATATACGGTTCTTGTATATTCGGTTTGAGCATGCAGCCTGCCGGTGATGGGGGCTGCCCATACCGCGCGCTACCGAGAGTTCCTCCGCCGCCTACGCCAGGCCCGGGAGGACGCCGGGTTGCTCCAGCAGGAGGTTGCCGACCTCTTGGGCAGGCATCAGCCCTTCGTCAGCCGGTGCGAGTCCGGAGAACGGCGGGTGGACGTTGTGGACCTCCAGGACTTCGCCGAGGTCTACAGGAAGCCTCTGGACTACTTCCTCCCTCCCAGCAAGGCCAAAGGCCGCCGATAACCTCTCCGGATTCTGCATTAGAATGGTACGTGAGCCTTCAGCCGCGCGTTGACCGTAAGGCCCGGCGATGCCTCACTCCGCAAAGACCCCCAGCTGCTAGCCCACCTACCTTGGAGTCATAGCCATGAGCGATAGTTACTCCCTTGAGGCTGCACTCGATGCGGCAATCACGACGATCAAGCCAACAGTCCATCGGAAAGAACTCATCGAAGGCCTGCGAGCCCTCGCGGACCGGTATCAGCTCTCGCGCGCGCATACTCAAGAACTCCGCAGGCAGTATCTCGCTCACTTCGCCATCAGTTTGTCAGGTCCGAGCGTCATGGTTGTGCTCCGGTCCGGCCAGCGGGTCCATACACAGACAGATCCACACGCGGCCGTGGAGCACCTGATGGCTGCCATTTTCGAGGAGTCGCTTCATCGCTTCAAACAGACTGGCAGGAGTGACTGGAATGTGTTCTGGGACGAGATAGCCGCGGAGGTCCAGCATGTGGCCTTCGATACTCATCACGCATCCGCCCGCGGCCTCCTGGTCCAGCTGCTTCTTGAATCTGCACGAGCCCAATGGGATAGGCTCGCGAGCGAACTCTCTCAGAGGGAGAGGTAAGCCCTCCAACTCGAGGCAGGCTTCCAACCGTGAAGGATTCTGCCGGACAGGCTCCTTCCAGGCCCGCCAGGACGTCCGGATGACCCAGGTCCAGGCTTCCTTGGTCCTCAAAGCGGCACCAGACCTTCATCTCCCGCTGCGCGTCCGGGAATGGCGGGTGGACGTCGTGGAGGACGAGATCCTGGCAGAGCTCTACGGCAAGCCCATGTCGTTCTTTCTGATCAAGGCGAAAGGGCGACGATAGCAGACTTGCCCACTTCCCTCGTCCGATAGGCCTACAAGGACCCCGGATTTCTCGGCAGATTCGACCCAGGAAGTCCCTTATTCACCATTGCGGTGGGTATCGGCACTTTCCTCAGGACGTGCGAGGTCTTAGCTCCGGCTCGACCTCGTCGAACTTGAGATCCTGGCCGGACTCACCGGAAAGTCCAGGTGCTTCTTCCTGACCAAAGTCAGGAGCCGCCGATAGATCACCTCCTGCGCTCCGAGAACCCGTCAGCAGGAGGATTCGTACATGGAATTCGTTGCCGAGATCTTTGTCCCCTCCTAGAATGAGAGCAAGAGTCTGCATGGCAACACGCAAGCGAATAAGGGCACCGAGGAGGACGAGACGCACCATGACTCGTGGCAAGACAGGGATGCTCGGGAAGTTCAAACCGCTGGTAATCCGCGATCCTGTTCATGACATGATCCACATTGATGATAATGAAGTGGATCGCCTTGCAATTGCTCTGATTAAGGCTCCAGAGTTTCAACGGCTTCGCCATATCAAGCAACTGGGTTTTGCCGATCTCGTCTATCCTGGGGCGACACACTCAAGAATGTCCCACTCGATTGGTGTCATGGCGGTGGCGCGGCAGTTTCTCTCACGCTTGTCTGCATCAGGCATGGAACGAGATGTAAAAGATCATCAATTGGCCGTGATCGCGGCAGCACTTCTCCATGATATCGGACATGGCCCATTCTCGCATGCGTTTGAAGCAGTCTCCAATGTCAATCATGAGGAACTGACACTCAAAATCATCCTTTCGGAGGATACCGGAGTTGGCAAGGTGCTCAGAGAATTCGGTACGCATCTCCCGGATAAGGTGGCCACCTTCTTCTCTAAGGACGTGAATGAATTCAAGAAGAAGAACATCCCGCCTTACCTGCAGTACATTGTTTCGGGACAACTCGATGCGGACCGCCTCGACTACCTTGTTCGAGACGGCCGCCACACTGGCGTTACGTACGGAAACATCGATATCCCCTGGATTATCAACAGTATCCAAGTTGATCCGGATGACAATATCTTCTTCATTTCGCCAAAGGGGGTAGCCGCGATCGAGGAGTATGTGTATTCAAGATACCATATGTATCGTGCAGTCTATTTTCATAAATCTACCCGCGCCGCAGAACGGCTTTTTACTCTTTTCTTTGGTCGAGTTCGCGAACTCTGTCCTCATGGATGTCATGCGAGGGCAATTCGGAGTTTCATCCCAGATTGCCCCTCCACTGTTATCCCTCTTATTCAAAGAGATCTTTCTCTCAAATCGTTCACACAACTCACTGATCACACGTTATGGCATACCCTCCATGCGGCACAGGAATCACGGGATCCGGTTCTTCAATCGCTTGCACAGCGCTTGGTCAGCCGGAATCTATATAAGGTAGTGGATATCAGCGACATCCATGATAAAATGGGGTATCTTTCTGAACGACTGATGTCGCGCCTCAACGAGATTGTAAGGGATAAAATCGGGAACGATACTTGGCAGTATTACATCTCTTCGGAAACGGTCTCAGATCACCCCTATCCGCTCTACTGGCCGAAGTCAAGAGACACGCACTCTCTGATCCATGTCGCGACTGCGCAGGGGAAACCCCGCGAACTTAGTCAAGTTTCAGGACCAATTCAAGCTCTAACCAGTAAATACGAACTCCTACGGGTCTATTGCACTGAGGACTTGAAACCCGCGGTGGAAAAAGAGATCGCCGCCGTGGTACAAGAGAGGCGATGATGGTGCAGCCTGGAAACCTCGACGCGCTCGTCGCCCTCATGGCGCACGAAGCTGATGGATCAGCGATACCTTGGCGACTGGCGGACTTGCAATGTGCGATCGCCTTACTGCAGGAGTCTGGTTACCCTGTCCAGTACTCCTTTCGCGTCATCCATGGACCAAGGAGCGAAGCCTTGGAGCACCACCTCGATTACCTCGAGAGACGAGGTTTGGTGGAACAAACCCGCCACCCTTCGGATCCGCAGCAGGATTCCATTCGTATACTCCGGAATCCCCCGTTCAAGTTGAACCAAAACTTTCTCGCGAAGTTGCAACTTCTCAGAAGTGCAGACAAGCAACTGCTTCAGTATGCCTCCTCTTACGTTATCCACCGAAGAGTGGACCCTGACGCCTCCCATGTTGTCGTGCAAATGAAGCAAGCAGGTTCCTACTCCCAGCCATTGGACATGGCTGCTCGCCGCCTCTTACGGAGCCTCGGAATCGCTCAGAGGAAGTATTCGTTCCCTGGCATCCAGGACAACGCGATAATCGCCACGAGTCCAGATTCGATACCAGTGGTATAGGGTTGAATTGGAATTGCTTTCGAGCGACGCCTCAAAGTTGAGTTTCCGCGACGCCCAAGTCTTCACTCGAGATGGCTCGTCTCCTCCTGGTTCTCAAGTATTGCATGGCCTCACCGCCCACTGTGAACTCCGCCGTGCAGGATCTGCCTTTCAGCATCTAGAGAGCAGGTCGGAGGCCTTGGCTTCATTGATCAGCCGGGAGTCCACGTGGGAAAACCGGAACGGATCAAACCTCCGGCCAGGAGAATGGGTGACCTCCCCCATCGCAAGATTCCGACGCGAGCCTCAAGGCAAACTCTGGACGCTGTACTGGCGTGATCGCAATGCTCGTTGGTACATCTTCCATCCGGTGAAGCCATCCCAGAGCATTGAGATTCTGCTGCAGGAAGTTGATCGCGATGTGACGGGGATCTTCTACGGCTGATCTCACGTCAGAGCATCGGTGGTCGTCGAGCAGCTTCCATTCGCAACGCCTCGTACGTCAGCAGGGCCGCCTGAGGCACGCCAATCCTGAAGCCATCGCTCTCCATTCGGTTCAGATAGTGGTTCAGAACCTGGTACAGGTGAGGATTCTCAGCGCGGAGAATCTCAGCCGCCGCTAAGGCTTCACGCTCTGCGCTCCCAGCTTCCAAGTCAAGACCGAGTCGCTTCTCCAATGCCTTTACGACTTCAGCTGTCACGATGGGCAGGCCGCTCTTGGAGATCCCCTCAGAATGCATCCACGATTCAGAGGCCAAGGGTTCAAATACATTGCGGCGACTCACACTCGAATCAATCTCCTTTCTCCTCGTTGGCCCTTGAGATTTGATGTCAGGGCTCTGGAACTAGGTCCGAGCACGACTTCGTCTACAGATACATTCATGTCTGCCACTCCTCTCCACAACGCAACTCCAGCTCCAGCTCGCAGCGGAGAAGTGCCTCTGGAAGGAGAGGCCAGGGACTTCATGGGGCCTCCCACCCCGGCCAAGCATCCTGCCATTTTGGCAGTCCGCTCTCTGACGAAGGCGCGTGGGGCTTGAAAAACCTCCGCTTTCCATGGTCCAGAGCGGCCGCAACCGCGAGTATATCTGTCTATGCAATTGACTTCAGCCTCGGGCCCAGCCCATTCCTCCCGCATGTCCACCATGGCCTACACCTCCCCGACCTTCGATCCAGTCATTGTCGCCGTTCAACTCGTTGGCATCTCAGCCGAGCAGGAAGCTGGCTTCACGAGTCTTGACAAAGAACTGCAGAAGCCTCTGGTGGCGCGCTTGCGGCAGCGTTTTCCTGGGTTGACCTCTGAGGATCTGGCAGATTGCTGGCAGGAGTGCCTTGAGGGCGTATGGGTCGCAATCCAGAAGCAGCAGTTCGACCAGAACCGACCCCTTGAACCTTGGGTGTGGACCATTCTCTACAACAGAGCGGCAAGCCGGCTTCGCAAGGTCACCACCGTGCGAAGAGTACTTGAGGCTGTTGGGACAACCTTGGCTGAAACCGAGCTTGGTGGGGTCTGGAATCAGGCCGATCCGGCTGAACGGTTGGAGTGCATCTCAGAAATTCGGCAGGCCATTCTCCAGTTGCCCCTTCGACAGCGTCAGGTGTGGCAAGCCTTCGTTGATGGCTTCCCTGAGACAGCCGATCTGGACGTGCTCTGTGAACACGCATCCGAGCTTGCGAAAGAACCTCTGACGCACGCCAGCGTCAAGCGAGCTAAGCAAGAAGGGCAGAAAAAACTCAAAGAAATCCTGGCCCATAAAGGGCTGTCACCACGAGTATCATAAGCCATGACCTCCATCCCCATTCCTGAGCGTGAAGGTAAAGCGCTCGACGCTCTCATCGTTGCCGCATTTCGGTTGCAGCAGGATCTTCAGGCTGATCGAGGAGCACCTTGCGCCCCTCCACCGGAACTTCTTCCGGAGGATCAGGCGGCTCTTCAAGCTCTTGGACCTGATCTTGTCCAGCGCATCATCTCTGGCAGCTACCGAACAAGCATGTCAGCTGCCGCAGAATCCTCGAGCATCAATGAATGCCATTGGGCTGCAGGGGCCCTGTACAGAGGTGGTTCTGAGGAAGATCTCTCTGAACAGGCCAGGAAAGAAATCGAGGAGCAACTGAGAAAGCTCGACGACGATGACAAGAATCGAAAGAAGCCGTGAACGCGAGATTGAACGTGCATCCCAAGAGGTCTTGGAGTGCCACGATCAGAGGACTCTGCCGATTGATCCTCGAGCCATTGCTGAGGCGGAGGATATCGTTCTTGCTGACGGAACCTACGACGACTGTTTTGACGGGAGAATCGCCTACTCCAGCAAACATCGCAGGTTCATCATGTTCTATACCAGGGAGCGACTCCCGCATCGCCCGCATGCAAGGGTTCGCTTCTCCATTGCACACGAGCTCGGCCACTACTTTCTCAATGATCACCGAGCCCTGCTGCTGGGTGGAGATGTCCATTCGTCTACGGCAGGATTCAGCTCGCCCAAGCTTCGCGAGCGGGAAGCAGACTTCTTCGCAGCTAGTCTGCTGATGCCACGAGAACCCTTTCTTCAGGTGGTAAGGTCCCGTCCAGGGTCATTCGCGACTCTCGTAGACCTCGAGACCATGGCAGAGAAGCACTTTCAGACGTCGCTCATTAGCACCGCAATAAGGTATGCCCAACTCTCGCCAGAAGCCTGCTGCATCGTTCAGTCGAAGGCCGGTCAAGTTCTCTTCGCGTATCCCTCCGAGGACTTTAATGCACTCGGACTCGGATGGATTGCGCCAGTGAGCGCCGTTCCAAGGCCTACGATAACCTTCCGAGCGTTCCAGGAGCGACCGGCTACCGGGCGGATGGATGGAGAGGTCAGCTCCCGAGCCTGGTTTGATCGAGGAGATGATGTCGCCTTGTGGGAGGAAACCCGCCTTCTTGGTGCGTCAGATGTGGCCATCACTCTGCTCGCTCCGCCTCCTTAAACCTGGGAATCGGTGGTCCCGATCGTTGGCTGGAGCGAGTACTGCTCTGGAGCCGGACCCGGTTCGCATTCCCTTACCTCGGGAGCGAAAGAGCTCGGCAGAAACCTCTAGAGGAAACACTTCGATGGCTTACCGGAAGCGGAAAGACAAGGATACGTGGCACTGGTGCTCGAACTGCAGCAACTGGCCCACGTCGAACTACGACGAGAAGCAGAGCAAGCCCACCACGGGCGAGCTGTGCAATGAGTGCCAGGCGAAGCAGAAAGCCGGCACCTGTCGGTCCTAGGACTGGCGTAAACAGGCAGCCTCTTCATGGGATACCGTGGAGAGGCTTCCACTATTGCTGGGGACGCAACCTAGCACAGCGCGTAGCCACCGCTACACTCCCCTCAACCGAAGAGAGATCACCATGAACAGCAAGAACAACCGCATCGTGTTCCGTCGCGACGACGGGAAATGGGTGAACAAGCGCAACGATGCCGGCAAGGCATCAAGCGCTCACGACACGCAGAAGGCCGCTGAGGCCGCAGCCCGTGCAATGTTGCAGAATCAGGGCGGTGGCGAACTCACCACAATGGGCCGCGATCACAAGATCCGCAGCAAGGACACTATCGCACCTGGAAATGATCCCAACCCGCCGAAGGACGCGGAGCATTAGTGCCAGTCAGCTTAGCCGGCTTCTTCGGAGCGACGACTCCCGACGATCACTTTCAGGATCTCACGGAGGAATACCTTAGCTTCTTCAAGCTCCCGACGCGTCGCGGTCTCGGGAATCTTCTCTTCAGACTAGTCCACTTGAGGGAGTCCATTGCGGGTAAAGGGTGGGAAGCGATCCAGGACAAGAAGAAGCGCGGAGAGGTGCTCACTGCGGGAGAAGTCTTCTTTGAAGAGATGGGATGGGTCTCAGGTTTCAGCGACTTACGTGCATTAGTCAATAGACTTAAGCATTGGGAGCCAAAGACGGGTGATCCCGAAGCGACGCATGTTCGCGGTGCGCCAATTGGATTGATTCGAACGGGCGATTTACTCGACCAGCACTTCTTCCTCGTTGACGGCAAGGACATCCGTACTCACCTCAGGTCTGTGTACATGGCCTATAAGACGTGGTTCTCGCGAAATGCTTATTACCGGGAGCGGAATTGATGTGACAGTTCATCCGGCCGCGGCGTAGCGGACGTGCTTCTCGAGGAAGAAGTTCTTGACGACCTGCGGCTGGCGTTGCGTGCTGTGCAGGTAGGATCGGACGCCAGCCTTCATCTCCTCCTTGTTCGCCGGGCGTTGCCGGCCCAGCGCATTGCTCTTCACGTCCTGGTTCAGCAGCTCGTCCGGATTCAGCTCCGGGCTGTAGGGCGGCAGGAAGTCCAGGCGGATTTTCTTGCAATTGTTGCGCAGCCACCGCCTCACTTTCTTGCTCCGATGCACCCGAAGACGGTCCACGATCAAGAAGACCTTTCGATCCGACAGGCGCACCAGCCGTTTCAGGAAGTCGAGAAACACGTCCTCGGTGAAGGTGCTCTCGAAGAGCATGAAGGCCAGGCGTCCCCGATTCGTCAGAGCCGAGATCATGTTGCAGCGGAAGCGCTGGCCCGTGCCGGGCACCACCGGCGTCTCGCCACGGCGTCCCCAGGTGGTGCCGGTCTGGTGGTCCGAGCGCAGGCCCATCTCGTCGCCCCACCAGATTTCCCCCTTCTCTGCCTTCGCCAAGCGGCGAATCCGCGGATACTGCACTTTCATCCAGCGCGACACCGCTTCGGGATCCTGCTCGTAGGCACGGCGCACCGGCTTCTGCGGTGACAGGCCCCAGTGCTTCAGGTAACGGCCCACCGTCCAGACCGAAACCTCCAAGCCGAAGCGCTGCCGCAGAAAGAGCTGCACCGCCTCGCGCGTCCACAGTGCGAAAGGCAGGCGCAGCTGGTCCGGGCAGTGTCTGACGATCAGTTTTACGGTCAGCGCCGCTTGCAGTGGCTCCAACTGCGTGCCGACCGGACGGCCGCGCTTGGCGCCACGCAGGGCGCGGAGTCCACCTTCCGTCACGGTCTTCATCCACCGATTCACCGTCGGCCGCGCCACGCCGAAGGTGCGGGCAGCCTCCGTCTGCGAAAGTCCCTGCTCGCGGATGGCTTGCACCACCCTCCGGCGGAGGTCGGCTTGCGCGGTCGGGGACAGGCGGCGGGCGTCGTGCGGGCTCACGAACACGCCTACGCTATCCCTCGCTATGAGTTAGTTATTTACTGCTCCGAGTAGTAACTCCACGTTTGTTGCTTGCCAGTCAGTGGCACTATCTTCATCGTTCAGCTGCGCTGTGCCAGCACCTACTTCGATTCAGCATCACACTCCTTCGCATCAGACGAACCCATCACTGCACAAGCTTCCACACTATGAAGCTGCCCTTCAGCAATGTTCGGAGCAAATGCGCCACTTCATCTGGCTGCATACTCGTTCGATCCAGCCCGTGATGAACGGCCGCATTTCTTAGGAGCAGCATGCGCAACACCACGCCGGCGACTTGACTAGCAACTTGATCGCTCACCGCAGTGTCAATCGCTTGTAACTTTTGCTGGATGCCGTCTCCATCCTTGAATTGAACCAGCACCATATTCAGAGAGAGCTCGTGTTCTAGGTTAGTCTGCTTTGTCCGCAGGAGGACTCGCACTTTTGAGGATAGTCCATCCTTGCGTAAGCCCGACTGGGCTGTTCCCTGCAACTGCGTATTTACAGAATGCTCGACGAGAGCGCTTGTTGCGTACACCTCTTTGATGACACGACTCATCTGCATCTCACGCGTCTCCTGTGGTTTAACAAGAAGAGACCCGTATGCCTCCAATAAGTGATACTGGTTCGTGCTCACCAGCCACGACACGTAGCCTTCGACATCCTGCTGAGTCACCGTCACGGATGAAGCCAGATCTGCCGTAAGGTCCGGTAGCAGCCAGGTCTTCATGAGCAGCATTGCGCCCTCACGAGCCTCCTCTTGGGGATCGGGGAATGCGACGTCGAGTACATACTTGGTGTCGCGATACGTCTTCCCAATATCCTCGCGTGCATTCTCGAAAGATCTTTGGGTGGATGCTCGATAGAGATTGACGGTAAGTGCCATGTGCTGCCGATACTCGTCGGCTAGGCGCCCATGCTCTTCTCGCTTGAACTCTTCCCACTTGTCGAACTGCCACCGAGTGAAGTCACACAAGGATTTCACGGTAACATTAAACCGCTGTAGGGCTGCATGACTTAGGGTCACCTCCTCAGTGCTCAAATGCTGAACGCCGGTGTCTGTGAGGTAGTGAGAGATCCCACGCTGCGCCCACATACTAGGTGTGCGAAACAGTTTGCTGATGACTCTTTGACGATGTGCGGAGTAGTACGACACGGCGTCAAACGCTCGAACATACTTGAGTAATTCTGCTGACCCATGTATTCCCCTTTCGTTCCACCAGGTCAATCTACGCTCGCGTGGCAGATTCTCCTGTCCCGCCCATGCCAAGCGTGCCAGATCCTTGTCGCGAAAGTCGTAGATCGTCTGTATTCCTGTTCGCATGAGCTCGGCTAGGTGGAATGCCTGCCACGCGTGATAGTACTGGTAATCCTTCATGGAGGAGTCTTTCAGCATGAAGGTTGGCATGTTCGCAACCTCCACTGACAGATCTTTCCACTGCTTAAAAGTAGTACGTGATGGCTTCTCGATAATGTAGGGTTTCCACTCGGCTCGTGGTGCGTCCAGGGGATGCTGGTCCAGTGGGCTCAGTTCAGGATCTCCCCACCAGTTCACACCGTGTAGAAGCTGGTCGACCGCTCGGAGCACTTCCTCCTTTGCTTCAACATCAAGTCCTGACTGGTCATACTGCTGATTATTGTGTAATGCTCGCCAGTACCCCCGAAACACAGGATCAGGAAAGCGAACCTGCCTGACCGGCATGAGCATCCCTTCGCGATCCAGAAACTCTAGAAGATCCTCCCGAACCCACTCTCGTGGCATGAGCCACTTGCAGTAGTCGAGAAAGGATCGGACATTGAGGTAGCGCTGTCCGACTCGACTGCTCATTCCTGTTCTCCTGTTGCGCCACCCTTCGCACGAGTGCGACCCTCACAGCACTTCTTGTACTTCCTGGAACTGCCGCACGGACAGGACTGGTTCCGGCCAATCTTACCTTGCTCTTGCGAAGCTTTAATGCGACGACTGCGCAGTTGTTCGGCAAGATCTTCAACATGCCCACGATTTTCAGGAGTAATCATTGCTGCGTTTACTATCTTGCCTTCGCATTCACAGAGCTGGCCATTCGACGAGAATCGCAAACACAATAGCACCCTCCAGGACTCAGTACCAAGATCTAAGCACGAAAGTGCATGATCAATCCGCTCTTGGGATAATTTTGACCCATCAGTATTCGTGCTCGTGAATACAGTGACACGAACCATTCCCGATGTTGAGTAGGATTTAGTCTTTCCAGTTCTCTGTTGCACCAGAATCGAGTTCTCAATTGCCTCGCATAATCCTGTTCTCGAGGCACCATCCATATCCAGAAGATGGCAAGCGACACGCCTTCGATCTGGAGCGCTAGAGGCAGCGAGCTTATCAATGATGACGCGCAGCAACTCTGGCATGGATTGCTGAGGCGGCTGTCTCACTGCTGCTTCACTCATGCGTGCAACAAAATACTCGTCGAGTACATCGCAGTAGCCGGTCCAGTACATTCTGTCCACGCCAGCAGCAACGCCTTCTGCCATCTTTATATAGTTGTTCGTCGCTAGGTACATTCCGAGGTGTTCCAGGTCATCTTCAAGAGGCAGCGACTTCGCGTGATACGCTCGCATACGGAACTCAATGAAGTGACAAAACACGAGCGGGTTACGGAGAATCTCCGCATACACGCGGAGGTCACCGAGTGAGACCCGCCACACAGGTGATTCTTGCGTAGTGCCTCCTGCTTGCAGGTGCTGCAATGACGTTGCGAGATGGGTGAGTTGATCCACCGTCACCACAATGACGTACTTCCGGGCGTAATTCCGGGAGATGAGGCTCTTTACCTCTGTGCGTTCTGATCCTCTCTTGTCGTACAGAGGGAGCGATCCGGAGGCATTCAGTGTTTCAACAAAGCGTTGCCCTTGCTTTGCAGGCTTCTTCAGCAGATCCTGTATGGACTCCTCATAGTCCTGCAGATCTGGAGTGGGTGGATCGCCAATGAATGATCCAGCCTTCACTTCGACAGCAATCAGCATGTCACCGTAGAGCACCAATCCATCTACGTCTGCCCAGTCTAACGAACCGGTGCCAGAGTCACGGAACTGATAAGCAGGAGACTGGAGAACTTCCGCGCCAGGCAGGATCTTCTTGAGAAGCTCTAGTGGCAGGCGCTCGGAGACTTCCTTCTGCTTCGAATTCCATACATCTCCATATTCTGGCTCGCGCTCTAGTATTCGCCTTCGCAGAGTGCGATAGATGTGATCAAAGAGCGCGTACTGCTCGAAGCAATAGTAGTGATCCTCAATCCTGAGCAACGGCTTGTCCCACGTCGGAGGCCTTCTCGTTGGCCAGCCTGCTTCACTTCCAGCAGCAAAAAACGTCGTATCCTCTCCGGGCCCAAGAGATAGATCCCTGAGAAGATCTTCGGGCAACGTCGTGAGCTTGCCCACATCAAAGAGGTCGTGACCAACGATCCTGCCGAGAATACCGTCCATCTTCGCGGTCAGTCCGAGTACGGCCATGGATTCTGTTAGCGCCGCTGACTCTCCTACTTGTGTTATTCGCTCGACAATGGCATTGCGATCTACTTGCCTAGCCCACTCTGCGTGCACGCTTCTGAGATCCTGAAATGCCTGAAGGCAACCGCTCGCATGAGCCCTCAGTATCTTGGATAACTCAGCAACAAGACCTTCTGCAGACATTCCGTACACTCGCTGTAGCACATCAGAATGAGGACGGAGAAGGTCAAGAAGATGTTCGCACTCGAGCGCAACATAGTTCTTCCCACGAACGCACATCCAGTGCACCAGGATGGAGGTAAATGCACTTTCCTGCTCAGGAGTTCTCCTGTCAACAAGTCGCGCTCGCGCGCTGCGGGTATGCAGATACTGATTGAGCATCAAGTCGTATAGTCGACTTACCTCCTCTCGTAGAGACTTCCATGTATCGTTGGTGATGGGCTCCACTGTGGGCAGAGGTGGCGTACCAACAATGACCGCATGGAGATAGTCGAGCATTCTCTGATCATTTGCGTGCTCTGGCCCCAATGCAGACTCGTGTGGCTCGACGTTCAGCAACCCATGAACACGTTCCCAGAAAGCGCGCTGCAGGATATCTCGCGGATCATGTTGGGCGATTATTCCGCGAATTCCTCCGACGGTGGCATCAATAGCGGCGCACACCTCATCATGGGAGTCCGCCATCCGCTTTATCATGGTTAGATGCTGCTCAGCAGTCATACGGTTCTCTAATTCGACCACTCGTCCCTGGCGCTTGATGATGAAAGGACCTACCTGATGCGCTTCAGTAAGGCGTTTCTCTCTATTTCTCCGACGGTTCATGGCTCATTACCTGATTGGGTGGTCACATCTTACGATGTCGCCTCCAGCGTTTGAATCCCTGTTCACGTATTAGCTCGCAGTCTGCTGGATGAGACCTACGACCTTTGTCCGCATTTTTACACTATACGCCCGTCACGCTTCTCGGCAGCATGAATGTGCGCACACTTCCCGACGTAATTGATCTTCCAATTACGACCGTCACTGGTCAGAAAAGGGCAGACCAAGACATGTTCTCTAACATTCTCATCCCCCACCAGCTGGCTTCATAATGTTTGGGTAATCCGTATTCCACCCTTCTCCTT
>Ga0247727_10000418_pt1 | contig 103883 bp, 79 predicted proteins | sample WisWelCaveWW1625_FD_202498 | JGI IMG/M metagenome (GOLD analysis project Ga0247727, IMG submission 202498) | Biofilm microbial communities from Wishing Well Cave, Virginia, United States - WW16-25 | ecosystem: Environmental > Aquatic > Deep subsurface > Groundwater > Cave microbial mat... | reverse complement strand
CCTGCGCGCCAGAAACGCGGGTTTGGCCTCCGAACCAGCGAACCGCCGAAATCGGGCAAGCTCCGGTCAACTTTGGGCCTCCCCGGGGAGCCCTCCCATTCGTGAGGCGATCGGACTTCGGCCACTGTGGGCCGTCAGTGGCGGCACAGGACTCCGATTGCCTTGAGCATGGGTCAGTCGGGCTTAGGGACCTGCCAACCTAAACACCGGACGAAAGCCACAAGCACCAAGACTTGCTGAGTCCGGCGAACCGGCCCCTCGTCGCCCAAACCCACATACCTCAGCATTGACGTACCAATACCCTCCGCGCACGACTCGAGACCGCGAACCGAACCTGCATACAGGGTTGGGCTCCGACGCCTGGTCCGTCTCCCAGAAGTTCGTGTCGAACACGTCTGCGCACCACTCCTGAACGTTTCCATGGACATTATATAATCCAAAGCCATTTTGCCTGCCCCAGTCTACCGGCATGGTTAGCGGCTTCTTGAACCTCTCTAAAGACAACACACCGTCACTAGCCAGGTCATCGAGGCGCCCAAAATTGGCATCTGAAGGTAGCAATTGATCTCCAAACGCAAACTCGGTCGCGGCCCCTCCGCGACAAGCGTACTCCCATTGTGCTTCGCTTGGCAGATCGAGCCCGCATGCGTCACAAAAGGCACGGCACGCGTACCACGTCGCACTATCCACTGGCAGGTTGTCTTCTTGCCTGTCTGACGTATTGTCTTGCAAAGACTGTCCACCGAGAATCCTCCGCCATGCCACCTGGGACACCTCATGCTTTGCGATCAAAAACGGACCGAGCGTGACATCCTGTCGTCCCCCGGCAGAATTCACACCTCGAGACATGGGTACGTGCCCTCCAGGCAACAGAATCATCGTGAGCCCCGAGAGTAAGTGCTCATATTCGGAACTGCGCCACGTATTGATGCCGCGAAAGGCAAAGCCATATTTATCGGGTGATGCTTCAAACGCTGCGACGGCGATGCCATCGGCCTCTCCATCATCCTCCAGCAATGGATCCTGGGCCGCCCCTCGTTTCCTCAGGACCCACAAGCCTCGTCGCGCACCCTCCTCAATCTTGAGGGAAGGCACTGCTAGCCGAAGTTGGGTGTAGATGGTTATCGGCACAAATACGGCCTGCCAGTCGCCGGCATTGAAACCCTTGATGCCCGTCCAGGACTTGTCCCAGTCCGGCGTCACGATGGCATCTGTCAGATCTGTTCCTGACAGATCTGCGTTCTGAAGCTGCGCTTCCCTCAAGTCCGCAAAATACAGATTGGCATTGCAAAGAATGGCGTCCCTAAGATCTGCCAGCCGCAAATTGCTTTCTTGAAGATTTGCGTTGGCAAGGTTTGCGCCGCGAAGATCGCTCAAGCGCAGATCAGCACCGGAAAGACAGCAGTCCTCCATGTGCGCCTGACGAAGATCTGCGCTTAGCAGCCTCGCGTTCCGCAAGCTTACATGGCCTAGAAATGCGTCGAACAGGTAAGCTGACGAGAGTTGGATTCCATCCAGCACTACTCCCTCGGCTTCCAGTGCTCTTGCGATCACCTCGTTGACAGACTGTTCGAGGGCCTGCTTGGCTGTTGCCGGCGCCACACTGTAGATTGGCTGTTGAAATGCAACACCGGCCAGGTCCGCGTAGCTGAAGTCGGCGCCGGCATCAAGGATAGGACGTAGGTTAATTGGCGTTAGGATAAGCCATTGCAGGAGCTGTCCGCGCTCCGGACTGCGCGCTTCCGCGACGATGTTGCCCTGCGAGTCCTGATATCGATAGACTTTGAGCGATTGCGTAACTGCTACTATCTGCTGAATTAGTCCTGCGGATAAGTGGACTCGCCGTATTACTGTCTGTGTGAGATGCTCGTGACCCTGGGTGCTCACCGCCTCTCCATTCTTTGCTATATCTGTCTGTATCTCGGCCTGCACCAAGTCCTGGATAGATTGCAGGCGATACATCAGTGCACGATTCATTGCTGGGATTTCAGCAAGTAGGATCGTCGAGTTCACCGTAATGGTGCCCGAGTTGTTGACGATCGGGTTTGCTCCACTGATGTCGTACGCTGTCTGTGGTGCAGCATTGACAGTCATGTTCCCCACGTCTCCGCCGACCTGTGTGTTGACTGCCTCTTGGTCCTCATTGGCCTGAACGACGCTTGTTGGCGTCTTCGAGGAGCAAGTCCTCGTCAAGGCAACCGTGAGGACAATGCCAAGCAAGCCCCCAATCGTTGCTATCGCTTGCACTTGAACGGTGGCCTTAGTCTTGACTCCTTCAAGAAGAGCACGTGCCCAGGAGATGCGCCGGCCCTCGCCTGCCTTGCCGTTGCTCATGGCATTACCTTCTTTTCCTGCCACTTCATGTGATCGGGTGTCAGATTCTACGTTGATGATCCTACATGCACCACGTTGCGGTGACAGGGAGACGACTCCGCTGCAGCGCGCCAGGCGTCGATCGTGGGCTCGAACGCCTCGGCGACGAAGGACTTCGACTTGCGGCCGCCCACGGCGCCGTCGCGAGGCCGCTGCAGGTGGTAGCGCACCGTGCTCTCCGCCACCCCGAGCTGGCGCGCGATCGCTCGGGACGGAAGGCGTGGCGTTTGACGCATGCCAAGCCCGCCTCCTGGACTTCCGGGGGAACCGGAACCGGATGGCTCTGCAGGCGGAGTACGGTTGATCCGGGCAGGAGCGGCGCCTTGCCCGTAGCCCTCCAGCCGCGTCGATCGCATGATTCGGACCTGCTGGAGGCCGCGAAGGAGAGATGACCAAGCTCGAGGAGCTTCAGACGGACGCCTCGGTTCGGGGAATCCTCCCGGACTGCCAGGTGGCCGTGGTCGGCGTTCAGTGGCACGGGTCCGACGCCCTCGAGCTGACGTTCAAGGATCCGGGGGGGAAGGTGGGGAACCAGCTCCTCTTTCGCCACGACGAGCCGCGCCTCGAACTCGTTGCCCAGGGGCGCCCCTGGAGCTTTGACGGCGACGGCGCCCTGTTCCGTCTGGTCTCCGAGGCCAAGCGCATCCAGCTGGCGCACCTCTTCGACCCGGTCTTGGCGGTCCACACCTCCCTGGTCGACCCGCTGCCGCACCAGATCACGGCCGTCTACGAAGCCATGCTGCCCCGGCAGCCGCTCCGGTTTCTCTTGGCGGACGATCCGGGCGCCGGGAAAACCATCATGGCGGGCCTGCTGATCAAGGAGCTGATCGCCCGTGGCGATCTCCGGAGATGCCTCATCGTCTGCCCCGGAAGCCTGACCGAGCAGTGGCAGGACGAGCTGCAACGGCGCTTCCACCTGCCCTTCGAGATCCTGACCAACGACAAGCTCGAAGCTGCGCGCACCGGCAACTGGTTCCTGGAGAACGATCTCGTCATCGCACGCCTGGACAAGCTGTCGCGCGACGAGGACGTGCAGCAGAAGCTCACGGCCCCCGACTGCCGCTACGACCTCATCGTCTGCGACGAGGCCCACAAGCTCTCCGCCACCTTCTTCGGCGGCGAGGTGCAGTACACCAAGCGCTATCGGCTCGGCCAGCTCCTCTCGGGCCTCACGCGTCACTTCCTGTTGATGACCGCCACGCCGCACAACGGCAAGGAAGAAGACTTCCAGCTCTTCCTGGCGCTGCTGGACGGGGACCGTTTCGAGGGCAAGTTCCGCACCGGCGTGCACCAGGTGGAGGTCTCCGACCTGATGCGACGCATGGTGAAGGAGAACCTGCTCAAGTTCGACGGCCGGCCGCTCTTCCCCGAGCGCATCGCCTACACGGTGCCGTACAAGCTGTCCGACGCCGAGGCGCGCCTGTACAAGGGAGTCACCGAGTACGTGAGGGAGGAGTTCAACCGCGCCGAGGCGCTCCAGAACGACAAGCGCGCCGGCACGGTCGGATTTGCCCTGACCATCCTGCAACGGCGGCTCGCTTCCTCGCCCGAGGCGATCTACCAGTCGCTCCGCCGTCGGGGCGAGCGCCTGGAGAAGAGACTGCGCGAGCTGGAACTCTTGCAGCGCGGAGCCGCGCCCCCCCCGCAAGCGCTCGCGGGTCCCGTGCTCGGCGCCGACGACGTCGAGGATCTCGAAGAGGCTCCCGAGAACGAGGTCGAGGACGCCGAGGAGGAGATCCTCGACCAGGCCACGGCCGCCGCGACCCTCGCTGAGCTGAAGATCGAGATCGCCACGCTCGTCCGTCTCGAGACCCTTGCCGCCGAGGTGCGCCGCAGCGGCCAGGACACCAAGTGGCGCGAACTCTCGCAGCTCCTCGGCGAGATCTTCACCCCGTCGGAGCTCGGCGGCCGGATCGCCGAGCCGACCGTGCCCTACGGCGCCGGTCCGATCCCTAAGCACGTTCCATCGCCGCGCCAGAAGCTCGTCCTCTTCACCGAACACCGTGACACGCTCAGCTACCTCGAGCGCCAGATCGGTTCGCTGCTTGGCCGTCCGCAGGCGGTAGTGCTCATCCACGGCGCCATGGGCCGCGAGGAGAGGCGCAAGGCTCAGGAGAGTTTCCTGCACGATCCCGATGTGCAGGTTCTGCTCGCCACCGACGCTGCCGGCGAAGGCATCAACCTGCAGCGCGCGCACCTGATGGTGAACTACGACCTGCCCTGGAACCCGAACCGCCTGGAGCAACGCTTCGGGCGAATCCACCGCATCGGACAGACCGAGGTCTGCCACCTGTGGAACCTCGTGGCCTCGGAGACCCGCGAGGGCGACGTCTATCGTCGCCTGCTGGAGAAGCTGGAGGAGGCGCGCCAGGCCCTGGGGGGACAGGTCTTCGACGTGCTCGGCAAGCTCCAGTTCGAAGGCCGGCCGCTGCGCGTACTCCTGATCGAGGCCATCCGCTACGGCGACCAGCCCGAGGTGCGCGCGCGCCTCACCCGCGCCATCGAGCACAGCGTGGATCGCCCGCACCTCGAGGGCCTGATCGAAGATCGAGCGCTCGCCCACGACGCGATGGATTCGAGCCGCGTGGCGCGTGTGCGCGAGGAGATGGAGCGCGCCGAAACGCGGCGCCTGCAGCCGCACTACATCGAGTCGTTCTTCCTCGAGGCATTCAAGCGCCTGGGCGGCGTCGTCCACCAGCGCGAGCCGCGTCGCTACGAGATCACCAACGTGCCCGCGCCGGTTCGCAATCGCGATCGGCAGATCGGCACGGGGAATCCCGTACTTTCGCGCTACGAGCGCATCGCCTTCGAGAAGGACCTGATCGCGCCTCAGGGCCAACCCCTCGCCGCCTTCGTCTGCCCCGGCCATCCGTTGCTCGACGCCGTCCTCGACCTCACGCTCGAGCGCAACCGGGATCTCCTGAAGCGAGGCACCGTGCTGGTGGACGAACGCGACCTTGGCATGCGTCCGCGCGTGCTCTTCACCCTCGAACACGCGATCCAGGATGCAACCATCCTGCCCTCGGGTGAGCGCCGCACTATCTCGCGGCGGATGTTGTACGTCGAGATGGACGCCGACGGCCAAACGCGCCACCTGCAGTACGCGCCCTACCTCGACTATCGTCCGCTCACCGTGGGAGAGCCTTCGGTGGCCGACCTGCTCGCCCGGCCCGAGTGCGCCTGGATTACCGGGGCACTGGAGAAGAAGGCGCAGGCCCACGCTATCGCGCACGTCGTGCCCGAGCACGTCGCCGAGGTGCGTGATCGGAGGCTGGCATGGATCGAGAAGACCCGTGCCGCCGTGAAGGACCGCCTGACCAAGGAGATCACCTACTGGGACCACCGCGCCGAGCAGCTCAAACTCCAGGAAAGGGGCGGCAGGGCCGGCGTGCGACTCAACTCTCTGGAGGCCCGTCGCCGCGCCGACGATCTGCAGACACGGCTGCAGAGGCGCCTCGCCGATCTGGACCGAGAGGCCCAAGTCTCGGCGCTACCTCCTGTGGTGCTGGGTGGGCTGATGGTGGTGCCGCTGGGACTCGTCGCCGCGATGACAGGTCGCACGCCGCGCGAATCCACGAGCCCGGCCGACACGCAGGCCAGCGCGGCCCGCGCCCGCGCCATCGTGATGGAGGTCGAGCGCCGGCTCGGCTTCGAGCCGGTTGACCGGGAGCTAGAGAGGCTCGGATACGACATCGAGAGCCGCGTTCCCGGCACCGGCAGGCTGCGGTTCATCGAGGTCAAGGGACGCGTCACTGGTGCCGAGACGATCACTGTCACGCGCAACGAGATCCTCTACTCCCTGAACAAGCCAGAGGACTTCATCCTTGGCATCGTGGAGTTCGCGGCCGACGACACGCACCGGGTGTCCTACGTTCGCCGGCCGTTCCAGCGCGAGCCAGACTTCGGGGTGACTAGCGTGAACTACAACATGGACGAGTTGTTCGCACGGGGGGAAGTACCTCGATGAAACCGCTCTTCAGCATCCACGAAGGCGAGTTCCTCGTCGGCGACCACATCAACCGAAAGCTGGGTCACAAGTTCGACGTATGGGTACCAACGAAAGACAGCGGCGTGGACCTGCTCGTCACCCGCAAGCGACGTCGAGGCAAGTCGGTTGGCCTGCAGGTCAAGTTCTCTCGAGGGTTTGGCATCCGCGTGGAGATGGCGCGGCATCTGATCGCCACGAGCTGGTTCACCCTCGAACCGAAGAAGATCCGGTCGAGCCGCGCTGATATCTGGGTCTTCGTCATCCTGACACTGAAGCACGAGCAGCACTTCGTAGTGATCCCGAAGCGTGAGCTACGCAAGCGCATCCCCAGCGGCTGCGGCAAGATGTGGAATCTCTACCTCTGGGTGTACGACGACGGACGGTGCTATCAAACGCGTGATCTCGGAAAGGAAGAGAAGCTGGACACGCTGCACCAGCATGTCCGAGACAAGCGCCGGGACTTCACTGAGTGGCTGGAGTGCTGGAGGCTACTTGACAGGTACACCAAGGGAGCGCGATGACCGACCAGAGGAAGGATCTCATCGAGAGCGCGTACTCATGAGCGAGATTTGCGAGGTATCAGCGCCTGCCGACATCTTCGACGCGACGATGGGAGGTCTTGAAGGCGGGCTTCACGTCGCTCACATCGCGACGTTCGACCTCAAGACCTGCGAGGCCACTGATGAAGCAGACCTGGTCCTGAGGAATCCCTCCCTGGAGGGCTTTGACCAGATACCCGTTCGGAGGAAGGGTCAGGTCGTTGGGGTCTTGCACCGCTTCCCAATGCCGCTTCGGGGGCAAGCGGAAGAACGAATGGTGGCGCTGGGTGACTCCTTCCTCGTCTCCGCGGACGCTCCGCTCATGTCCTATATTCGGATCGCGGCGAGCGCCCCCTACAGGTTGGTCGTCGATGGGACAGGCATCACCGGGATCGTGACGCGGAGTGACATGCTGAAGCTCCCCGTACGAGTTCTTGCTTTCGCCCTGGTCACGCACCTGGAGATGATGATGGTTCAGGTCATCCGTTCTCGCTGCGGATCCGATGACGAGACCTGGCTCCAGAGGCTGAGCGAAGGGCGCCGCAAGAAAACCCTGGAGAAGCTGGAGGTCTTCAAGAAGAAGAAGATGAACCCGCCTCTGCTGGAGTTGACGGAATTCTGTGACAAGCGCGATGTCGTCGCCGAGCGCGTTGCTCCGGGCAGGGACTTCCTGCATGAGCTGGAAGGGATCGAGGAGCTGAGGAACAGTGTGGCCCACGCGGCCACCTACGCAAACAATGATGACGAAGTGCGCGTGTTCGTTGAGCGCATGCTGAGTGCGGAGCGCTGGATCGACGTACTCCGCGACCGCGCATGTTCGGAGGCAACGGTGTGAGCCAGGGAATCGCCAAGGCAAGCGCCGGGGGGAAAACGACCGCCCCCGCCGCGGACCGAGGACGACGAGTCGCCTTCGATGCCTCGTCTCTCAACAAGTTTCGGGACGACCCTAGGGGCGACGAGATCCTGGGTGCATTGCACTCTTCGGGCCACGAGCCCCTGCTCAGCGCGCTGAACGTCGTTGAGATGATGAAGTGGGAGGATGTTGGCCAGCGAGACCTGCTCCTGACCCGAGTGGTGGAGTTGCGTGGGGTTGCCGACCTTCGCCTGCTTCCGCTACCTCACGAAGTGGTCGAGGCTGAGTTTCGCGCCTGGCTCCACAATGACCGGGAAATACGGCTCGGCGGCGAGCGTGTCGCCGTGTGTATGCTCGCATTGTTGGTTCACCCGGAGTCGCGGCAGCCTGCCTGGTCTGAGGCGGCAAGAGTCTATGCCGAAGCTGAGCAGAGGAGCTTCGTCAGTCGCCTGGCGGGCATCACGCCAAAGCTTCGAGACCTGCCAAGGCGATCGAGTTCCCTGGACGCCTTCGTCCATGAGCTGCTCAACAGCGGAGAGGAGTTATCCGCGATCCTCCACGGCTGGTTCCCAGACTTGCTCGACAACCAGGCCCTAGTCCGTCCGGATGAGGCAGTAGGCTGCGCAACCCACCTACACACCTTCCGCACCCTCCTGGTCACTCTTGGAGTTGCCGCATGGCGGCACGCCGTCCTCGGGAAGCCGGTGCGGAAGAAGAAGGACGCAGGAGCGTTTGACATCCAGCAGGCAGTCTATCTTCCTCTGGTCGACCTGTTCATCGTCGATGATGGCGCGATGAGGGCCCATCTCGAAGAGGTTGTTCGGCTGTCGAGGGTGACCACGGAGCTCCGCTGCTACGACGAGCTGAAAGGCATGCTCGCGCCATGACGGCCACCCGCAAGAAGCTCATCGAGGTCGCCCTGCCGCTCGCAGCCATCAACGAAGAGGCTGCCCGTCGGAAGCGGAAAGCGCCAGGCGGTTATCCGACGACCCTCCACAAGTGGTGGGCGCAACGGCCGGTGGCGGCTGCTCGCGCCGTGCTCTTTGCGCAGATGGTGGACGATCCGTCCGCATGGCCGGACCTGTTCCCGACGGAGAAGGCGCAGGAGAAGGAGCGAAGGAGGCTATTTGGGATCATCGCCGATCTCGTGCAGTGGGAGAACACGACCAACGAGGCGGTGCTCCAGAAGGCCCGAGACGCTATCTGGGAGAGCTGGCGCCGGACATGCGCAGAAAACGCGGATCACCAGCGCACCAAGGAGCTGTTCGACCGGCACAAGCTTCCTGCCTTCCACGACCCCTTTTCGGGGAGTGGGGCACTCCCACTCGAGGCGCAGCGTCTCGGCCTCAGCGCTTACGGGAGCGACCTGAATCCAGTCGCCGTCATCCTCACAAAGGCGATGATCGAGATCCCGCCCAAGTTCGCCGGCCGCCCGCCGGTGAACCCGGCTGCACGTAAGGAGAAGAAGCTGCTCGACCGCGAATGGCGCGGCGCGCAGGGGCTCGCCGAGGACGTGCGCTTCTACGGCCAGTGGATGCGCGCCGATGCCCAGAAGCGCATCGGACACCTCTACCCGAGAGTCGACGTCACGGCCGAGATGGCAAAGGAGAGGTCGGACCTGCAGCCGCTCGTCGGTCAGAAGCTCACCGTGATCGCTTGGCTCTGGGCGCGCACGGTGAAGAGCCCGAACCCAGCCTTCGCGCAGGTCGATGTGCCGCTCGCCTCGACCTTCATGCTCTCCACCAAGGCGGGCAAGGAGGCCTACGTCGAGCCGGTGATTGAGCGCGGCGACTACCGCTTTACGGTGAAGGTGGGGAAGCCGAAGGATGCGGAGGCGGCGAAGCGGGGCACCAAGTCGGGAAGCAGCGGCAGCAGTTTCCTGTGCCTGATGTCCGGGACGCCGATGCCGTTCGAGTATCTGCGACTCGAAGCCAAGGCTTGCCGCATGGGAGCACGCCTGATGGCGATTGTCGGTGAGGGCGAGCGTGGGCGCGTCTATCTGTCGCCGACGCGGGAGATGGAGGCCATTGCACTGTGTGCGAAACCGCATGACGCACCGGAGACCAATCTGCCCACCAAGGCACTCGGCTTCCGTGTGCAGGAATACGGCATGACCAAGTGGAGCGACCTCTTCACCCCGCGCCAGCTCGTGTCACTGACAACCTTTTCCAACCTAGTGCAGGAAGCGCGCCAGCAGGTGGAGCGTGACGCCATCGCCGCCAATTTCTCAAACGCTGGCGAGCCTCTCGTTGCCGGCGGCACCGGCGCGGCCGCCTATGCAGATGCAGTGGCGCTGTATCTAGCGTTCGCGGTCAGCCGCGCGGCCGACTACGGCTCGTCGTTCGCCACATGGCGACCGAAAGACAGCGCCATGCGCTCAACTTTGGCCAAGCAGGCGATCCCGATGGTGTGGGACTTCGCAGAGGGCTCTCCTTTCGGAGAGTCCAGCGCGGGATTCGTGGAGTGCAGCGAGGTTGTCGCAAATGTGCTTGTTCGCGCGCTCGGAGTTGGTCCCCCCGGCTTCGGGTTCCAGGCGAATGCGGCTGTAGCCGGCTCAGTCTCTCCTGTGCCACCAGTCGTAAGCACTGATCCGCCGTACTACGCGAACGTGGGATACGCGGATCTCTCCGACTTCCTGTTCGTGTGGCTACGTCGCTCGCTGAAGCCGATATTCCCTGACCTTTTCGCCACCCTCGCAGTACCCAAAGCCGAGGAACTGATCGCAACGCCATACCGGCACGGCAATCAGGAGAAGGCGGATGCATTCTTCCTTGACGGCATGACGCAAGCGCTGCGTCGAGTTGCCGAACGTGCCCACCCTGCCTTCCCGGTGACAATCTACTACGCCGTCATGCAGTCGGAGAGCGACAGCGACGAAGGTGTGGTCAGGACCGGGTGGGAGACTTTTCTCGAAGCGGTCATTCTGGCCGGTTTCGCGATCAGCGGTACTTGGCCGATCCGGACGGAAGGTGACAACCGTCAAGTTGGGATCGGTGCCAACGTTCTCGCCTCCAGCATCGTGCTCGTTTGCCATCCGCGCGTAGCAGGTGCGCCCACCGCCACCCGCCGCGATTTTGTCGCTGCGCTCAAGGCGGAGCTGCCCATTGCGCTCGGCCACCTGCAGCGAGGCAACATCGCGCCGGTGGACCTCGCGCAAGCGGCCATCGGCCCGGGCATGGCGGTCTACACCCGCTACTCCAAGGTGCTCGACGCCGAGGGCAAACCGCTCACCGTGCGCGAGGCGCTGGCGCTCATCAACCAGACTCTCGACGAGGCGCTGGCCGAGCAGGAGGGCGACTTCGACGCCGACAGCCGCTGGGCGCTCGTCTGGTTCGAGCAGTCGGGCTTCGCCGAGGGCGAGTACGGCGTGGCCGAGCAGCTCTCCAAGTCCAAGAACACGAGCGTCGCCGGCATGGTCGATGCCGGCATCCTCGAATCGAAGCGCGGCAAGGTGCGCCTCCTCCGGCCCGACGAGCTGCCCGCCGACTGGAACCCGGCCACCGACCCGCGCCTCACCGCCTGGGAGATCGTCCACCAGCTGATTCGCGCGCTCGCAAGCGGCGGCGAGGGCGCGGCGGCCGAGCTGGTCGCCGAGCTCGGTGCCAAAGCCGAGATCGCCCGCGAGCTGGCCTACCGCCTCTACACGCTGTGCGAGCGCAAGAAGCGCGCGGCCGAGGCGCTCGCCTACAACGGCCTCGTCCAGAGCTGGCCCGAGATCGCGCGCCTCGCCCGCGAGGGCGGCAAACCGAAGGCCGAGCAGGCAGCGCTGTTCGAGGAGACGGAGGAGTAGACCATGGCCATCACCAACCAGGATCGCGTCGGCAAGGCGATGGAACTGCTCCGCATCGGGCTCGCGCCCTTCGTCGAGCGCGAGTTCAATAGCCAGCACCAGGCGCAGGCCGCCGAGGCGGCGGGCCGGTACTTCGGCGACGACCGCACTGTAGGCAAGAAGCCGCTCGCCAATTGGGACGTGGCGGCGCTGCTCAAGCTGATGTGGGATGCGTGGAACGACGTCTTCGGCAAGACACTGGGCCGCGCCGAGCGCTCGCTGGTGCAGGAGCTGCGCGACTGCCGCAACAAGTGGGCGCACCAGGAGCCGTTCTCGAGCGACGACGCCGATCGCGCGCTCGACTCGATGGCCCGGCTGCTCACCGCGGTCTCGGCCCCGGAGGCAGACGAGGTCAACAAGATGAAACTGGATCTGCGCCGGCTCACCTTCGACGAGCAGGTGCGCAGCGAGAAGCGTAAGGCCGGCGGCTCGCTGATCGAGGGGGCCGCGACCGGCACGCTCAAGCCCTGGCGTGAGGTCGTCACGCCCCACGCCGACGTTGCGAGCGGGCGCTACCAGCAGGCCGAGTTCGCCGCCGATCTCTGGCAGGTGCACCTGGGCGAAGGCTCGGATGAGTACAAGAAGCCCCAGGAGTTCTTCCGCCGCACCTACCTCACGGAGAGCCTGAAGCGCCTGCTCGTTGGCGGCGTGCAGCGCCTCTCGGGCAAGGGCGGCGACCCGGTGGTGCAGCTCCAGACCAACTTCGGCGGCGGCAAGACGCACTCGATGCTGGCGCTGTACCACCTGTTCTCGGGGACGAACCCAGGCGAGCTGGCGGGCGTAGACGCGGTGCTGGCCGAGGCGGGCGTGAAGAGCTTGTCCAAAGCGAAGTGCGTGGTGCTGGTGGGGAACAAGATCTCGCCCGGCAACCCCGTCACGAAGGCGGACGGCACGGTGGTGCGCACGCTGTGGGGCGAGCTGGCCTGGCAACTCGGCGGCAAGAAGGCCTTCGCACGCGTCAAGGCCGACGACGAGAACGCCACGAACCCGGGCGACGTGCTGCGCGAGCTGTTCAAGGAGTACGGGCCGTGCCTGATCCTGATCGACGAGTGGGTGGCCTACGCGCGCCAGCTCCACGACCAGAGCGACCTGCCGGCCGGCGGCTTCGAGACGCAGTTCACGTTCGCCCAGGCGCTCACCGAGTCGGCGAAGCTCGTGGGCAACTGCCTGCTCGTGATCTCGCTTCCGGCGTCCGACACCCAGGGCTCGCCCCACACGCAGGCCGACGACGCGGAGGTGGGCGGCATCCGCGGGCGCGAGTCTCTCGAGCGGCTGCGCAACGTGGTGGGGCGGGTGGAATCGTCGTGGCGGCCGGCGACCGCCGAGGAGGGCTTCGAGATCGTGCGGCGGCGGCTGTTCGAGCCGCTCGCCGGGCCGGACGCATTCAAGCAGCGCGACGTGACGGCGCGCGCCTTCTCCGACCTCTATCACGCGCAGAGCGCCGAGTTCCCGCCCGAGTGCAAGGGCGGCGATTACGAGAAGCGCATCCAGGCGGCGTACCCGATCCACCCGGAGATCTTCGACCGGCTCTACACCGACTGGTCCACGCTGCTGAAGTTCCAGCGCACGCGCGGCGTGCTGCGCCTGATGGCCGCGGTGATCCACAGCCTATGGGAGAAGGGTGACCGCAATCCCCTGATCCTGCCGTCCACGGTGCCGATCGACGACGCCCGCGTGCAGTCCGAGCTGACGCGATACCTCTCGGACAACTGGGCGCCCATCATCGAGAAGGACGTGGACGGCCCCAAGTCGCTGCCGCTCAAGATCGATGCCGAGCAGCCGAACCTCGGCAAGCTGCACGCGACGCGACGGGTGGCGCGCACCATCTACCTCGGCTCGGCGCCCACTGTGGCGGCGGCGCACCGTGGGATCGAGGATCGTCGGGTCAAGCTCGGTTGTGTGATGCCAGGTGAGTCGCCGGCTGTGTTCGGCGATGCGCTGAGGCGCCTCGCGGCGGCGGCGACCTATCTCTATCAGGACGGGCCGCGCTTCTGGTACGCCACCCAGCCGACGGTCACGAAGCTCGCGGAGGACCGCGCCGAGCAGCTCAAGCGCGATCCGGACAAGATGGCGCAGGATCTGGACGAGCGGCTGCGGGCCGATCTGCGGAAGATGGGCGACTTCGTCCGCATCCATCCGCTGCCTCGCTCGGGCGCCGACGTGCCCGACGATCTCGACGCGCGGCTGGTCGTGCTGCCGGCTGATCATCCCTACAGCAAGGAACCCGGCAGCGCAGCCGAGACCGCGTCCCGGGCAATCCTCGAGTCGCGCGGCAACACCCCGCGCCTCTACCGGAACACGCTGGTATTTCTCGCAGCCGACAAGGTCCGGCTGCAGGACCTCGACGAAGCGATACGCAAGTTCCTGGCGTGGGAATCGATCGTGGCCGAAAAGGAGACGCTGAACCTCGACCCGCACCAGGTGCGGCAAGCCGAGACACAGAAGCAGGCGGCCGACAGCGCGGTGACGGCTCGTCTCCCGGAGACCTTCCAGTGGCTGTTGGTGCCGGAGCAGGCGAAGCCGCAGGACCCGATCACCTGGCAGGCTACGCGACTCTCAGGAACCGATGCTCTCGCCATACGGGCGAGCAAGAAGCTCCGGAACGACGAGCTGCTTGTCACCTCGCTTGGCTCGACCATCCTGCGCAAGCATCTCGACGAAGTGCCGCTGTGGCGCGGAGACCACGTCGCGGTGAAGCAGCTCGTGGAGGACTTCGGGCGCTATCTCTACCTGCCAAGGCTCTCCGGTCCCGAAGTGCTGGTGCAAGCGATCCGCGACGGTATCGCTCTCCTGACCTGGCAGTCTGACACATTCGCCTACGCCGAGAGCCACGACAAAGGCGCCACGCGCTACCGGGGACTGCGCGGCGGACAGGTCGTGTCGCTTTCCCCCCAGGACGCGGGTCTCCTGGTGAAACCGGACGTGGCGCGCCGGCAGATGGAGGCAGAGAAGCCTGCTGCGATTCCGGGCAGCGCATCAGGTGGCGCGACCAGCGTGGGTACTCCTGCCAACGGGGCAGGCGCGACGCATCCCGGGACCACCGGCACGACGCCCGGTGCTGTCGCGGTGCAGCTTCCCCGCCGGTTCCACGGCACTGTTCGGCTAGACCCAGCGCGCGTCGGTCGCGACGCGAGCCGCATCGCGGACGAAGTGATCGCGCACCTTGCAGGCCAGGTGGGGGCGGAAGTCACGGTCACCCTTGAGATCGAAGCCTCACTGCCGAAGGGAGCGTCGGATCAGATCGTCCGCACAGTAACGGAGAACGGACGCACCTTGAAGTTCACGAACCAGGGGTTCGAACAGGAGTAGAGAAGAGCTGTTGGCGTAGAACCCGCCTCCGCTCTCTCCCCCCGGGCCATGAACGCCGGGGACATAAGCGTTTTCACGCTCTCTCCGAAGAGCCGAGAGTTCGCACCCGCGTCCGGCTCGGTGACCAAGCCGGACGCCCGGTGTTCGGCTTGGACAGCCAGAGGCAACGGTGCGAACGTAGAGCGGGGGATCGGTCGCGGCAGACGACGCAGGTGGCGCGATGACGCGGACTTGCGTCGCTCACCACGCGGAGCGGAGCGCGAGCAGCCTCATAAGGTCCGCGCGACCGCCGCTGTCCGCGATTCCAGACGGTGGTGGGCCCTCCAGGACTCGAACCTGGGACCGAGCGATTATGAGTCGCCTGCTCTGACCGGCTGAGCTAAGGGCCCTTGCACGCAGGCTACCTCGGGGCTCCTTCGTCGGCGAGACCGGGGACGGGTGCTATCCTCTGCTCGGAGGTGATCGTCATGGCCGACTTCACCAAGGTTGCCAGCCTCGCCGACCTACCGCCCGGGAAGTCCGCATGCGTGGTCTTCGCCAGCGAGAAGGTGGCGCTGTTCAACGTGGGAGGGACGGTGTATGCCGTCTCCGAAACCTGCACGCACCGCGGCGGCCCGCTTTCCCAGGGGGAGGTCGAGGGCACGAGCGTCACGTGCCCCTGGCACGGGGCGTCGTTCGACCTCCAGACAGGCGCCGCGCTCGGCCCGCCCGCGCCCCAGGGCGTGCGGCGCTTCCAGGTCCGCGTCCAGGGGAGCGATATCCTGCTCTCTGCGACCTGAGCCGGCGCGCGGGCCGATGGAGATCCTCGCCAGCCGCTTCCTCCTGCGCCCGCGCGAGCTCGAACGCTCGATCGCCTTCTACCGGGACGTGCTGGGACTCGCCGTGTTCCGCGAGTGGGGCAGCGGTCCGTCGCGCGGGGTGGTGTTCTTCCTCGGCAACGGCCTGCTCGAGGTGTCGGGCCGCTCGGACGCGAGCGAGAGAGAGAAGCTCCAGCTCTGGCTCCAGGTGCGCGACGTCGCGGCCGCGCAGCGCGAGCTCGCCGCGGCCGGCGTGGAGATCGCCGAGCCGCCTGCGTGGCGCCCCTGGGGCTTGATCGAGATGCTCGTGCGGGATCCCGACGGCGTCGGCATCCTGGTGGTCGAGGTGCCCGACGACCACCCCTTGCGTCGGAGGCAGGAGGACGGGAAGAGAGCCCCTCCCACCACCCCCCACCCACCCTGGGGGGAATGATCGAGGCAAGAGCGGTTGGGTTGCACTCTTTCCGCTCCGGACCGCTGCGCCGTCCTCCCTTGCTCCCTACATTCGGGAGCCGAATGCACCGGGTCCTCGCCGTCCGCTGCCTGGGCGTCCGCTCCCTCACATCGTCGCTCGCCATCTCGCTCCTCTCGGCCCAGTCCTCGCCGAGCTTCGAGCGCATCCGCCTGACGAGCGACTTCTACGCCGAAGGGGCCTGCTTCGCCGACGTCGATCGCGATGGAGCGGTCGACGCGATCAGCGGTCCCTTCTGGTACGCGGGACCGGACTTCCAGCGCTGCTTCGCCTTCAAGGAGGCGAAGACCTTCGACCCGCTGCACTATTCCGACAGCTTCTTCACCTTCGCGCGCGATCTCGACGGCGATTCCTGGACCGACCTGCTCGTGATCGGATTCCCGGGCCAGAGCGCGCGCTGGTACAGGAACCCGGGGAAGGACGTGCGCTCGATCGAGCGCTGGGAGAGCTTCCTCGCGCTCGACGTGGTCGACAACGAATCGCCCACCTTCGACGACCTGACCGGCGACGGGAGACCCGAGCTCGTGTGCCACTCGCGCGGACGCTTCGGCTGGGCCGAGCCGCCCGGCGAGACGGGGGACCCGCGCGAGGTCTGGGCCTTCCACGCGCTCTCGGAGGATCTCGGCCTCACGAACTTCGTGCACGGCCTCGGGATCGGGGACGTCGACGGCGACGGACGCGCGGACCTACTCGAGAAGTCCGGGTGGTGGGAGCAGCCCGACTCGCTCGCGGGGTCGCTCGCGGGCGATCCCCTCTGGACGCGGCACGCGTTCTCCTTCGCGACCCAGGGAGGCGCGCAGATGTTCGCCTACGACGTGAACGGCGACGGGCGGAACGACGTCGTCACGAGCAAGCATGCCCACGGCTACGGTCTCTCGTGGTTCGAGCAAGTCGAAGGCGCCGCCGGGCGGCCCGCGATCGACTTCGTCGAGCACGTGATCCTCCCGGAAGCGCCCACCACGGAGGGCGTCTCGTTCTCCGAGCTGCACGCGCTCGCGCTCGTGGACCTCGACGGCGACGGCGTCATGGACCTCCTGACGGGCAAGCGCTTCTGGGCCCACGGGCCGGATGGACCCGAGGCCAATGCGCCGGCCGTGCTCTACGGGTTCGAGCTCCGCCGCGCGAACGGCGGGGCGAGCTTCGTCCCGCACCGGATCGACGACGATTCCGGCGTCGGCGTGCAGCTCTCCACCGGCGACGCGAACGGCGACGGCCGGCCCGACGTCGTGATCGGGAACAAGAAGGGCGCCTTCGTCTTCCTCCAGAAAGCGGCCGCGGCTTCCGGCGAGGAACCCTCGGACGAACCGCGAGCCGAAGGAGTCGAACCCGCGCGCGAGACAGGCGGAACTCGTCCACCGGGCGCGATCGAACACGTCCTCGGCGTGGACTCGGACGCTACGCGCGCCGCTGGACTCGAGCCCGCGCGAGAGACCGAGGGAATCCGCCCGCGCGGAGCCGACGGACGTGAGCTCGACCTCGACTTCGAGCGAGGCGACCTTCGCGACTGGGAAGCGAGCGGCGAGGCCTTCGCCGGACAGCCCGTGCGCGGGGACACGGTGAGCGCGCGCGGCCGCAAGCCGAGCCTGCACCAGGGCGAGTACTGGATCGGGGGCTACGAGATCCACGGCGACGAGCCGACTGGCTCGCTCTCCTCCGTTCCCTTCGAGATCACCCGGCCCTTCGCGAGCTTCCTTGCCGGCGGCGGCGGCCATCCGGAGACGCGCGTCGAGCTGGTCCTCGCCTCCGCGCCCGAGCGCGTCCTGTTCCAGACCTCGGGCGCGGACCGCGAGAGCCTGCAACGGGTCGTGGTCGACCTCTCGGCGCACGTCGGCCAATCGATCCGGATCCGCCTGGTCGACGAGCACCGTTCCGACTGGGGGCACGTCAACTTCGACGACTTCCGCTTCCACGAGTCTCGGCCGCGCTTTCAGGCCCCGCCTGGCGTTCCGCCGATCCTGCCCTTCGATCCGATCGTGCACAGCGGTCTCTCGCCGGAGGAGGCCGTGCTCGAGATGACGCTTCCCGCCGGCTTCGAGGTCACGCTCGTCGCCGCCGAGCCGCGCCTGCACCAGCCGATCGCGTTCACGATCGACGCGCAGGGGCGCATCTGGGTGGCTGAGTCCTTCTCCTATCCGGCGCGGGCGCCGGAGGGAGAGGGACGCGACACGATCCTGGTCTTCGAGGACGCGGACGGCGATGGATCCTTCGAGCACCGCACCGTCTTCACCGACGAGCTGAACCTCGTGAGCGGCCTCGAGGTCGGCTTCGGCGGGGTCTTCGTGGGCGCGGCCCCCTTCCTCTATTACTACCCCGACCGGGACGACGACCTCGTTCCCGACGGACCGCCGGAGATCCTGCTCGACGGCTGGGGTTTCCAGGACACGCACGAGACGCTGAACGCCTTCCAGTGGGGTCCCGACGGCTGGCTCTATGGGTGTCACGGCGTCTTCACCGACTCGCGCGTCGGTCCCCCGGGGACCCCCGACGAGCTGCGCACGCCGCTCGACGCCGGCGTGTGGCGCTACCACCCGACGAAAGGGACCTTCGAGGTCTTCGCCTGGGGCACGAGCAATCCCTGGGGCATCGACTTCGACGAGCACGGCCAGGCCTTCATCACGGCCTGCGTCATCCCGCACCTCTGGCACGTCGTGCAGGGCGCGCGCTACCAGCGGCAGTCCGGCGCGCACTTCGATCCCCACGTCTACGAGGACCTGCCGACGATCGCCGACCACCGTCACTACCTCGGGGACGACCCCCACGGCGGCAACCTGCGCTCGAACAGCGCCGGCGGCGGCCACGCGCACTGCGGCGCCCTGATCTACCAGGCGAGCGCCTTCCCGGAGGAGTACCGCGGCTCGATCCTGATGAACAACATCCACGGGAACCGGGTCAATCGCGACCTCCTCGAGCGCCGCGGGTCCGGCTTCGTCGGCCGTCACGCCCCCGATTACCTGCTCGCCAACGACATGTGGTTCCGCGGCGTCGCGCTGCGCGCGGGTCCCGACGGCGCGGTCTACCTGAGCGACTGGTACGACGAGCAAGCCTGCCACGACAGCCGCCCGGAGATCTGGGATCGCACGAACGGGCGTCTCTACCGCGTCTCGTGGGGCGATCCGCGCCCCGCGCGGGTGGACCTCGACTCGCTCCCGACAGAAGAGCTCGTCCGGCTCCAGTTCCACCGCGACGAGTGGTTCGCGCGCCTAGCGCGCGTTCTCATCAGCGAGCGCGGGGCCGACCCCGCGACGCGCGCCCTCCTGCGGCGGGCGTTCGACGAGGTGGCCGGGGACCCCGAGCTCTCGCTGCGCGCGCTGTGGGCGCTGCACGTCACCGGCAGCCTCGATGCCTCGCTCGCCGAGCGCGCGCTCGAGAGCCCCCACGAGTACGTGCGCGCCTGGACGATCCAGTGCCTGGCCGAGGATCGCGAGCTCGCACCGGACGAGCTCCGGCGCTGCCGGGAGCTCGCCCGCGAGGACCCCTCGCCCGTGGTGCGTCTCTACCTGTCCAGCGCCCTGCAGCGCCTCCCGCTCGACGAGCGCTTTCCGATCGCGCGCGAGCTCGTGCGTCACGCCGAGGACGCCTCCGACCCGAACCTGCCGCTCCTCGTCTGGTACGCGGTCGAGCCGCTGGTCGTCGCGCGGCCCGACGAGGCCTTCGAGCTCCTCGACGGATCGGCGCTGGACAAGGTCTCGCGCTTCCTCGTGCGCCGCGCCGCGGCCGAGCCCGCGTTGCACGGACGCCTCGTGGCGCGGCTCTCGGCCGAGCACGACGGGCGAGCGCGGGCCTGGATGCTGGAGGAGCTCGCCTCCGCGCTGCGCGAGCGCAGCGACGTCGCGGCGCCGAGCGGCTGGGCGGAGCTCTACGCCGAGCTCGCCGCGCAGTCCGACCCGGCCCTGCGAGCGAGCGCGCTCGAGGTCGCGCTCGCCTACGGCGATGCGCGCGCGTTCCCGGAGGTCCGGCGCATCGCCCGCGACCGCGCGGCACCGCCGGAGCGACGCCGGCGGGCGCTCGGCGCGCTCGTGCGCGGCAAGGATGCGGAAGCGTTCGAGATCCTCGGCGAGGTCCTGGACCAGCCCGACCTGCGGCTCGCCGCGCTGCGCGCGCTCTCGACCTTCGACGATCCGAGCGTGCCCGAGCGGCTGCTCGCGCGCCATGCGAGCTTCACGGAAGAGGAGCGACGGGCCGCCCTCGACGCGCTCGCTTCGCGCGCGAGCTTCGCGCGCGAGCTGCTGCGCGCCGTGGAAGGGGGCAGGGTGCCCGCCTCCGACGTCGATGCGTTCCTGCGCCGCCAGCTCGCGGATCTCGGCGATCCCGAGGTCGACGGCCTCCTGGCGCGCGTCTTCGAGCCGGCCCGCGCGGCGAGCGGCGCCGCGGCCGAGCGCATCGCCGAGCTGCGCGCGCGGCTCTCGCAGGACGAGCTCGCTCGCGCCGATCTCCCCCGCGGCCGCGACCTCTTCGCTCGCACGTGCATGAGCTGCCACGTGCTCTTCGGGACCGGCGGGACGCTCGGACCCGACCTCACCGGCTCGAACCGCGCCGATCTCGACTACCTGCTGCGGAACGCGCTCGATCCGAACGCGGAGGTGGGCGCCGACTATCGCTCGACGATCGTGCGCACGCTCGACGGGCGGCTCCTCACGGGGATCGAGCAGCGCCGCACGGACTTCGCCGTCACGCTCCGGACGCGCGACGAGGAGATCGTCGTCGCGCTCGACGACGCCCTGGAGATCGAGCCGAGCCCGCTCTCGACCATGCCCGAGGGGCTCCTCGACGCGCTCTCCTTCGAGGAGATCCGCGACCTCGTGGCCTATCTCCGGAGCCCGGTGCAGGTCCCGCGCCTCGCCACGCCGGCGAACGCGGCCGCGTTCTTCGACGGCCGCAGCCTCGCGGGCTGGCGCGGCGATCCCGCGGTCTGGAGCGTCGAAGGGGACGAGCTCGTCGGCCGCACGAGCGGCCTCGCGCGGAACGAGTTCCTGAAGAGCGACCTCGAGCTGCGCGACTTCCGCCTCGTGCTCGAGGTGCGGCTCGCCGAGGACCAAGGGAACAGCGGCATCCAGTTCCGCAGCCGCGAGCTCGAGGATGGCGCGGTCGCGGGCTACCAGGCGGACGTCGGTCCGGGCTGGTGGGGAGCCCTCTATGAAGAGGAAGGCCGCGGCGTCCTCGTCGCGGCGAGTCCCGGCGCGCGTGTCCTGCGCGACGGCTGGAACCTCTACGAGATCCGCGCAGAGGGTCACCGCGTCCGGACCTGGCTCGACGGCGAGCCCGCTGTCGACCTCGAGGATCCCGCGGGAGCGCTCGCGGGCATCGTGGCGCTCCAGGTCCATTCCGGCGGCCCGACCGAGGTACGCTTCCGCGTCGTCGAGCTCGAGGTGCTCGATGGAGCTGCCGAACGAGGGGCGCGCCGGTAGCCCCGGAACCGAGTCGCGCGGCGACGCACCGTCTCCGAATGGATGACCCTCTCCTGGCAGCGGCCCCGGTGAGCGATCGAGCGCTTGCCGCCCCGTCAGGGGGAATCAAGGTAGGTACGAGTCGACCGATGTCGTCGCAACTCCTATGTGCGCTGACCCCTTTCGCCGGTGACCCTCGGCCTGACCAGGTCTCCCAGTAACCGCCGGAGCTCGCCTTCGGTCCTGTGGCCGCTCGTGTATTCAGCCAGGGCGAGCTCGATCTCCTGACAGAGATCCTTTGCAGGTTCCTCTCCGACCCCCGGCAGGTCCCAACTCCGCGGGACGAACCACGCCTGGAACTCGGCGAGGGATACGTCACCGCTGAGGTAGCGAGCGACCTGCGCCCGGACTTGGCTATCCAGGGAGTCGTTCATGGTTCACGCCTCGCCCCGCAAGGTGACTTCCATCCGGATGCGTGAGCTCTTCGGCCTGGGTGACTACTGCGGTCGAGTACTCCGCGGCGAACTCGTGGAAAGGGTTCTCAAGGACCGCCATCCAAGTCTACCCCGGGCCGGGGAGCCCTACTGCACCCGGAGCCAGATCGTGGAGTATGTGGAGCCCTCCGGCCCCCGAGTCGCGCTCGTCCACAGGTACCTCCGACCCGATGGGACGCTTGGAGCCTCGGGGCTCCGGATCCGAAGAGGCTGCTACATGAAGGGATCCTCTACTATGTGGCCGAGCCCTAGATGGAGCCCCCGATGATCCACCACATGGTGCTGCTCAGGATCCGGCCCGACGTCCCGAAGAAGAAAGTGGAGGAGGTCTTCCGCGCGATCGACGGCCTGCGCGGCAAGACCCCGGGGATCCTGTCCTTCGCCTGGGGGCCCTACGCCTCGCCCGAGGGCCTGAACCGCGGCTTCACCCACGGCTTCCACATGACCTTCACGGACGCCGCCGCGCGCGACGCCTATCTCCCCCATCCGGAGCACGAGAAGGTGAAGGAGAAGGTGCTCGCGGTCCTCGCTGGCGGGATCGACGGCGCGCTCGCCTTCGACTTCGAGGCTTGAGCCGGCGACTCGTCAGGGGCTCACTTGGAAGATCAGCAGCTCGAGGCCGAAGGGATCGCCTTCCGCGACGGCAACCGCCTTTCCCTGCGGGCGATTCACCTGACTGACGAGGACGAAGATCCCGATCGCATGGCCATCCTTCTCGTCCACCAAGGTGAGCCCCTGGCCTTGCCATAGACTCGTCGTGCGGCCGTCAGCGGTTCGAACCTCAAGGGGAAGGGCGTAGGAGCAACCCGAGGAGAGCCGGGCGGTCTCCTGCGCCGATGTTTGGGCGACGCTGAGCCCCTTGACTCCGAGCTCGATCGGCTGCTCGTTCAGGTCGAGCCCGATCGGACTCGAGCCGTGCCGCTGGAGGAGCAACATGCGCCCGGACCCCGTCGCGTCGAGCGAAAGGCTGCGGTCGTGCCCGAGGACGCTGGAGCGGGCCTCGTAGCGCATCCGCCCGTCCGTCCCCGCGCCCATCCACTTGCCCAGGTCGAACGGCAGGACGCCCGTGACGTGAACCGGCTCGCGCCCATCCGTCGTTTCGAAGGTCAGGAGCTGTCTCTCGTTCCTCTGGGGCACGGGAGACGCCCGACCACGGAGGTCGAAGGAGATCGTGTCCCCAGCTCCAGCATCGAGATAGGCCTTCGCTTCCACGGTGAGGCTGGAGGGATGGGGTTGGGGCGGTTCCTTCGGTTCGACGGACCTGTCTCCGTGCTTGACGAGAACGAAGGATTCGCAGGTGGTTATGCGGGCCTCCAGCTGCTGCTTCCCTTGCCCCCAAGGCGTCGTGCAGCCCAAGAGGACCACGACTCCCGGTAGAAGGCGGACATTCCTGCTCGGGCGGTTCATTGCGTCTCTCCTTGTCTACCAGAACTTGAGGACGAGGCCCGCCCAGTCGTTGTTGTCCGTCTGGACGTCGATGACGGGCGTCACCGCGGTCGGATTCGCCGGATTGACCCCGGTCAGCGTGTCGCCGTTGAGGTTGATCGAGATTCCGAGGTCGGCGCTGTCGCCGTCGATGTTCCAGTCGATCGGACCCGGAAGGACCGCGATCCCTGCGGGCTCGCCCAGGTTCGCTTCGTCGACGTTGGGCAGCAGTCCGCGGCTGTAAGTCCAGGCCGGATTCGCGCCCTGCGTGAAGCACAAGCGCCCAGCCAGGTTGAGGTTCGCACAGACGGGAGGGTTGCCATAGGCGAAGTTTCCCACCACGCCGAATGTCTGGTGGAAGTAGTTCATGACGCTCGGATAGTTCGGCTCGAAGTTGCGATCGTACGGCAGGGCGTTCGCGTTGTTGTCGAACTTGGCCACCGCGGTTCCTCCGTGATAGAGACCGAGCGCGTGGCCCAGCTCGTGCATGAAGGTCCCTTGCTGCTGCTGGAGGGTGCCTCCCGGCGTGGCCCAGAGCCCGAGCGACACGACGAAGTCGTCCGCGAGGATGGCCTCGGTCCACCCCGAGGAGCCCTGCGGATCCATGTTGCGGATGAACACGCAGTAGCGCGAGATCCCCGCCATCCCGGGCGTCATGTTGGCGCTCTTGATGTTCGTCCAGGCAGCGCTGAACCCGATCTGGTTGCCGCTGGCGTCGAAGACCACCAGGTTGTTGTTCAGGTTCACCAACGGGAGCCCGTTGCTGACGTTGACGATCAGGTTGATCCCGGTCGTCCCGTCCGGATTGGGCACGGGTCCGTTCGCGAAGGCGGCCACGACGCCGTTGATGGCCTGCTGCTGCGGCTGGAACGAGATCTCCCCGGCGTCGTTCGTGTCCCCGTCGCCGTTCAAGTCGCTGAACATCCAGTCCACCTCGACCAGGACGTCCTTGTGACGGGGGTTGGCCCCCATGGCGGACAGGTTGACGTCGCGCGTCCCGTTCCCGTCCGAATCGTAGCCCAGGACTTCCCAGCCATCCTCGAGGCCGTCGGCGTCGGTGTCCTTGTTCAGTGGATTGGTCTGCCGGACAAGGACCTCGTCGCCGTCCGAGAGCGCATCGCCGTCGGTGTCCGGCTTCTTCGGATCCGTCCCGAGGTCGAGCTCCTGGCCGTCGTTCAGCCCGTCGCCGTCGGTGTCGGGGTTCTGCGGATCCGTCCCGAGGCAATACACCTCGTAGTCGTTGCAGACGGTGTCGCCGTCGTCGTCGGGACAGACGCGAACACAGTCCGGGCAGAGATTCGGCCAGATGGGGATCAGCTCGCCGGGATCGATGGGAGCGAGATCGACGAGCTCGCATTCCGGGTACTCCAGGGTTCCCGGAACGCCTTCGAAGCAATGCTCGCAAACGTTGCCGAACTCATCGAACAAGTCTCCTGGCGTGATCTCCATGCCGGTTTCCTCGGACCAAGTCCGACTCCAGGCACGGTAATCCAGGGCGGGGCAGAGGATGCGCGTGCAGTCCGGCCAGAGAATCGATCGATCGAGGCGAGGCTCCAAGCGCCTCTCCAGGCAGATTCGGGCCTGGGCCGCATAGACGTGCGCGGCTCGGGAGAGCCCGAAGATCGAGTACACGCCGTCCCCGATAATGCTGCCGAGCATCGCCTCCGCTTTCGGATCGTAGCTCGATTCCAGCACGAACTCGAAGCGAGTCTCTTTTCCGTTCCAGCGCGCGAGTCTGAGCGACGGCTCCACGAACCAGACCGCTTCGTGCCTGGGCAAAGGGACGCGTATCTCCGTGGGTTTCCCGCTCGTCCCGCGGATCTCGACGAAGACGTCCGTTCCTCCCAGGGTCCTGATCGAGATCGGGGGTTTCGTCCTCTCGATGCGGAGGTGCTCAGCGGCCACGCCAGGGATGCGACACGTCAGAAGGAACCCTCCCCCAAGCAACCCGAGGAACCCGAGAAGCGATGCAGTGCTGCGCGCCGAATCCATCTCACGTCTCCCCTCTGTCAGAGTGAACGAGGCGGCGCCCTCCGACCCCCGTGAGCCACGAACCCCGGCAAGGAGGATCCAGGCGCTTCCCCTTCAGTCTACATGGGCGTGGTTGCGGCATCGAGGGTCCCGAGAGGCGTCTTGACTCCCAAGACCCGTTCCCGCGCGGGTTGGCCCCCCTCCACTTCGCAGGGGCCTCGCGCTCCCGCGGAATCCCCCTGTTCGACTGGAAACTCCCGCGACGGCCGGCCGAAAAACGGAGCCACTGCGGTGGAGGTCCGGTTCCAGGAGCCCCTGCCGCGCCGCCCGGAGGACTCATGCCCAACGCGACCAGCGCACCCATCCAAGATGCCGCGCTGATCACCGGGATCCTCGAGCGCACCCTCCAGGATCTGGGCGCCGTCATGGGGCGCGAGATCCAGCTCACCACTCCGGCCGTCGAGCGCGCCTCGTCGCGCCCGGCGGGCAAGGGGAGGATCCACATCTCCTTCAAGCTCGGCCTGAGCAAGGACGGCCGCCCGGAGCGCTACGGAGCGATGCTCGTGCCGCTGCCCGAGGCGATCACGATGGCCTGCCTCCTGCTCATGATCCCCGACGAGGCGCTCGCCGTGCGGCGCGAGGAATCGACGCTCGATCCGGCGCTCAAGGACGCGCTGCTGGAGATCGGCAACATGATCGGCGGAGCGACCGACGCCGCCCTGGCCGGACTCGGCGCCGCGGGTTGGTCGGTACGCTCGGAGGGTTGCCAGGGCGTGCGTCCCGACGTGCGCCCCGCCTTCCCGTACGAGAAGGGCAGCGAACTCGTCGTCGGGCGGACCTCGGCGCGCATGGAGCCCTTCCCGCCCTTCGAGCTGATCCTCATGCTCCCCCCCGTGGACTAGGCTACCCGAGGTTGACGCGTGCGCCGCTCCGATCCCTGGGCTGACGCTGCGCGCAGCGATCCAGCGTGTCCTTCAGGGCCTGGGCCAGCGTCTCGAAGGAGAACGGCTTCGCCAGGAAGAAGGTCGCGGGGTCCAGGACCTCGTCCGGGACGTGGTCGGTGATGCCGCTCACGAGCAGGACCGGCAGGTCGGGGCGCAGCCGGCGGATCTCGGGCAGGACCTCGAGACCGTGCATGCCGGGCATCGACAGGTCGAGCAGGATCGCGGCGACTCTGTCGGGGGACGCAGCGAGGAGCTCGAGCGCCTCCTGCCCGCTGCCCGCCGTGGAAACGTCGAGTCCGAGCCGCCGGCAGAACGCTTCCGTCACGCCGCGGACTCGTTCGTCATCGTCGACCACCAGCACGTGGCCGGCCAGCTCCGCCTGCGGCCGGGCCGGCAGCGCGCCGGCCGGCGGCGGAGCGGCGGCGTGGCTGGCCGGGAACAGGAGGCGCACCGTCGCCCCCTGCCCGATCTCCGTGCGCACCTGGATGGCCCCCTTGTGGGACGACACGATGCGGAAGACGGTCGAGAGACCCAGCCCGCGGCCGACGAACTTCGTCGAGAAGAAGGGATCGAAGATGCGGTGCAGGAGCTCCGGCGCCATGCCGATGCCCTGGTCCTTGACCTCGACGAATACGTACCGGCCCGGCTCACGCTCGCCGCTGCCGTGCATGTGCACGAGGTCGTCGGCGCTGCACTCGATCGTTCCCGTGCGGATCACGATCGGGCCCCGCCTCTCCCGGCAGGCCTCGGCCGCGTTGATCGCCAGGTTGACCAGCGCGCGCCGGATGTGGTTCGAGTCGCAGGCGATGGGCGGCAGGTCCTCGGCCAGCTCGAGGCGCAGCTCTCCGCGGTCCTCCACGGACGTCCGCAGCAGCGACTCCATGCCCCGGACCATCTGCGAGAGCTCGACCGGCGCGGCCGCGAGCGGCGTGCGGCCCGCCAAGGAGAGCAGCCCCGAGCACAGCTCCGCGGCCTGCTGCGAGATGGCCGTCACCTTCTCGAGGAACCCGGCGCGCTTGCTCCGATCGATCCGCTCGTCGAGCGCCAGCTCCGCGTAGCCGAGGATCGAGGTGAGGTAGTTGTTGAAGTCATGGGCGATCCCGCCGGCCACGGCTCCCAGGCTCTCGAAGCGCTCGGCGACTTCGAGCCGCTCGTGCATCTCGCGCTGGGCGCGAGCCTGGGCCTCCAGGTCGCGCGTGCGCTCGGCCACGATGCGCTCGAGGCGCTCGTTCTCCAGGCGGAGGCGCCGGGACCGCCAGCGCACGAGGCCGAAGCCGGAGGCGGCGAGCAGGGCGACGCCCGCGACGCGGGCCGGCCACGTCGCCAACCACGGTGAGCGGACGGCGAAGCTCGAGCGGCTCTCGCCCAGGATTCGTCCCTGCTTGCGGGCCTGGACATGGAGCACGTAGGCGCCGCCCGGGAGGCTCGGATACTCCTTGAGGGCCAGCGGAGTCCAAGGGCTCCAGTCGCGCTCGAGCCCCTCGAGGCGGTAGCGATAGCTCGTCTCGCTCCCATCGAAGCGCGCGGCGGCGACCTCGAAGCTCAAGCTCGCGCGCGCGGGCAGGGTCGCGCCCGGCGAGAACGGGCCGAAGCTCTCGTCCCCTGCGCGCGCGTACGACCCGAGGAGCGGATCCGACCCGAACGGAGGTCGTAGACCCTCGAGCGCGAGCCGCACCACGCCCTCGTGGGTGTCGAGCCAGGCGACGCCGCGATCGAGCTCGTCGAACTGCACACCCTCGAGCGCAAAGGGCGAGGCCCACGAGAGGTCCGGCTCCGGATCGAAGCCGCTCTCGAAGTCGCCGGGCAAGCGACGCAGCGAGCCTCGATCGAAGAGCCACAGCCGACCGCCGTCATCCGCGATCGGGCGGACCCAGCGCGTGCCGCGGTGCAGCACGTCCCAGCCCAGGGACGCGGTGGGACCGAGCTCGGGCTGCATGGCGGCGTGCGGCAAGAGCTCCAGCCGCTCGCGGTTCCAGACCAGGAGCCCGGAGGGGACGGAGGTCATGCCGAGCCACTCGCCCGGGATGCGAACCGGTTCTCCGAAGGCGCCGTCGTACGGCAGTCGGAAGAGCTCGTGGTCGAGGGAGTGCAACCAGAAGCCGCGCGCGTCGGCAGCGATGGCTTTCGTGCTCCACGACACGGGGAAGGGCGGATCGAAGCTCCAGCCGGCGCCCTCCGCCCAGCGCAGGATCCGAAGTGCGTCGAAGTCCGCGACGACCACGGCCTCCTCCTGCGCGGTCGAGCGTGTGAGCGCGAGCATCTGGCCTTCGGAGAGCAAGCTGCGGCGCTCACCGTCCAGCAGGGTGAGGCCCCTTTCGGTGCCCAGAAGGAGCCCGTGAAGCGTGGAGACCAAGTCGTAGATCGGCCCGGCGGGCACGGAGGTCAGACGCTCGAAGCGCGCACGACCTCGGAAGTCGCTCAGTCGAAAGAGACCCTCGAACGTGCCGCAGTAGAGCTGGCCTTCGTGACGCGCGAGCACGAGCGGCGTGCCCACCAGGCCCTGCTCCGCTCCGAAGAACGAGGCCGATGGCGAGGGATCGATGCGTGCGACGCCATGGGCGAGACTGGCCCACACGGCGCCCTCTCGATCGAGCAGCAAGGAATAGGCGAGCGAGTTCGGCAGCCCGGTGTCGTCGTCCAGCCAGGCCTGGAACTCCCCCCGAGCGTCGACGAACAGGATCCCGTTCGCGCTGGACACCACCAGGGCGCCGTCGTGCGTGACCACGACGTCGCTCACGTAGGTGGGGCCGCGCTGGAGCTCGGGAACGCGCAGCGTCGAGCGTCGAGCGTCGAGCGACCCGATCCAGTTCAACCCATCTGCGTTCAGCCAGACCCCGAGGAGCCGCTGGCCGTCCGAGTACAGGCCGTCGAACAGCACGCGTTCCTCGCCGAGCGCGTCGCTCTCGACCAGCTCGCCCTCCTCCAGCACGTGCAGCCCGTGGGTGCCCTCCAGGACGAAGATGTCGTCGTCCAGCGGCTCGACGTCCATGAACCCACCGTCCTCCGGCGCACGCCAGGTCGAGGCGCGCGCGCCGTCCCACAGGACGAGCACCTCCGAGGAAAGGAAGAAGACGCCGCGCGGAGTGCAGCGCGTTCCGATGAAGTTCGGGGGCGACCCCTCGCGCCCGACGGCGTCCTGCGCCACGGATTCGAACTCCGTCCCTCCGGCCGTCTCGAGCAGGTAGCCGAAGTCCGCGCTGCTCCCCAGCCACACGCGGCCGTCGCCGTCGACGTCCAGGGAGAGGACCGGCATCGTGAGCAGCGTCTTGCGCCAGCGCTCGCCGTCGTAGCGCAGCACGGCGTCGTCCTCCGGGCAGGCGAAGTAGAGCACGCCGTCCGGCCCCTGCGCCGCATCGAAGATCTGCACGTCACCGTCATACTGCTCCGGCGAGAAGCAGCGCACGAGCGGCACTCCGACCTCGCCGACCTGCAGCGCGGATGCGGGTGCTCCGGCGAGGATCGCGAGCGCGCAGGTTCGCGGCAGGCGGTTGAACGAACGACGCCTGGACACGCACCCAGAATAGGGACGACCCCAAGCTTCGACGAGCTTCGACGTCACGCGTCCGGGTCCTTGAGCGAGCGCCAGGGCTCCTCGCGCGACACGTCGACGAGCGCCGGGCCCTCGAACACGGCCGGCGAGAGGATCGCGAGGAACACGAGCCGTCCTTCGAAGATGTTGTACGTGCCGTGCACCTCGTTGGTCGGGACGTGCGCGATCTCGCCCGGTCCGAGGATCCGCTGCTCGCGTCCCACCCACTGCTCGGCGCGGCCCTCGATCACGTAGAGGATCTCCTCCATGCGCGGGTGGCGGTGGAAGCGATGCGCCTTGCCGCCCGGCATCGTCACGCGCACGAGCTGCAGCTTCTCCGACGCCGTGAGCCCGGCACGCGCGAGCCACTCGTGCGGCCCCCAGGGCAGGACCTCGACCAGGGCTTCCCTCGAGGACACGAAACGCAGGCAGTGTTCCGGGCACATGGTCGTTCGGACGCAGAGCCTCCCGGGGGGGCGGCTGCCCTGTCAACAAGGCCTGCAACCGGGACTGGATCCTTGGGTCCGATCCACCCGAATCGCTCTCGATGGCGCCCTCTTCCGCCCGATACAGGCTTCCCGAGCCAGATCGATCTGGCTATTCTAGCCATGATGAAACGCGTCTCGGTCTCCGACCTCAAGAACCGCCTGAGCGAGTTCCTGCGCCTCGTCAAGAAGGGCGAGACGATCGAGATCCTGGAAAGGAACGTTCCGATCGCACGGATCGAGGGCGTCAAGGCCCGGTCGAGGGGAACGGAGGACTACATCGAGGACCTCACCCGGCGTGGGATCCTGAGCCGTCCCCGAGGGGAGCCGGATCTGAGCTTCCTGGATCGACCGCCGATCCCCTGCGACGTGGACGTGGCCCAGATCGTCAGCGAGGACCGCGAAGAGCGGATCCCGGGCCTCGATCGATGAGATTCTGGGACACGTCGGCCCTCGTCGCCTTGTTCCTCGTCCAGGGTCCGACGGCGCGCCTGCGTGAGCTCCTCGCAGAGGACATCGAAGTCGCAGCCTGGGTCCTTGCCGATGTCGAGTTCCGCTCGGCGATCGAGAGGATGCGTCGAGAGAATCGTCTCGCAGGCGACGAATCCAAGTCGTGCCTCGAGGCGTTCGATGGACTCTGGAGATCTGCGCGGGTGGTCTCGCTCCTCGACACCGTGAAGCTCCGCGCGAAGCGCGCTCTCGGCATCCATTCGCTCCGGGCTCAGGATGCCTTGCAGCTCGGAGCAGCTCTCGTCGCCGCCGACGACGATCCCGATCGGTTCGAGTTCGTCACGCTCGACAGGCGGTTGGCCGAAGGGGCGCACCGCGAGGGCTTCACGGTCCTGCCGTAGGCGGCGACACGGCTCGAACATCGTCCAAGGTCCGCAGTCGTGGTCCCTCGGACCGGGCCCGGATAGGATCCGCGGCCCGATCCCCGAGGCGATCCATGAACGGAAGGATGTGTGTCGCGATGTCCCTCTCGAGCGCCCTCTTGTGCATTGCTTGCACCGCTCCGGACGGGCCTTCGGATCCGGCCGAGGTGCCGATCGTTCGAGCGCGGGCGAACGCTCAGGTCGGCGAGCCGACGCGCCTCCTCCAGCAACCGGCCGTGAGTGCGACGCACGTGGCCTTCGTGTACGCCGGCGACCTGTGGGCCGCGAAGCTCGACGGCAGCGACGTCAGGCGCCTGACGACGCACCCGGGAGAGGAGAGCCGCCCGCGCTTCTCTCCCGATGGACGCTGGATCGCCTTCACGGGGCAGTACGACGGCAACCCGGACGTGTACCTCGTCCCGGTCGAGGGCGGCGAACCGAAGCGCCTCACCTGGCACCCCGGCGCGGACGTCGTGCAGGACTTCGCGCCGGACGGCTCCGCCGTCTACTTCACCTCGCAGCGCGACGTCTACACGACGCGCTTCTGGCACCTGTTCCGCGTACTGGTCGAGGGCGGGTTCCCGACTCCGCTCTCGCTCCCGACGTGCTTCAAGGCGAGCGTCTCTCCCGACGGCTCGAAGATCGCCTACGTCCCCCTGCCCGAGGCCTTCAACCAGTGGAAGCACTACCGCGGCGGGACGTGCTCGCGCATCTGGATCTACGACGTGGCGGACCGCTCCGTCGTGCAGGTCCCGCAGCCCGAGGGGCGCTGCAACGACACGGATCCGATGTGGCTGGCCGGGAAGCTCTACTTCCGCTCGGATCGCGGCGGCGAGTTTGACCTCCATTCCTACGACTTCGCCTCGAAGAAGGTCGAGCGCCTAACGCAGCACGCGGACTTCCCGATCGTCAGCGCCAGCGCGGGCGGCGAACGCATCGTCTACGAGCAGGCCGGCTGGCTGCACCTCCTCGATCCCGCCGGCGCGAAGAGCACGCAGCTCGGGATCGCCGTGGCCGCCGACCGGATCGAGACGCGGCCGCGCTTCGTCAAGGGCGAGGACTACGTGCGCAGCGGCGACATCTCGCCCTCGGGCTCGCGCGCGGTGCTGGCCTTCCGCGGCGAGATCGTGACGGTTCCGGGGGAAAAGGGCGATCCGCGCAACCTGACGAACACGCCGGGGGCGAACGAGCGCACCCCCGCCTGGTCCCCGGACGGGAAGACGATCGCCTACGTGTCGGACGAGGGCGGCGAGAACCAGCTCGTCGTCGCGCCCCAGGACGGCCACGGCGAGAGGAAGACCTTGGCGCTCGGCGGGGCCGGTTTCTACGAGGACCTGCGCTGGGCTCCCGACGGCAAGAAGCTCAGCTACGCCGACAACTCGCACGCGCTCTACTGGATCGACCTCGAGAGCGGCAAGGTCACGAAGATCGCCCAGGAGCCGATCTACGGCGTGTTCGCCAGCCTGCATCACGCCTGGTCGCCCGATTCCCGCTGGATCGCCTACACCCTGATCACGCACACCAACTTCAAGCGCGTGCATCTCTACGACGTCGCGAACGAGACGTCGCAAGCGATCACCGACGGGCTCTCCGACGCCGCCGAGCCGGTCTTCGACGCCGGCGGCAAGTACTTGTACCTCGCAGCTTCCACCGACGCCGGCCCCTTCCTCACCTGGTTCGCGCAGTCGAGCGCCGACATCGAGCAGACGAACGCGCTCTATCTCGTCGTACTCGCCAAGGACACGCCCTCCCCGCTCGCCAAGCAGAGCGACGAGGAGAAGGCGGAGGAGAAGAAGGAAGGAGACGCGAAGGAGGAGGCCGAGGGCGCGGAAGAGACGGAGAAGAAGGCCGGCGAGGCCGAGAAGGAGCCGGTCGAGACGAAGATCGACCTCGACGGCATCGACCAGCGCATCGTGGCCCTGCCGCTCCCGCCGGCCTTCTACGCGAACCTCCAGCCCGGGACGGAAGGCCAGCTCTTCTACTTGAAGGCCGAGCGCGGCGCCTTCTCCGGAGATCCGCCGAAATCGCGTCTCGCGCGCTTCGACTTGAAGGCGCGCGAAGAGAAGGTCCTGCTCGAGGGCGTCCAGGGCTTCGCCCTCTCGGGCGACGACGAGAAGGTGTTCTTCCACTCCGACGACGGCTTCTGGATCACGCCGCTCGGCGATTCGATCGACAAGAGCAAGGGTCGCCTCGCGATCGACGCGATCCAGGTCAAGATCGACCCGCGCTCCGAATGGCGGCAGATCTTCGACGAGGCCTGGCGCATCAACCGCGACTACTTCTACGACCCGGACATGCACGGCGCGGACTGGCCGGCGATGAAGCAGAAGTACGCCCAGTTCCTGCCGGACCTCGCCGTGCGCTCGGACCTGACGCGCGTCATCCGCTGGATGGGCTCCGAGCTCGCCGTGGGCCATCATTCCGTCGGCGGCGGCGATACGCTGGTCAAGGCGGACACCGTCTCCGGGGGACTGCTCGGCGCCGACTTCGAGATCGCCGACGGCCGCTATCGCTTCGCCAAGGTGTACGGGGGGCTGAACTGGAACCCCGACCTGCGCGCGCCTCTCACCGAACCCGGAGTCGACGTGCGGGCCGACGAGTTCCTGCTCGCCGTGAACGGGATCGACCTGCGCCCGCCGCAGGATCTCCACGAGCGCTTCGAGAACACGGCGCAGAAGCAGATCGAGATCACGGTCGGCCCGAACGCCGACGGGAGCGGCTCGCGCACGGTGAACGTCGTGCCGATCGCGAACGAAGCGGCGCTGCGGAACCGCGACTGGGTCGAGGGCAACATCCGCTACGTCACGGAGCGCACGAACGGCCGCGTGGCCTACGTCCACGTGCCCGACACGGCCGAGACCGGCCACCTCTACTTCAAGCGCTACTTCTTCCCGCAGGCCGATCGCGAGGCGATCATCGTCGACGAGCGGCACAACGGCGGCGGCTCGGTGGCCGACTACTACATCGACATCCTGCGCCGGCCCTACGTGGCGAGCTGGGCGACGCGCTACGGCGCGGACCTCGCCACTCCGCAGGGCGCGATCTTCGGGCCGAAGGTCATGCTGATCGACGAGACCGCCGGCTCGGGCGGCGACCTCCTGCCCTGGATGTTCCGCAAGTTTGGCCTGGGGAAGCTCGTCGGGCGCCGCACCTGGGGCGGCCTCGTCGGCATCCTCGGCTTCCCCGAGCTCATGGACGGCGGCGGGATCACCGCGCCGAACATCGGCTTCTGGACCGAGGAGGAAGGCTTCGGCGTCGAGAACGTCGGCGTTCCCCCCGACGTCGAGGTCGAGCAGCTCCCCGCCGAGGTCATGGCGGGCCGCGACCCGCAGCTCGAGAAAGCGCTCGAGATCGTGCTGGAAGAGCTCGCCAAGAACCCGCCGAAGGAGCCGAAGAAGCCGCCCTTTCCGGTGCGGGTGCGGAAGTAAGGTTCGACCCTGCCAAGACCCGCCAGGTGAAGTAGCTCGCCCGCGCGTTCGAATCAGGGCCAGCCTTCCAGGCCAGGGCCCACCATCCATAGACGAGGAGGACGAAGAGCTGCGGGATGCTGAGCGCCGTGGCGCACAGGACGAGCCGATGGTTCCGCGGCCGGACGGCGACGCCCCGCAGCGTGCGGAAGTACCGCCAGGCGCCGAAGAGCGCGAAGGGCGCCGTGATCGGGAGCACGGCGGCGAAGCACACACGCCGGCCGATCCCCTCGAGCCGCGACAGGAGAGCGGAGGAGTCGCTCGCCTCTTCGGAGGAGGGGGCTACGGGCGTTCCCGGATCGGACGCGACGGCGGACCGGAGCTCGGCGATCAGGGCGGTTGCTTCCTGGGCGAGGTCCTCGGGGACCTGGAGCCGGCGGTCGAAGAGCAGTGCGCCGGTGATGAAAGGGGTCGAGGGTCTTCAGGTGGACGTCGGGCGAAAAGGCCGGGATGCCGTTCTCCTCGAGCGCGCCGCGCAGGAGGTCGACCTCCCAATCCGGACCCTGATGGATCGTCACCCAGGACATGGACGCGTTCCCTCTCCTTCTCTCAAGGAAGCAAGAGCACCGGGAAGGCGTTGCTGACGAAGGTCGCGAGCGCTTGCGCATGTGTCGTGCTCCGTGTGGAGGAATCTACCCTTCTCGCGATGCCGCGAAGCCCGGCGGGGATGCAGCATTCCAGCGCCAACCGGTAAGAGATGCGCTAGCGCTCGAGCCGCGGGTCACCTGAGGGTGAGCACCAACGATAGATCGTCGGCGTAGCCGTCGTTCTTGCCGCTCGAGGCCAGCATGTCGAGCCGCACGCGGACCGAGCGCGCCTCGCGCGGCACCTCGCCATGCACCTCGCGACGGACGAACCCCGTCTTGCCGCCGCGATCTCCGGCCCACACCGGCGGGAGCACGGCGCGGCCGAGGATGCGTCCCTCGCCGTCCAGGAAGGTCACGCTGAGCGCGGCGCGATCGTCCTCTTCCTGGAATCCGCCCAGCCAGCCCGTGAGCTCGTACTCGACCCCGCGCGCGATTGCCGCGCGGAGCGGCGCGAGATCGATCGTCTGCTCGATCCAGGTGTCGGTCTCGGCGTCGCCGCCGGCGAAGAAGTTCGCTCCGGCCGTGGGCGAGCGCGGGTCGCTCGCGCTCGGGAAACCGCCCTCCGAGCCGTAGCGCAGCACGGTCAGCGCGCCGGGGTCGGACCAACCCGCGACCCAGGCGTCGGGAAAGCCGGCGGTCCCGGCGAATCCGCGCTCGAGCTCCGCGTCGCCCTGGAAGATCAGGTTCTCGCCCTGCCGAGCGCGCGGGCGCTCGCTCGGCGCGCGGCCGAGGACGCGGCCGTCGAGCTCCCATTCCGGCCGGAGAGCGACGCCCAGGTGCGCGAGCGCCGTGGGCACGAGGTCGGCGTGGGTCGGAGGCGGCCAGATCTCGCCGCGCGCGACGGAGGGACCGCTCACGATCAGGGGAATGCGACGGTGCTCGCGCAGGTTGCGGCCGTGTCCCAGGTTCAGCGAGCCGGCGTGGTCCGCCGACACGAGCACGAGCCAGTCCTCGCACGCCCAGGTCGGACGCCGCCGGATCGCCTGGAGCAGCTCGCCTACGTGGACGTCGATCTGGCGCAGGACTCCGCGGTAGCGCTCGTCCCAGGCGTCGTAGTGCAGGTTGCCCTGCGAGTGTCCGGCCTCGTCCAGATCGCCGAACATGGCGATCGCGAGCTGGACGTCGGGGAGCGCGAGCCAGCCCGCGACGTCGGCGGCGACGAGCGCGTCGTTCGAGTTCGAGTCGAAGAAGTCCTCGAGCGAGGATTCCTCCTGGTGGTTCGAGGCATGCTCGAGCCCGAGCGGCTGGACCAGGTGCTCCCAGATCGGATCCCAGCACAGCGAGGTCGCCACGACCGCGTCCGGACGCTCCGCGCGCAGGAGCGCGGCGACGTGCCGGCAGCGATCGTAGCGCGGATGCTCGAAGGCATTGTCGGGCACGCCGTGCTTGTCCCAGTGGACTCCCGTCAGGAAGGTCGACCAGCCCGAACCGCTGATGGCCGTGCTCTCGGCGCGCGCGTCGAGGCTGAAGGCGCCTTCGCGCATCAAGCGCGCGAGGTTCGTGGCGCTCGCCGTCTCGATGGCCTCGGGGATGAAGCCGTCGATGAAGATCATCAGGACCTTCGGGTCGGGTCGATCCAGGACCTTCGGCTCCGGCATGGAGCGACAGGCGGCGAGGAGGATCGAAGCGCACGGGAACAGGGGTCGAGAAGGGCGATGCATGGCGGTTCGGGGTACAACACCCGAAGGAGGAAGCCCGCGCAAGGGACCGATGAACGAACGCGCCCCGATCTCGCCCGACCGATCGATCCACGTCCTCGCGCTCCTCTTCGTCGCTGCGGCGCTCTTCCTCGGGAGCGTCAAGGTCGCGCTGCAGAAGCGCTCGCCCCCGGCCTGGGCCGCGGCACCGATCCATGGCTTCGAGGGCTACGTCTCCATCGACGGCTTCAGCCAGAGGGCGGCCTTCTTGCGCGACTCCGTGACCGGCGGCGAAGCTCGCGAGGAACCCGAGGCGGATCTCTCGCTCCACCCGACCTCCTGGCTCGTTCCGCTCGCGGTCGCCGCGACCAGTTTCCTCACCGGATCGATCCCGATCGCCTTCGCGATCCTCTCGGGACTGGCGAGCCTGGCCCAGGTGCTCCTGGTCGGGCTCCTGGCGCGGCGCTTCGACGCGGAGCGCCGGGCGGAGGTCGGCTGGCTCGCCGCCCTGGCCACGGGCGGCCACTGTCTCACGATGCGCACCGCGGCGCAGCTCACGCTGGATCCCTTCTGCGCGGTCTGGATCACCGCCTCGCTCCTCCTGTCCCTGCGCTGGTCCGAACGCAGACGCGGCTCCGATCTCCTCTGGCTCTCCCTGCTCGGGACCTCGGGTCTCTTCCTCAAGTCCTCCTTCCTGCCGGCGCTCGCCCTCCCCTCTCTGGTCGCCTGGCTCGCCGGCGAGCGTGGGGCGAAGCGTCTCCTCGGTTCGTTCTTCCTCACGGCGCTCCTTCCGCTCGCAATCGCCCTCGCCTTCCAGCGCGCGCTCCTACCGGAGACGAGCGCGACGGGCGACCTCGAGCATCTCGCCGCGGCGTGGAAGCTGGACTCGACCCAGATCGCGCACTTCGCGCTCGAGATGGCGCTGCTCTTCCAGCTCTACCCGCTCGCGCTCCTCGGGACCTGGCGCGACCGACCGGCGCGCTCCGGCCTCGTCGCGCTGGGCCTCCTCCTCGCGAGCACCTGGGCCTTCGGTCTCCCCGCCGTCCCGCGGCTCTACCTGCCCGCGCTCGGCGTCCTCGTGGCGCTCGCCGTGCCCCGCATCCACGTCGCGCTCGGCCCGCGAGCGACGCTGCGCCTGCTCGCGGTCTCGGGTCTCTTCAACCTGGGGATCGCGGCCGCGGGGCTGTAGGCGGCGAACGGATCAGGACCTCTTCCCGGGCTTGGACGACTTCGGCGCGGGGACGCGCTTGGCAGGCAGGCGCAAGGCCTTGAAGGCCTCGATCTGCTTCCGGATCGCGACCTCGGTCGGGAAGCGCTCGGTCGAGCTCGCTCCGTAGAAGCCGCCGAGCCCCTCCACGCGCTCGAGCACGTAGGCCGCGTCCTCCGGCATGGCGATCGGCCCGCCGTGGCACAGCACGAGGACGTCCTCGCGCACCGACCTCGCCGCCGCCAGGATGGCGCGGATCTTCTCCACGCACTCGTCGAGCGGGCTCACCGTGCGCGCGCCGATCGTCCCGCCGCTCGTGCAGCCCATGTGCGCGACGACGATGTCCGCTCCGGCCTCGGTCATCGCTCGCGCCTCGGCCTCGTCGAACACGTAGGGCGTCGTCAAGAGGTCCATCTCGTGGGCCAGCGCGATCGCGTCGACCTCGAGTCCGTAGCCCATGCCGGTCTCTTCCAGCGTTTCGCGCAGACGGCCCTCGATCAGGCCGACGGTCGGGAAGTTCTGGATGCCGGCGAAGCCGAGCTCGGCGAGCTCACGCAGGAAGAGCCGCGGCATCATGAAGGGGTCCGTGCCGCACACGCCGGCGAGGACCGGCGTCTTCTTCACCACCGGCAGGACCTCGAAGGCCATCTCCTTCACGATCTGGTTCGCGTTGCCGTAGGGCATCAGCCCGGCGGTCGACCCGCGGCCCGCCATGCGGTAGCGCCCGGAGTTGTAGACGATCAGGAGGTCGATCCCCCCGGCCTCCTCGCTCTTGGCGGAGATGCCGGTGCCCGCGCCGCCGCCGATGATCGGCTCGCCGCGCGCGATCTGGGCGCGAAAGCGCGCCAGGATGGCGCTCCTCGAATTGTCCGTCGACTCCTTCATCCTGCGCACTCTACCCGCCGGGATCGCGGGCGCGCTATTCGACGTACCCGAGCTGGCGCAGCTGGGCCTGGGTCTCCGGGCTCAGCTCTCCGCCGCGCGTCGCGCCGAGCTCGCTCGCGAGGTCGTCCAGGGTCCGGCGCTGGCGCTCGAGGCGCTCGCGCAGCGACTGGAAGCGCTGCGCCTCGGTCGCGGTCCGCTCGTCGCGTTCCCCCGGATCGCTCGCCAGATCGTAGAGACTCCACTCGCGCTCGGCGGGGAACGCCACGCTCGGGTCGGGCGGGGCGTGGATCAGCTTCCAGCCGGAGGGATCCAGGAGCGTTTCCTTGTGCACGAAGTCGTCGTGGACCTCGCTCCAGGCCGCCCGGCCGCGCAGGTCCGAGCCGAGCAGGTCGATCCCCTGCATGCGCGGATCGACCGGGATGCGGAGCGCCGCGAGGATGGTCGGCGCCACGTCCAACGTCATGACCGGTTCCTCGACGACGCGCGACTCGATCCCGGGGACGTAGAGGATCAGCGGCACGCGCAGCAGCTCGTCGAACAGGGTCTTGCCGTGCTGGACGAAGCCACGCTCGAAGAGCTCCTCGCCGTGGTCGGAGGTCACGACCACGAGCGTGCGCTCGGCGATGCCGAGCTCCTCCAGCCGGTCGAGGAGGCGCCCCAGGACCTCGTCGGCGTAGCGCAGGGCGGCGTCGTAGCGATGGGTCAGGTGCGCGCGGTCCGCCTCGCCGATGGGCCGCTCGGTCCAGCCCTTGCCGCGCGTGATCCAGAACTCCGAGTAGTCGACGCGCTCCGAGGTGCAGCCCCGCGCACGGCAGTCGAGGTAGGCGGGCGGCGGGTCGTAGTCGTGGACCACGTAGGTGTGCAGGAACAGGAAAAAGGGCTCGTCCGCGTGCTCCTCGAGCCACCCGAGCACGTGTTCCGGCCCGCGCTCGCGCAGGAGCTCCTCGGTCAGCGCCGGCGGAGGTTCCCAGGCGCGGTGCGGGCGATCCCCTCGAGCGTCCGAGCGCGCCAGGAGGTCGGCGAAGAACTGCGAGTCCCTGGGGCGCAGCGGATCGATCGGATCGAAGGAATCGAAGCCCTTGTCGAAGCCGAAATCGGCGTTCAGGAACACGCCGCCCGTGAAGGCCTGGGTGCGCAGCCCCGCGCGAGCGAGGATCTGCGCCAGGAGCGGCGAGCGCGAGGCGGACAGCAGGTCGCTCGGACGCTGGGTGCCGTGGATCGACGGGAACTGCCCCGAGAACAGCGTGGCGTGCGCCGGCAGCGTGTAGGGCGCCTGGGAGACCGCGCGGCGGAACAGGATGCCGCGGCGCGCCAGGGCGTCGAGGCGCGGCGTGGTCCCGCCCTCGTAGCCGTAGCACCCGACGTGGTCCGCGCGCAGGGTGTCGATCGAGACGAGCAGGAGGTTCGGGAGCGCGGGCGGCGCGGCCACGTCGCGCACGACGGGCGCACCGAAGAGCCCCGGGAGCGCACCGTCGACCGAGAGCTCGAGCTCGACGGTGCGACCGGCCCAGCGTGCGAGGTCCACGGCGTGCTCGCGCCAGCGCAGGCCCGAGAGCTCTCCGGCAACGGCCGAGCGCTCGCACAAGAGCTCCTCGCCGTCGACGCACAGGCTCCAGGCGAGCTCGCGCGTCTCGCCCGGGACGAGCCCCGCGCTCCAGGGACCGAGGCCGGTCTCGAGCCGCGGGGATCCGGAGGGGAGGCGCAGCGAGAAGCGCAGCCGCTCCCCGGGGAGGAGCACGATCGAGGGACGCACCTCGGCACCGAGCGCCGTGCGCAGGCAGCGCTGCGCGCGCCAGTCCGCGGGCACGTCCTCGCCCCTCCAGGTGTTCGCCGAGGCGGCGCGCAGATGGTCCTCCCAGAGCACTTGCTCGGGAACGCGTCGGAGCTCGAGCCCGCGGAAGTCCGCGCTGCCGGAGCTCACCTCGCCCAGCAACGTGAGGAAGCAGGCCACGGCGAGCGCGCGGGTGCCCGGCTCGGTGCGGAACACCAGGCGCCGCTCCTGCCAGCCTGCGTGACCGAGCGCGGTCTCGAAGAGGTGGAACGCCGTGACGGGAGCGGCGAAACCGGAGCTGAAGAGCTCGGAGAGCGTGCCGTGGCTCGAGAGCTCCCCCAGCCATGGCGTGGCTCCGTCGAAGGGAGCGAGATCCGTCTCGATTCCCCGCGCGCGGATGGACACGGCGAACTCGTAGCAGGCGTTCGGCTCGACCGGGACGACGCAGTAGAGAGCGCCGCGGCGTCCTCGCAGCGCGAGCAACGCTCGCCCCTGCTCCTCCTCGATCGAGGCCTCGAGGAGCCCGGGGGTGACCTCGAGGGGTCGCGCGGCATCCGTGGCCCTCTGCCAGCCGGCGAGACCGGCCTCGAAGCCGGGCGTGAGGACCGACGAGCGCGGCTCGGGCTGGGAGCGCAGGAGCTCCGCGAAACCGTGCTCGGTGAGCCGCTCGCGCACGGAGGCCGGCGCCGTGTCCTCCGGCCCGCCACAGGATCCGAGCGCGAGGAACAGCCAGACACCGGGAGAGCGCATGGGCGACGGAGCGATTGTACGTCTCTGCGCGGCGCGCCCCCTCACTCGAAGGGCGGCTGCCATTCCGAGGCGAGCACGCGATCGATCTCCTCGGCCTTGCGCCGATTGCCTTCGGGCTGGAGGTGGACGAGATCGACGAAGAGACCCTGGAAGTCCTGCGGGTGCTCCGCCACCAGGCGGGCGAGATCGACCAGGATGAACCCCTCCTCGCGCGCGAGCTCGCGCAGGATCTCGTTGTGCTGGCGCATCCCGAAGCGCCAGACGCCGCTCGACCGCGGATCGTCGACGTCGTGCTGGGGGGCGTAGGGGACCGTCGCCAGGACGACGCGCGCCCCCTGGTCCCGGGCGCCGCGGGCGATGGAGAGGACGTTCCTCCGGAAGGCCCGGGTCGTGTCGAGCGGCAGCGACCGGCCGTCCCACACGGCGTTCGCTCCCGGCGGGCGCGTGCTCATCTTCACGAGGTCCGGGGGCTCGCGGTGCGCGAACCTCCAGGCGAGGAGATCGCTGTGCTCGACGACGAAACGGGTCGTCCCCCCGAAGCAGGGCAGCGCCCAGGGCTTCCGGTAGTGGACGTAGTCGGTGCGGAAGGTCGCGTAGTTGCGGGCGTAGATGTCGTTCGCGGCCTCGTGGAGGATCACGAGATCAGGCCGATAGTCCTGCGCCGAGAGGAACCAGTTGACGAGCTCCTCGGCCGACGTCCAGCCGGAGAGGCCGAAGTTCAGCACCTCGACGTCGCGTCCATGGCGCGCTTCGAGCGCCCGCTCCAGCAGGAATGGAAACGTAGCCTCGCGACCGAAGTCGTTGCCGCCCTCCGTGGTCGAGGAGCCCAGGCACGCGATGCGCGGCACTCCCTTCGCGCGCTCGACGGACCACTCGACGTCGTTGAACCCGAGCGAGTTCCGGCCGGCGAAATGGGCGGGCCGCCCGTACACGGTGTGCGGCCGGCCCTCGTAGCCGCTCACCTGTCCGTCGAGGACGAAGCGCCGCAGCGCGGCCAGGATGCGCTGGATCTGGGGCGTCTCCTTGCGCCGGAAATCCAGCTCGAGGACCGAGAGCGTCACGAAGAGGACGGAGAGCGTCGCCGCGGAGGCGATCGCGAACCTGGAGAGGAACACGCGCTTGGGACGGCTCGTCGAGGGGGTCATCGGCTCCCGCAGGGCGGGGGATTATCACCCTCGCTCCACGAACCTGTCGAGTACGCGTCCTCTGCGGCGGATTCGGCTAGTCCGCCCGGAGCCAGCGCACGGCGTTCTGGAGCAGCCGCTGGAACCAGCGGCTCTCGTGCGCGGCCCCGTCGTGGCCGAGCGTGATCGCCACGATGCGTCCGCGACCGTGGACGTGGGCCCACGCGACGGGGAACTCGGCCCCGGTGGCGAGCGAGGTCCCCGTCGCGACGACCTGGCTCGGCGCCCCCGGAAGGGGCTCGAAACGATAGAGCTCGTCGGTGATCGAGAAGCTGCGCGGCAGGCCCTCGGAGAGCGGGTGCGCCGGGTCGGCGATCCGCACCGCGAACTCGCGGTACTCCTCGTGGCTCCGCGCGCCGCCTCCCACGAGCTCGGCGTTGTACTCGGGCCAGTCGGTCCAGTTGTGCCAGGTCGAGGCGTGCAGCAGGAGCAGCCCGCCGCCCCGTCCGACGAAAGCGAAGATCGCGCGGCGCAGATCCGCGTCCGAGAGCGGCTGGTTGTTGCACAGGACGAGCACTGCGAGACCCGCGAGGCGCGCCGCGAGCTCGCGCGGGTCCTCCGTGTATTCGAGCGGGCCCCACTCGGAGAGCGTCTCGAGGTCCTGCTCCCCGAACCAACGCTGGTAGTCGTGGCTCGACCCGCCTCCGAACGTGAGCATCCGCGGCGCGGCCGTGGACTCCGGCGCCTCTTCCAGGGGGCCGGGGGAGCCGGAAGGAGCCGCCGAGCTGGCCGCCGCGGCCAGCTCGGCGGTCAGCGCCACGAAGGTCGGCGCGAGATCGTTGTCGAAGCTCTCGAGCACGATGCGCTGGACGACGGCGCCCGGGCGGCGCAGGTCGACGTGGAAGCGACGCACCTGGCCCGCGCTCCCTTCCTCGACCAGATCGACCCACTCCGATCCGGGCACCTCGCTGCGCCGGATCCAGTCGGCGAACTCGCGTCCGTCGACGAAGACGTGCTCCTCGGCCTCGCCGTCGGCGTAGAGCAAGGAGAGCTTCGCCGCCGGCGCGCGCTCCTGCGTGAAGGGATAGCCCCAGGCGGCGATCCCGCCGAGCACGTGCAGGCGCGCGAAGGCGAAGCCGATCGGAAGCTCGACGCGCGCGGGCATGCGCTTCGAATCCCAGTCCTCCACCATGCCTCCGCGCAGCACGAGCACGTTCTTCCCCTGCGGGCTGCGCTCGGGCGCGAGGACCTCGAAGGGAATCCCTTGCACGTCGACGATGCCGGTCCGGGAGAGCCGCATGGGCTGGGCGTCGCGGCGGACGTCGTACATCCCGCGCGCCGTGCTGGCGCTGGCGAGCGGCGCCAGGCTCAAGACCCGGAAACCCTGATAACCCCCGGTCAGGAAGGCGAGCAGGTCGCGCAGCGCCTCCGCGCCCAGCGCTTCGAAGCCGGTCGGCATGGGCGAGCGGCCGGTCGAGCGCAGGCTCGCGATCTCGTCGCGCGCCACCTCCACGTCGCCGGTGGCGTTGCGCAGGACCACCGAACGCTGGTCGTCGCGCACGATCACGCCGTCGACCAGGCGTCCAGCGGTCGTCTCGAGCACGTACTCGACGTAGCCCGGCTCCACCGAGCGGTTGGGATCGACCAGGAACGGCAGGAGCTCGCGCGCGCCGTGGGCCCCCATGCCCGTCAGGTCGGGGCCGACGTGGGCTCCTTCCCCCTGGAAGGCGTGGCACTTGGCGCACTGCTCGGCGAAGAGCTGCTTGCCGCGAGCAGCGTCGCCGGGGGCGTCGACGAGCGGCAGGAGCCCGGCCAGGATCTTCTCGACGTCGCCTGCCTCGGTCCCAAGGAGAGCGAGGGCGCTCGCGCGATCGGCCACGCTCGGATCGGGGTGGTTGCGCAAACGGTGGATCCAGCGCGGCCCGAGTTCGACCGGCTTCACCCGGCCCGCTTCGACGGCGTCGAGCAGGAGCAGGGTCCACCTCGCGCGCTCGACGAGCGCCTGGTACACGCTCTCCCGCAGCCCCCCCGAGAGTCCCGGGAGCGCATCGAGCAGCGTCCGGGCGGCGGAAACCTCCGGCAGCTCCGCGAGCCAGCGCACGACCTCTGCTTGCCTCTCGGCCGGGAAGAAGGGATCGAGGAAGCGCGATGCGCTCGCCACGGCGCGCGAGCGGGACTCCGGAACGTCCAGGAGCGAGCGCAGGCACGCGAGGCGTAGCTCGACCTCCGCTTCCGGGTCCTCGACGACGGCAGCGATCCGCGCCGCCATCGCGTCGAATTCGCTCGTGCCGAACTGTCCCTCCGCCCAGCGTCGTGCGATCGGGAGCGCCGCCACGCCGACGCGCACGTCCCCGTGCGCGAACAGACGGCGCAAGGCGGTCCCGAGCTTGGGCGAGGGCCAAGGCTGGTCCGCGTGCGGGAAAGCGGCCGCGAGGGCGCGCAACACGCGCTCCGCGAGCCGCGCGGGAGGTTCCGCCTCGCCGAGCGCGAGCACCATCTCCAGCGCTTCGCCGAAATCCCCGCGCTCGGCGGCCGAGGCCGCCAGACGATCGAGGAACTCGAGGAAGGGCTCCGGGTTCGTGCGCCGCACGAGCGCCGACAGGAACTCGGCCGGCCGTTCCGCGGCGATCGCGAGCACGAGGGAGCGCGACCAGGCGTCCTCCAGATCGGGGTAGAGCGAGACGAGCTCGAAGAAATCGGTCGTCTCGGCCCGTCCCCGCAGGAGGCGCAGGGCTTCCAGACGCACCCGGGGATCGGGATCGAAGAGGCGCGCGCGCACCACCCTCGACACCGACATCCACGTGAACCCGTCGGCGTCGTGCAGCACCGCGAGCGCGTTCCGGCGCACCTCGGCCTGTGGAGACTCGGCGAGGTGCCGCGCGAGCTCGCCGTCGCGCGTGAGCCAGAGGGCGTGGATCGCGAAGTCCGGTTCGGCGGAACGGCGCGCGAGCAGGGCGAGCTCCGCGCGCTCGTCCCTGCCGAGACCGCGCTCCCGGACGAGACGGTGCGCGCTGGCGCGGCGCCAGCCGTTCGGAGAGGCGAGATCCGCGAATCCGTCCGAGCGCTCTGCGCCTCGCACGGGCGTCAGGATCGGGGGCGGCGCATCGAGCGACTGGATGCGCCAGATGCGGCCGTGATCGTGATCGCGATCCGGGCGTCGCGCGGCATTCGTCGGACCGTGAGGCGGGCCACGCGTGTCGTTGTGGACCGCGGCCTGGTTGTAGAAGTCGAGCACGTAGAGCGCTCCGTCGGGTCCCACCCGCAGGTGCACGGGCCGGAACCAGAGGTCGGTCGAGGCGAGGAACTCGCTCGCTTCCGGCCGAGAGGCCTGGAAGGTGACCCCGCGCGGCGCGAGGGCGTCGCGATGGACCAGGTTCACGGTGGGCTCGCACACGAAGTGATCGCCGACGTACTGCGCGGGCCACGCTCCCCCGTCGTAGAGGCAGGCACCCGCCGCGGCCGTGAACCCGCCCACGAAGTCGATCTGCTGGTAGGGCGGCCGGGCGTTCTTCGTGAGCGGCCGCACGTCGCCGTGATCGGTCACGTCGAGCCAGCTCTCGACGCTCGCCAGCCGTCCCCCGGAGAGATCGCGATCCTCCACCACCAGGTGCCGCAGGTGGGAGCCGTTCGCCATGCTGAAGAAGAGCGTGCCGTCCCGGGCGAAATCGAGTCCCCAGGTGTTCGAGCCGAAGGCAGCGACCTGCTCGATGGCGCTGCCGTCCGGATGGAAGCGGAAGATGCCGTTCCCGATCCGTCCGAAAGGGGTGCCGCTCGAGCCGACGATGTCGCGCGAGTCGTTCCCGCTGTAGCCCTGGGTCCCGTAGATCCAGCCGTCGAGGCCCGCGCGCAGATTGCTGATGACGGCGTGCGTGTCGCCGTAGCCGAAGCCGTGATAGAGCACCTCGCGTCGATCGGCGCGGTCGTCGCCGTCGGTGTCGCGCAGGAACAGGATGTCCGGCGCTTGGGTGACGATCACGCCGTCGCGGTGGAAGACGAAGCTCGTCACGAGGTCGAGCCCGTCGGCGAAGACTCGGGTCCCCTCGGCGCGCCCGTCGTGATCCGCGTCCTCGAGGATCACGATGCGGTCGCGGGCCGGGATCCCGGAGAACTCCTGCTTGTCGGGGTAGCCGGGCGTCAGCGCCACCCACATGCGCCCGCGCGGATCCCAGTCGAGCGAGATCGGGTTCACGACCAGCGGCTCGGCGGCGACGCAGTCGATGCGGAAACCGGACTCGAGGACGAAGCTCGCGCGCTCCTCTTCCGGCCGCTTCGGCCCCCCCGGCGGGTAGGCGAGCGTCTCGATCTCCCGCTCCCCGACCAGGGAGTCCGCGTCGCGCTTCCCGGCCCAGGCGATCCCGCGCAGGACGAGGGTGCGCCAGGCCGGGTGGGAGAAGGTCGCGTACTCGTGCCCCTGCAGGCTCACGAAGGCGCGCCGGTTCCCCTGCTCGAAGGTCCACATCTGGGGCGTGACGTCGAAGGGCGTCTGGAACGAGTTCGCGAGCACGTGCACCCCGGAGACGAGGTGCAGGTTGGAGTAGATCTCGTCGTCCAGGTCGAAGTTCGCCACGCCGCGCGTGATCGGGTGCTCGCGCTCGGTCCCCGCCGCGTCGCGCGCGAAGCACAGCCCGATCTTGCCCTCGTGCCACGTGGCGCGCCCGTGCTCCCAGGCGCCGCCGGCGATCGTCTTGAACCAGTGCGGGTCGTCGCCGCACACGGAGTCGTGCAGGAACACGAGCCCCCCGCCGCGCTCGAGGTACTCCAGGAGGTGCGCGCGATCGTCGCCGAAGATCGAGGCCCCCTCCGCGCAGAAGAAGACGACCACGTCGGTCGCCGCGAGCTCTTCGCGCGTCGGGAACGCGAGCGCGCCGCGCACCTCGCAGCCGCGCTCGCGCAGCAGGGGCGTCCAGTCCGCGAGGAAGCGCGGATGGTCGTGCTCCCCGGGACCGTGGGTCTTCTCCCCGGCGCGCAGGAAGACGCGCAGGGGAGGCGTGACCTGGGACTGGACCGGCGCAGCAGCACCCAGGATCGCCAGGAAGAAGATCGGTGGGGCCAGCGCTCGTCGCATTCGGGGTCCCTCGGGTCGAGGGGCCGTCATCCTAGCCGCCCTCTTCCCTGAAACCCCCTCCACTCCTCGCTGGTCTCCGGTCCATGAGCCTGAGACCTCTTCGACGTCCGAGGGTCCGCGAGGTCATTCACCTGATCGAGCGCGAGGGCTGGGTCCTCGTCGGAACCCGCGGGAGCCACGGACAGTTCAAGCACGCCTTCAGACCGGGTCGAGTTACGATTGCGGGCAACCCCAACGACGAGCTCGGCCCACGAACCCTGAAGAGCATCCTGAGACAGGCGGGTCTGCGACCATGAGATACCTGATCGTCATCGAAGAAACGGAAACCGGCTTCTCGGCCTACGCGCCGGACGTGGACGGATGCATCGCGACCGGGAGCACGCGTCCCGAGGTCGAGCGGACGATGCGCGAGGCGATGGAGTTCCACGTCGAGGGCCTGCGGACGGACGGTTTGGAAGTGCCCCCTCCTCGCTCCGCCTCGGCCTACGTCGACGTCTCGGCGTAGATTGCCCGCCCCTTCGTCGATCGGCCGGGTGTCAGGCCCCGTCTGGATCGCGGCCGCCGCGATCTTGCTGCACTCCGTCTGCCTCACGGAGTACGGCGTCTTCCGGGACGAGCTCTACTACGTCGCCTGCGGCGAGCACCTCGCCTGGGGCTACGTCGACCATCCGCCGCTCGTCGCGCTGCTCGCGCGAGGCGTGACCGGCGTCTTCGGGCACTCCCTCGTGGCCCTGCGGGCGGTCCCGGTGGCGCTCTCCGCCGCCACGATCCTCCTCGCCGCCGCCCTCGCGCGCCGGCTCGGCGCGGGCGCCTTCGCCCAGGCGCTCGCCGCGCTCGCCGTGGCGATCGCGCCCCATTTCCTGGGCACCTTCCACTACTTCTCGATGAACGCGGTCGAGGTGTTCCTGTGGACGCTGGGCGCCCTGCTCGTCGTCCGTGCGCTCGAAGGGGGCCGGACGCGGGACTGGATCGCGTTCGGGCTCGTCGTGGGCCTCGGGCTCCTGACCAAGATCAGCATGGGAGGCTTGGGTCTCGGGATCGGCGTCGGGCTCCTCTTCACGCGAGCCCGGTCCGTCCTGCGGACGCTCGGTCCCTGGATCGCTGCGGCGATCGCCGTCCTCCTGTTCGCCCCGCACCTCCTGTGGCAGGTCGAGCACGGCTGGCCAACGCGCGAGTTCGTCGCGAACGCCCAGCGCTTCAAGATCGTCGAGTTCTCGACGCTCGGCTTCGTGCAGGACGTCGCGCTGCGCATGCACCCGCTGACGCTCCCGATCTGGCTCGCAGGCCTGTGGGCCTCCTTCCGCGGCCCGCCTCGTCAGCGCGTCCTCGGCTGGGCGTTCGTGGTCGTGTTCGCCGTCTTCCTGGTGCAGCGCTCCAAGCCCTACTACGTCACGCCCGCCTTCCCGATGATGTTCGCGGCGGGGGCCGCGGCGATCGAGCGCGTCCTGCGCGGCCGCTTCCTGCGCGGCGCCCTGGTGCTCGTGCTCGCGGCGACCGGCCTCCTCCTGGCTCCGTTCGCGGTACCCGTGCTCCCGGTGGAGCGGTTCATCGCCTACCAGCACGCGCTCGGTCTCGAGCCGGGATCGGAGGAGCGCCACGAGATGGGCGAGCTCCCGCAGTTCTACGCCGACATGTTCGGCTGGGAGGAGCTCGCGCGCGCGGTGTCGGCGGTCTACCTCGCGCTGCCCGAGGAGGAGCGTGTCGCGGCGCGCGTGTGGGCCGGGAACTACGGCGAGGCCGGAGCGATCGACCTCTTGCGCGCGCAGATCCCGCTTCCCCCGGTCCTGTGCACGCACAACAACTACTGGTACTGGGGGCCGGGCGTCGAGGGCGGGACGCTGATCGTGATCGGCGGGGAGCGCGAGGACCATCTCGACTCCTTCGAGGAGGTCGAGCTCGCCGGACGCAGCGATCCGCGCTACGCGATGCCCTACGAGCGCGACCTCGCGCTCTGGGTCTGCCGGCGCTGGACCGTGCGGCTCGACGACGTCTGGGCCGCGGAGAAGAACTTCAACTGAGTCCCCGACGCGCGCGGCGCACGCGCTCGTGCAGCGACTCGGGAGCCAGGTCCACCTCGCCTTCGAACCCGTCGTCGAAGCGCAGCCAGACCCGGTGGCCTCCCAGGTAGCGGGCTTCCAGGACGCGCACGAGGGAAGGCTTCATTCGAGGGGCGCGATGGGCTCGGGGGGTTCGCCGGCCTCCGCCAGCCGCCAGTCCTCCAGGAGCTCCGCTCGGTGGAGATCGTACCACTCGGGGAGATGGCGGATGGCGCGCGGCGGGAAGCGACCGGCCACGACCCCGTCCGCGATGCGAACGACGGCGGTGTAGTCGCCGTAGACCGCGTGGAAGTGCGGTGGCGCATGCTCGTCGTAGAACATGCGCACGCTGATCCCCAGGAAGCGAGAGATCTCGGGCATCGCTCGCCGAGGACCCGCGGGCGGAGGCAAGGTTGCAGGGGAACCCCGGGTGCGATCGGGATCCGAAGCTAGGATGGCGTCATGAAGAGCGCCGTCCTCCTCCTGCTCCTCCCCTTCGCCGCCTGCCGGCAGGTTCCCGCTCAGATCCAGGATCCGCCTGCCGAGAGAGGCGTAGGAACCTGCTCGCTGCGTGGCTTCACCTTGGCGGAGAGCTTTGGCTTGGGATACGGCGAGTTCCCGAACTCCGGGATGGATGAGGCTCAGGAGTGCTTCCTGCTCGGTTTGACGCTCCTTCACAGCTTCGAATACGAAGACGCGGCCGAGGCCTTCCACGAGGCGCAAGCGATCGACCCCGGCTTCGCGCTCGCCTACTGGGGCGAGGCCCTGACCTACTGCCATCCGATCTGGAACGAGGACTTCCCCGACAGGGCGCACGCGGCCCTCGAGCGGCTCGCGCCGAGCGCGGCCGAGCGCCTCGCGAAGGCCCCGACCGAACGCGAGAAGGGACTGCTCGGAGCGGTCGAGGTGCTGTGGGGCGAGGGCAAGCGCCTGGAGCGCAACCGCGCCTACTGCGCCGCGATGGAGGCGCTCCGGGCGCGGTTCCCCGACGACGACGAGATCGCGGCCTTCACCGCGCTCGCAATCCTCGGCACGAGCGGCCCCACGCGCGACATCCCGACCTACATGCGCGCTGCGGCGCTGGCCGAGCAAGTCTACGAGCACAACCCCGACCACCCGGGCGCGATCCACTACGCGATCCACGCCTACGACGATCCTGTGCACGCTCCTCTGGGGCTGCGCATGGCCAACCGCTACGCCGAGGTCGAACCGAATTCCCAGCACGCGCTGCACATGCCCTCGCACATCTACGTCGCGCTCGGCATGTGGCAGGCGTCCGTCGACACGAACGTGCGCTCCGTAGAGGCCGCCGACGCGCGGCGCGCGCGCAAGGAGCTCGGCGTCGACGCGCGCGGTTTCCATTCGCTGGCCTGGCTCGCCTACAGCTACCTGCAGATGGGACGCGTCGCCGACGCGCGCACGCTCCTCGCCGAGGTGCAGCGCGACGCGGACGAAGCCGGCTCGAAGCGCACGCACACGCACCTGGCGATCATGCGCGCGGCCTACCTGGTCGATGCCGGGGGACTGGCCCCGGGCGGAGGCGACGACGCGCTCGCGATCTCGGTGGACACGAAGGATCTCGGTCTCGACGTCGCCGTGGCCGACCTCTTCACGACCGGCGCCTCCGCCGCACGGTGCGGCGAGCTCGAGCGCGCAGAGGCGGCGCTCGCGGGGATCGTCGAGGGCCTGGCGAGCGCGGAGGCCGAGGCCACGGCCGTGGGCGCGGCGCTCTCCTGCTGCCGCGTCGGGAACGGCGGCTACGGCGCCGCGAGTCCCGAACGGGCGGCGGCCGAGGTCATGCGCCGCCAGCTCGAGGGCGAGATCGCGCTCGCGCGCGGCGAGAGCGAGGTCGGACTCGCCGCGCTACGCGAGGCGACGCGGCTCGAGGACGCCATGGGCTTCGACTTCGGGCCGCCGATGGTGGTGAAGCCGGCCCACGAGCTCCTCGGCGAAGCCTTGCTCGCGCGCGGGGACGCGCCGGGAGCCGTGCAGGAGTTCGACGCGGCGCTGAAGCGCGCGCCGCGGCGCGCACGCTCGCTGCTCGGCAAGGCGCGCGCGCTCCAGGCCGCCGGGGACGCCCAGGGCTCGAGCGCGGCCTACGCCGAGCTCGCCTCGATCTGGAGCGGCGCCGACGCGGAGCTCCCCGATCTCGGCGAGGTCCGCGCCCGAGCGGGCGCGGCGGCAGGCGGTTGAGGACTGGGCGCGGTCAGAAGTAGTAGGCGAGATAGATCTGGACGCGGTTCGCGTCGCCGTCGTCGAGCCCGACGTACTTGGTCGTCCAGTTCAGGTACTCGACGCCGGCCTGGAACACGCCCCATTTCATGCGCGCGGCGAGGTAGGCGACGTCGTTCTCCGAGCGCGCGTCGGGATCGAGGTCGGAGTCCTCGGGATCGTCCATCGAGTAACCGGCGTGCAGCGAGCAGTTCGGGGTCGCCTGGAACACGAGCTCGACCCAGCCGCCCTCGCTGTCGATCTCGCCCCCGGTGGAGTTCACCCCCTGGAAGATGCCGCCGCGCACGTCGTCGAGGTTCTTGCCGCTGAACCACTCGCCCAGGACCGACCAGCGATCGCGATGGAGCGGCGCCTTGAAGTCGACCGAGATCGAGCTCGAATCGAAATCCTGCTCCGGCAGGGCGCCGGCGCCGTCCGGATCGAAGTCCTCGGACGACGAGTGACCCGACACGCCGATCTGGTAGGCGCCGCCGGACTTCGTCTTGCCCGAGTAGCCGACGCGCGCGGCGACCATGGGCTCGCCCGAGTTCTCGCCCGCGCGCAATCCGCCCTCGACGGTCGGCGAATCCACGGCTCCGGAGAGCCCGATGCCGCCGGTGACCGTGAGGTTGCCCGGCCCCAGCGCGTGGTCGTATTGCACGCGCACCTGGGGTCGTCGATCGCCGAGGTTGCCGGCGCCCCACATCACGAGATCGTGGTTCACCGCGGGATAGAGCGGCGAGACGACGTCCCATTCCTGGCCCGCGAGCAGGCTCCAGTCGCCCCAGTCGAGGTTCAGGAACGCGCGGCGCATGCGGATCGCGCTGCGCGAGTCGTTGTCGTTGAGGCCGATGTTGTAGAAGTCGATCTCGACGTTCCCGGTCAGGTCGGGCGCGCCGAGCCCGTCGATCGCCGGGCCGTCCAGATTCAGGCCGAGGCGAGTCAAGCGCGCGTGGACGGCGAACTCGCTGTCGTCCTCCATGGCCCCGACGCTGGCGGGCGCAGTCGGGTCCTCGGACTGCACGTAGCCCGGGATCTGCGGGTCGTTGAAGCGCGAGTCGTCGTACTGGACGTCGGTGCGCAGGAAGCCGTAGAGCTGGAGCATGGACCCCTTGCCGAGCAGGTCCTTCCACTTCACGAGCTGAGGGTCGTCTTCCTGGTGGTCGGCCTGGGCCAGGACGGGCGCGCTGGCGGCGAGCAGGGCCGCGGCGCAAGGGAGGATCGTATGGTTCATGGCTTTCGGAAAGGGGTTCGAGGTTCACGCCGTCACGCGTCGTCGGGCAGGCGCGCGCGGCGAACCTCTCCTTCCGAGAGCCCCGGATCGCTTCGGGATCAGCGATCCGTGAGAGTCGACCGACCCTCGGGCAGCCCCCGGAGAGATCCTCCGGTCGTCTGCCGCGAGTCCGTTCAAGTGAACGGCAAGAGGTGGGATCGGTCGGACATGCCGAGGGCGGGAAGATAGTGGAAGACCGCTCCCTCTCGCAAGGGGCTTCCCTGGGTCGACCGCCTTCCGCATGGGACTGGTCGCGATCGCGATCGTCGCTGGACTCCTGGTGGCGAACGTCGCCGTCGCTCCCCGGAACCTGGAGCGCGAGAGTTGGCCAGCCCCCGCGCTGCACCCGATCGGCTATCCTGTCGCGCTCGATGAGAGCGCTCGGTCCATCCCTGTTCTTGGCGTTCCTCGCAACGCCCGCGCTCGCCCAGGGAACGGTCCCCGACGTCTGGAGCAGCAAGGTGACCTCCCGCACCCCGGACGGCTGGTATGCGGCGCCGATCCACGGGACGCTGCTCCCCGACGGGCGCTTGCTCTTCATCGGCGTCGAGCGCGACACCGAGGATCCGCTGCTCGCGACGGGTCGGCGCAAGGGCGCCTGGGTCCTGACGCCCGACGTTGCCTTCGCGCCGCTCCCGAGCGAGATCGTGGTCCAGGAACTCGTCGAGCCGATGGACATCGACAACGATCCGACGCTCGTCCCCGGCTCGCTGGTCGACGACGACCTCGAGTGCACCGGCCAGTCGCTCCTCGCCGACGGCCGGCTCTTCACCGCGGGCGGCACGCGCTGGACGCGGCTCATCGGAGGCGGCGCCACCTCGGTCATCGGTCTCTCCTATGCCACGCTCTTCGACGGGGCTGCGTGGACGCGCGTCGCGAGCGAGATGCTCGCGATCGGGCCGCTCGGATCGACCGCGCGCTGGTACCCGACGGTGACGCGGCTCTGGGACGGACGCATGCTCGTCATGTGCGGGGAGGAGTGGCTATACCCGGGCCCCTACAAGAACCGCAGCGTCGAAGCCTTCGATCCCTCGTCGGGGACCTGGCAGGTCCTCTCGCCCTACGGCGAGCCTCCGGTCGAGATCGAGAACCCCGACTACACGCACGCCTTCGTGCTCCCCGAGCCGATCGGGACGAACGACCTCCTGATGACGGGGAAGTTCTCGGTCCCGGTCCTCTACTCGCTCGACTCGCTCCCCCACTGGACCGTGTTCCCGGACCCGCGGCCGGGCGCGGTGCTCGGCCAGGTCCCGAACAACGGCGCTTCCTCCGCGCTGCTCCCGATCCGCGTCCAGGAAGGCGAATGGGGCTACGCGAACGGCAGCATGCTCGTGGCGGGCGGTCAGGAGAACACGCTCTTCCCCGAGACCGTCGACGCCTACGACCCGATCGCGCAGGGCTGGTTCGTGCGCGTGGCGACCGGTGTGCCGCGCGTGCATCCCTCCACGGTGATCCTGCCCGATGGACGGCTGCTCGTCGTCGCGGGGCACTCCGACACCGGCGACCCCGGACAGAAGCAGGCGGGCTACGTCGATCCGGCGAACGGGTTCGCCCACGCGCTCGGGATCTCCTCGACCCCCGAGTTCCGCGGCTACCACACGGTGACGCTGCTCCTTCCCGACGGGCGCGTCTTCGTCGGCGGCGGCCGCGACCTCGACCTCACCGGGTCGCTGGAGAAGCCCGACTTCCGCTATCTCTATCCCGACTACTGCTTCCAGCCGCGCCCGGCGATCCTCTCGGCGCCGGCCGTGCTGCGTTACGGGCGGAGCTTCTCGGTCACGACGAGCGGCAAGAAGCCGCGCGAGGTCGTGCTCGTCGCCCTGGGCTCGATGACGCACTCCTTCGACTTCGACCAGCGCCACGTGGAACTCGCGCTCACCAAGGCGCAGAAGCTGCCGTCCCGGCCGCACGAGCTGCAGGTCCGCGCGCCCGCGAACGCGCGCGTCGCCCCGCCGGGCCACTACATGCTCTTCGTGCTCGACGCCGATCGCGTGCCGTCGGTCGCGCGCATCCTGCGGCTGGAGTGAGCCCCCCGAAGCCTCAGGACCTCGCCCGCCATGTGCGAGGATTCCTCTTGGCGTGGAAGGACGCCACGACGACGACGCCTCCCTTCCTCACACGATAGTAGACGCCGTAGGGGAAACGGCGCAGGAAGGCTCGCCGCGTTCGACGGTGAACCACCGGATACGCCTCCGGGTTTTCTTCGACAGCCATGAGAGTCGTCGCCAGCGCCTCGAGGGAATCCTCTCCAAGTCCCGGTGCCTTGCCTCGTACCAATGGAAGGCATCCTCGATGTCGGCGGCAGCAGCCGGCCGAAGCAACGGGCCCTTCACGGGGAGGGTTTGCGGAGGCGGCGGACGACTCGATCCCAGGGGATTCCGTTCGTCTCTTCGCTTTCCAAGTCGGCGAGTCGGCGATCGAGCTCCTCGCGCTGCGCATCGGTCAGTGGGAGATCCGCGGAGGTCTTCGAGAAGCTGTCCCACAAGCGCTCGATCAGGTCCAGGCGCTCTTCCGTGGTGAGTTGGTCGACGTCCACCTTCGGCTTCCCCATGCCGTCCAGTGTCGCACTGCACTTCCCGGGTGACCAGCCCTCGGCGACGGCGGCCGCGGACCGGGTCCTCCGGACGACGCCCAAGACCGGTGCCTCGTTTCCCGGGTTTCAGCCGCGAGCCTGGATTCTTGCGTTCCGGCCCTATCCCGATCGCCCGCGCAGGTGTCGCGCGCTGTCGAGCGCGACGGCGGCGACGATGATCGCGCCGGTGACGACCTCCTGCACCCAGTTCTCGAGGCCGAGCTTGGTGCAGCCGTTGTCGACGACCACCATGATCAACGCGCCGACGAGCGTTCCGCGGATCGAGCCCTCGCCGCCCGCGAGGCTCGCGCCCCCGATCACGACCGCGGCGATCACGCGCAGCTCGGCGCCGCTCGCCGTCGTCGGGTCGCCGATCGACAGGAAGGAGAGCTGGAGCAGCGCGGCGATCCCGGCGCATCCGACGCCGAGCACGTAGACGAGCACCTTCACGCGCTCGACGCGCACCCCACATAGACGCGCCGTGCGCTCGTTCGAGCCGACCGCGAATACGTGCCGGCCGAACACGGTCGCGTTCAGGACCAGCGCGAAGAGCGCCGCGAGCGCGAAGAGGATCCAGACGCCGGGCGCGAGCAGCGAGCCCAGACCGCCCTGACCGCTCACCATCAAGCGCTCGATCCAGCCGAGACTCTCCGGATAGACCGGCTGGTTGTCGCCGAGCCCCTTGGCGAGCCCGCGCAGCGCGCCCCACAGACCCAGCGTCACGATGAAGGGCGAGAGCTCGAGCCGCGGGAGGAACCGCCACGCGAGCAGGAAGAGCGCGACCGCCGCGGACGCGCCGATCGCGAACGCACCCGGCGTCCCGACGCGGGTCGACAGGCTCCAAGCGAGGAAGGCTCCCGCCGCGAGCGCGCCGACGCGGCCCATGTGGCCCACGACCATCGCGCCGATCACGAGTCCGATCGAGGCCGCCGCGGCGAGCCCGCCGAGCGCGGCGAGGGCCGGAGAAGCCCCCGCGCGAAGACCGAGCGCGATCACGACCGTGCCGAGCGCGATCGTCGAGCCGACCGAGAGGTCGATGCCGCCCGAGACGATCACGAGCGTGGCACCGATCGCGGCCGTCCCGACCACGGCCGTCTGGAGCAGCATCAGCCGCTGGTTCTCCCAGCTCGTGAAGTTCGCGCCGGCGAGCACGGCGAAGAGCGACCAGACGAAGACGAGGCCGACGAGCGGCCCGAGGGCGCGCAAGAGCGGACCCAGGCGGGTCCGCAGGGAGTCGCCCGGCGAGTCCCCCCGCGAGTCGACCGGCGAGTCCGGCGAGTCCGACTGCGAGCTCACGCTCCCCGCCCTCCACCGATTCCTTCCGCGCCGGTCGCCTCGCGCAGGATCGCGTGCTCGGTCCACTCGTTCGCCGGCCGGGCCTCCCCGAGCCGGCCGCCGCGCATCACCGCGATCCGGTCGCAGATCCCGAGGAGCTCGGGCAGATAGCTCGAGACGATCAGCACCGACTTGCCCGAGCCCGCGAGCTCGTCGATCAGGCGGTAGACGACGGCCTTGGCGGCCACGTCGATCCCGCGCGTCGGCTCGTCGAGCAGGAAGAGGTCGACGCCGGCGAAGAGAAGGCGCGCGAGCGCCACCTTCTGCTGGTTGCCGCCCGACAAGCGCTCGACCCGCTCTCGCAGCCCGCGCGTCTTGATCCCCAAGCGCTCGATCCAGGGCGTCGCGCCGCGTTCGAGGGCGCCGGAGGAGAGGAAGCCCGAGGGTCCAAGGAGCGCGAGCCTCGGCAGGCACAGGTTGTCCGCGAGCGAGAGCCCGGGCGCGAGCCCCTCGCTCGCGCGATCCTCGCTCACGAAGCCCGCACCCGCGCGCCAGCGCTCGTGGGGACTCGCTGGACCGACGAGACCCCCGACGCGGAGCTCGCCGCGCCGCACCGGATCGAGCCCGAAGATCGCGCGCAGGCACTCCGTCCGGCCGGCCCCGACGAGGCCGGCGAGGCCGAGCACCTCGCCGCGGCGCAGCTCGAGCGTCGCTTCCTCCGGGAGACGCAGCCCCGCGAGGCCGCGCAGCGCGAGCACGACCTCGCCGGGCTTGCGCGCCGAACGCGGATAGAGCTCCCCCACCCCGCGCCCGACCATGGCGGCGACGGCGCGGTCGAGGTCGAAGTCGGCGTGCTGGATCGTCGCCACGCGTCGCCCGTCGCGCAGCACGGTCACGCGGTCCGCCAGGCGCTCGACCTCTTCCAACGCATGCGAGATGTAGATCACGGAGCGGCCCTCCCTCCGCAGCCGCTCCAGGAGCAGGAAGAGCAGCTCGGTCTCGCCCTGCGAGAGGCTGCTCGTCGGCTCGTCGAGGACGAGCACGCGCGAGTCGAGCGCGAGGGCGCGTGCGATCTCGACCAGCTGGCGTTCGCCGCTCGCGAGCTCGCGCACCGGCCGCTCGAGCGGGAGGTGCTCGGCTCCGAGGGACTCGAGCACGCGCAGCGACCGCGCGCTGGCTTCTCCGCGATCGAGGAAGGGACCGCGAGCGGGCTCGACGCCGAGCAGGATGTTGTCCGCGACGGACAAGTGCGGCGCGAGCGAGAGCTCCTGGTGGATCATCGCCACACCAGCCTTGCGCGCGTCGGCGGGCGAGCGCGGAGCGAAGGCGCGGCCCTCGAGCTCGAGCGCGCCCACGTCGGGCGCGAGCTCGCCCGCGAGGATCCGCATCAGGGTGCTCTTCCCGGCGCCGTTCTCGCCTAATAGACCGTGGATCTCTCCCGCGCGGAGCTCCAGGTCGACCCCCTCGAGCGCCAGCGTCGCGCCGAAACGCTTCGTGATCCCGCGCATGCGCAGGCGGAGCGGACGCGGTTCTTCGGTGGGCATCGGGACCGGACGCGCCCAGCATGGGGAGTCTGGCGCGGAGAGACAAGGCGGCCTTTACGAGCACGCTCTCCTCAAGGACTCGAGGAGATCCGCCTAGCGCTTTTCCGCATTCGCCGGGCCCACTAGGTAGCGCAGGAGCACGATGCCGCCGCAGGACCTGTTCGAGCCTGAGGGCCCACGCGCCGAGCGCCCGCGGGTATAGGATGCCGGGACTCCTGGTCGCTCCGGCCCCCACCCATGAACCGGGTGAACAGGCGAACAGAAAGGACCGCCGATGAAGCTCCTACTCACGCTCCTCTCCGTTCCCTTGCTCCTTTCTTGGTCGCCTTCCAGCGTCGAGCGTCCCGTGCCCCTGACCGCCAGCATGAACGGCGGGCAGATGGTTCCACCGACGTTCTCGAGCGCCTCGGGGTCGGGCGCCTTCGTGCTCGACCCGCTCGCGAACACGCTGTCCTTCGACATCGCGTACAGCGGTCTCATCGGCGGATTCGAGATCGGAGCGCACATCCACGGCCGGCTCCCGTGGGGGCGAACGGACCGATCGTCTTCCAGCTTCCGCTCGGGTTCCGCAAGGTGGGCACGTGGGACTATCCCGAAGCGCTCGAGCGCGACATCCTGTTCGGGAGGACCTACGTCGACGTCCACTCGCTGATGTTCAGCAGCGGCGAGATCCGCGGGCAGATCCTGTCCTCGATCCAGCCGCCTTCGATCGGAGAGGACGCGACGCGGGCGGCTTCACCTTCGAGCCCGGACGGCGTTCTCTTCCGTTGAGCCGCGGGTCAGGCGACTCCTCCCGACGCCTTCCCCGAGAGGGTCCTCGCGCGCCGGAGGCGGCGAACCGCGACTGCGCCACACACCACCAGCAGGCCGTAAAAGGCGTAAACCGCGAACTCGATCGGGAAGAGGTTGTGGCTCGTAGGATCGGTGACCATCTCGGCCACCGCCGCGAGCGGCAGAGCCACGACCGCCGCGGCGCCGAGCAGCCAGGCGCGGCTCGCCGAGACGACTCCGAGCACGACGCCCGCGGCGATGAGGAGCACGAGCTGGAGCACTCCGGCTCCCTCGACGGCGTTCCGGAGGAGGGGAAAGAGGGGCGCGTCGTAGGGTCTCGCGGGAGGCCAGAGCCAGACCGGGAGGACCATCGCGAGGAGTCCGAGAACGGGAGCGATCAAGAAGCCGGCGATCTTCCGTCTCATCGAGTTTCCCTGGATCCGACGCGCTGCATGATGAGGCATCGAGGGCGAAAGGACAACGCGCTCACCGACGCCGCCGTGTCGCGCAACGAACGAGGACGCCCGCTCCGAGGTCGAGAGCGAGCCCATTCACGAGCGTCACCCCTGCGATGAGCCCCCAGGAATCGGATCCGATCCCCCACCTCGATTCCACCCAACTGGAGAGCGGCATGTTGATCGGAAACCAGACCATGCCCCACGACCCTCCGACGAACGCAAGAGGTGTCAGGAGGGCCGCAACCCAAAGGAGCGCCACCACTCCACCGACGCAAACTGGAAGTCGATTGCCAACCACTTCGTGACCTCCTCGCGCAACGGTCCTTTTCTTCGGCAAGAGTCCGACTCCCGTTGTAGCCAAAGAGGATTCCTGCGGTCGGATGGAGCTCGAGGCCGCGGTTCGTCGCGGCTTGCAGCGAAACCGGGCCTTCCGCCCCCCCCCATGACCCGCGGGTGTAGGCTGCCGCCTCGAGGGCGCTCCCCGCTCCGGCGGGAGAAAGGACCGACGATGAAGCTCCTCCTGGCAATCGCCTGCGTTTCCCTGCTCGCATCCTTCTCGCCGGTGGGTCTCCCGAGCCCGGTGACCTTGAGGGCCGGTCTGTGCGGATGTCAGGCGGTCCCGCCGACGTTCGCCGGCGAGACCGGCGCGGCGACCTTCGTGCTGGATCCCGGCGCGAAGACGCTCTCCTACCGCATCGCCTACACCCGTCTCATCGGCGGCTTCGAGACCGAGGCGCACATCCACGGCCCGGCGTCCAGCGGAGCGAACGGACCGATCCTGCACCTGCTCCCGCTCGGATCGCTCAAGGTCGGGACCTGGAGCTACCCCCCGAGCCTCGAGGACTCCATCCTGGCCGGCAAGACCTACGTCGACGTCCACTCGTTGATGTTCCCGAGCGGCGAGTTCCGCGGCCAGATCCTGCGCGCGAACTGACGCCGACCCGGCGCGGAAATCGTCCGCTCGGCGCGACGGACTCAGCCGCAGATCTCGTGACCGCCGCAGCAGGAACGCGCGGCGCCCGCGTGCGGCTTCCAGGCCACGCCCAGTCGCTCGCACAGGTCGCGGGCGAGCACGAGGTAGCGCTCGTGCGTGCCCTCGCCGAGGTCGCCGCGCTCGACGTCGGCGAAGGCGCCGAGCAGGGAGCGCTGCTCGGGCTCGCCGAGCATCTGGTCCGCCATGGGGAACAGCACGCCGTTCTCCTTGTCGATGTGCTGGCGCAGGAGCGAGACGTAGCTCCGCGCGGCCGCCGCGAAGGCGCGCGCTGCGCCGGCCGCGCCGCTCTCGCCCTGCTGGACGGCGTCGCGCATGCCGCGGATCGCCGCGCGGCCCTGCTCGTGCTCGGAGAGCATCACGGCGATCGGCCCGACGTGCTTGGGGAGCCCCTTGAGATTGAGCAGCGGGAACAGGCCCTGCTCCTCCTTGCCGTGGTGACAGCGATCCGCGAACGTGCCGAGGAAGTCGAGCGCCTGGCGGGCGGAGGCGAGATCGAGCTCGCCGCTGCGCTCGGCGCGCTGCGCGAGGACCTCGACGCAGTCGAGGACCTGCTGGATCACTTCGTGCTCGTCCCGCAGGACGTCGGTGGGCTCCATGAGGGTTCCTTTGGTGTGCCTGACCTTCATCGGCAGGCGCTCGCCCCAAGATAGTCGGGGCCGAGGTCGTAAGCGGCGTCGAGGAGTGCGCACGCCCCTAGCGTCGAAGTGCGTAGTCCGGCTGGAGGCGGGCGAGCCGCGCCGGGTCTCCCTCCGCGAGATCACCAACCCTACTCGAGCAACTGCGCGACCTCGGGCTCGCCCATGTTCTCGCGCGTCACGAGCACGGCGCCGGTGTCGATCCGGGACTCGACCGGCTCGCCGCGCAGCTTGGCCACCATCGTGCGCACCGCGAGGTTCCCCATCCTGCGCGGGTTCTGCAGCACGAGCGCGTCGATCTCGCCCGCCTCCAGGGCCTCCACCAAGGGCGGCGAGGCGTCGAAACCCACGAAGCGGATCTTCCCCGCCAGGCCCTCCTGCCGCAGCGCGAGCAGCATCCCCATCGTCGCCGACTCGTTCGAGCAGAAGACGCCCCGAGCCGCCCGGATCGAGTCGAGCATGTTGAGCGCGCTCGTCTTGGCTTCCCCCGCGGTCGGTCCCGCGTAGCGGTTGTCGACGACCACCCGGATGGCTGCGTCCTTCCCCACCGCTTCGAGGAAGCCGGCTTCCCGCTCCTCGGTGCTGGCCGAGCCCACTTGGTAACGCAGCAGCACGACCGGACTGGGTTCGGAGTCGCTCTCCGTCGAGAGGAGCTCGGCGAGGTGCTCGCCCGCCATGAAACCGCCCGAGCGGTTGTCCGTCGCCACGAAGCTCGCGAAGTCCGCGCCCGGCTCGCCCTCGAGGGCCGAGTCGAAGATCACGACCGGGATCGCCTTCGCCCGCGCTTGCGCCACCGGAGCCACTAGCGCCCTTCGATCGAGCGGCGCCAGGATCAGCCCGTCGACGCCCTGGGAGACGAACTGCTGCACGAGCTGGATCTGCTGCGCGCGATCGTTCTCGACGAGCGGCCCCTTCCACTCGAGGTCGACGCCGAGCTCGCTCGCCGCTGCGCGCGCGCCGGCCTCGACCGACTTCCAGAAGACGTGCGTCGTGCCCTTGGGAATCATCGCGAGCTCGAGGGTCGCGGGCGAGGGCGAGCTCGTGTCCGGAGACGAGGGCGAGGGCGCCTCGCCTTGCGAGCAGGCCGCGAGGATCCAGGCGAAGGGAAGAGCGCGCGAGCTTCGTCGGCCGTTCATGGGGTGAGAGGGAGAAGGAGGACGAGGGATCGCCAGTCTAGCCCAGCTCGCCGAGGGTTGGGCCCAGGCGGGTTTCGGCCCTCGCACGCGTTCCCGACCAGATCATCGGCCGAGGAAGCGGGGATCGGGCGTACACTCCGTCGATGACTCCGCCCGTGGAAACGGCCTCTCGGTGCTCGACGGCGACGGCTTCCTACGTCGCCTTGCTGCGCGGGATCAACGTCGGAGGCCGGAACAAGCTCTCGATGGACGCCCTCGTCAAGATCTTCGCGTCCGCAGGATGCGAGGACGTGCGGACGCACGTCCAGAGCGGCAACGTCCTGTTCGTCGCGAGCCCGAAGACCGCGCGGCGGATCCCGAGCGTCGTCTCCGACTGGATCGCCGCGAGCTTGCGCATGCGGGTTCCCATCGTTCTGCGGCGCCCCGACGAGCTGCGCGCCGTCGCCGCGGGCAATCCTTTCCTGGAATCCGGCGCCGATCCCGCATCGCTGCACGTCGCCTTCCTGGCCGGGGTGCCCGACCGCAGCCACGTCGCGGCTCTCGACCCCGAGCGCTCGCCGGGCGACTCCTTCGAGCTGCGCGGCCGGGAGATCTATCTGCACCTTCCCAACGGCGAGGCACGGACCACGCTCACGAACGCCTACCTCGATTCGACGCTGGCGACGAGGAGCACGATCCGGAACTGGCGCACGCTGCTGGAACTCCTGGAGATGGCGCAAGAGCACGAAGGCTCGGTAGTCTAGCCGGCCTTCCGCGCCCTGGATCGGGCGCTAGCCCGTATGTCTCGCCACGCTTCGAGCGAATCGTCGCAGATGCCTGCTCAGCCGGGGATTCGCGACCGAGCCCACCGGAGGCGACCTGAACAGGTCGCTGAGGAGGGCGACCGAGCGAAGCCCTGGATCAGCGGGCAGATGCGGCGTTGCAGCCGAGGCGTGGCGAGACATACGGACTAGGGCCATGCGCGACGTTCGAATCCTCTCCGCCGGCGTCCACGACGTGCGCTTCCCCACCTCGGACGCGCTCGACGGCTCGGACGCCATGCACCGCGATCCGGATTACTCCGCGGCCTACGTCGTGCTCGAGACCGGAGAGCGCGGCCTGGCCGGTCACGGGCTCGCCTTCACGATCGGACGCGGGAACGAGCTCGTCGTCGCAGGCATCCGCGCGCTCGCGCCGCTCGTGGTCGGCAAGACGCTCTCCGAGATCCGCGCCGACTTCGCCGGCTTCTGGCGCTCGCTCACGAGCGACACGCAGCTGCGCTGGGTCGGGCCCGAGAAGGGCGTGATCCACCTCGCGACCGCCGCGATCGTGAACGCGGTCTGGGACCTGTGGGCGCGGGCGCAGGAGAAGCCCCTGTGGAAGCTCGTGTGCGACCTGCCGCCGGAAGAGCTCGTGCGCGCGCTCGACTTCCGCTACGTCGAGGACGCTTTGACGCCCGAGGAGGCGCTGGCGATCCTGCGCGAGAACGACCGCACGCGCGCGCGGCGCGACGCCGAGCTCCTCGAGCGCGGCTTCCCGGCCTACACGACGTCCGTGGGCTGGCTCGGCTACCCCGACGACAAGCTGCGGCGCCTCTGTCGCGAAGCGCTCGCCAAGGGCTTCCACCACTTCAAGATGAAGGTCGGCGCGAACCTCGCCGACGACCGCCGGCGCGCGGCCCTGATCCGCGAGCAGATCGGGCCGGCCCGTTTCTTGATGATGGACGCGAACCAGCGCTGGAGCGTGCCCGAGGCGATCGAGTGGATGCGCTCGCTCGCCGAGTTCGACCCGCTGTGGATCGAGGAGCCGACCTCGCCCGACGACGTGCTCGGCCACGCGGCAATCGCGCGCGCCGTCGCTCCCATCGGCGTCGCCACCGGCGAGCAGTGCGCGAACCGCGTGATCTTCAAGCAGCTCCTGCAGGCGGAGGCGATCCGCTTCTGTCAGGTGGACAGCTGCCGTCTGGGCGGCCTGAACGAGGTGCTGCTCGTGATGCTGCTCGCGAAGAAGTTCGGCGTGCCGATCTGCCCGCACGCCGGCGGCGTCGGGTTGTGCGAGCACGTCAGCCACCTCGTGATGATCGACTACGCGCGCATCGGCGCGAGTCTCGAGCAGCGCGTCGCCGAGTGGGTCGATCACCTGCACGAGCCCTTCGTGCATCCCGCGATCGTGCGCGGCGCGGCCTATCTCGCCCCGGCCGCGCCGGGCTACGGCGTCGCGATGAAGCGCGAGTCGCTCGAAGCCTACGCCTACCCCGGCGGGCGCGTGTGGCGCGAGCGACTCGGGCGGGCCTAGATCGACGAGCGCTTCTCGCCGCGGCCTACCGCGCGATCCTGCCTCCTCGAACGCGTCGCAAGGCGCTCCGGAACGCCGAGGGCCGGCTCCTGGGAGTCATGCGGCTGCCGGTCGGCCATGGAACTTCCTGGCCTGTGACCACGACGAGTCGGACGACTACTGATCGAGGAGGCAGACCACGGTCCAAGAGCCCGTGCGAGCAATCCAAGGAGAGAGACATGTTGCGAATCATGGTCGGCGGCGCCCTGGCGCCCTCTATCATCCTGCTCTTCGCGAGCGCGTTCGTTCCCGGCTTTGGGCAAGGAGGAAGTAGCGGAATCGCCTTGCTGCCTCGAGCGCCTTCATCCGTTCGGGCATCGGGCGCCCACGGCGGGGGAAGCGGGACGACCGAGTCCAGGAAAGAGCCCGTCGAGGTGTCCCTCGTAGGGCGGAGGCTCGAGATCGAGCTCCAGGGCATCGGACCGGCGCTCTTCCAGAGAGTTGGCGGACCTGGCGCCATCGGGAGTCCGATCAAGCCTCCTACCTTCACGATCCCGCGAAAGCCCGGCTACCAATCGTGCGGCTGGACCAAGCAATGCTTCGAGAGCAAGAGCGGCCGCATCCGATTCTGCATCCGCTACGACCCGTGCCAATGGTACGTGTACGCCCTAGGCGGCAAGGTCTACGTCGTTTGCATCGTGCAGTAGCCGCCGGCTACCTCGATCTCACGGTACCCCGTCCAGTGCTGGAACGGGCGGGGAGCACCTGCTGATCGGTCGTTCGAGCGGACGAGACCGTTCGGTCCGCGTGCGTTTCCCGCGCATCGGCCGTAGGCTTCCATCTCGGCCCCGCATGCGCATCGACGCCCACCAGCACTTCTGGCGCTACGATCCCGCCGAATACGGTTGGATCAATCCCAACATGGAAGCGCTGCGGCACGATTGGATGCCCCCGGACCTCGCGCCGTCCTTGAGAGAGCTGCGCATCGACGGCACGGTCGCCGTGCAAGCGCGCCAGAGCCTGGAGGAGACGCGCTTCCTGCTCGAGCTCGCACGGCGCTTCGATTGGATCCACGGCGTCGTGGGCTGGGTCGATCTCTGCTCCGCTCGCGTCGAAGAGGATCTGGCGGCCTTCGCCGGCGAGAAGAAGCTCAAGGGCATCCGCCACGTCGTGCAGGACGAACCCGACGACGAGTTCCTGCTGCGGCCCGATTTCGGCCGCGGGATCGAGAAGCTCTCACGCTCCGGCCTGGCCTATGACGTCCTGATCTACCCGCGCCAGATCTCGGCGGCGCTGCGCTTCGTCGAGCGCTTCCCGGAGCAGTCCTTCGCGCTCGATCACCTGGCGAAGCCCGACGTGCGCTCCGGATCGATCTCGCCCTGGAAGGAGGGCATGCGCTCGCTCGCGGCGCATCCGAACGTGTGCTGCAAGCTCTCCGGCCTGGTCACCGAGGCGCACTGGTACAAGTGGAGGGTGGAGGACTTCTTCCCCTACCTCGACATCGTCTACGAGGCCTTCGGCGAGTCGCGCGTGATGTTCGGCTCGGATTGGCCCGTCGCGCTGCTCTCGGCCGAGGACTACGCCTCGGTCCACGGCGTCCTCGCGCGCTGGGCCGAGCGTCTGGACGCTGCGGCGCGCGCGAAACTCTTCGGCGAGAACGCCGCGCGCTTCTACCGTCTATGAACGGGCGTCCATGAACGAGCCCTACTTCTTGACCGGGGCGCTCGGCTGCATCGGCGCGTGGGTCGCCAAGACCCTGGTCGAGCGCGGCGACCTGTTGGTCACCTTCGACCTCGGCGACGACCGCCGGCGCCTGCGAGACGTGATGGACCCCGGGGAGCTCGCGCGCGTGCGCTTCGTCCAGGGCGACATCACGGACTACGACGCGCTGCGCCGCGCGCTCGAAGTCTCGCTCGCGAAGAAGATCGTGCACCTCGCCGGCCTGCAGGTCCCGCTCTGCCGCGCCGCTCCCGCGCAAGGCGCGCGCGTCAACGTGCTCGGGACGATCCACGTCTTCGAGGCCGCGCAGGAGCTCGGGATCGAACGCGTGGTCTACGCGAGCTCTGCGGCGGTCTATCGGCGCTCGGAGAGCGGTCGGGCGCCGTCGGAGCAGGATGGCTGCGAGCCGAGCACCCACTACGGCGTCTTCAAGCGCGCGAACGAAGGGAACGCGCGCGTCTGCTTCGAGGACGGCGGCCTCTCGAGCGTGGGGCTCCGGCCGCTCACGGTCTACGGCGTCGGCCGTGACTCCGGGCTGACGAGCGGACCGACGTGCGCGATGAAGGCCGCCGTCCTCGGCCGGAGCTTCCACGTCCCTTTCGGCGGCGCCACGGACTTCCATTACGTCGCCGACACGGCCGAGGCTTTCGTCGAGTGCGCCGATCGTGCGCCGCGCGGCGCGCACCTCTTCAACCTGCACGGAGTGACGGCGGAGGTGGCGCACGTGATCGAGCTCATCGAGCGCGAGGAGCCCGCCGCGCGCGGGCGCATCACCTTCGGCGGCGCACCGCTCCCGATCCCGCCCGAGCTCGACGGCTCGGCGATCGAGCGCGCGCTGCCGGGACTCCAGCGCACCTCGCTCGAGGAGGGCGTGCACGCCACGATGGAGCGCTTCCGGGTGCTGGCGCGCACGGGACGCCTCGACACGCGCGACCTGGACCCCTGACGAGGATCACGATGGTGCCCGAGAGATGGCTGCGGACGTTCCTCGGCGCGTGCCTGGTCGCGCTCCTCGGCTGCCGAACAGATCCGGAACGGCTCCCCGACGCGACGACACCGATCCCTGCCCACGTTCCTGGAGGATGGCCCTATCCCGTCGAGGCTCCCGTCGCGGTCGCCGACCACGGGATGGTCGTGACGGACGCGCCGCTCGCGACGCGCGTCGGGGTCGAGATCCTGCGCGAGGGCGGCAACGCCGTCGACGCGGCCGTGGCGACCGCCTTCGCACTCGCGGTCGTGCTGCCCGCGGCGGGCAACCTGGGCGGAGGCGGATTCATGGTCCTCCACGTCAACGGCGAGTCCTACGCCCTGGACTTCCGCGAGGCCGCGCCGGCCGCGGCTCATCGCGACATGTTCCTGGACGAGGGCGGTGCGCCCACGGGGGATTCCCTCACGGGCCACCGCGCCGCGGGCGTGCCCGGGAGCGTGGCTGGGCTGTGGGAAGCGCATCGGAGATTCGGATCGCAGCCTTGGCGGACGCTCGTCGAGCCGGCGATCCGGTTGGCACAGGAAGGATTCGAGGTCGACGCCGACTTCTCGGGGGCCGTGAAGGCCGAGGCCAGGCGCCTGGCGCGCTTCGAGGGCTCGGCCGCCCTGTTCCTCCCCGGGGGCGAGCCGATCGCACCGGGCGCGCGCTTCTCGAGTCCGGACCTGGCGCGGAGCCTGCGCCGCATCGCCGAGCACGGACCCGCCGGGTTCTACGCCGGAGAGACCGCCGACCGGATCGTCGAGGAGATGCGCCGCGGCGGCGGCCTCGTCACGCACGAGGACCTGCAGGGGTATCGGGCTCGGTGGCGCGAGCCGATCGAGTTCATCTACCGCGGGCAGCGGGTGATCAGCATGCCGCCCCCCTCCTCCGGCGGGATCACGCTCGCGCTGATCGCAGGAGAGCTCGAGTCCCATGACCTCGCGGCCCTGGGCCGGTATTCGCCCGGGGCGATCCATCTCCAGACGGAGGCGACGCGACGTGCCTTCGCCGTGCGCAACCAGGTGCTGGGCGACCCCGACTTCGTGGAGATGCCCCTCGAGCGCATCCTGTCGCGGGACTTCGCCGCCTCGCTCGCGGCATCGATCTCCGCGCGCGGCGCGACGCCCTCGAGCCAGGTCTCGGCGGGCCTCGGCACGCAGGACGAGGGCCGCCACACCACCCACTTCTCGGTGGCCGATCGAGACGGCGGCGTCGTCGCCCTGACGACGACCCTCAACGACTCGTACGGCTCGGCGGTCACGGTCCAGGGGGCGGGATTCCTGCTGAACGACGAGATGGACGACTTCACGGTCAAGCCCGGAACGCCCAACCTGTTCGGCCTGGTGCAGGGCGAAGCGAACGCGATCGCGCCGGGGAAACGCATGCTCTCGTCCATGACGCCGACGATCGTCCTGGGCGAGCGGGACGAACCGCTCCTCGTCACGGGGGCGAGCGGCGGGCCGCACATCATCACGGCGACCTTCCAGATCCTGTCGAATCGCCTCGATCACGGCCTCGACCTCGGCGCGTCGATGAGCTCGCCCCGCTTCCACCACCAGCACCTTCCCGACCGGCTCGAGCTCGAGCAGGACGGGTTCCGCGCGGAGCTCGTGCGCGCGCTCCAGGCGCTCGGGCACGAGATCCGCTGGTATGCTCCCGCGGACGGCAGCCTGTCGGCCACGATCGAGCGGCGCGACGGACGCTGGTGGGGAGCCTCCGATCCGCGGACAGGCGGCCTCGCGCTGGGCTACTAGGAGGGCTTCCGTCCGTCGGCGCAGAGCCGAACGACCGGCGGTTCAGCGGCCCTGGAGGCCGCTGGCCGCGATCGCCCGGGACCGGCTGGCCCTCGCTCCCCGGCGACGAAACAATGTCCTCATGACGACGATGCGCGCCTGCGTGCTGTGCGGCGCCGGACGGCTCGAGCTGCGCGACGCCGAGCGCCCGCTGCCCCGGGCGCACGACGTGCTGGTGCAGGTCTCGGCCGTCGGGGTGTGCGGCACGGACTTCCACATCGTCTCGGGCGAGTCGAACTACAACCTCGACGAGCGCGGGGAGCCGATCCCGCTCGAGGTGGAACCGCAGGTCCTCGGGCACGAGATCACCGGCGTCGTGCGCGACAAGGGCCATGCGGTCCGCGACCTCGCCGAGGGCGATCCGGTGGTGATCGATCAGGGCATCCACTGCTCGAGCGCGCGGCGCACGCCGCCGTGCGAGTACTGCCGCGCGGGCGATTCGCACCAGTGCGAGCACTATGCCGAGCACGGCATCACCGGGCTCCCCGGGGGCTTCGCCGAGTACGTCTGCGTCCCGGCCGTGAACTGCGTGCGCATCCACTCGGACCTGCCGCCGGTCGAGGCCGCGCTCGTCGAACCGCTCGCGTGCGTGATCCACGCCTCCGACCGCGCCATGCGGGCCGAGGCGCGCTATCCCCTCGTCTCCAAGGTCAAGGAGCGCGGCGCGAAGACCGCGCTGATCCTGGGCGCGGGCCCCGCGGGGCTCCTCTTCGTGCAGTGGCTGCGCAACGGCCTGGGCTTCGAGGGCACGCTGCTCGTGAGCGAGCCCGACGAGAAGAAGCGTGCGCTCGCCGAGCGCTTCGGCGCCGAGACGATCGACCCGCGCGCCGTGGATCCGGTCGGCGTGGTCCTGGAGAAGACGATGGGACGGCGCGCCGAGTTCCTGATCGAGGCGAGCGGCGCGGGCTCGGCCTTCGCCCAGATCCCCGGGCTGGTCCGCAAGCAGGCAACCGTGCTCCTCTACGGCATCGGCCACGGCGGAGCCTCGCTCGAGCTCCTGAACCCGCTGCAGTGGAAGGAGCCGACGCTGGTCGCCTCCGTCGGCGCCTCGGGCGGCTTCGAGCGCGACGGGCGCCCGTCCGTCTACCGACGCGCGCTCGAGTGCATCGAGTCGGGGAAGGTCCGCGTCACGCCGCTCGTCACGCACCGCTACGAAGGCCTCGAGCGCATCCCGCAGGCCTTCGGCGGCGACCACGAGCGTCCCGGCTACGTGAAGGGCGTCGTAGAGCTCGGATGAAGATCGCGCTCTTCGTCACCTGCCTGGTCGACCAGCTCCGGCCGTCGGTGGGCGTGGCGACGGTCGAGGTGCTGCGCCGCGCGGGCTGCGAGGTGCACTTCGATAAGCGCCAGACCTGCTGCGGACAGCCGGCCTTCAACGCCGGCCATCGCCGCTTCGCGACGATGGCCGCGCTCCGTTTCCTCGATCTCTACGACGCCGCCGAAACGGTCGTCCTTCCCTCGGGTTCCTGCACCGCCATGGTGAAGCACATGGAGCGACTCTTCCCCGCGGGGAGTCCCGAGCACGAACGTGCCCGGCGCGTGGCCGCGAAGACGCACGAGCTCGCCGCCTTCCTGGTGCGCGTGCTCGGCCGGGAGGACCTCGGCGCGCGCTTCGAGGGCCGGCTCACCTGGCACGACGCCTGTCACGGGCTGCGCGACCTCGGGTTGCGCGAGGAGCCGCGGCGCTTGATCGGCCGCGTGCGCGGGGCCGAGCTGGTCGAGGCCAAGGAAGCGCAGGAATGCTGCGGCTTCGGCGGCACCTTCTCGGTCGCTTATCCCGAGCTCTCGACCGCCATCGTCGACCGCAAGGTCGGGGAGCTACGCGCGCTCGGGGTCGACGCGGTCGTCTCGAGCGACGTGAGCTGCCTGATGCAGATCGGGGGACGCCTCGGGCGCCTGGGGATCCCGCTCGAGACCCTGCACCTCGCCGAGCTCCTCGCATCCCGATGAGCACCCCGCTCTCCTCCGAGACCTTCGCCGAGAACGCCCGGGCCGCGCTCGGGGACGCGGTCCTGCGCGGCGCGCTGCGCAAGGCCACCGATCTCTTCGCGGAGCGCCGCGCGACCGCGATGGCCTCGGTCCCGGACTGGGAGGCCCTGCGCGAGCGGGCGCGCGCGATCAAGGATCGGACGCTCTCCGAGCTCGACCGCTACCTGGAGGAGTTCGCCGCGAATGCCGAGAGCGCGGGGGCGCGCCTGCACTGGGCGCGCGACGCGCGCGAGGCCTGCGAGAGCGTAGCCACGATCGCCCGCGAGAGCGGCGCCCGCCGCCTGGTCAAGTCGAAGAGCATGACCACGGAGGAGATCGGGCTGAACCAGGCGCTCGTGCGCTCGGTCGGGACGGAGCCGATCGAGACCGACCTCGGCGAGTGGATCATCCAGCTCGCCGGCGAGACGCCCTCGCACATCATCGTGCCGGCGATCCACAAGACCAAGGCGCAGATCGCCGAGCTCTTCGTGGAGAAGCTCGCGCTCGCACCCACGGACGACGCGGCCGAGCTCACGCGCGGCGCTCGCCGCATCCTGCGCGAGCACTTCGCCCGCGCCGACCTCGGGATCAGCGGCGTCAACTTCGCCGTGGCCGAGACGGGCTCGATCCTGATCCTCGAGAACGAGGGCAACGTCCGCATGACGACCTCGCTGCCGCGCGTCCACGTGGCCGTGATGGGCATCGAGAAGGTGATCCCGCGCTTCGCGGACCTCGAGGTGTTCCTGCGCCTGCTCCCGCGCTCGGGCACCGGCCAGCACCTGACGAGCTACCAGTCGATCCTGACCGGCCCGAAGGGCCGTCCGGAGGGAGAAGGACCCGAAGAGCTGCACGTGGTCATCCTCGACAACGGCCGCTCGGCCATGCTGCGCGAGCCCGTCACGCGCCAGTCGCTCGCCTGCATCCGCTGCGGCGCCTGCCTGAACGCCTGCCCGGTGTATCGCGAGATCGGCGGCCACGCCTACGGCTCGGTCTATCCGGGGCCGATCGGCGCCGTGATCACCCCGCAGCTCGCCGGGCTCGAGAAGGCACGCGAGCTGCCCTTCGCCTCGAGCCTGTGCGGCGCATGTCGCGACGTGTGCCCGGTGAAGATCGACATCCCCGAGCTCCTGCTCCATCTGCGCGCGCGCGTCGTGTCGCGCGGTGCGAAAGCATCGCGGGACGCGCACTCGTCCGAGGCGGGCCTCGAGCGCAGAGAGCAGCCGGTCCGCCGTCCGTTTCGAGCGAAGCTCGAACGGGCGGCGTTCCGGCTGTGGGCCTTCGCCATGTCGAGCGAACGCCGCTATCGCTTCGCGGCGCGCCTGGCGCGCCTCCCCGGTTCACGGTTCCTGGGCGCGCGGATCGTCTTCCGCCGCTGGACGGCGACGCGCGACCTGCCGCCCTTCGCACCGCGCTCCTTCCGCGAGCTCTGGCCCGAACTCGAGCGCGAGGCCCGCCGATGAAGGCTCGCCAGGGAAGCGCGCGGACGGAGATCCTCGAGCGCATCCGCGCGAACCTCTGCGCCGGCGCGGCCGCAGCGCGGCTCGCGCCCGAAACGGCCGGCCCGACCCCCGGAGCTCCCACCGGGCTCGAGACGCCCGAGGCGCGCTGCGCGCGTTTCACCGCGCTCCTGGAGGAAGTCGGCGGCCGCGTCCATCCCGTGCGGAGCGAGGAGGAAGCCGCGCGGGTCCTGGCCGAGCTCGCGCGCCGTCACGGGGCGCGGACGATCGCCCTCTCGGATTCGCCGCGCATCGAGCGCATCGCCCGCGACTCGGCCCCCGGGCTCCGCCTGCTCTCGAGCCCGCTCGAGCGCGGCGCCTTGTTCGAGGCGGACCTGGGATTCTCCGCGGCGCAATGGGGCATCGCCGAGACGGGCTCGCTCGTGCTCGTCTCGGACGCCGAGCGCCACCGCCTGGTCTCGCTCGTCCCGCCCGTGCACGTGGCCCTGCTCGAGGCCGCCGCTATACTCCCGACGCTCGGCGACGCGCTCGCGGCGGCGAGAGGCGGCCCCGGGGAGCCCTCGCTCGCCGGCCGCGCCATCACGATCGTGACCGGCCCCTCGCGCACCGCGGACATCGAGCTCACGCTCGTCGTCGGCGTGCACGGCCCCCGCGAGCTCCACGTCCTCCTGCTCGACTCTTCCTGAAGACCCTGCCGCGTGAAGATCGTCTCCTTCCTGCGTCCCGGTTCCGACGAGCCCCGCGTCGGCGCGCTCCTCCAGCACGACGCGATCCTCGATTTCGCCCACGAGGCGACGGGCATCCCCGAGCCGCGGCGCTTCCTCGACTGGTTCGACCTCGACGGGAGCTCTTTTCCCGAGGCGCGCACGCTCCACGACGGGCTCGCGACGGGCAAGGAGGGGCACGAGCGCCTGCGCCGCGCCGGAGCGATCGTCCCGCGCTCGTCGGTGCGGCTCCTCGCGCCGGTCCCGCGACCGGGGAAGATCCTGTGCATCGGCCTCAACTACGCCGACCACGCCAAGGAGGGCGGACACGAGATCCCGGGCCGCCCGCTCGTGTTCTCCAAGTTCCCGAGCTCGGTGATCGCGCCCGGCGAGACGGTGCGCATTCCCGCCGGATGCGAGAAGCTCGACTACGAGGCCGAGCTCGGGGTCGTGATCGGCCGCCGGGCGAAGCTCGTCCCGAAGGCGAAGGGGCTCCACCACGTGCTGGGCTACGTCAACTTCAACGACGTCAGCGCGCGCGACTTCCAGTTCGCGGACGGCCAGTGGCAGCGCGGCAAGTCCTGCGACACCTTCGCGCCCTTCGGCCCCTTCCTGGCGACGACGGACGAGCTCCCCGACCCGCAGCGGCTCGCTATTCGGCTGCGCGTGAACGGCGAAACGCGCCAGGACTCGAGCACCGAGCAGATGATCTTCGGCGTGGCGGAGCTCGTGATGTACCTGTCGGAGGCCTTCACGCTCGAGCCGGGCGACGTGATCGCGACCGGCACGCCCCCCGGCGTCGGGTTCGCGCGCAGGCCGCCGCTCTGGCTCTGCGAGGGCGACCGCGTGGAAGTCGAGGTCGAGGGCCTGGGCGTGCTCGCGAACCCGGTGGGCCGATAGACCGCGGGACTCTAGGGCCCCCCGCTCGGCTTCCTCGCCGGACCCGGGCCAGGACCCTCCCCGGGACTGTAAAGACGTCCCCGTAAAGGGCAGGATTCCGGCCCCGCGGCGCCCGCCGCGGGCTCGCGTAGCGTCCCATCTCTTTCGCCACGAGGAGCCGCCGTGTTCTCGATCATCCCCAAGGACAACGTCTTCTTCGATCTCTTCGAAAAGGCCTCGGCGAACGCCCATCGCTGCGCCCAGGAGCTGTACGAATTCTTCGATCGTTATGACGACCTCGAGGGACGCATGCGCCGCGTCAAGGAGCTCGAGCACGTGGGCGACGAGCTCACGCACGACGTCATCGAGCGCCTGAACCAGACCTTCATCACGCCGCTCGACCGCGAGGACATCCACGAGTTCGTCTGCCGCCTGGACGACATCCTCGACCGCATCGACACGGCGGTCGACCGGGTGTGCCTGTTCAAGCTCGCGAAACCCATGGAGGAGGCCAAGCAGTTCGCGCGCTGTCTGGTGCGATCGACCGAGCTGATCCACGAGATGATGCCGCTCCTGCGCAAGGGGCGCTCGTCCGACGAGGTGCGCCTGCGCGTGCGCGAGGTCCACCGCCTGGAGAGCGAGGCCGACACGATCGAGCGCCAGGCCCTGTTGCACCTGTTCGAGGGCACGACCGATCCGATCCTCGTGATCAAGTGGAAGAACGTCATCGAGGTGCTCGAGTCGGCCACCGACAGGTGCGAGGACGTGGCCAACGTCATCGAAGGGATCGTGCTGAAGAATGCCTGAGCTCTGGACCGTCGGGGCGATCGTCGCCCTCGCGCTCTTCTTCGACTTCGTCAACGGCTTCCACGACGCGGCCAACTCGATCGCCACGATCGTGTCGACGCGCGTGCTCTCGCCGCGCTGGGCCGTGGTCTGGGCCGCGTTCTTCAACTTCATCGCCTTCCTGATCTTCGAGACCAAGGTCGCCTCGACGATCGGCAAGGGCACGGTCCAGCCCGAGGCGGTCACGCTGGCGGTCGTGGCCGGGGGACTCCTCGGCGCGATCGTGTGGGACCTCCTGACCTGGTGGTGGGGACTGCCCTCGAGCTCCTCGCACGCCCTCGTGGGCGGATTCGCCGGCGCGGCGCTGGCCGCGGCGGGCCCCGACGCGCTCATCCTGGGCAGCCCCACGCAGAAGGGCCTGATCCAGATCGGCATCTTCATCTTCGTCGCGCCGCTGCTGGGGTTGGCCGTCGGTTTCCTGTTGATGGTCGCGACCTACTGGACGTTCCGGCGCGCATCCCCGACGCGCGTGGGCAACCTCTTCCGGCGACTGCAGCTCGTTTCCGCGGCGGCCTACAGCCTCGGACACGGCGGCAACGACGCGCAGAAGACGATGGGGATCATCCTGGCCGTGCTCGTCGCCTCCGGGAATCTGGGCCAGGACGAGGGCGTCCCGCTGTGGGTCGTGCTCGCCTGCCACGCAGCGATGGGACTCGGCACGCTGATGGGCGGCTGGCGCATCGTGAAGACCATGGGCCAGAAGATCTGCAAGCTGCAACCCGTACACGGCTTCGCCGCGGAGTCGGCCGGAGCCCTCACGCTCTACGGCGCGACGTTGCTGGGGATCCCGGTCTCGACGACACACACGATCACGGGCAGCATCGTGGGCGTCGGCTCGACGCGCGGCGTCCACGCCGTGAAGTGGGGCGTCGCCACGCGCGTGCTGTGGGCCTGGGTGCTCACGATCCCGGCCTCGGCCTCCGTCGGGGTGCTGTGCTGGTGGATCTTCTCGCTCTGCGGCTGGAAGTGAAGCGCGGCGAGCGCCTTCCTTGCCTACGGGTTCGTGCGTATTGCGCCTACGCATTTCGGCGCGCCCCCAGGATCGGCCGCATGGGGTACGTTTCCCTGCCGGACCCCTTCCAGGAGACGCCGCTCGTGCAATCCACGGAGACCTTGAGACGCGAACACCTCTGGATCCGACAGCTCCTGGATTGCCTGGAGGAACTCGCTCACCGCGCGGAGGCCCGCGGCCAGCTGGACGCCATCGCCTCCTTCGACCTCATCTCCCTGTTCGAGGACTTCGTGGACCAGGGACACCAGGAGAAGGAGGAGCGCTACTTCTTCCGCGTGCTCCTCGACAAGGCCGATGCCTCGCAGTCCGCCTACGTCCGGCGGCTGTTCAAGGACCACCGCGACGAGCGCCACGACCTGGAATCGCTGCGCGTGCACATGATCGGCGCGATCCAGGCCGATCCGCTGTGCGTGCGCGAGTTCGTGCACCGGGCGCGCGCCTTCGCCGTCGCCCAGCGCCGGCACCTCACCCACGAGGAGGTCGTGCTGATCCCGATGGCCGAGCGGATCCTCGGACGGGAGGACGACCTGCGGATCGTCGAGGGGTTCCAGCACACGACGAGCGCCGGCGCCGAGATCGGACGGCGGGTGGAGTCCCTGTGCCGGCAGATCGGACTGCGCACCCCCGCGCGGAACTCCGCGGCCGAATGAACGGCCGAGACGGCCCTTGACCCGGTCCCTCGAGCCCGGGATGCGCTAGCCTGTCGGGCCGCCATGCGCCTCTTGGTCGGCACGAGCGGCTTCAGCTACGACGAGTGGCGCGGGTCGTTCTATCCCGAGGACCTGCCCGCCGCGGAGATGCTCCCCCACTACGCGGCGCGGCTCTCCTCGGTCGAGATCAACAACACCTTCTACCGCATGCCGAAGCCGAGCGTGGTCGAGGGCTGGGCGGCGAAGGTGCCCGAGTCCTTCCGCTTCGTGCTCAAGGCCTCGCAACGCATCACGCACCGGAAGCGCCTGAAGGAGGCCGGCGAGGACGTGGCCTACATGCTCGGCGTCTTCGCCGCGCTGGGCGCGAAGCTCGGCGCGATCCTGATCCAGCTCCCCCCGAACCTGAAGCAGGACGTCGCGCGGCTCCAGGGCTTCTGCGCGCACTTGCCATCGGGCACGCGCGCGGCCTTCGAGTTCCGCCACCCGAGCTGGTTCGACGACGCGACCTACGCCACGCTCGCCGCCCGCAACCTCGCGCTCGTCGCCAGCGAGACCGACGAGGCTCCCCTTCCGCCGCTCGTGCGCACGGCCGATTTCGGGTACCTGCGGCTACGCCGCACGACGTACGGGCCCGGAGAGCTCGCAGGCTGGGTCGAGCGGCTGCGCGGCCAGGACTGGCTCGAGGCCTTCGTCTTCTTCAAGCACGAGGACGCCGGCACCGGACCGCGGCTCGCGGCCGAGTTCCTGGAGCGGTTCCAGACGGCGGGCCCGACCTAGGGACGAGTCCGTTCGTCGGGCTTCCGCCCCACGCCGGAGTTCTTCGGGCAACACGCCCGATTCCGAAGCGCGCCGTCAACCGCGAGGACCGCTCTGGCCCGGCTCGCGATCTCCGTTCTTCCTCCTCGCCGCGGGCGGCACCTCGCGGAAGACGCCGTGTGAGTAGAGATGCTCGTCGAGGTCGTTGGTCGCCTGAGCCGCGAGGAGCCACCAATCCCACCAAGCGAGGAGCTCCTCAAAGGTCATATTCCGGAGGTCGAGATCCTCCTCGCTGAGGAATGCGTCCTTCACGATCGGTGGAGCACCACCGCCTGGCCGCTGCAGATCACCGCCCGCAGCCTGCCGGCGTTGAACTCGCGCGTTAGGTCGAGGTAGATCGTCAACTGAGAACCGGAGCACGCTACCGGTGCGAGCGGCGTGCGGCAACGGCCGGAGCGCCCGTGGTGCCGAGAGCCGGCCCTGATCGGGACGGTAGAATCCGCTCCCCATGGCGGTCTACCTCTTCGCCACGCTGGACACGAAGGGACGCGAGGCCGCCTTCGCGCGCGACGAGCTGCGCCGCGCCGGCGTCGAGACGGTGCTCGTCGACGCCGGGTGCCTGGGCGAACCGGACGTGCGCCCCGACGTGTCGCGCGAGGAGCTCTTCCTCGCCGCCGGGACGACGCTCGCGGCCCTGCGCGCGCGGAACGACCGCGGCGAGGCCGTGAACGCCGCGGCGCGCGGCGCCGAGGCGCTCGCGCGGCGCGCCTTCGCCGCGGGCAAGCTCTCGGGCGTGCTCGGGCTCGGCGGCTCGGCGGGAACGACGATCGGCACGGCGGCGATGCGCGCGCTCCCGCTCGGCGTGCCGAAGCTCATGGTGAGCACGCTCGCATCGGGCTCGGTCGGCGCCTACGTCGGCACGAAGGACGTGCTGATGATGCACTCGGTCGTCGACATCCTGGGCTTGAACCGCGTCAGCCGCATGATCCTCGCGCGCGCGGCGCAAGCCATGGCCGGCATGGTGAACGGTCGGTCGCCCGCAAGCTCGGGCGATCGGCCGATCGTCGCAGCGACGATGTTCGGCGTGACGACGCCCTGCGTCGAGCGCGCGCGAGAGATCCTGGAAGAGGCCGGCTTCGAGGTGCTCGTGTTCCACGCCACCGGTTCGGGCGGCCGCACGATGGAGTCCCTGATCGACGAAGGCCTGGTCGCGGGCGTGCTCGACGTCACGACCACCGAGCTCGCCGACCAGCTCGTGGGCGGCGTCCTCTCGGCCGGGTCCGAGCGACTCACCGCCGCCGGGCGCCGCGGCGTCCCGCAGGTCGTCTCGGTGGGCGCGGTGGATATGGTGAACTTCCTCGCGCCCGAGACGGTGCCGGCGCGCTTCGCCGCGCGCCGGTTCCACCGGCACAACGTCAACGTGACCCTGATGCGCACGACGGTCGAGGAGAACGCGGCGCTCGGCGCGGAGATCGGACGCAAGGTCGCCGCCGCGCGCGGACCGGCCGCGATCCTGCTCCCGGGACGCGGCGTCTCCGCCATCGATCGCGCCGGACAGCCCTTCGACGATCCCGCCGCGCGCCGCGCGCTCTTCGACGGGATCCGCGCGCACGCCGGGAGCGTCCCGGTGCGCGAGCTCGACCTGCACGTCAACGATCCCGCCTTCGCCGAAGCCCTGGCGAAGGAGCTGCTCGAACTCCTCGCGCTCGCTGCGAGGAAGACCTAGGACTCCCGGAGAAACCCATGTCCTCCATCCGCGCATCCTTCCTCGCCCTGGCCGCGCTCCTCTCTGCCTGCTCCACGAAGTCGAGCGAAGCCGAGGTGCAGCCCCTCTCCATCTGGTGGTTCCAGTGGGAGCCGGCCGCGGGGCTGCAGGAGCTCGCGCACGAGTTCACCGCGGAGACCGGGATCACGGTCGAGGTGCGCCAGATCCCGCTCTCCTCCTATCAGGACCAGGTGTTCCTCGAGTTCGGCAACCCCAGGACGAGCTTCGACGTCGTCATCGGCGACAGCCAGTGGATCGGGCGCGGCGCCACGAAGGGGCTCTACGAGGAGCTCACCGATTGGCTGCCCACGGTGGTCGACCTGAAGTCGATCCACCCGCGCGCGGCGAAGTACCTGTGCGAGTATCCGGAGGGCAGCGGGCGCTGGTACGCGGCGCCCTGCGAGACCGACGCCGTCGGGCTCGGATACCGGCGCGACTGGTTCGAGGATCCCGCGGAGAAGAAGGCCTTCCGCGCGCGCTACGGACGCGAGCTCGCGGTGCCGGCGACCTGGGAGGAGTTCCGCGACGCGGCGCAGTTCTTCCAGCGGCCGGAGGAGAAGCGCTACGGCTGCGCCCTGCCGAGCGGACGCGACTACGACGCGCTCACGATGGGCGTCCAGAACCTCCTGTGGGCCTTCGGCGGCCACTGGCACGCCGAGGGCTCGAACGCCGTGGTCGGCGAGCTCGACACCCCGCAGACCGCGGCGGCGGTCGACTTCTTCGCATCGCTGCTCGAGCTCGGACCGAACGGCGCCGAGAACCTCGACTACGGCGAGGTCCTGGAGGCCTTCACGAACGGCTCGACCGCGATGCTCGTGAACTACTTCGCCTTCTTCCCGGGCATCGAGAAGCAGTTCGGCGACAAGGTCGGCTTCGCCGTCGTGCCGGAGAAGGACGGGAACCGCGTCGCCAGCCTCGGCGGACAGGGGCTCTCGATCTCGACCAAGATCGCTCCCGAGCGCAAGGAGCTCGCCAAGCGCTTCATCGCCTGGTTCCTCGAGCGTCCGGTGCAGGAGCGCTGGATCACCAAGCCCGCCGGCTTCACCGCGAACACGGAGATCCTGAAGAGCGACGATTTCCGCTCGAAGACCCCCTACAACGCGCCCTTCGCCGACTCGATCGACCACATGCGCGACTTCTGGAACGTGCCGGTCTACAACGAGCTCCTGGCGGTCACGCAGCGCTACATCGGCATGGCGATCGACGGCGAGATGCCGACGATGGAGGCCCTGCACCAGCTCGCGCGGGAGAAGGAGCGCATCCTGAAGGAAGCCGGGTTGTTGTAGTACGACCCTTCGCCGGCCCTGCGCTCCGTACGCCCTGCCGCGCGGGTCCTCAGCGAGGCGCGAACCTCGCCACCACGTGCTTCACGAACCCGCGCAGGTCGTCGAGATGTTTCGCGAGCACCCGCTCGAGGATGCGCGGGTCGAGCTCGCGGTACTCGTGCACGATCACGTTCCGGAAGCCGATCATTCCGCGCAGCCGCGCCGCGAGCTCCGGGGGCAGGACTCCGCGTTGACCCAGGATGTCGAACGTGCCGGCCAGAGAATCGGGGATCCCCCAGCGCTCCGAGGTCACGACGTGCTGCGCCATGTCGAGCGCCGCCTGGATGGCGCGCTGGAGATTGAGCAGCACGATCTCCTCGACGTCGAGGCGCTCGAGTCCCTCCTGCTTCCTCACCTGAGCGATCCGCTCGAGGCAGCGATCGATCGTCGTCGCCTTCTCCATGAGGATCTCGCGCTCAACCATCGCGATACCTCGCGAGCAGGGCCTCCTCCATCGGGCGGCGGAAGATCTTGAGATCCTCGTACATCGAGAGGGTCTTGCACGTGAAGGCGATCCGTCGCGAGGGGTTCTTGTCCTCGAGGAGCCGTCCGTGCCGCAGGACCTGCATGGCGAGGATCGGTGAGGCGCGCTCGAGGTCGACGAGGTCGACGTGCTTGCCGTACAGGCCGTCGACGTCGCCGAGGGTTTGCAGCCACTCCTCGGCCGGCGGTCGCTTGGTGAGGAGCACGGCGACGTCCACGTCGGAGAGGGGCGTGGCGCGACCCTGCGCCTCGGAACCGAAGAGCCACAGGGTCTCGAGTCCGAAGCGTTCGTCGAGGAACTCGGCGACGCGCCGGAGCAAGGGGTCTTCGAAGCCGTTCTCGCCGGGCCGATCCATGCCCGGATTCTCGGATCCGGGCGAGCCTTGGTCCAGCGCGAAGCAGGCCGTACCTTCTTCGCGATGGATCCCCGGAGCGATCGGCGTCTCGCGCTGGCCTTCGTCGCGCCCGCGCTGGTCTTCCTGATCGCGTTCAACGTCTTCCCACTCGTGTACAACGTGGCGCTCGGCTTCACGAACGTCGAGCTGGTCGGCGGCTCGTCCGTCTGGCGCGGCGGCGCGAACTACGCGCGCGTCTTCTCCGATCCGGAGTTCGCCGCGGCGCTGCGGCGCACGGCGCTCTTCGTCGGTGCAGCGGTCGCGATCGAGCTCGCGCTCGGCTTCGCCGTCGCGCTGGCGTTGCAGCGGCGCTTCCGCGGCCAGGACTGGCTGCTCACGGCGCTGCTCGTGCCCATGATGCTCTCGCCGGCCGTGATGGGCCTCTTCTGGAACCTGATCCTGAACGGCAACTACGGCATCCTGAACCAGACGCTCGCAGCGCTCGGGCTCCCCGAGCCGCAGTGGACCACCGACGGACGCTTCAAGCTCGCGTCGATCCTCTTCGTCGACGTGTGGATGTGGACGCCCTTCATGATGCTGATCGCGCTCTCGGCGCTGCGCTCGATCCCCCAGAGCCTCTACGAGGCGGCCGAGATCGACCGCGCCTCGCGCTGGACCGTGTTCCGGCGCATCACGCTGCCGCTCGCGGCGCCGCTCCTCGGCCTGGCCGTCCTGCTGCGCGCCACGGACGCGCTCAAGCAATTCGACCTCGTCATGGCGATCACCGGGCCGAACGATTCGACCACGCAGACGCTCTCGACGCTGCTCTACCAGGTCGTCTTCCGCGACGGCAAGGTGGGGCTCGGCGCGAGCTACGCCTGCCTGGTGCTCGTGGTCGTGATGGCGCTCGCCACGATCTTCGTGCGTCACCTCGAGCGCCTGCAGCGGAGGACCGCATGAGGGGCTTACGCGCGCTCGTCCTCGGCCTCTACGGGCTCTTCGCGTTCCTGCCGCTCGCGTGGATGGCGCTCACCGCGCTCAAGACGCGCGCCGACACGATCGCGCCGCATCCGCGCGTCGTGCCCGTGCTCGCACAAGGGACGAGCGAGGACTCGCTCGCCTTCCCGATGACGCTCGAGAGCTTCGGCGAACTCGATCGGGTGCACGTCGGAGCGACGCAGAGTTTCTGGGAGCACCTCGGGCACAGCCTCGTGATCGGCCTCGTCTCGACGCTCGCCTCGGTGGCGCTCGGGACGCTCGCGGCCTACGGATTCAGCCGCTTCCGCATCGCCGGCGCGCGCGACTGGCTGTTCTTCATCCTCTCGACGCGCTTCATGCCGCCGCTCGCCGTGGTCGTGCCGGTGCTCCTCATGTACCGGCGCTTCGCCCTGCCGGGCACGCACCTCGGTCTCGTGTTGCTCTACACGGCCTTCAACCTCTCGCTCGCCGTGTGGCTGATGAAGGGCTTCCTGGACGAGATCCCGCGCGCCTTCGAGGAGGCGGCGCTCGTCGACGGCTACTCGCGCCTGCAGGCCTTCGTGAGGGTGGTCCTGCCGGAAGCCTCCACGGGGATGGCGGTGACGGCGGTGTTCTGCCTGATCTCGGCCTGGAACGAGTACGGCTTCGCGATGACGCTGAACAACAGCGGAGCGATCACGGTGCCGGCCTACTTCGCCGGGCTGCAGGGCAACATCGCCGGCATGCCCTGGCCGCAGATCGCGGCCGGCGCGCTCGTGTTCGTGGCGCCGATCGTGGCGTTCACCGTGCTCGTGCGACGGCATCTCCTGCGCGGGATCACCTTCGGCACGGTGAAGCAGTAGTCCTACTCCCTCTCCTGGGAGGAGAGATGCAAGACGAAGACGCCTCCTAGGAACTGCCGACCAGCGGCGCCCACGACGATCTTCCGTGTGCCGTCGGCAGCGCGCTCGGGGAAGAGCGTGGCTGAAAACCCGAAGAAATCGGAACGCTGTAACTGCGCGCGGAAGCAGCTGTTCCCCCTTGAATGCTCGTCCCCGATGATCCGATAGGATTTCGCCGTCCCGTCGGGTCGAAGGAAGAAGACGAAGAGCGCTCCCCAGCCCTGCCCGGTGGGGAGATTCCCGACCGTGGCTCCGGCGCCGAGATCGACGACCCCGTCCCCGTCCAGATCCCCGAGAGGCGTTAGGGAAACGCCCAGCTGGAGGGTGTTCGAAACGGGCGGAGGCGGCCCTCCGGACAGTGCGGCGATCTTGGTGAACGTCTTGAAGGTCCCGTCCTGGTTCAGGAACAGGATGTAGACCGCGCCGTGATTCGGAGCCACGGTGCCGTCTCCAAAGGCGCCGACGGCGAGGTCTCCCACCCCATCTCCGTCGAGATCTCCCAGTCCCGCCAGAGCCCAACCAAAGGAATCCCATCGATGCTTGCCCGTGAGGGGTCTCCCCAGCAGATCCTCGAGTCCGATGCGCGTCCGAAACACGGCAGAACCATCGGGATAGAGGGTGCCGATCCACACCGCCCCTGGGCCGGCGAACTTGCTCGAAGGAAAAGTCCCATTGTCTTCCGGGTCTCCTACTGCGATCTCGGGCACTCCATCTCCGTCCAGGTCTCCCAGGAGGCTCAAGGCTTCGCCGAAACTAGAGTTGACGTTCGATCCAAGCGGTGGAGGGGACGGGTGAGCGATCTCTGCCAGGGAGCGCACCTGGGCTTGAGCGTTCAAGAAGAGAACCCAGAACCGTGGAAAGCGAGCGTTCGAGACTCCCCTTCCCGCTAGGAGGTCTCCGACTCCGTCGCCGTCCAAGTCTCCGGCAGAAGCCAAAGACTTGCCCAGGACGTCGGAGTATCCCAGCGTTCCCGCCGCAATCCCCCCGAAGCCCTGGCCGACGAAGTGCAAAGACTTGAACTCCCCATGAACATCGAGGAACGCGATGGCAACCATGCCATAGATGCTCTTGCCGTTGTAAGGAGCGGACGGAATCCCAATGGCGAGCTCTCCGAGGCCGTCCCCGTCGAGGTCCGAGAGCGGCGCGACGGAGTACCCGAAGTACCACCGATTGGAGAGGGGCGCACTGGCCCAGTCGGGGATCCAGAGGCCCGGCGAGATCTCGCGTTGGTAGGTGACCCTGCCCGGGAAAGGATCGCATGGAGGGCTTCCCGTTCCGAGCGATGTCTGGAGGAGGGACTCGCGCCGTCGGGAATCTGGCGCCTTGCCTATCCTGGCGGACGAGAGCCCAGGAAACGCGCCGTCATTCTACACAGCCAGGACACGCGAGCCCCGATGCTGGCGATCCTCGAATGTTTTCCGGCGTGGGATCGGGACCGTGAAACAACGGCCCTGCGGTCCTGCCCGACTGCCGTCGAGCGAGGTCCTGCCCCGGCTCCTCGCCGGGCCCTGGCGCCGCTTCTTCCCGGACTTCGACAAGAGCTACCATCCTCGGCATGCTCGGGATCGCGTTTCGAGGGCTCTTGTTCGGCCTCGTGGTCTCCCTCGGAGGCTGCAACCGTTCGGCGACCGCGCCGCTCCCGCAAACCCGATCCGGCGTTGCGCTCGGTCCGCGCAACGAGGCTGTAGTCCTCTTCACCGGCGACTACGAACCGGGCGCTCTCGACGAGGAGCGCTGGCGGCTGCGGCTGATCGGCGGGACGGCGGCGATCGTCGAGGCACCCGTGCGCGCGGGGCGCTTCGCCTGCCGCTTCACGCTCGAGCCGGATCAGGAGCGCGCCGAGCTCCAGCCGCGCATCGCCCTGCAGGCCCTCGGCAGCGAGCGCTGGTACGGATTCTCGATCTTCGTCACGGCGGACTGGAAGCCGATCGACGCCAACGAGGTCGTGGCGCAGTGGAAGCACACGAACGACCCCGGCGAGACCGAGGGCAGCCCGCCGCTCGCGCTGCGCGTCGACGACGAGGAGTGGCGCATCAACTGCCGCTGGGATTCGCGGCGCACGAGCGACAAGGAGGACCCCGAGGGCAAGGCCGAGATCGTGCGTCTGCCCTACGAGCGGGGTCGCTGGACGGATTGGGTCTTCCGCTACCGCTGCTCCTTCGGCGACGACGGCCTGATCGAGGCCTGGAAGGACGGCGAGCTCGTGACGCGCCGCCAAGGGCCGAACGCCTACAACGACGAGCAGGGACTCTACTTCAAGTGGGGCATCTATCACACCGAAGGCCGGCGAGTGCTCGTCAACGACGAGCTGCGCATCGGCGACGAACACGCGACCTTCGCCGACGTCACCCCGCGTTGATGGCCTGCTCGTCCGGGACGCGGCACGGGCTCACGGGAGAGAGTGACCGGAGCGAAGAAGGCCTTGCAGGACCTTTGAGATCCGGGGCCTCCCCGTTCCGCGATTCCGCGCTACCCTTCCGGGTCGACCCCGACCCAACCGTTCCAACCAGCCACACAGGACAGGAGATCACGACCCATGGCAAAGCCCGCCCCCAAGGTCAAACCCATCCCCGACGGCTACCACACCGCGACGCCCTACCTGATCTGCAAGGGCGCGGCGAAGGCGCTCGACTTCTACAAGAAGGCCTTCGGCGCCGAGGAGATCATGCGCTTCGACATGGGCGGCCAGATCGGGCACGCCGAGATCCGCATCGGCAACTCGGTGATCATGCTCGCCGACGAGCACCTCGACATGGGCTTCAAGAGCCCGCAGTCCTACGGCGGCACGCCGGTGAGCCTCGTGCTCTACGTCGAGGACGTCGACGCGCGCGCCAAGCAGGCGATCGCCGCGGGCGCCAAGGTGATGAGGCCGGTCCAGGATCAGTTCTACGGCGATCGCTCGGGCACCTTCACCGACCCCTTCGGCCACGTGTGGACGATCAGCACGCACAAAGAAGACCTGTTGCCCGAGGAGATGAAACGACGCATGGCGGCCGAGTGCGCGCCGGCTGCCGCGAAGGGCTCGAAGTAGTCGTCGCTCCGCCGGTCGCAACTCCTGCCGGTCCTCCGCAGAAGGAGCGCGGCCGAGCGCCCTCGATCGCGCGAGCTCGGCCGGGCCTACTTCGTCGCCAGCTTCAGGGCGAAGGAATCGACGTTCTCGAAGCCCGTGTACCCGGCGACGTAGGCATTCCCGCTCGCATCGGCGCCCACGCCGCGACCGTAGTCGCTGTACAGCGAGCCGAGATACGTGCCGTAGTCGAGCCGGCTCCCGGCGGCGTCGAGCGCCGTCAGGAAGGCGTCGTAGTTGCCGTTGTAACTCGGATCGAAGGCCTGGGCCGTGGTGGGGAAATCGTCCGAGAACGTCCAGCCGGTGACGAACGCCCCGCCGGAGGGGTCGAGGACGATGCCGCCGCCCTCCTCCTCCCCGCCGCCGCCGAGGAACGTCGCGTAGACGAGCGTCGCGCCGTCGGCCGAGAGCTTCGTGACGAACGCGTCGCGGCCGCCGTTGTAGCTCCGATCGTAGGCGCCCTCGGTGGTCGGGAAGTCGAACGACTCGGTGCGTCCCACGACGTAGGCGTTGCCCTCGGAATCGAGGACCAGCCCCTTCGCGTCGTCGAACTCGGTGCCGCCGAGGTACGTGCAGTACTCGAGTTCGCCGCCGTTCGGGGCGACCCTGACGACGAAGGCGTCGGCCCGACCCTCGCCGTAGAACGGGCGGAACGCGCCGGGCGTGGTCGGGAAGTCGAGCGAGCTCGTCTGTCCGGTCAGGACGGCGCTCCCCGCGCCGTCGACGGCGATGTCGTAGCCGATGTCGATCCCCCGACCCCCGACGAAGGTGGAGTACAACTGGGACGCACCATTCGGATCCAAGCAGACCACCACGACGTCGCTGATGCCGTTGATCGTCCGGTCGAAGGCGCTGGGCGTGGTCGGGAAGTCGCTCGATTCGGTGTAGCCGGTGAAGTACGCCCGGCCGGCGGCGTCGACCGTGATGCCGCCGCCGTAGTCGTCGGCATCGCCGCCGAGGAACGTCGAGTAGATCAGGGATCCATCCGGCCCGAGCTCGGCGACGAAAGCGTCGATGCTCCCGCCGTTGTACGTTCGATCGAACGCGCCGGACGTCGTCGGGAAGTCGCTCGAGAAGGTGTATCCGGCGATGAAGACGTTCCCGGAAGAGCCGAGCGCGATCTTGGACGCCTGGTCGGGAGCGCTGCCCCCGAGCATGCGCGAGTAGGCGATCCTCCCGTCCGGGAGCAGCTTGATCACGAAGGCGTCGAAGTCGGGTGTCGGTGCGCCGTCGGGACCGCTCCGGAGAGCCGTGAGCGAATCGGACGTGCCGGCGATGTAGGCGTTGCCCGCGGCATCCACGGCGACGTCCCACGCGTTGTCGGTCCTGGCACCTCCGAGGCGCGTGAAGTAGTCCGGGTGAGCCGGAGCTTGAGCCCTCGCGAGGGCCGCGGAGGCGAGCCAGAACACGACCCGGGGAAGGCTCCGGCGGACCGGTGTGAGACGATCTCGGCGCATGGTGCGGCTCCTCGTCGCGAAGACAACGTGTCGTGGAACGTCCAATCCGAAGAACGCGAGGGAGAGCCTACCACTTCGGGAAAGAACCGGGCGCTCTCGGGCCGACACCGCGCTCCCGGCGGCAGGTCGAGGCGCTCGATCGTCCGGCGGCCGAAGCGCCCCCAGAAGGAGTTCGCCGCGTCGTCGTAGCGGTCGGCCGCGGAGTCGTAGACCGCGACAACACGGGCCTTCGCTTCCTCGTGAGTCCCCATGGGCGCGCAGAGTCTATCCCGACTCGAGCTCGAGCCTCTCCTCCGCCGTCGGGCGACGCTATCCTGCGCGAAGTCCGCAGCACGGCCCATGGAAGCCCCGCGCACGAGCCTCCCGGAACGCAGTGCCTCGAACGCGTGGCCGACTCTCGATCGGCTCTCGCTCGCCGGGCTCGCCTTCGGACTCGCCGCGATGCTCCAGCCCTGGTGGAGCGCTGGGTTCCGGCTCGGCTTCTTCCTGCTCCTCGCCGCAACGGCCCTGCAGATCGTCGCCGGTCACCTCGCTCCGACGCACGCAGCGTACGGGCCGCGAGACCCTGGAGACGCCGGTTGACCTTCCTCGAGCTCGAGCGCCTGACGAAGACCTTCCCCGACGGAACGCCGGCGGTGTGCGGGATCGACCTCGCGATCGTGGAGGGCGAGTTCGTGGTGCTGCTCGGGCCCTCCGGCTGCGGGAAGACGACCACGCTGCGCATGCTCGCGGGGCTCGAGCCGCCTAGCGCGGGCCGCGTCCGGATCGACGGCGCGGACGTGACGGCGCTCCCTCCCTCGCGGCGCGACGTCGGCTTCGTGTTCCAGTTCTACGCCCTCTACCCGCACCTCACGGTCGCGGAGAACGTCGCCTTCCCGCTGGAATGCGCACGCGTCGAGCGTGCGGAGCGCGAGCGGACGGTCGCCGCCACGCTCGCTCGCCTGGGCCTCGACGCGCTGCGCCGCAAGCTCCCGCACGAGCTCTCGGGCGGGGATCAGCAGCGCGTGGCGCTCGCGCGGGCGATGGTGCGCAGGCCGAAGCTCTTCCTCATGGACGAACCGCTCGGAACGCTCGACACGGAGCTGCGCCTGGAGATGTGCGAGTTCCTGCGCGCGCGCCAGCTCGAGCTCGGCGTCACGACCGTGTACGTCACCCACGATCAGGAGGAGGCGATGCGGCTCGCCGATCGGATCGTGGTGATGTCGGAGGGAAGGATCCTCCAGGCGGCCTCCCCGGGGGTCGTGTACGACGAGCCCGCGCATCTCTTCGTCGCGAGGTTCGTGGGCAGCCCGGGGATGAACCTCGTCCTGGGGGATGTGCGGCGGCAAGGAGCCCAGCTCCTCTTCCATCCCGAACCCCCACCCACCCCGGGGAAGAGGCGCGCCGAGACCGACGTCGACGCGGACGGTTTCCCTTCTTCCCCAGGAAACCTCCCAGTCATCCCGCTGCCCGGGGAGGTCCGGCTCGGACCCGTGGTGCTCGGGATCCGGCCCGAGTTCCTGCGGTTGGAACGCGGCGGCCCGGTCCGCGCGCGGGTCCGACTCGAGGAGTACCAGGGCGCGACCCGCTGTCTCCACCTGGAGAGCGGCCTCGGGAGCTTCGTGGTCCGGCTCGCCGGCGCTTCCCCGGCGGGCACGGAGGTCGAACTCGCCCTCGACCCGGCGCACCTTCGCCTCTTCGATCCAAAGACCGGAGCGCGACTCGCATGACCGGCGTGCTGCGGGTCGAGGGCGTCTCGAAGCGTTTCGGCGAAGCCCGGGCGCTCGTGGAAGTCTCGCTCGAGGTCGCACGGGGCGAGATCCTGGTCGTCCTCGGTCCCACGGGCGCAGGGAAGACGACGCTCCTGCGCACGGTCGCGGGGCTCGAATCGCCGGAGGCCGGCCGCATACTGCTCGACGGCGTCGACGTGACGCCCGCCCCGCCCGCTGCGCGCGACATGGCGCTCGTGTTCCAGAACTTCTCGCTCTACCCGCGCTGGACGGTGCGAGAGAACCTCGAGTTCCCGCTGCGGGCACCGGGGCGTCATTTGCTCCTCTACGAGATCGAACGGCGCGTAGCCTGGGCCGCCGACCTCCTGCACATCGGACACCTCCTCGAACGCGACGCGCGGCGGCTCTCCGGCGGCGAGATGCAGCGCGTCGCACTCGGGCGAGCGCTCGTGCGCCGCCCGAGGACCTTCCTGATGGACGAGCCGCTCTCGAACCTCGACGCCAAGCTGCGCGAAGCCCTGCGCGTCGAACTCGCCGCGCTCGTGCGCGAGCTCGGCACGCCGATGATCTACGTCACCCACGACCAGGGCGAAGCGCTCTCGATGGCGAGCCGGATCGCCGTGCTCGCGCGCGGACGGGTGCTGCAGGAGGGTTCGCCGCAGCAGGTCTACGACCGGCCCGCCTCCCCCGAGGTCGCGCGCCAGCTCGGCCACCCGCCGATCAACATCCTGCGCGCGCGCAAGGTGAACGGTACTTGGCACACGACCGACGGGATCCCGCTCGTTCCTGCGCCGGCGGATGCGCCGGAGGAAGCGCTGATCGGCATCCGGCCGGAGCACGTACGACCCGAAGGCGGCTCGGCGGAAGCGCGGATCGAGGTGGTCGAGGACGCCGGTCACGCGAAGATCGTCGTCGCGCGGCTCGGAGGAGAGACGATCCGGCTGCTGGTGCCACGTACGTTCGCGGGAGGCGCCGGAGAGGCGATCCGCCCGCGCCTCGACCCGACGCGCTGCCTCGCGTGGGCGCGCGAAGACCGCTGAGCCGGGCGCCCCGACGCCGAGCACCGGGCCGCCTCGAACCTGCCCCCTGCGACGCCCCCTCGCCCCTCCGTCGGGTGGATGGCCCCCCGTGAGCCCGAAAGATCCTGAGGACCAGGGTCTCCGCGTAGGGTTCTTTCCGGGGGGCCACCCGAACGCTGTGACGGGAAAGGCCGCTGTCCAGGAACGACCCGGCGACCCTTCAGGCCTAGAACGTCGAATCGTCTCAGGATCCGTCGTTTTTTTTCGGAAAAGAACGCGGACCCGGGAGCACCGCAACCCTCACCCTGGCCGCCAAGAGGTTGCTCACTGACGAGAGGCGGTCGCCTTCGAACGCGAAGGCCTGCGCTGAGGCGCGTGCGGAGGACGCCTCAGGGCCTGGGGAAACGCAGGCAGTAGTTCTCGGCAAGGCCCGCGATCGGAACCTCTTCCGGGGACCCGAAGCCGGCCGCGCGGATCTCCTCGATCGTGGCTTCCTTGCCGCAGCGCACGTGGTCGAGGATCCACTCCCGCGACACGCCTTCGATGCGCTCGAAGTCCACGATCACGAGCGTCCCTCCCGCGCGCAGCGCACGGTGGACGCTCGCCAGGACCGTGCGCGGGAACTCGAAGTGATGGTAGGTGTCGCACACGAACGCGACGTCGATCGAATCCGGCGCGAGCTCGACGGAACGGTCCGTGCACTGGACGACCTCGACGTTCGAGAGCCCCTCGGAGGCCACCCGTCGGCGCAGGTGCTCGACGAACCCGGGCGAGAGGTCCAGCGCGTAGACCTTCCCCTTCTGGCCGACGCCCGCGGAGAGCGGCGCGAGGAAGAGCCCCGTGCCCGACCCGACATCGGCGACCGCGGCTCCCGGGCGGAGCTGGATCGCGGCCGCGATCGCGTCGCGGCTGACGGCGATCTCGCGCGACTCGCCCTCGAACGTCTGGATCCAGTGATCGAGGTCCAGATCCGGAGCGAGGAATTGCGCGTTCGCGTCCGGGCGGACGCTCTCTTCTTCCTGCGCCGGCGGCGGAGGGAGCTCACGTCCCGTGCAGGCGCCGAGGGGCGCGAGGAGGAGCGCGAGCGCGAGAAGGAGGCCCGGGGCGGGGCTGGAACGGAGGCCGAGACTGGACGGGAGTCCCATGAGCGCTTCCAGCGTAACGCGCGGGGGGACGCCTCTGCGAATCGAGGTGAGCGTGGGGGCTAGCCTTCGATCGAGAAGAAGTCCTCCCGCGCGTCCATCTGGGCGGCGGTCGGATGCTCGACCTCGACCACGCGACCCCCCTCGATCCGGTAACCGATGACGTCGAGGAGGCTCCCGAGGTCGGGCGTCTCGCCCCCGGCGATGTAGCGCTCGTAGAAATCGCTCATGTCGGCGCCGGCGACCTTGGACAGGATCGCGGGCATCTCGTCCTCGCCGAAGCCGCGATCCTTCTCGGCGTACTCGCTCATCAGGTAACGCAGGAGATCCAGGACGCCCTTCTCCCCCCCGGAGGCCCTGCGCATGGAGAGGTCGAGCGCGAGCATCGTCTTCGGACCGCTCGCGTACATCCGGACGACGAAGTTCATGAGGTCCTCCATCCCGTCGATCTTCTCCCAGTCGCGGCTCACCTGCGTCAGGGACGGCTGGTGCCCGTCGCTGCTGCCGAACACCGCTTCCATCGGGTTCCCCTCGAGGAAGTGCTCCAGGAAGCCCTTGCGGTCCAGGAAGTCGGCGTGCAGGAGCACGTGTTGTGTGAAGTATTCGGTGATCCCCTCGTTGACCCAGATCGTTCCCGTGCGAAGGGGTTGCGTGTAATCGGGACGGTGGACTGCCTCGACGTGGATGCGCTCCGCGCACCACAGATGGAAGAACTCGTGGCCGAGGATGCCCTGCTGCACGTCGGGCGGCATCCCGGGGCTCGCCAGGATCAATGTGGAGTCGCTGTGCTCGAGACCCGAGCCCCCCATCCCCTCGGGCCCCTCGGGTACGAACCCGATCAGGAAGTGATACCTCTCGTAGGGAAGACCTCGCATGAGCTTGGCGGCGGACTCCACGATCCGCTTGCAGCCGGCGGCGATCTCCTTGACCGTAGTCTCGTCCGACCCGTACACGGTCACCGACAGCGGCTTCTCCCCCGCCTCGAGCTCGAACGTGATCTGCGTCGGAGAGAAGAGGAAGGGCGAGTCCTCGAAGCGGTAGTACGAGGGCGCGTGGTAGACGCCCCGCTCGTCGCGTGCGAGCACCGTCGCCGACTTCCATCCGGCCGGCAACGCGACCTCGAGTGAGATCGGAGCCTCGATGGTCTCCGGGACGAAGCCGAAGAGCGACGCCGGATTGAGGAAGGCATAGTCGCTCGTGATCCGGTTCGCCTCGACGTCGATCACGAACTGGTCGAGCTGGCTCGTGGGCATCGTGTTCTTGGACATCGACCGCGCCGTGTAGCGCACGACCACCGGATCGACGCCCTGGGCGGCGATGAGGAAATGACCGTCGGCGACGCGCTCGAAAGCGAGCTCCTTCCCCTGGCCGTCGCGCGCCTGGAGCTCCTCGACCCAGCGCCCGAAATCCGCCTGGTGATAGGCTCCCGCCGTCCAGCGCGGGAACCAGTAGTCGAGCTCGGCCCTACTTGGATTGGCGATGCGCCCCTCGACCGTCCAGAGCTTGTTCGTCGTGTCGAAAGAGACCTCGTAGTCGATCTGGCTCGAGGCGACCGCGCAGAGGGGGCCGGCGGCGAGGAGGGCGACGAGGAGGGGAAGAGCGCCGTGGCGGGTCGGAAGCATGGAGAACCTCGTGAAAAGGGGGCCTGTCGTACGTCCGGGATCGCCGGCACGCAAGGCCTCGACCTGTAACGTTGGACGTGCGCTCGAGGGTTGCCAGACTGGAGGCATGCCGAGAGGCACGTCCCACGCGTTCGTCCTCGCCCTGTTCCTCGGCGCTTCGGGTTGCCGGGGGCTCGGGGCGCGCGAGATTCCCGCGCAGGGGCTGTCCCCGCGCGCCGTCGTCCTCTCCGTCCCCGAGGCCGACCAGGAGGGACGCTACGAGTGCGGCCTGGCGGCCGTCTCGGCCCTGTGCCAGTACTACGCCATTCCCCTGGGAGAACCGGAGCGGACCGAACTCGCGAAGATCGCCCGGGAGGAGTCGGGACTCTCGGGTGGCGAGCTACGCGCCGCGCTCGAGAACGCCGGCTTCGAGGTCTTCCTGTTCCAGGGCACGCTGGATCGCTCCCCCACCGGCCTCCTGACCCAGGTGGACCGGGGCCGTCCGGTCCTGGTCATGATCTCGCCCGAGGGTCGTCGCTATCACTATTCGCTCGTCGTGGGATACGATCCCGAATCGAACGACGTGGTGTTCTTCGACCCGCGCCAGGGCCTCGCGCTCCTCCCGACGAGCGCCTTCGAGCGCGTGTGGGAGAACGCACGCCGCTTCACGCTGCTCGCCGTGCCCGCGGCGGGCGGCGCGGAGATCGAACCGAACACACCCTGATCCGAAGGAGTCTCTGAACCATGCGCAGCCTGAAGCTTCTGGGAATCCTCGCGGCGACCGCCACTCTCTCGACCTCGTTCGCCGCGGCCCGGGGCGAGTTCTCCTCGGTCTCCTCCGCGCCCGTGGAGCGCTCGACCGCGGGGACGAGAACACCCCGCGTCCCGGGATCCTCGACCGCCACGATCGCGGCGGACGAGCGCGCGGCCCTGCGCGCCGCCGAAGCGCGCGCGAGCGGCCTCGAGGAGATGCGCGGAGGCGAGATCGTGCTCTCCGACTCCGACGTACAGCTCGTCCTGATCACGGCCGCGGTCGTGATCCTCCTGATCCTGATCTTCTGAACCGTCCAGGAACCCGGCGTCCGGCGCCGGGTCAGCGATCGAGCGCCCGTTCCACGATCTCGCCCACGTCCTTCGAGAGCCCGAGGTGGGCGGCGATCGTCTCGAGCTCGCGCCTCATCGCCGCGCGGCGCACGGGTTCGAAGCGCTTCCAGGGGTTGTAGGCCGAGACGAGGCGCGCCGCGACCTGCGGGTTCAAGCCGTCGAGCTCGAGCAGCTTCTCCGCGAAGAAGGCATAGGCCGCCCCGTCGGGCCGGTGGAAACGCACCGGATTCCCGTGCGCGAACGCCCCGAGCAGGGCGCGCACGCGATTCGGGTTCTTCATCGTGAACGCCGGATGGCGCGCGAGCTCCTGCACGCATTCGAAGGTCGACGGATGAGAGGACGTCGCCTGCAGGCGGAACCACTTGTCGACCACGAGCGGCTCCTCCTGCCAGCGCCGGTAGAAGGCCTCGAGGGCCTCGGCGCGCTCCGGCCCCTCGCCTTCGACGAGGCCGGCGAGGGCGGCCTCGGAATCGGTCATGTTGTCGGCCTCGGAGAACTGCCGCACGGCGAGCCGGCGCAGCTCCGGCTCGTCGAGCGCGATGAGATAGGCGAGCGCGCGGTTCTTGAGCCTGCGCCGGTCGATCGAACGCTTGTCGTGCGAATAGGGGCCGTGGGAGCGGTTGCGCTCGTAGGCCACGAAGAGATTCGAGCGCAGCTCGCGCGCCAGCTCGCGCAGCGCGAAGCGCCGCGCGGCATGGACCGCGTCGGGATCGGTCTCCTCCATCTGCTGCCCGAGAAAATCCTCGCTGGGCAGCGTGAGCGCGAGCGACTTGAGCGAACCGTCGAGGGTCGGATCCTCGAGGACGCGCGAGAAGGCGCTCACGAACCCGCGATCGAGGACGAGCGGGCGGCCGGCCGCTTGATCCGCGGCCAGAGCGAGCAGCACCCGCGTGGCGAGCGTCTGGCCCGCATCCCAGCGCTGGAACGGATCGGAGTCGTGCGCCATCAGGAAGGCGAGCTCGGCCGCGCTGCGCTCGAAATCGAGCTTCACCGGAGCCGAGGAGCCGCGCAGGAGCGAGGGCACCGGTTTCTCTGGCACGTCGACGAAGGTGAAGACCTGCTCGGGTTCGCGCAGCTCGAGCAAGCGCGTCGTGGGTGCATCCGTCTCGCTCTCGGCGAGGTGGGGCATGCGCAGGGGCAGGTCCTTCCCGTCGCGACCGAGCAACCCGACGCGCACGGGGATGTGCAGCGCCAGGGGCGGCGCGCCGCCCCGGACCGGCGCGAAGGACTGGCTCAGGAACAGGCGGTAGGTGCGCGTCTCGGCCTCGTACTCGCCGCGGGCTCGGAGGACCGGCGTCCCGGCCTGGGAGTACCAGCGACCGAATTGCAGGAGGTCGGCGCCGTTCGCGTCGGCCATCGCCGCGCGGAAATCGTCACAGGTCACGGCCGAGCCGTCGTGCCGCTCGAAGTAGAGGTCCATCCCCGCGCGGAACCCCTGCACGCCCAGCAGGGTCTCGAGCATGCGCACGACCTCGGCCCCCTTCTCGTACACCGTGGCCGTGTAGAAGTTGTTCACCTCGACGTAGGCGTCGGGCCGGATCGGATGAGCCATCGGCCCCGCGTCCTCGGCGAACTGCGCCGTGCGCAGGCGGCGCACGTCGCCGATGCGCTTGACCGGCTCGGAGGTCATGTCGGCCGAGAAGAGCTGGTCGCGGAAGACCGTCAGCCCTTCCTTCAAGGTCAGCTGGAACCAGTCGCGGCAGGTCACGCGGTTCCCGGTCCAGTTGTGGAAGTACTCGTGGGCCACGACGCCCTCGATCGCCTCGTAGTCTTCGTCGGTCGCCGTGGCCGGATCCGCGAGGACGTACTTCGAGTTGAAGAGGTTGAGGCCCTTGTTCTCCATGGCCCCCATGTTGAAGTCGTCGACCGCCACGATCATGTAGACGTCGAGGTCGAGCTCGCGGCCGAAGGCCTCCTCGTCCCAACGCGCGGCGCGCTCGAGGGAACGCAGCGCGTGCTCGCACTTCGCGGCGTTGCGCGGCTCGACCCACACCTCGAGCAGCGCCTCGCGTCCGGAGCGGGTGAGAAAAGACCGGCGCTGGCAGACGAGGTCTCCGGCTACGAGCGCGAAGAGGTAACTCGGCTTCTTGAAGGGATCCTTCCAGCAGGCCCAGTGGCGCCCCCCGGGGAGCGAGCCCTCTCCGGCCCGATTCCCGTTCGAGAGCAGCACCGGGAAGCGCGCGCGGTCCGCCTCGATGCGCGTCGTGATGCGCGCCATGACGTCGGGGCGATCGAGGAAGTACGTGATGCGGCGGAAGCCCTCCGCCTCGCATTGCGTGCAATAGTTCCCCCCCGATCGGTAGAGCCCCAAGAGGCGCGTGTTCGCCTCGGGACGGATCGCGACCTCGGTCTCGAGCTCGAAGCGATCCGAGACGTCCGGAATCGTCAGGGTCTCCGGTCCGAGCTCGTAGTCGGCGCTCGTGAGCTCGCGCTCGCCGAGGCAGATCGAGCGCAGTTCGAGATCGACCCCGTCGAGGACGAGCGGAGTGCGTGGGCCCGCCGCTTCGCGGTTGCGGCGCAGCTCCAGCCGCGCGCGCACGCGCGTTTCGTGCCCATGCAAGTGGAAGTCGAGATCGACGGCGTCGATCCAGAAGGCGGGCGGACGATGGTCCTCGCGCCGGATGCGGCGCGCTTCGTGGGCAGACATGGTGCGCGAGAGCGTACCGAGCGGCGCCCGCGATGCCAGCGGCAGGTCCGCCGATCACTCCTCCTCTGCTGCTCCCCGCAGGAGCGCCTCGAGCCGCTGCCGCTCGCGCGCGGGCTCCATCCCAAGTCCGGGACCGAGACGCTGGCACTCGTCATCGCGAGCCGCCTGCCGCCGCCGTCGAAGGCGAGCGACCAGGGCTCCGCCGAGTCTCGAGAAAGGGAGCGGAACTCCGCGGGGCAGCCTCACTCGCTCTGTGCGGCCCGCTCGAGCAGCGCCCCGAGACGCGGCTCGGCCTCTGCTGGATCGAGCCCGAGTCCGGGCCCGAGGACACTCAGCTGATAGCTCAGGTTCCCTTCGACACACTCGAAGCTCTCCCGGAGGTCGATGCAACGCGCCCTGCCATCGGCGCTCGTGATCAGGAGCTGCCTTCCGTCACGGCTGAAGTCGGCGCTCATCGTTTCCCATCCCGCGACCTCGCCCAAGAGCAAGAGCAATCGGCCAGTCGAGAGCTGCCACAAGCGTACGGTGCCATCGGCCGACGTCGTGGCGAGGTGATCAGGGTGCCCAGGTCGCAGTGCGAGATCCCAGATCGCGCTCGAGTGTCCCGTGAGTGCGCCGAGGCGTGTCCCGGAATCGATGTCCAGGATTCCGACGTCCCTTGCCCAGCTCGTATAGAACAGGCGCTCTCCATTCGGGTGAAAGGCGACGACCCAAGGCAGGTGCCCCGGGTACTTTTTCTCGGATCCGTCCTGCAGGTCCACGATGCGGATGCTCTCATCGCGCATCACGTAGGCCAGACGCCGCTGGTCCGGGCTGAAGCGGACGCTCACGACCTCCGTCTCCAGCGCAGGGATGCACCGGACGAGCTCCGCGGTGCGTGCATCCCGGATCTCCACGCCCCTTCCCCAGCGAGGGAACGCCACCAGGGTCCCGTCCGGGCTCAGGTCGAGCGAGCGCGGCGAAATGCTCATGAAGTCGGCGAACGTCGCGAGCACCTCTCCCGTCGCGAGGTCGAGGAGGGACACGAATCCGGCTCGGTTGAGCGCCGCGGGGCCGAGTTCGGCCCGGGAATCGGGATTGGGAAGGCGCTCTTGGTTGTTGCGCCCGACCCACAGGACGCCGTGGGCGGAGTCCATGCCGACGGCGACGACTCGATTCTCGTCCAACCTCAAGGCTCGCTTTCCGCCCCCTTCGAAGCCCGCGATGAGCAGCCGGCCGGCGGAATCGCCGAAGATCGCTTGCTCGCCGGAGAGATCGAAGCGCCCCACGCTCCGACCTTCGAGCAGAACGGGCGACTCCGGCTCGGACAAGACCGCGGGCCGCCAGAGACGCAGCAGCCCAGACGTCAGGGTGAGCAGGAGTCGTCCCCCGGCGACGGGTAGGCATGCATCCACACCGACCGGCACGAGCGTCCGCAGCGTCCCGGTGCGGACGTTCCACTCCTCGTAGGACCACCAATCGCTGGCGCGCACGACCTCGCCGTCATCGACGAACTCGAGCGTATGAGCCCAGCCGAGCGATCGGTTCATGGTCGCGAGGCTTGCGCCGGTCTCCGCGTCCCAGCAGCGCACGCGCTTGTCCCACCCCCCCGTCGCGATGCGGCTCCCATCCGGCGAGAATGCGATCGCGCACAGATTCTCCCGGTGCGCTTGGATCGTCAAGAGCAGCGCGCGGTCGCGGTCGAGGATGAGGAGCTTGCCGTCCGCGTCCCCGATGGCGATGCGCCCGGTCTTGGCGTCGCATGCGATCGTGGAGATCTGCGCGGTGTGCAGCGCGGATTCCTGCGTCACGTCCAGGAGCGGAACGGCGATTTCGAACAGCGTGCCGTCGGTTCCCCCGGCGAGGAGCGTCCGCCCTCCGGGCAGGAAGGTGATCCCGCCGCCCATGCGCTCGATCTCGAGCGTCCGCAACGGACGGAGACTCTCGAGATCGTACAGATCCAGCTCGCCGTAGCCCAGGTGGCCGAGCAGGCCGTTCTCCTCCGACAGCGCAACGCGCCAACCCTCCCCTCGAACCGAGCCGATCTCCACGGCTTCCAGGTCGGATACGTTCAAGCGCAACAGACGGCCTGCCTCGGTCGCGACCACGACCTGCTCTCCATCCGGATGCGCGAGGGCCCCGGTCTTCCCGACCGGAGCGATGCGTGCCGTTCGCACGCAGGGAAACCGCTGGTAGAGATTGCGCAGCGCCCACAGGGTCTCCTCGGAATCCGGGCGCGACAGGAACTCGCGCCACAACTGCGTTTCCGCCGTCTCCATGGCCCCGAGTTGAGTCGAGAGGTAGCCGCGCTCGAGCCGGCTGCGCGAGAGCTCGTCCTCGAGGCTCGCCGCCGTGCTGGAGAGTTCCTCGGCGAGCGCCCCCTTCACGCGCGCCTGGCGCGAGGCGTAGAAGGCGAAGGAGAGCACGGAGACGAACAGCACGAGCGCGATCCCGGTCGCGGTTCGATGGCGCCGCACGGTGCGGCGCAGGACGTAGAGGGCCGAGTGCGAGCGCGCGGCGATCGCCTCCCCGAGTAGATGGCGCCGCAGGTCTTCCGCGAGCTCGGCCGCCGACTGGTAGCGGCGCGCCCTGTCCTTCTCGAGCGCCTTCTGCACGATGGTCTCGACGTCGCCCTCGAGCCGCGGCACGAGGCTCGCGGGCCGCGGCGGCTCCTCGTCGCGGATCCGGCGCGCCGCCTCGGGCAGCGGCGTCGTGTCGAGCTCGAGCGGCAGGCGCTCGCACACGAGCTCGTACAGGATCACGCCCAGCGAGTACACGTCCGAGCGCGTGTCCTGCTCGGCGGGGTTCCCGAGCACCTGCTCGGGGCTCATGTAGGCGAGCGTCCCGAGGAGCTGGCCGGAGCGGGTGGAGAGCGCGGTCTCGCTCTCCTCTGCGGTCGCGCGAGCGATGCCGAAGTCGAGCACCTTGGGATGGACGCGCCCGCGTTCGGGGTCCTCCACGACCAGGATGTTCCCCGGCTTCAGGTCGCGGTGGATCACGCCGCGCTGGTGGGCGTGCTGCACGGCGTCGCAGATCTCGGCCAGCAGGGCGAGCCTCTCCCGCAGGCCGGGCCGGCGCACGCGCACGAACTCGTCGAGCCTCAGGCCCGGCACGAGCTCGAGGGCGAAGTAGGGTAGTTCCTCTCCGCCGGGACGTCGTGCGACGCCGGCCGCGTAGATCTGTGCGATGCCGGGATGCTGGAGCGACGCGAGCAGGCGGATCTCGCGCTGGAAGCGGCTCTTCACCGACTCCGAGGGCGCCGTCAGGCGCAGTACCTTGAGGGCGACGCGCCGGGGCGGGTGCTCCTCCTCGGCCTCGAACACCGCTCCCATCCCGCCCTCTCCGAGACAGCGCAGGATGCGGAAGGGGCCGAGCTTCTCGCCCACGAGGTCGCCGAAGGCGTGCGTCGGCGCCGGCTCGAGGGGCAATGCGGTGCGCGTCTCGTGCGCGAGCAGCGCGCGCACCTCCTCGCAGAGCTCGGAGTCTCCGGCGCATTCCCGCGCGAGGAAAGCGGTGCGCTCCCCTGGCCCGCGCTCGCGCGCGCCGTGGAAGAGCTGCTCGAGTCGCTGGAATCGGCGGGGATCCACGTTCACCGTCCCTCGGGTCGCGGGCAGATCGTCCCGCCTCCATTACGCGCGAAGGGAGCCGCCTCTCCCATCGTCACCCCTCGAGCTCGACCCGCACGCGCTCGATCTCGCGCGAGAGCCAGACGCGGGAAAAAGCCCAGTCGCGCTCGACCGTGGGGAGCGAGACGCCGATCTCGTGCGCCGTCTCCTCGGCCGTCAGGCCGCCGAGCGAACGCAAGCGCACGACCTCCGCCTTGCGGGCATCGAGGCGCTCGAGGCGCTCGAGGGCGACCGACAGGGCCACGAGCTCGAGCCCCTCGGAGGCCTCGGGATCGGCACCTGCTTCGAGACACAGCGTGATCCGTTCGCGATCGCCGCCGCGCTTCTGGGCCGCGCGCCGGCGTTGATGGTCGACGAGGACACGCAGGATGAGCTGGCTCGCCACGGCGAAGAAGTGCGCGCGGTTCTCGAAGCCCTGGTGCTGGTCGACGAGCCTCAGGAAGGACTCGTTCACCAGCATCGTCGGCTGCAGGGTGACCCGCGCGCGGGCGCTCCCCTCCTGGCGCCGCAGGTGTCCCGCGGCGACCTGGCGCAGGTCGTCGTAAACGAGCTCCATGAGCTCGTCCAGCGCCTTCGGCCGTCCGGAACGGACGGCCTCGAGCAGCTCGGTGACACGCTGGAGCTCGCCGGGCACGAGCTCCAGGGTAGCTCGCGGGGTGGCTCAGGGGAGGGATCGCGGTACGGTAGCCTCCTTAGCCGGCCGATCGGCGAGGGTCCAGCCCAGGCGCGCGGCCGTGGCTTCGTTCGGCGTGAAGTCGGCGTTCAGGATCCCGTTCTCGACCAGGATCTTGCGCAGCTCGTCGGGGTACTGCGTCCCGTAGGGCACGCCGCGCTCCTCGGGCACGTATGCGTGATTCTCGATGATGGTCTCGAGACCCTGGAACCCGCGCCGCACGCCCTGCACCAGCACGTGCACCTCGACGTCCCTGTCTCCGCGGACGACGATTCGGTCGAGGTCGTAGCTCTCGACCCACACGTCCGCACGCCCGATCGTCGTGAGCTGGACCGTGAGGTCCTCGGGCTCCGTGACGAGCCGGAAGTCCTCGGGCACCTCGATCTCCGCCGCACCCTCGTGGAGGACGGCGCGACTGCGGAAGTAGGTCCCCGACTCGTTGCCCTCCAGGCATGCGAAACGGACCTCCTTCGAGGGATCCGTCGGGTGAGGCTGGACGAAAAACTTCGCTCCCGTGGTGAGGGAGTTGCCAATCGAGTACAGCCCATAGCCCGACGGGCTCGCAACCTCTCCCCAGACTCCGACCCAGGTGCCTCCTGGAAACGTGTTGGTTCCGCGGACGGCAGAATCGGTGGTGGTGGAGACGGCGTGGAACCGGGCAGTCGGAGACGAGGTCCCGATGCCGACTTTCCCGGCCGAGTCGATGCGCATCCGCTCCGCTGCGCCCGTGCTGAAGGTCAGATCGTCGCTCGCCCTGTAGAGGATCTGCCCGCGCACCGCCGCCCCGGAGTTGACGAAGTTGAACCCGCCGAGGAGCGTCGGGCTGACGGTCTGGTTGCGGAGCTCGATCACCGAGCCTGAGGCGGCGTTCGTCGAGTCGAAGCGTCCCACCGCCTGCGTCCCCACGACATGCAGCGGCCACACGGGCGCTTTGGTCCCGATACCGACCGGGCCGCCGGTGAACGCCGTCCGCCCGGTCGAGTGGATCTCCAGGCTGTCGTCCACGTCCTCGTAGAGGTGCACCAGGTCTCCGTCGCCGAAGTTGAGCCGCGCCTGCGAGCCGAAGATGCCCGCGCCGATCAGGCGTAGCGCGTCGTCGTTCGGCGAGCTCACCGTCAGCCGATGCGTCGGTCCGGTCGCTCCGATCCCTACGCGCCCCGACGAATCGACGTTGAACGCGCTCGACAGCGGGTAGAGGGCTCCCAGGATGGGCGTGCTCGACGCCGAGAGGCAGTTCCCCGTCGCTCGATCGTCGATCGTCTTCGCGCAGTTCGGACCGAGCTGGATCGGCACGGCGCCGCCGGGCCCGACCGGGAGCGTCCCCGGGGACGGTGTCCCCGAGGGCAGTACGTGGACGCGCTGCGGCACCGAGCCCGGCGAGAGACTCGTAGCGCTGTCCTCGACATGGATCGACGTCGTCTCGGTCGTCCGCGCCGGGTCGGGGACCTGGCCGGCTTCCTCCGGCACCGTGAACGTCGCCTCGCTCGCCGCGGGCGCGGGCAGCGCGAACTCGATGCTCCGGAACGAGCGACCTCGTTCGTTCGCGAGGAGGAGCGCTCCCTCGGGGCGCGCGAGCCAGAGATCCGTCCAGCCGTCGCCGTTCGTCTCCAGCCACTCGGCGGCGACGACGTCGGTCGCCCGCAAGGACAGTGCGTCCACGGCTTCGAAGCTCCCACCCGGGGAACTCAAGAGCGACGGCGAACCGGCCGCGCTCACGACCAGGAGGTCCGGCCGGCCGTCGCGGTCGAAGTCCGCCCAGCGCGTGAGCCGCACGGCCCCGAGCTTCGCGAGTCCCGCCTCCGCCGTCACCTCGCGGAAGCTCTCGCTCTCGTTGCGGAAGAGGTGCAACCTCCCCTCATCGTCGATGAGCCCGAGGTCGACGCGGCCGTCGGCGTCGAAGTCCACCCAACTCGGCATCGCCGGCGCAGCCGATGGAGTTTGCGCGAATGCGCGCAGCGTGGGGAGGAAAGCCAGGACGAGGACGGAAGAGCCCGCGCTCCAATTCGAACGAGTCATCTCGGTTCTCCTTGTTGCAATCGCGCCTCGGACGGATCGGCGAGCGTCCAGCCCAGGCGCGCGGCCGTCGCTTCGTTCGGCGTGAAGTCGGCGTTCAGGATCCCGTTCTCGACCAGGATCGCTCGCAGCTCGTCGGGGTACTGCGTCCCGTAGGGCACGCCGCGCTCCTCGGGCACGTACGCGTGATTCTCGATGATGGTCTCGAGACCCTGGAACCCGCGCCGCACGCCCTGCACCAGCACGTGCACCTCGACGTCCCTGTCTCCGCGGACGACGATTCGGCCGAGGTCGTAGCTCTCGACCCACACGTCCGCACGCCCGATCGTCGTGAGCTGGACCGTGAGGTCCTCGGGCTCCGTGACGAGCCGGAAGTCCTCGGGCACCTCGATCTCCGCCGCACCCTCGTGGAG